>Ga0207712_10001346_pt1 | contig 16817 bp, 10 predicted proteins | sample KBSS44metaG_FD_184402 | JGI IMG/M metagenome (GOLD analysis project Ga0207712, IMG submission 184402) | Switchgrass rhizosphere microbial communities from Kellogg Biological Station, Michigan, USA - KBS S4-4 metaG (SPAdes) (version 2) | ecosystem: Host-associated > Plants > Roots > Rhizosphere... | reverse complement strand
CAACTCTTCGACCTGTCCCATGGTCACAATTTCAATATTGAATTTCTGTTTTGCCAGTCCTTTCTGATTATATTTTGAAACAATGATCTTTTCAAACCCTAGTTTTTCAGCTTCCGCAATACGTTGATCAATTCGATTCACTGCTCTTATCTCACCACTTAATCCAACTTCCCCGGCAAAACAAATATGTTGATGTAATGGCGTGTCCTCAAATGAAGACAAAAGGGCACATAATACTGCAAGGTCAATTGAAGGGTCTTCTATTTTTAATCCGCCGGCTATATTTATAAATACATCTTTTACTCCAAAATGAAAACCTCCTCGTTTTTCTAATACGGCTAATAATAGTTGCAATCTTCTTAGATCAAAGCCACTTACTGTCCGTTGGGGTGTTCCATAAATCGATTGAGTAACCAATGCCTGGATTTCTATTAATAGGGGCCGCATGCCTTCAATTGTTGCGGCAATTGCAATTCCACTTAACTGATCTTCTTTTTGAGTTATTAATATTTCACTTGGGTTTGTCACGGCCCTCATTCCAACATCAGTCATTTCATAAATTCCAAGTTCAGATGTGCTGCCATAACGGTTTTTCAATGTTCTTAAAATGCGATACGCATAATGACGGTCACCTTCAAATTGTAAAACGGTGTCAACCATGTGTTCAAGGATCTTTGGTCCGGCAATAGCGCCTTCTTTAGTAATATGCCCGATCAAAAAAACAGGTGTGTTGGTTTCTTTTGCAAAACGCTGAAACTCGGAAGCACATTCACGTATTTGTGATATGCTACCGGGGGAAGAATCAATATAAGGAGTTTGTAAGGTTTGGATTGAGTCAATAATGACAAGATCTGGCTTTAGTTTTTTTATTTCCTGGAATATGATCTGTGTGGAGGTTTCAGTAAGTAAATAAAAACTTTCATTAGAAACCTTCAATCTATCTGCACGCATCTTTATTTGTTGCTCACTTTCTTCACCACTTATATAAAGAACAATTCTATTCGACAGTTTTAAACCAATTTGTAAAAACAAAGTTGATTTACCAATGCCAGGTTCACCTGCAACAAGTACAATACTTCCGGGAACAATTCCACCACCTAATACACGATTCAACTCATCGTCACCACTCAACATCCTTTTTTCTTCATTGCTTTTTATCTCACTTAGTTGAATTGTCTTATTAGTTCTCTCAGCTATTTCATTATAATGTTCCCATCCATTACTTTTTGCAGCTTCTTTTTGTATTATTTCTTCAACAAAGCTGTTCCATTGATTGCATGATGGACATTGACCGATCCATTTTACACTTTCATACCCGCAGTTCTGACAGAAAAAAGCTTTTTTCACTTTACTCATAAAATAAAGTTAGGTTTTCGTCAACATCTGCATCTTGTTTTAAAAGAAAGTAATTTTCAAAAAAATAAATCCTTGAAATAAATTGATAAGATCAATTGAAGAAAAAAATAAAAACGAATGAATAAAAGAAGACAAGTATAAAAGTAAAAAGGGCCAATCTTGTCGATTGACCCTCTTACTTACTAACCCATTAAATTCTGATACTAAGTTACAATTCTGACTCACATTTCAAAATAATTTTTTCTGCCTGTGTATAACTTTTAGGTTAACTTGTGCAGTTTCGGAGCTTGCTTGTACAAGATAGCCAAAACCTGTATATCATATTAAAAAACAATTAGTTATGATCATATTATTCGAAAATGAAGAGCATTATCTTTCGCTTTAAACGAGTCTTATTTATTTTATTTTATGTCAAAAAGACTGTAAAAACCAGAACCAAGTTGCCTTTTTTACACTTTAAAAAAATGGAACCAGCTTTGATATAATTTCCTTTAAAACAAATTAATATGACACCAGGAATTATGCTTGTCTCTTTATTATTTATAGGTATCAGTTTGATAGTTTCAATGATACTCAAAGGCAAGTTTTCAAAGTATGGCAAAATACCACTTGCTAACGGAATGAGCGGAAAAGAGGTGGCTGAAAAAATGTTGCGGGATAACAGGATCTTTGATGTAAAGGTTACCGCTTCACAGGGTTTTTTATCTGACCATTATAATCCGGCAAATAAAACTGTAAATCTGAGCTCCGAAGTTTATGAAGGAACCAGTATATCGTCCGCCGCCGTTGCAGCTCATGAATGCGGTCATGCTGTCCAGCATGCCAATTCTTATAGCTGGCTCACAATGAGGAGTCGCCTTGTACCAGTTGTTCAACTCACTTCAAACCTTGTAAACATTGTATTATTAATAGGAGTAATTATGGCAACCTCTGGCAATACGACCTTGTTATTGGTAGGTATCGCAATGATGGCGGTTACTGTTTTATTCACACTAATCACTTTGCCTGTTGAGTTTGATGCCAGCCAAAGAGCACTTGCGTGGTTAGAAACAACTAACGTAACAAATACTACCGAGTTTCCCAAAGCAAAAGACGCATTAAAATGGGCAGCGATGACTTACGTGGTAGCGGCACTTGCAGCAGTTGTTACTCTTGTACAATATATAATGGTGTACCTCGGCAGCAGGGATCGAAACTAAAAAATTGATTAGAGGCAAGATTTATTTCTTAAAGGCCGTGCAGCATGATGCACGGTTTTTTTTGTCATGTTACGTTGGCCGAATAAAGAGAAATCTTATATTTGGATACTACAATCACTTCACAAAACTACAAATCATGAGAAAACTAATCGGACTCAGTCTGATGCTACTGCTCTGTATTACTAATACAGCTTGGGCACAAACAACAGAGGTCACGGGTAAGGTAACTGATGCAACTGGTTTACCAGTACCTAATGCTTCTGTCAGAGAAAAAGGCACTAAAAATGGCGTGACGGCCAACTCTTCCGGTGCTTTTAGTATTAAGGTAAAAGACAACGCGACTTTAATTATCAGTGCAATTGGCTTTGAAGCAAAGGAAGTAGCTGCTACTCCCAATGTCTCAGTTTCATTAGCTATTGATATTAAAGGTATGAATGAAGTTGTTGTAACAGGTACTGGTACAGCAACCAGTAAAAGGAAGCTTGGAATTTCAGTTGAATCTATCACTGCAGATAAACTTCCTACAGTGCCTGCTGCGACACTCGACCAAGCCCTCATTGGTAAAATACCGGGTGCTCAGATATCTTCTGTATCCGGTAACCCTGGTGATAAGGTAAACATAGTATTGAGAGGTATCAACACGGTTCAGGGTGGTACAAGACCATTAATACTATTAGATGGCCTTGAAATTCCATTTGAAAATCTAAACACACTTGATCTTGGCCAGGTCGAGCGAGTAGAGGTGGTGCAAGGTGCGGCATCTGCTGCTCTTTATGGTGCACAAGGAGCAAATGGAGTAATTCAAATTTTTACTAAAAAGGGTCAAAGAGGAAAATTAAATATTAATGTTTCATCCAGTTATGCAAACAACTCATTTATAAATGCAGGAGATTTTAACAAAGCTAGTTTGCATCCTTATTTGACAAATTCCAGTGGAAATATTATTTATCAGGGTTCAAATGCAGGTTTAGGGTATACTGCCGGTTCACCCATTAAAATAGATCCTGTAACAGGAATTGTTCTTGGTTCAAATTCCCTGTCGTATGTATATGGAACTAATGTTCCCGGTACGGGAAGCAATACTCCTGGCGCAACAGAAAACTATACCCGCTATGGATTGCTTGATCCCCGGAATCAATATAATAAACCGTATGTAGGAGATCTGCAGTTCCATGATCATTTTGCAGAAGTTTTCCGTGATGCCACATCAAGAAATAACTCAATTAGTTTGAGTGGAGGTACTGATAGAATGGATTTCAACTTTGGAGTTTCTGATAATCGTATTAATTCTGCGTTTTTAAAAGACAATGGATATTTGGATAAGATAAACGTTACGTTGAATTTGGGATTAGAAGTATTTAAAGGATTTACGCTTCGGACAATAACTAATTTAGCATATACTACTAACACGTTGCACCCCCGTCTTGGCGCACCGGGTGGAACATTGTACGGTCAAGGCAAAGCTAATGCTGATGTAGGTGGTGTTTATGGATTTTTAAATACTTCACCATTCTTTAGTCTTGAAGATACAATTCTCGGGGGGCATTATGCTTCTTATCAAAGGGCAAGTTTCGCCAGTGTAAATGCTTTTAATCCGTTCTATAGATTAGAATATGAAAAAAGTAATAGTAAGCGCTGGGATATCATGCAGAATTTCGAAGCAATTTATAAAGTAAATAAATTTTTAACATTAGATGCACGGTATGGGCTTACTTTCAAGAATGAAAATGATATCTGGACAATTTATAATCAAACGACAAATGCCAATACTATTAACCAGGATTCATATGCTTCCTGGTTTGGTTCAGACGCATCAGGAGAAATTGATAACTGGCAATATAATAATACCAAACAAAACTTTTTTGCAAGTGCAATAATCAGGACTGATTTTGAAAAAGATTTTCATATCAAATTCCCGGTGCAAACAACAACACAAGTTTCATGGGACTATCGCAAAAATGACTATAAAGAGTTGGACACATGGGGTCAAACACTCCCGTTAAATCCTCCATTCACCATGACATCCACCCAGGCTCAACATGTGGCATTTGATTATGTTGAACCATTTGTTACCTATGGTTATTTATTTGATCAAAGATTTGATTTTGGAAATTATGGAGGTATTTCAGGTGGATTCAGAACTGATTACTCTTCAGCTTTTGGAGCGGGTTCTGAACCTTTTTCTTTCCCGCATTATAATGGATACATAAATTTACAGGCATTCAAATTCTGGGATGGTATTCATAATTTATTTCCTCAATTGAAGCTTAGAGCGGCTTATGGTAAAGCAGGTATTCAACCTTCCCCATTTGACAGGTATCCTGTTCTTAATTTGCAGCCAACGGGTAATGAGAATTCTTATACGAACCAACAAGGCGCAAAGAACCCTAACTTAAACGTAGAAGTTTCATCAGAGACAGAAGTAGGTACTGATCTTTCAATTGGTTTATTCAAAGGCAACTGGCTTAAAACAATTAATGCCTCCTTTACATGGTGGAATAGAAATACTGATAATGCAATTTTTTATCAAAATGTTCCGCCTTCTACCGGTTCAACTCAATTATTGACAAATGCGATCAAGCTTTCTTCAGAAGGTTGGCAGCTTGGAATAAATATTCCTGTATATGCGACTAGCGATTTTACATGGGATTTTACCGCCAATCTTGGCCATCAAACCTCAATCATAGATGAAGTAGCTGGCGGTGATATACCACTCCTTACAGCTGCTGGCAGCTCTGGATTGATACTTGCAGCGGGAAGAAAGATTGGAGAAATTTATGGATATAAAGCATTAACAAGTGTTTCACAGCTAAGAACGGATAAAACGCCTTTTATCCCTGCAGCTCAACAAGGAGGATATGAAATTGTAGACGGAAGAGTGGTCAATAAATCAACCAAAGCTATCTTTTTCTCAGATGAAGCAGAGTCCATGGGAGATCCGAACCCGAAACTAACTGCATCGTTTATAAATAATTTCACCTGGAAAAATACAATTACGCTTGGTTTTCAGTTTGACTGGATCAATGGTTCACATCTTTATAATCAAACCAACGAATGGATGTATCGTGATGGCATCAGCCATGATTTTGAAAAACCTGTTACGATTAATGGCGAAACCGGTGCATGGTCTGCTTATTATGGATCTGCTTATTATGCTCTTGGTAATACGGCAAGAGGTGTTGGTAATAACGTAACAAAAGATTTCTTTTACGAGGATGCCTCTTTTGTAAGATTGAGAAATGTTGCTTTAGGAGTTGACCTTTCAAGATTTATTCAAAAAGACTGGTTGAAGAGATGTCAATTGGTGCTAAGTGGCAGAAACCTTTTGACTTTTACTGATTATTCAGGAATGGATCCGGAAATTAGCTCTGGAGCATCAAACTCTGCATTTGACAGGGGAATTGACCATAGTACCATTCCAAATTTTAAATCATATCAGGTTACCTTGAATCTTGGCTTTTGATAATAAACTAAATTATTTGAGATGAAAAAAATACAATTAAACATAAATAAATTAGGCAGGGGGTACAAGGTTCTTCTTGCCGCAACTTCAATACTATTGCTGATTTTCAGCTCATGCAAGAAAAAATTGAATGTTGAAAACCCTAATGCTCCAACTTTTGATGTAAATGTAAGTAATGAAGGGGGCCTTGCTGCTTATGCGAAAGGCGGTGTTTATTGGAATGGATTTAATTATGGTGATGGGTGGTTGGGAGATAGCTATTTTTCATTGCCATGGGGATATCATGAATTGATGGGCGACCTGATTGGTGGCGGTCAAGGTTCAAATAATCAAACGACAACGATGGGTGTTCCGGACAAATTTCAAGCAGACCCTGCCGATCCAACAACAGTTTTTACAAATCCTTCACCACAGGCTAAAAGCATCATCAGGTCTTTTAATAATAGTGCTTCAACAGCCAATGGTAATAACGCATTGTACTATGAGTGGACCAATATGTATGCGATGATAAATGGATGTAATTTGACCTTGGAACAAGTAGCGAAGATTGATATGAGCCCGGATAAGGCTAATACTTTTAAAGCCTGGGCTTATTGGTGGAAGGGTTACGCTTATGCGCAAATAGGAACATTATATTATGCGGGATTGATTATGGATCAGGCTAACACGATCGTGAACAAGTTTCAAAAGCAATCTGATATCATAGCCGAATCAAACAAGCAATTGAATTTAGCATTGACAACACTTAGTGGTATTTCAAATCAAACAGATTACAATGTGATAATCTCTCAATTGATCCCACAACAAAACCAGGCGGGGCTTGGGAAACCTTTATCTGTGGATCAATGGAAAAGAACTGTTAATACGATGTTAGCGAGAAATATTTTATTAAACCACCTTGCTCCTTTTGTAAATGGTAATCCTGGTGCAACAATCACCAAGGCTACCATTCCTGCAATGACTGCTGCTGATTGGGCATCTGTTATCACGTTTTGTAATAATGGCATAAAGCAAGGCGATTTTGTATTTACCGGAAGAACATCTGCTGCCAACTCTTTCTTTTCACCAAGCGGTGGATCGGTTGCAGGTATCTTGACACAAAGTAACCAAACAACAACTTATAAACTAGGCGAAAGGTTAGTTCAACAATTTAAAACTGGTGATAACAGGCTGGCAAACTTTACAACATCGTTCGGTACTTTTTATGGTGATGCCAACACGAACAGTACAAGATATAGTTTAGTGGATGGGGTTACTGCAGGTTTAACGGGTGTTCCAATTTTAGGTACCCGCCAGGTGGGAAAACTAGAAATATATCTAGGCCCGACCTTCGAAGAAAATCAATTGATGCTTGCCGAGGCTAATATTAGAACTGGAAATATACCAGCCGGATTATTATTAATAGATGCTGTTAGAACATACCAGGGTGCCGGTGTAGCTGCTCTAGGTGCCTTGAATTTAGCCCAAGCGCTTAAAGAGCTAACTATGGAAAGATTAGCAGCCCTTGCTTTTCGTGGACTTTCTTTCTATGATCTTCGCAGATGGGGTTGGACATATGCTATTGCAAACGGCGGTGGCAGATATGGAAATACACTACTCTTCAAAGGAAATGTTTACACGAATGCAACGATTGATTATAATTTCATGGATTATTGGGATGTTCCTAATGATGAAATAGAAAAGAATGCGCCTGGTGCTGGAAGCGCTCCTGTTGTAAATGTGAATTACTAGATTATCGCATTATTCTGAATAAATAAATAAACCGCCTCTCAGGCGGTTTATTTATTTATAAACGAATTATTAGGTATAACAACTTTATTGTTTAATTCATTCTTACTAATGATAAGAAAGTGCAGACATACTTTTATAATTTATTGTAATAACTAAATAGTTTGATTAGGTCTGAAGTCTTTTTTAAATTAATTTTATTAGCATTGATAAACGTATTGACTTCCTCTTGCTTATCTATCAAAAGGGAAAGAACAAAATCCATTTTCGATTGAAAGGGTTGTATGTTATCAAAAGAATATACATATAAAGTAATTGCGCCATCAACGAAGTCCTTTATAATTTCACCTGAAAGTTCATTTTTAATTGTCCTGATATATTTAAATTTTTTTGCCAGTAATTCAATTTTACCTTCTGTAAAAACCTGGTAAAGATAATTTTCATTTTGCTTGTCAATATTGGGGTAACCACTTTTGAAAATATACTTGGTACTATCTTTTGAATGATCGTTAATGAGATCAATTTTTTTTACTGTTCCTTCAGCTGCAATCAATTCCTTACCTGCAGTATCAATAAAATACAATTTATTGCTTTCAATATTTAATTTTACAAGCAATGGCCCAATTGCTTTCCCTTTTGACAGAATAATATTCGCCGGTGTCCAATCTGCATTGATAAATGGCGAGCCCGATATATCGGGATCATATTTTTTTAAAAGTGAATGTCCATTAAAGTCTTCTAAATTGATAAGCCTTCCAACATTTGAATTTCTGAATTCTAGTTGACAAAAACTCTCGTGAATAATAAAGCTACTAAGTATGAAAAACAAAATTCTTTTCATGGTGAGAGTTCATTGGGAGATTTGCAAATAATAGGAATAACCAAATTTAAGAATAATTTGGGGAGTGTTTTTCTCGACTACAAAACTTACTACTGCAAATTGATACAGTAAGTTAAATTGAGTGGTGTGGTTGGAAACAAAAACCAAAATGAAATGTCAGGAGAAATGAGCAGTCAATTTGATATTTATGAGGATCATTATCTCTATGTGAAATACGAAATGAAAAGAGTAAAAAAAGATAAAGAGTATATACTGAACCTGTTTGCAGATAAAAAGAAAGGACTGGGGATTTATATAACAACCCAAAAATTGAATTTTAGATCTATGGGATCAATTAAAAAATTAATCGATTATTACAACTCTTTATAATTTCTCTCAGATAAGTATTACTTGTTATATAACTCGTAAAAAGGAAAAGATAAACCTACATACTATTAACCCGGAACAAATTAAAATCACGATTGCCCCCTTTTCAAATCATAAATTTTGATTTTCAACGCTTTTATTTTTAAGGCAAGAGAAATAATTCAATCTTTTAAACGGCCATGCAGCATGATGCACGGCTTTTTTGCCCTATAAAAGTTGTCGGAATATTTAGAATTCCTATATTTGAGCACTTCGTTTCATTACAAAACTAACACACATGAGAAAACTATTGCTTTTAGTAATGGCCATCTTGCTTTATGCAGGTGGTTTATTAGCACAAAAAACTATTACCGGAAAGGTAACTGATGATAAGGGAAATCCACTTGCAAATGCTTCGGTAATCGTAAAGGGAACTACCGTAGGAACAGTTACCAAAGAAGACGGCACTTATTCCTTAAATATTCCTTCCGGTGCAAAAGCATTGCTCATATCTACTGTTGATATGAGTGCTGTTGAAAAACCTATTGGCAGCAGCAATGTGCTTGATATTGTATTAAGCCCGCAGGATAAAGTAATGTCGGAGGTTGTAGTTACAGCCTTTGGTATTAAGAAAGACAAAAAAACACTTGGGTATGGCGTGTCGCAGTTAAACAATGCCGAGCTTACACAAGGGCATACAACTAACCTTTCCAATGCGTTGGCTGCAAAAGTACCGGGCGTGAGGGTAAGTGGTAGTGGTGGATCCTTCACGGGTTCTGGCATTCTTATCCGCGGCTACACAACTTTTACTGGATCAAATCAACCATTGTATGTTGTGGATGGAGTTCCAATTGATAATAGTGGAGGTGGAAGCCCTTTACAAAATGGTCCATCTGTATCAAACAGAGTGATTGACTTAAACCAGGAGGATATAGAAAGCTTAAGCGTTTTAAAAGGACCTTCGGCTGCGGTTCTTTATGGTTCAAGAGCCTCAAATGGTGTTATTCTCATCACAACAAAAAAAGGCAAGGCAGGGGGTCAAAAAAATTCTGTGCAATTTTCAACTAACTACTCCATTGAAAACGTAAATCGGTATCCCGATCTTCAGAATGAGTATGCACAGGGAAATAATGGAATTTTTTCGCCAGTAGCTCAAACATCTTGGGGACCCCGCATAACTGGTCAGACTGTTAACAATGCGTATAATCCTGTCACCAATGCAAATGATAGGACTGAAGTGTTAGCTGCTTATCCAAGTAATGTAAAAGACATTTTTCAAAACGGATATAATTTTCAAACCAATATTGCTTTTTCAGGAGGCACTGATAAAAGTTCTTTCCGGTTTTCCTATGGATATTTGAAGAATGAAGGAGTTATCGAGAACAATGTGCTCAACCGTCATAATTTTTCTTTGAATGTAAGTTCAAGAGTTAATAATTATTTGACCGTAAGTGCCAGTGCTAATTATTCCAATAATGCTTCAAGGAGAACCCAGCAAGGAAATCAACTGAGTAATCCATTATTCCGTGGATGGTTTACACCACGATCTTATGATCTTAAAGGTCTTGCTTTTGAAGATGCACTTGGCAACCAACGTTACCCGCTTGGCGAAGATCATCCTTTATGGACGATCAAGCATAACAGGTATAATGATGAGATAAACCGACTCATTGGAAATGTGGGTTTAAATTTCAAGCTTGCTAAATGGCTGCAGGCAGATTATAAATTAGGCACGGATGTCTATTCTACTTTCCGTCATGGATACGATCAAATAGGTGCCCGTGGAGGTGCAAATACAACTGCAAATGGTGTGGGCGGAATTCGTGAAGTGAGAAGTAATTATAGGAGCCTTAACTCTAATGGATTCTTTACTGCAACTAAAAAATTCAGTGATTTTAGTGGCGTAGCAATTGTTGGAACTGAGTTTCAACAGACATACTCAAACTCTGCTCAACTAGATGGCAAGGGCATTATCGTCAGAGATTTTGAGCAGCTCAGTAATACAACCACGTTTAGTCCGGCTCCTTCTCACGGTTCAACAAAAACAAGATTACTTGGATTATATGGTGATTTCACAGTTAACTATAAGAGCATTGCCAGCTTGAATCTTACTTTGAGAAATGACTGGTCATCTACCTTTAAAGTTGGAAATAATTCCTATTTGTATAGTGGTGTAGGAGGTTCAGTTAACATAACTGAATTGTTCCCGAAAATCAAAGGAAAGGTGATTGATAATATTAAACTAAGAGGAAATGTTGCAACTGTAGGCAAGGCAGGTGATTTTGTTTATGCAACAGATTCTTATTACGGTGGCGCCGGATCTGCTGATGGATTCGGACCCGCAATCAATTTCCCCTTTAACGGAATACAGGGATTTGCATTAAGTAATGCTGCAGGAAATTCAGATCTCGGACCTGAATTTACTACCAACAAAGAAATCGCATTGGAAATGGCATTCTTTAAAGGTCGCCTGGGTATTGAAGCAACACATTATTGGCAGGCTTCCAAAGATCTGATCTTCTCAGTTCCCGTCTCAGCTTCAGCGGGGATAACTTCGATAACTAAAAATGCAGGAGATTTATCAAATATTGGAGTTGAGATTGCTATAAATGGAACTCCAATAAAATCAAAATCAGTAACCTGGAAAATAGATGTAGCCTTTACTGATTTTAAAAGTAAAGTTGACAAACTTGATGTAGGAGTTACTAATATATTTCTCGGAGGTTTTACAACACCCAACATTCGATTAGTTGTAGGAGATGAATACGGCCAGATATATGGAAATGCCTTCCAAAAAGACGCTAAAAGTGGTAAAATAATTGTTGGTGCTAATGGATTGCCTTTGATAACGAGCGGGGTCGAAAAAATTGGAAACCCCAATCCTGATTATATTTTAGGAATTACAAATACAGTTACCTACAAAAGTTTCTCACTTTCTGTTCTTTTTGATTATAAAAGAGGAGGCGATCAATATAGCCGGAACATTGCCGATATTCAACGCAATGGAGTAGGAAAAGAAACTGCTGAATTCCCGAGATTTGATGCAGCTGGAAATCCGACAAAGCCATATATTTTTGACGCAGTCTATGCAAATGGTCAGCCAAATACTACCTATGTATCTGCACAGGATTTTTTTGGTAACAGTGGTAAGTATGCAGCTGCTGAAGGATATATTTACAATACCACCTGGTACAGGATTCGTGAAGCTTCTCTGGCATTTCAATTCCCTTCAACAATCTTAAATAAAACACCATTTGGCAGTGCTGAGTTTGCTGTATTTGGACGCAATCTGTGGTTAAATGCACCAGATTATCCTCATCTTGATCCGGAGCAAAATGCATTAGGCATTAGTAATGCACAAGGATTGGAATTTAATGCATTGCCTCAAACCAGGTCAATGGGAGTTTCTTTAAGACTAACCTTTTAATTAATCTAAATCGAAATAAAATGAAAAGAAGATATTATAAATTAATTCTGTTTTTTATGGGAATTATCATTCTTAGTTCCTGTAAAAAAATGATGGATATTAATACAGATCCCGACAGGCTTCCAGCCTCTACCAACCTTTATCCACAATTACTTACTTCTGCTGAAGTAAATCTCGGATTTGAAGGGGGAAGTGACTTGTTCCGATATACAACGGAAATTATGCAACAAATGTCAGGACAAGCTTCGCAACCTAACCAGACATATGAGTACTATCGCTATAACGTTACGGGTAGTGACCAGAACAATCTTTGGGGTAGTATAATGGCCTCGACTTTAGGTGATCTTGAGTTGGTAATAAACCAGGCTACTGCAGCGGGCAGTCCTCACTATGTTGGTGTGGCAAAAATTCTGAAAGCGTATGAATATTCAAAAGCGGTTGATACATGGGGTGATATTCCTTATACTGAAGCACAACAATTAGATAAGAACACTCAGCCTAAGTATGATGACGATGCAACCATTTATCCCAAGCTTATCAGTTTGCTGTCATCTGCTGTTGCTGATCTGAATGCGACAACAAGTACACAATCACCCGGAACAAATTCAACTTTTTATTCGAATGCAACCTGGGCAACAGCAAGACCTTTTTGGATCAAATTGGCGAATACTCTTCAATTAAGGTTATTACTTCACTATAGTAAAAAGGACCCTGCTTTCATGGTATCACAAATGACCGCGTTGATCAATACTGCGGGCATTACTTTTATGAGTTCAAATGCTGATAATTTTCAGCATCCTTTTTACAATGTAGCTAATCAACGTAACCCTATTTCAGCTTTTGAAGTAAGCAGACCTAATTATCTTTTTGCTGATTCAAAGATGGTTGGTATGATGAATGCTAAAAATGATCCTCGCCGTGCATTTTATTTTTCTGATTTTCCTGTAGGTAGCGGAACATACGTGGGAGTATCAGCAACAGCCCCACCTGCAGCCCCAAATAATAACTATAGCCGCATTCATACATTTTTACGCGGGGCTGTTACTACTGCAGCCACAGGAACTAATTCGGCAGTGTACAGTGGAGCAGCTCCTCAGCGAATGCTCCCATATGCTGAGTATTGTTTTATTCGTGCTGAAGCAGCATTAATGGGTGTACCTGCGGGTGCAGGGAATGATGCACAGACATGGTATACTGCAGGAATTACGGCATCTATGCAGGAGGCCGGCGTAGCTGCAGCAGATATTACAACTTATTTAACTGCCAACGGAACTCTCGGAGGCGGCACTTCTGCAGAAAAAATTAGGCAAATAATCGAGGAAAAATATATTGCGTTATTTGGAGTTTCAGTTGAACCCTGGAATGATTGGAGAAGGACAGGCTATCCTACATTATTGCCTCCGACTAATGCGATTACTTCGGTTACAGCCGTTCCCCGAACTTTATTCTATCCGCAATCTGAAATTGATTTGAATCCTAACAATCCAGGTCAGAAGGCAGATAATCTACAGGGAAAAGTATTTTGGGATAATTAAAGAAGTAATTATGAAATTCAAAAGAGGCCTGTCTCAAAAGTAGACGGCCTTTTTTATTGGATCATTTTTTCAATATTGATTTACTATAGCTTTATCTGATCATCATTCTTATCATAAAACTTGAATTCGATAAGATGATAATTAGTGTCAGCCCGAAGGGTGATCCTTTTTCTATATTTTCTTTTCCATTTCGAAAACTTTGACCAAAGCCAACCTTTTGTGAGGTATGCATAAATGATCGGGTTAACTACAATGGTAAGATTGTTATGCTGGTGAGTAAATAAGTAATTTAAATTCTTTTCGATCTCGTCTTCAAGAATGATAGTTGATGAAATTTTTCCTGTTCCGGCGCAGCTTGGACAAACTTCCTGCGTATTAATATTCATTTCCGGCTTCATTCGCTGTCGGGTGATCTGCATTAATCCGAATTTTGAAATTGGCAACACAGCATGTTTAGCCCTGTCAGGTGACATGAATTTTTCCATTGCTTCCATGAGCTTCTTTTTATTCTCCGGAAGTTTCATATCAATAAAATCAACAACAATTATTCCTCCAATATCTCTTAATCTTAATTGCCTTGCTATTTCATCGGCAGCTTCGAGGTTTGTTTCCAATGCATTTTGTTCCTGGTTGTTGCTTACACTTTTATAACCGCTGTTTACATCAATTACATGTAATGCCTCAGTATGTTCAATTATAAGATAAGCACCGCTGTTAAGATTCACCGTTTTGCCAAATGAAGCCTTCACCTGTTTTGTAATTCCAAAAGAGTCAAAAATGGGTGAGCCATTCTGATAAAAAGAAACTATATCAGCTTTTTCCGGGGCGATGCGTTGAATGTAAGTCCTTGCATCCTGGAAAATATTGCGATCATTAACAACGATCTTATTGAAATCTTCATTTAACAGGTCACGTAAAATGCTGGTAGTTTTCGTTTGCTCACTTAAAATTTTAGCAGGAGCAACAGCACTTCTAAGATTTGTTTGAATTGTTTTCCAAGTTTCTACCAGTTCCGAAAGATCTTCATGAAGCTCGGCTGTTTTCTTCCCCTCAGCTGCGGTTCTTACAATTACGCCAAAGTTCTTTGGCTTAATTGCTTCCACTATTTTTTGTAAACGTTTTCTTTCCTCGGAAGAATGAATTTTTCTTGATACTGCAACGATATTATTAAAAGGCGTAATAACAACAAACCGGCCAGGCAATGAAATTTCACAACTTAACCTTGGACCTTTTGCTGCAATAGGTTCTTTTAAAATTTGAACAAGAATGTTTGGCTTTCCACCAAGCACTTCATTTATTTTTCCCGTTTTAATTATTTCAGGTTCGTTCTCGAAACCTCCAAAATCAAAGACCTCTTTTTGATTAATAGAGTATTGGGTGAATTTCAAAAGAGATTTTGCGTAGGGACTAAGATCGGTGTAGTGAAGAAAAGCATCTTTTTCAAAACCAACATCCACAAAAGCGGCATTCAGACCGGGGATAAGTTTTTTTACTTTTCCTAAGTATAAGTCGCCCACAGCAAAACGAGCATCGCTTTTTTCGTTATGAAGCTCTACAAGTTTTTTATCCTCAAGCAGGGCAATTTCAACACCCTGCGGAGCAGCATTTATGATCAGTTCTTTGTTCAAAACTTTTATGGCGTGTTTACTCTGCCATTTGCCGGTAAATAATTACTGGTTGTGTTTAAAACCGTGATAGATCCGTTTAATGGTTGGATGGGTGATTAGGGAGCAATTTGACGGGAAAAAGGATCCGAAACGGCAGCAACCAGTAGACAAAGAAAGAATGGTATATAAAGTTTATAAGTATAGAAATCACCTTTGATAAGGCACTTAACTGCTTTATAAACTTTACATACTTATTTATTCTTTTTCTTATGACGATTCTTTCTTAGTCTCTTTTTACGCTTATGCGTCGCCATTTTATGGCGCTTTCTTTTTTTACCAGAAGGCATACTTCAGAATTTTTTTTAAATTAATTTATTAATAAGGTTATTTCTTTAACTCGTTAATACGTTTTTCCAGGGCAGATCTCATAGCTGGGTTTGGAGCTAACGGCAATGCTTTGGTATACCATTGGATAGCATTGGCCTTATCTTCTTTCCTTTCAAAAACCTCAGCCATCAATAAGATAGCTTCAAGATTCACAGGTTGCAGGGCCAGAACTCTTTCAAAACGATCGATCGCTCTGTCGTATTGTCCGGACATGAGCGATCCCTGGCCAAGTACCATTTGAGCAAATATATTAGTGCTGTCTTTTTCAACGACTTGCCTCACTTTTAATATCCCTTCCATTGGGTTGTCGGCAATATTTCCGAAAATATAACAGGCACCTAACCCAACAATTGTTGAGTCGTTTTTATCATTAATTCTCAAAGATCTTTCAAACAGGTCTTTTGCCTGTAAGGCTTTCCATCTTTTTAGCTGCTCACTTTCTTCATTCCTCAGATTCTCTAAAATCAAATGGGCTGCAAAGGTGAGTGATTTTTCTGAATTTTCCAATCTTGCTGCTTCAGCTTCATACCAGGCATAAGGTTCAAAGATCCTGGCTGAATCTTTCCAGAAATGTGCTAATTGATGAAATACGTCTAGCCTTTGCTTTTTTACATCACCCCTGATCACAGATTGTTCAAGGTCATTCATCCATTGTATTTGAGCAGGGCTCAATATTTCTTTTGCATGAAATAAAATAGAATCCGCGGATAACTCACTTTGAGAAGAAGATTGAAAATTTTTTGCTATTCCACTTTTATGAGGACCTGTTCTTCCAAACAGGAATAATGCTGCGACTATTAATACACCAATGCTAATAGTGATCCACTGTGCTTTATTCACTAATAAAATTTAGGGCTGCAAGTTAACCGAACAGGACGAGATTGTCGCTGATAAAAAAGAAATTAGACAAGATCAATTATCTGCATCTT
>Ga0207712_10001338_pt1 | contig 16878 bp, 14 predicted proteins | sample KBSS44metaG_FD_184402 | JGI IMG/M metagenome (GOLD analysis project Ga0207712, IMG submission 184402) | Switchgrass rhizosphere microbial communities from Kellogg Biological Station, Michigan, USA - KBS S4-4 metaG (SPAdes) (version 2) | ecosystem: Host-associated > Plants > Roots > Rhizosphere... | reverse complement strand
ACGGCGCCCGGGGTCAGCAGCATCCGCCGTCCTTTATGCGTTGATGCAGGGAGTTGAAGCCGATGCGGTAGACCAGCTCGGCGGGGTCGGTGATGTTCCAGATGGCGAGGTCGCAGGCCTTGCCGGACTCCAGTGTGCCGATCTCCGAGGCGAGGCCGAGCGCGCGCGCCGCGTTGACGGTGACACCGCGCAGCGCCTCGGTCACGGTCAGGCGAAACAGGGTCGCCGCCATGTTGAGCATCAGCAGCAAGGAGGTGGTGGGCGAGGTGCCGGGATTGCAGTCTGTCGCGATGGCGATGGGGACATGATGCGCGCGGAACTGGTCGATCGGCGGCAAATGGGTTTCGCGCATGAAATAATAAGCCCCCGGCAGCAGCACCGCGACGGTGCCGGCGGCAGCCATTGCACGGACATCGTCTTCGTCGGCATGTTCGAGATGGTCGGCGGAAAGCGCGCCATGGCGGGCGGCGAGGCTGGCGCCGCGCAGCGCGGAAAGCTGCTCGGCGTGAAGCTTGATCGGCAGGCCCGCCGCTTGCGCGGCGGCGAGCACGTGGCCGGATTGTTCGGGCGAGAAGCCGACCCCTTCGCAAAAGGCGTCGACCGCATCGGCGAGACCAACGGCGGCCGGGATCATCTCGTTACAGACCAGGTCGACATAGGCATCGGCGCGGCCGGCATATTCGGGCGGCACCGCGTGGGCGCCGAGCAGGGTGGTGGCGATCCGCACCGGGCGCTCGGTGCCCAGCGCACGGGCGGCGCGCAGCATCTTCAGTTCGTCGTCGACCGTCAGGCCATAGCCCGATTTGATCTCGATCGTGGTGACGCCCTCGGCGAGTAAGGCATCCAGGCGTGGCAGCGCGATTCCGAGCAGTTCGGCCTCGCTCGCCGCACGGGTGGCGCGCATGGTGGAAAGGATGCCGCCGCCGGCGCGCGCGATCTCCTCATAGGAGACCCCCTCCAGCCGCCTGGCCCATTCCCCCGAGCGGTCGCCGGCATGGACCAGATGGGTATGGCAATCGATCAGCCCGGGGGTGATCCAGCGGCCACCGCAGTCGATCATCTCCACCGCCGTCTCCGGCGCGCCGCTCCGGGGACCGGCATAAGCGATGCGGCCGTTCCTCGCCGCGACCACGCCATCCTCGATGATGGCGAGGCCGTCGCCGGCCATCGTCGCGAGCCGGGCATGGGTCCAGAGTCGATCCATGGCGCAATGTTGCGCGACGCTGCTATTATGTCTAGACATAATATGCGAAAAGAGGAGCTTCGATGCGACATCTCTGGTTCGACATCGCCCTGTTGCCGCAGGGTTGGACAAAGCACGTGCGCGTCGGCATCGCCGGCACGGCGATCACCTCGATCGAGACGGATATCGAAGCCGGGCCATCGGACGAGCGCCACGCCGCCGCCATTCCCGGCCTGTGCAATGTTCACAGCCATGGCTTCCAGCGCGGCATGGCCGGCCTCAGCGAGACGCGCGGCCGGCCGGACGATGATTTCTGGAGCTGGCGCGAGGTGATGTACCGCTTCCTCGATCGGCTGACGCCCGATGACATCGCCGCGATCACCGCACAGGCCTATGCCGAGATGCTGGAGACCGGCTTTACCCGGGTCGGCGAGTTCCATTACCTCCACAACGATGTTGACGGTGGACGCTATGCCGACCCGGCGGAGACGGCAGGCGCGATTGTCGCCGCCGCCGAAACCAGCGGGATCGGCCTGACCTTGCTCCCGGTATTCTACGCGCATGGCGATTTCGGAGGAGCGGCCCCGGCGCCCGGGCAGCGGCGCTTCCTTTCCGATGTCGACGGGTTCGCAAACCTGGTCGAGGCGAGCCGGGCGAAGCTTTCGAGCGGCATGAAGTTCGGCCTTGCGCCCCATTCGCTGCGGGCCGTCACGCCCGACGAACTGCGCGCGATCCTGCCGCTGGCCGGCGACGGCCCGATCCACCTCCATGCCGCCGAGCAGGCGCGCGAGGTCGCCGCCTGTGTCGCCTGGAGCGGCGCGCGGCCGGTCGAATGGCTGCTCGACAATGCGGATGTGAATACGCGCTGGTGCCTGATCCATGCGACTCATCTGACCGATGCCGAGTGCGATGGGGTGGCACTAAGCGGCGCGGTCGCGGGCCTGTGCCCGGTGACCGAGGCCAATCTCGGCGACGGAATCTTTCCGGCGGTGCGCTATCTGGCGGCCGGGGGGCGGTTCGGGGTGGGGACGGACTCCAACATCCTGATCGATGCGGCGGGCGAACTGCGCGCACTGGAATATTCGCAGCGGCTCGCGCATCGCCGGCGCGCCATGCTCGCCGACGATGCGACGGTCTCGGTTGGCGACCTGATCTTCCAGGGCGCGCTTGCCGGCGGTGCCCGGGCGCTTGACGTCGAGTCGGGCTTGTCGATCGGCGCCTCAGCAGACATTGTCTCGCTCGACATGACGCACCCGAGCTTTGCCGCAGGCCCCGACAGCATTCTCGACAGCTGGATCTTCGCGACAGGGCGGGATGCGGTCGATTGCGTCTGGTGCGCCGGGCGCAAATATGTCGAAGGCGGCAAGCACATCGCCGCTGACGAGATTGCCCGCGACTATCGTCGCACCATAACCCGGCTGGTCGGGTGACGCTCAGCGAGCGCATCCGCTCCGACATCGAGACACGCATCAAGTCCGGCGACTGGCGTCCCGGCCACCGCATCCCGTTCGAACATGCATTGGTCGCGACTTACGGCTGCTCGCGCGCGACCGTCAGCAAGGCGCTGGAAGCGTTGGCCAAGGCGGGACTGATCGAGCGTCGCCGCAAGGCCGGGTCCTTCGTCGCGCACCCGCATGTCCAGTCCGCCGTGCTCGAAGTGCCCGATCTTCCGCATCTGATCGCCGCGCTCGGCGAGGTGTATCGCTGGCAGTTGAACAGCGTGCGAGAGCTTGACGCCGAACCTCAGTCCGAAACCGGCATTGCCGGCCCGGTGCTGGAAATCGAAGGCATTCATCATGGCGGGGGCGAGCAGTTCGCGCTCGAACATCGCCTGATTGCGCTCGCGACCGTGCCTGGCGCGCGGGATGCAGCGTTCACCGACGTGCCGCCCGGCACCTGGCTGCTGGCACATGTGCCCTGGACGGAGGCCCGGCACCGCATCAAGGCGATCGATCCAACCCGGGCGGAGGCAGCACTTCTCGGCCTCACGGCCCGCGCGGCCTGCCTGCAGATCGAACGCTGGACCTGGCAGGCAGGCGAGGCCGTGACCTATGTCCGGCAAGTCTTCCCCGGACATCGCTATGATCTGGTCGCCGAGTTCAAACCGGGAAGGTAGTTCACCAGGCGCAATGTCCGCATTGTTGCGGCATCTTCATCGCAAGGGGGCATCTTAAGGGGTCGCCAAACGTGTGCGTCTCCACCCTCCAGACACCGTTCCGCGGCCGGAACCGTGTCTCTTTGTCGAAGAGGAAGATGATTTCCGCATGGCTGAACGCCTCCAACCCGGCGAGCGCGCCCGGGCCAAACTCGATGGCAGAACGGCTCTGACCCCAATCGTCGTCGATCGGATCAGCCCTACCACCACGCACATGTCCGACAGCTTCGATCGTGTTTGTCATTGATCCGCCCGTCATCGCCGTTCCGGCCACCTTGGCAAGCGAACGGCGGGTTTTAGGGTTCGCCAGTTCGGACATCCTATAACCAGAGATCGAGCGCTAGCTACAGCCGAGATTTCGAAGATAGCCGGGCTGTGATGTCATTGCGGCTTTGCGGTTTGCTTCAGCCAGACGTCATCGGGGATTTTGTCCATGAGGCTCTGACTGCTGGCAGAGCGCTTCGATGAAACCTTTCCAATCGACTCATAACGTTTACTGATGACCTTCTCGAAAAGTGCGATGACAATCGATTTATTCTAGAGTCTGGCCGATACTGACTCTACCACCGGCTTGGAAGACCTTGGGCAACGGTCGGGGTCGTATTCAGAAAGGGCCGTCATGGTATCGAGGAACGCTCGAATCGCGTCAGCGCTGGCGACAGCATCGGTTTTGGCGCTTTCGACGCCGGCGGCAGCGAGTACGCAAGAGACACCATCCGTCGGCGTGACACCGATGGACGCCCAAGGATTTCCGACGAACGATACCGAATCTTTCGACAACATCATCGTTACCGGAACGCGCCGCACGGACCTGACCGCCGCCCGCTCACCGACACCCATCGATATCATTGGTTCGAAAGAGTTGCTCAGTCAGGGCGCCTCGGACGTGAACGACATCCTGCGGGCGCAAGTGCCTGCTTTGAACGTCCAGAGATTCACCAGCAACGATGGTTCTGTCTTCACGAGGCCTTTCAGCCTGCGCGGGCTACCACCGGATCAAACTCTGGTACTCATCAACGGCAAACGGTTTCACCGCGGCGCTACAGTGCAATTGTCGAACATCCCGTACATTCGGGGTTCTCAGGGTCCAGACCTCTCCACCATTCCTTCGATCGCCATCGGCCAACTCGAGGTTCTCCGGGACGGGGCGTCGGCGAACTACGGATCAGACGCGATTGCCGGCGTCCTCAATTTCAGACTTAGGACGGAACGCGAAGGTGCCACGCTGATTGCGCGCTATGGCCAATTCTATCAGGGCGATGGCGACGACTATCTGTTGCAGGGAAACGTCGGCCTGCCCCTTTCGGCCAATGGCTTCGTCAACATCAGCGGAGAATACACCAATGCCGGCATCACCTCGCGCCAGAATCAGCGGCCTGACGCGCAGGCCCTGATCGATGAGGGCGTGCAGGGTGTCCCGGTCCCGGCGCAACGCACCGGAAATCCGAAGGCTGAGGCGGTTCGACTGTTCGTCAATGCCGGAATGGATCTCAGCGATACGATGAGCTTCTACTCCTTTGGCAATTATAGCTGGAGCCAAGGAACAACTGCGTTCTTTTACCGGAATCCTGTGACGAATCCACTATTCGCCAGCGTCCCCCTTACGCAGACGCCCGGCGGATCTCGCTTCACGTTTCGAAGCATCTTTCCGGGCGGTTTCTCTCCAGACTTTCACGCGACGATCCGCGACGCCTCGCTCGTCGGGGGATTGCGCGGCAACCTCCTCGGCGATCTCACATATGACCTCAGTAGCTCCTACGGACGCAACGACGTGGTCTATCGCATCACCAACACCGTCAATCCCTCGCTCGGGCCGAATTCGCCGACTGCGTTCCGCGCCGGCGAACTCGAACAGCGCGAACTCAACTTCAACTTGGATCTGAACTATCCGCTGGAACTCGGCCTCGCCCAGCCTCTGAATGTTGCTGGCGGTCTCGAATATCGGCGAGAAACATGGGAAGTCACGCCCGGTCAATTGGAATCCTACCAAGTCGGGCCGTTCGCGTCCGTCCTTGACCCGGACACGCCCGACCCGGCCGACAGAATAGGGCTACCAGCCGGATCTAGCGGATTTCCCGGGCTCGGTCCGCTTCAGGCCGGAACATTTTCGCGCTACAACTGGGCCGCCTATGCAGCACTTGAGGGCGACCTGGCGACCTGGCTGAGCGGCGGAGTTGCTGGCCGCTACGAGGATTTTTCCGATTTCGGCTCGACGTTCACCTGGAAGGTGAACGGCAGGGTCGAGTTCTCGGACGCGATCGCGATCCGCGGGGCGGTCAATACGGGTTTCCGGGCACCCACACCCGGCCAGTCGAATGTGTCCTCAACCTTTGCGAACATCGATGCGATCACCGGCCAACCGTTCATCACTGGCATCGTCTCACCAAGCAATCCGGTGGCGCTGCTGTTTGGGTCAAAGCCGTTGAGACCAGAGAAATCCTTCAATATTTCGGCCGGTGTTGTGCTCACGCCAATGAATAATATCACGTTTACGATCGATTACTTCAATATCAAGGTCGATAACAGGATTGGTCTGTCGGGCGGCTTTATTCTGACGCAGGCTCAGAAAAATCAGCTCATTGCAGCCGGTATTCCGGGCGGCGGCGATTTCCGAACCATTCAATTTTTTGGCAATGCGTTCGACAGCCGAACGCAAGGCATAGATGCCGTGCTCACCTATCATTTCGGTCTCCTCGGGGGCCGGGGCACGCTGCATGCGGACGTCAACTATACCAGCAATAAAGTCGTCCGCGCAGGGGCCCTCATCGCGGGCGACCGAGAGCGTCTTCTGGAACTTGAGAATTTTGTTCCCGACTGGAAGGGCAATCTCTCATTCAACTATCAGGGCGACCGTATCGGACTAACTACAACAGCCAGCTACTACGGGAAATGGACGGACTACGGGCCCAACCTCGCCAATGACCAGACCGGCAGCGCCGAGATTCTCGTCGATGCGGAAATCTCCTACCGTCTCGACAAGACGTTCACACTCGCGGTGGGGGGAAGCAACATCTTCGACAATTATCCGGACCGCGAGATCCGCCCATCGCAACTGATCAACGGTTTCAAATATCTGCGGTTCTCGCCGATCGGCTTCAATGGCGGCTTCTGGTACGTTCGCGGGACCGCGAAATTTTGAGATGTTGGCGCCGCGCCGATCCGGCGCACGCTAGATCATCGTGCTGAAAAGCGGGAGCTGACTTCCAACGAAAATCGATGTGATGCCAAATATCTGGAGCAGCGCGACCGAACCCGATTTCGAGCGCGATGCTCTAGCCTCACCGAGCCGAACGAAAGGACGCTCCATGCTCCGCCTGACGGCGCGCGCGCGCAACTCTTCTATCTTCCCATTCTGCGGAGGAAGTGATGCCCAAATCGTGTTCAACAATTCAGGTCGTGGCTCTCGCCCCTCGACTGCTACGGCAACCAAAAGGCGAGACTCAGCCGGCGTTAGAAGACGCAGGAGGCTCACCGAAGGCTCCCTCGGCGACCATCCGGTCGCGCACACGAGTCATCACTTCGATGAACCGCAGCGCGATCTCCGGGAGCGGGCGCAGCTCGGGCGTAAAGAGCATATACTCGAATTCGATCCGGGGACGAAACGGAACGATTGCGAGCCCTTGGGCGATGAAGTCTATTGCGGTGGCTGGATTGACAATCGAGCATCCGACGCCAAGCGTCACCAGGTTGCAATGCGTGATCGCATATTGGGTCTCTACCACGAGGTCGCGCTCAACCCCTGCATCCTCGAAGATCCGATCGATCCGTCGCCGCGTCTGGTCACCGTGCATGAGCGAAATGAACGGTTCGCCGGCAAGGTCCGCCGGTTCGATATAGGGTCGGGCAGCGAGCCTATGTCCCGGAGGGAGAATGCATGCACCAACCGAGCGCAGGAAGGTGGTAGCGGCCACGCCCGACACTTCATGCGCGCGCGTGGCAAGGCCCATGTCGAATTGCTGGTTTGCAACCAGTTGCCGGACAGTGGACGAGCTATGCGTATCGAGGTGGATAGAAACTCCGGGGTGATCAGCGCGGAATTCGCGCACCACCTGTGGGAGGAAGCTGAAAGAAAGTGCCGGCAACGAAGCGATGTGGAGATTACCGGTCGAGAGGTTTCGAATGTCGGTCGCGGTCTTCTTGAGCGCGTCAATACCAATGAAACTGCGCTCGACCTCATGGAAAAAGTAGCCGGCCTCTGGGGTTATGACGAGGGTGCTGCCCTTGGAGCGCACGAAGAGCTTGAAGCCGATGGCGTATTCGAGGTCCGCAATGAGCTTGCTCACCGCAGGCTGCGACAGATGCATCGAATGAGCGGCACGCGTAACCGATCCGGTCAGCATGACCGCCCTAAATGCCTCCAATTGGCGCAGGTTCATCTACACGCTCCTAGCTTATCAACCTTTGCTATACCCCAAAATAAAATGGGAGCAGCAAGGAATGACTTCGCGGCGCGCCAACGCGGTCGAAGGGTGAGACTCGGCAAACATTCATACGGGAACGCTTCGTTGCTTCTCCCTCATACCCGAGCGTCACGCCCAACGACGTCCATCGGGCTCCTCACAAGGACGATCTGCAATGAATGACGTGAACGCCGACCGCAGTGAGGATCACGGCGAGTACCGCGAGATGTCTCCGACAACACAGCTCGTGCATTCATCATCGCCATCGGCGAGCAAGGCGGGCCTCCTGAATCCACCGATCCACCGCGCATCGACAATCGTCTATGACACTGTCGAAGACTATGTCGATCGCCACAGTCGGCTCTATGACGGCGTGATCTACGGTCTTTACGGCACCGAGACGACTTTCGCGCTCGCATCAGCAATCGCCAAGCTCGAGCGGGGGTACCAGTCGGTGATCACCTCATCCGGGACCGCAGCGATTTCGTTGAGCCTGTCGGCGTTCGCGAAGGCTGGCGACCACATCCTTGTGATCGATACAGCCTATCGCTCGACCCGTCGGTTCTGCGATGAGGTTCTCGCAGGCCATGGAGTCGCGGTCTCTTATTTCTCGCCGGATGTTGGTGGCGAAATTGCTTCTCTGCTTCAGCCCAACACGCGGATGGTGTTCCTCGAGACACCGGGGTCGTTGACCTTCGAGCTGGCCGACATTCGCGCGATCACATCGGTGACGCGCGAGCGCGGCGTCATCACCGCGCTCGACAACACGTGGGCGACGCCAATGCTCTTTCGCCCGATCGAACATGGCGTGGACATCTCGATCGCAGCAGCCACCAAATACCTGTCGGGCCATTCCGACGTGATGCTCGGCGCGATGACTGCCGCGAGCGAGGATATCTACAAGCGCCTGAAGGACACCGCCGCGCGCTGGGGGAACTCTACCAGCGCCGACGACTGCTATCTCGTTCAGCGCGGCCTGCGCACGCTTGACGTCAGACTGGAGCGTCATCAGCGAACCGCCCTGGAGCTGACTTCTTGGTTTGCAAGGCAGCCCGAAGTGCAGAAGGTACTCTATCCTGCCCTTCCCTCAGACCCCGGTTATGAGATTTGGAAGCGAGACTTCGATGGTGCGTCTGGATTGTTCGGTGTGTTGCTTACCCCGATGTCCGAGCCCGAGAGCTCTTCCTTTTTCAATGGGCTTCAATTGTTCAAGATGGGCGCCAGCTGGGGCGGCTTTGAAAGCCTCATGGTCCCGGCTTGGCCGCTGCCCGTGCGAAGCTGCTCGCGGCTGGAGGAGGGAACACTCATTCGTGTCCACGCCGGCCTAGAGGCGAGCGCGGACCTGATCTGCGACCTTGAAGCCGCCTTTGCCCGACTCCGCTCGGCCCGCATGAACAGCGCGCCTCAGCAGTTTCGAAATCCTGCGACCCCAAGACCTGCAGGCTTGGTCGGTACGTCGAAAGAGCATGACCGGCCATGAACACTATCGGTGACGCACCGACCTCGCGTGCGGAAAAGCCGCACATTCTCAACCCCGATTTGTCGGGATTCGCGTGCATCCGATGCCAGTTGGAGCTGCCAATCGGCGACTATTTCGAAGGCTGTCCCAGTTGTCTCGGCCAAAATGAGCCGTCGACGGTCAGGTCCAGATTTCAAAGCCGTCCAACCGTATTGGCCGACTCCTGCAAACGCGGGATGGCGCGCTACGCTCCCTGGATGCCCTACACATCGTGGGTCTCGTTGGGCGAAGGCGGAACGCCATGCGTCAGCTTTCCGGCGTTGGCCGACGAGGTTGGCGCAGCGACCATCCTGATCAAAAACGAAGGGCAGAACCCGAGCGGATCGCATAAGGATCGAGTAAGCTGCCTGGCTGTGACGCGCGCGCTTGATATCGGCGCTACAAAGATCGTCGCGGCTTCCAGTGGCAATGGCGGCGCGTCTATCGCGCTCTATGCAGCAGCAGCCGGATTGCAGTGCAGTATCGTCGCGACACCGGCATTGTCGTCGATCTACCGACGCGCCATCACCCTAACCGGCGCCGAACTCGTCACAGTGCCGGAAAGCCTGGATCGATGGCAACTCGTTGCCCGGATGGCTGGCGAGCAAGGGTGGTTCCCGGCGACCAACTATCTCAATCCACCGGTGGGCAGCAATCACTTCGGTATCGATGGTCTGCAGACCATCGCCTTCGAGATTTTCGAAGAACTTGGCTTGCACACGGTCGATGCCGTGCTTGTCCCGACGTCGAGAGGCGATTTGATCTGGGGCCTCTATGAGGGCTTCGGCCTGCTCAAGACGATCGGCCTGATCGATTCGATCCCGCGGCTGTTCGCGGTGGAGCCGTTTCCAAGGATCACACGGGTGCTCGGCGGAGAAGCGCTGAACGGTTCGTTTCCGGGCACGACGAGACTGGCGTCCATTGGCGGCTCGACGGTCACTTACCAGGCTGTCGAAGCAACGCGCGCGACCGGCGGAGGCGCCGTAGTGGTGGATGATGCGAGCGTCGCCAGCGACCAAGTCCGGCTCGCCCGTCACGGCTGCCATGCCGAGCTGTCTTCGGCGGCGGCCTTGTCCGGGCTGGAATTGCTGCTGAAAGAAGGCAGGATTTCAAGCCGGGACTCGGTCGTCCTGATCGCCACGTCCAACGGCTACAAGGATGTACCGGAAGCCGAGGTCGGTCAGTGATGCGTTCGATAGCACCTGATACACTGCTCCGTCGCGAAATCGGCAAGCTCGGCGTCGCTACGATCGCCATGAACGGCGTGATCGGTTCCGGCATCTTTGCATTGCCGGCTGTCGCCATCGCGCAGTCAGGATATTTCAGCCCATGGGTCTTCGTTCTTTGTGGATTCCTGATCCTGTCCGTCGCGCTCACCCTTGCGCGAGCCGCGAGCTTCTTTGACATCACGGGCGGCCCAATCGTTTATACGACCCACGCCTTCGGTCGATACGTTGGATTTCAGACCGGGTTGTTGATCTACGTGAGCCGAGTCGCCGCGATCGCCGCGAGCGCTAACCTCATTGTCAGCTACGCCGCTGCAATCTGGAATCCGCTTGCGGCGGGTGGTCCCCGATTCACTGCGATCACCGGATACGTTTGTATCGCGACGATATTGAACGCGGCCGGTGTGCGTGCGGGCATGGCGGCGGTCTATGTCATCAGCATCCTTAAGCTGGCGCCGCTTCTTATCCTGATCCTGGTCGGCATGCCTTCAATTAAGTGGGATCAGGTGGCTGGTGCAGATTTCCTGACACCAGGCCCGCTCGGACAGACAATGTTGATCATGATGTACGCCTTCATCGGTTTCGAGTTCAGTCTCATCAATGCAGGCGAAACCCGCAACGCGAAATCGGAAATCCCAAAGACGCTGGTAGCTACGGTCCTCTCGATCGCGTTCTGCTACACCCTAATCCAACTCGTCACCGTGTCGGTCGGCCCCGACCTTGGAAACAGTGACGCCCCCCTTGTCGAGATCGCAAGGAGATTGATGGGGCCAGGCGGCGCTCTAGTTTTGGGGCTAGGCGTCGTGTTATCGACCGGTGGTGGAAGTTTAACGTCCCTGCTCACGGCACCGCGACTGACGTTCGCCCTTTCCCGCGATGGCAGCTTGCCGGCCTGGTTCGGCAAGGTGAACGAAAAGACCCGGGCGCCTGTGAACTCCATTCTGTTCTGTGGCCTTTTCAGCATCACAATGGCCCTGGGCCAGAAATTTGTATGGCTTGTCACGCTCAGTACGTTTGTCCGACTTGTGACGTACGCATTATGCATCGCGTCCTTGCCCGTCATCGAAAGAACGATTCCTGCCGAAAAGAAACAGTTTCGACTTCTTGGTGGAATGACGATTCCGGTTGCCGGATTTCTGCTCACCATCTGGCTGATCGCCCATTCAACGGCCGAGAACTTCGTGATTGCGGGCCTGGTCATCGCCCTTGGGAGTCTGGTGTTCTGGATTTGCACACGTTCCAATAATCTGTCCCAAAAAAACAGTGACGGTGGATGAAACCGCGATCCAACCTTCGACCTTGATCCACGCATTGCTGTAAAGCGGGTCGCCCTGACCAAAGACTTCGGTTTGAGCGTTTTGGCTATATGAAAGCATAGCCCGGCAGAGGGCCTTCGGACAGAAACGGAATGCATCTGCAAATTTACTGAGAAAGTGTACCCACAAGTTCTCTCGTAATGCGCAAGTCGGAGAATTCGACTTGGTCGACGAATTTGTCGCACACCGATTTGAGCACGGAGCGCGCTTCGCTTGGGCGGCCCTCGCGTACGCTGGCCATCGGCCGGGATATTCTGACGGTCCAGGCGGTCTTCGGGACGATCTTCAACGAAGGGTCGCAGTTCCGGCGGGACGGATCGCAATTCGATCGCCTGTTCGAGGATGGCGAACGCTTCCGGCTCGGATCGGTCGATGCGATCGCACTCCATGTCCCGGGCCACACCCCGGCCGACATGGCCTATATCATTGGAGACGCTGCCTTCGTCGGCGACACGTTGTTCATGCCGGACTACGGCACCGCCCGCGCCGATTTTCCGGGCGGCAACGCCCGGACATTGTTTCAGTCGATCCACCGCCTGCTGGGACTCCCCGATCGGACCCGACTGTTTTTGTGCCATGACTATAAGGCGCCGGGGCGCGACAAGTTTGTCTGGGAGACGACCGTGGTCGACGAGCGGCCAAGCTCGACGCTGCGACGATCGAGACGGCTATCGAGTGCCTGATCGGAGCGGTCTTCCTGTTCATCGTGCCGTGGGATTATGTGATCGAGGCCTTTGTGAGAGCGCCGGGAGACCGGTGGCTTCCAGTTCGATCAACGGCGGGAGGGTATTCCGCGTGACAAATTTGACTTTGCCATTCCCCAAGCTGCTTTGGGCTCGGATCGCCGGTGGCGCCTTGCTGGTCATTTGTCTGAGCGGTTTGCTGGGTAACAATCTGGCTGTGGGAGATGTGGCGGGAACCGCCAGAAATATCCTCGCGCACGATCGCGAATTTCGGATCGGCATCTGGGGCGAGCTGCTCATGCTCAACGCCGATATAGTCCTTGCTGTAGCATTCTTCGCGCTGCTCAAACCCGTCAACCCGCCACTTGCGTTGCTTGGAACACTCTGGCGCTTCGCTAATGCCGTACTGCTGGGCAGCGGCGTTGTAGCAAGCCTGGTCGCTCTGGATATTCTTGGCGCGTCGCCTCAAGGGACGAAGCTCGGCGAAACGCAGCTCTGGACGAGCGCGCATCAGTTTCTCGACATCCATGGAACCGCGATGGAGGTGGGGCTGATTTTCTTTGGACTGGGTGCTTGTGTCCACGCCTGCCTGCTCTGGAGAGCGCGCTATATCCCTCGCGCCTTGTCCGGAGCCTATGTCGCAGTCGCTTTGCTTATTGCCGTCTCATTCTCGTCGGCGATCGTTTTCCCCGTTCTTGACGCCGTAATTGACCCTTGGTCCATCATTCCGGATTTCATTGTCGAGCTGGCCGTCGCGCTTTGGCTACTGATCAGAGGAGTTGATCCTTCCGGGCCACTGGAAGCTTGATTTCAGCGTCGATCTCGAACGGCTGGTTTTAGGAGGCACGGTCTGAAAGCAGGGGCTCCATCAGTTCGATACGGTTGCCGAACGGATCGTCGACATAGATGCGGCTAAAGCCCTCGAGCGGTTGATCGTCGTAAACATGGTAGCCAAGCGCAGATAAACTGGCGGCGAGGCGGTCCAAGCGCGAGTCTTGAAGCAGATAGTCGATCGTGGCCGAGACCTCGATCGGGCGACCGACAAGGACTTCCGCCAGTCGCCGAGCTGAACGAAATCTTTCATCATGGATAATGCCTGCGCAGTTGGGCCACACGTGCCTCGACCTCCGTCAATTCGGATCGGGTGGGCGCATAGGTCTGTCGCACATAGGCAACGATCGAAGCAATTTGCTGGTCGGTCAACGTATGCCGGAAGGCTGGCATCGCGCCATGCCGGGAGTCGATCGCCGCGCTGCCGTCAAGAATGATACGGATTAGGTTGTCTGGTCTTCCAGCGTGGACGTTGCTATTGAGACCGAGCGGCCATTTTCGACCGAAGAGCTCGGGGCCCCCCGGTGCGTGACAAACGGCGCAGGCACCTTCGAACAGACGGGCGTCCGGGGCCTCGTGACGATTGCGGCTTGTTTCAGTCGTTTCGCGGATTATGTTGGCTGTCGCAGTTCCCAGGCGGGGATCGCCTGCTGCCGGATCGAGCGATGCGAGATAGAGCGCCATCGCGCGAATATCCTCATCGGGCAGCACGGCGAGCCCCTCGATGACCGGCACCATCGGACCTGCTGCTGGACCGTGCACATCTGACGACCCGTGACGCAAATAGTCAAAGAATGCCTGGCTGTCCCAGCGAACCGGCGCGGGCGAGGCACGGCCGAGCGCCGGCGCGTCCCATCCGTCTGCGGATCCTCCTGCGAAGGGGTCGCCCTTGCGTCGCTCTCCACCAAGCGCATCGCGCGGCGCATGACAGGCAGAGCAATGCCCGATGGACTCGACCAGATAGGCTCCACGATTCCACACCGCCGATTGGTTCGGCGCTTCCCGCATGGCGCCAGCCTTCAGATACATGGCGTTCCACCCGGCGAGCATAGGCCGCAGGTTGAAGGGGAAAGGAAGACGTGTTTCGGGTCCGGTCGATTTCACCGGTATCGCCGCCATCAGCCACGCGTAGAGAGCCTGCAAGTCGGCATCGCTCATCTTGGTGAAGCTGGTATAGGGGAATGCCGGATAGAGATGGCGCCCGTTGCGCCCGACCCCTTCCCGCATCGCACGTTCAAATGCGGGATAGGACCAGGCCCCGATCCCGGTTTCGACGTCCGGCTGTTGATTTCTGCTGAGAGTTGACCCGGGATTTTCATCGAGAAGTGACCCGGGTGGATGCTGTGTCCCGCGTTGCGGGGTGGGTCAAGTGGTGGTTTTATCCTTTCTGCTTTTGGGGGCAGCGGCGCTGGCGCGGAAGCGGAAGCTGTCGTTGCCGGTTTCGATGATATGGCAGTGATGGGTGAGCCGATCGAGCAATGCAGTGGTCATCTTCGCATCGCCGAACACGCTGGCCCATTCGCTGAAGCTGAGGTTGGTGGTGATGACGACGCTGGTCTGCTCGTAAAGTTTGCTGAGCAGATGGAACAGCAGCGCCCCGCCTGACGGGCTGAACGGCAGATAGCCCAGCTCATCGAGGATAATCAGGTCAAGGCGTAGCAGGCGCTCGGCCAGGTGTCCGGCCTTGTTCATGGCCTTTTCCTGCTCGAGTGCATTGACCAGATCGACCGTCGCGAAGAAGCGGACCTTGCGGCGATGATGTTCGACCGCCTGGATGCCGAGCGCGGTGGCGATATGTGTCTTGCCTGTTCCGGGACCGCCGATGAGCACGACATTATGGACGCCATCGATGAAGTCGCAGCGGTGCAGTTGCCGGATCATGGCCTCGCTCACCTCGCTTGATGTGAAGTCGAACCCGGTCAGGTCCTTATAGGCCGGGAAGCGTGCCGCCTTCATCTGATAGGCGATCGAACGGACCTCGCGTTCGGCGACCTCGGCCTTGAGCAGCTGGGAGAGGATGGGAACGGCTGCCTCGAACGCAGGGGCGCCCTGGTCGATCAGATCGCCCGCGGCCTGCGCCATGCCGTACATCTTGAGGCCGCGCAGCATGACCACCACGGCGGCGCTGGCGGGATCATGACGCACGAGCCACCTCCTTGCCGCGAAGCGCGTCATAGCGCGCGACATTGGCCCTCGGTTCGCGTCTGAGCGCCAGCGCCTGCGGAGCGTCGATCATGGGGACCGTGTCCGCCTTGCCGTCGATCAGCCGGTGCAAGAGGTTGAGGATATGCGTCTTGGTGGGGACACCCGCCTCCAGAGCCAGCTCGACCGCACACAGCACGGCCTGCTCGTCATGCTGCAGGACAAGCGCCAGTATCTCAGCCATCTCCCTGTCGCCGCCAACACGCCGCAGGAGATGACCCTGCAGGCGCCGGAAGGCCTCGGGCATCTCAGCGAACGGTGCCCCATTGCGAAGGGCTCCGGGCTTGCGCTGGATCACCGCGAGATAGTGCCGCCAGTCATAAACCGTGCGGCCCGGCAGATGGTGCGACCGCTCGATGATCCGCGCATGCTCGCACAGGATATGGCCTTCGGCGGCGATGACGATCCGCTGTGGGTATATGCGCAAGCTAACCGGTCGGTTCGCAAACGAGGCTGGCACGCTGTAGCGGTTGCGCTCGAAGTGGACGAGGCAGGTCGGCGATACCCGCTTACTGTGCTCGACGAAGCCGTCAAAGGGCCGCCCGAGCGGCATCAGGCTGGCGACCTCCTGGGCCCATATATCGGCAACGGTGCCCGGAAGGCTACCATGCACGATCTGACCCCATAGCGCGATACAGCGTTCCTCGAGCCAGGCATTGAGCGCATCAAGATCGGGGAAGCAGGGGATCGGTTGCCAAAGCCGACGCCGCGCATCCTGGACGTTCTTCTCGACCTGACCCTTCTCCCATCCTGATGCTGGGTTACAGAACTCGGGCTCGAACAGGTAGTGACTGGTCAACGCCGCGAAGCGGGCGTTGACCTGCCGGGCCTTGCCCGCCCCGATCCGATCGACCGCCGTTCGCATATTGTCGAAGATGCCGCGGCGGGGCACACCGTCCAGCACCCGGAACGCCTGGGTCAGCGCATCGAACAGCATCTCGTGGGTCTGCAGCGGATAAGCCCGGACGATGAACGCTCGACTATGTGCCAGCTTGCTATGCGCCACCTGCAGCTTGGTGCGCTCACCGGCGATGACGGCCCAGTCTTCGCTCCAGTCGAACTGGAAAGCCTCGCCCGGCGCAAAGACCAACGGCACAAAGGTGCCGCGACCGCTGGTCTGCTGTTCGCGTTGCCGCTCGGCCTTCCAGGCACGAACAAAAGCCGCGACGCAACCATAGCCGCCGTCGAAGCCGAGAACGACAAGATCAGCATGCATCTGCTTGGCGGTGCGCTTCTGCTTGCGCGACTTGCCGACCTCGATCCGTAGCCATCCCGTCAGCTTCTCGGCAAACGGGTCCAGCTTGCTCGGCCGTGCAGGAACCTTGAACTTCGGCTCCACCGCACCGCTGCGCAGATACTTGTGGATCGTGTTGCGCGACAGACC
>Ga0207712_10001336_pt1 | contig 16889 bp, 12 predicted proteins | sample KBSS44metaG_FD_184402 | JGI IMG/M metagenome (GOLD analysis project Ga0207712, IMG submission 184402) | Switchgrass rhizosphere microbial communities from Kellogg Biological Station, Michigan, USA - KBS S4-4 metaG (SPAdes) (version 2) | ecosystem: Host-associated > Plants > Roots > Rhizosphere... | reverse complement strand
CTGATCCGATGACACGATCAGGTGATCACCGGCGAGGATGATCTGCCCGTATCCGTAGCGCCCGTCTTTCCACTTGCGATCACCCGTATTCACGTCGAGGCAAACGAGAATGCCTTCATCGAGGCCGTAAACATATCCGTTATGAAGAACAGAGGGATTGAACTTGTTCTTCATATTCTTGTTCTCCCAGATCGTCGACGCAGTAAAACTGTCGCCACTTCCCTTCACTTCAACGAGCGCTGCGCCTTTCCCGTAACCTGACGAAATGAAGAAACGATTTCGATCGACAACGATCGGCTGCGAGACGTTGATTCCCATGTCCGTGTTCCAGGGATAACTCCACAACAACGCGCCATTCTCAGGCGCGAGTCCCACAACCCGAAATGAGCTGACGACAACGATCTGTCGACGTCCAGCGAGCTCAACAAGCATCGGCGAAACGTACGCCTGCGGATCGTCGAGCACTTTCCACGCGGTCGCGCCCGTATTCTTGTTGTAAGCGACGACAGACTTGCCGTTGGCGCCGCCGGGCAGCACAACGACCTTGTCGTCCACGATGAGCGGTGACGCCGCCATCGCCCACGGAAGATTCTTCGCTGCGTTGTCCTTGAGAATGTTCTTGCCCCAGATCACCCCGCCATTGTTCGCATCGAGTGCGCGCAACTCACCCGTTGCGCCTAGCGCGTAGATGCGGCCCTGGTCCCACGTGGGTGTCGCCCGTGGCCCATCGCCGGTGGAATCGGCGAATTCAGCACTCCACTTCTGTGCCCAGAGCTCGTGGCCGTTGTTGATGTCGTAAGCTGCGACCACTTCCTCACCGCGACGCTGTTCGATCGTGTACGCCTTACCATCAGCGACGACGAACGAGGCATGACCAACACCGACGGGTTGTTTCCAAAGCTGGCGCAGTCCGTTGGCGGGCCAGTTGGTCGAAACATTACCTTCATCGTATTTGCCGTCACGCCTTGCCCCGCGGAAATTAGTCCAACTGTTTCGCGAAGCAGCGGCAGGCGCTGCGGCTGTTTCGCCGGGCGATGCGGCGACACTCGCGGACGGGCTCGGACTCGGAACTGCTGCTGTTGTGGGTGCGGGTTGTTGTGCGGCCTGCTGGTTGCGATTTTGCTCGAGCTGGGCGTAGTGCGCGTCGTTCGAGCTTCTGCTGCAGGCTGCGCAGAAAACCAGCGTTACAAGAAGTAGTTGTTTTCTCATAAAATCCGTCCTGAGATCCGTCTAATCCGTGATTACGGGATTAGACGGATCTTAACGGATTTAAGTTCCAATGCAATAAAGATTCTTTTCACCGCGAATGAAGATGCGGCCATCGGCAATCGCCGGGGACGCGTAAACAGGCTCGCCAACCGAGTTCGTGCCCAGGATCTGATGCTGCGGACCGGCTTTGACAATGAACGTGTCGCCGTCTTCGCTGGTCATCAGAATCTTGCCTTCAAACGCCACCGGCGACGCGGTGAACGTCGCGGGGATCGGAATGCGTCCGCCTTCGTATTTCACTTCGCCTGTCTTCGCGTCGATAGCCGTCAGAATCCCGCGATCGGTAGTCAGGTAAAGATAGTCGCCGTACAGGATTGGCGAGGGCACGTACGCAGTGCCTTTAGCATATGTCCACGCGACGTTCGGGGTGCCGGTGAGATCTCCGCTCTGACCCAGCTTGATCGCCATCGCAATCTTGGCCGGGAAGCCGGCGACGAGAAACACCATCTCGTTGTTAGCGACGGGCGACGGAATCGCGTTGCTCTCGACGCCCTTGTGCCGCCAAAGCTCTTTTCCAGTCGCGGGGTCGTAAGCAATCACCGATTCAGTGCCGCTCGCGATCAACTCTGCACGCTTTGACGTACGAACCAGCAACGGCGTGGACCAGCTCACTTGCACCTTGCGCGCCGTTCTCCAGGCTTCTTTGCCTGTGTTCTTGTCAACCGCAACGATGAATGACGCCGCGCCATTCTCTTCATCAGCCTGAACAATCACGAGATTGTCGAACAGAATCGGTGACGTGCCGGTGCCCATGCCGACAGTTCCGAGCTTGCCCAGGTCGGCTTTCCACGCGAGCTTGCCTTTGAAGTCGTAGGCATAAAGACCTTCGGCGCCGAAGAACGCGTAGACCAGTTTGCCGTCCGTGGCGGGGGTTGAAGCTGCGTAGGAACTCTTGCGGTGACGATTGTCGTAAGGCGTGCCTTCCCACGCTGTCGACTGCCAGACGATCTTGCCGGAGTCGCGATCGATGCAAATGACTTTGAACGTGTGTTTTTTATCGGCGCCGACGCTGTCCGGATGTAAAAAGGGCTTGCCATCGTCTCCGGTATGATTCACGGCTTTAGCGCCCGGCACAACTGATCCTTCGACTGCGGTCGTCAGGAATATGCGATTGCCCCAGACGATCGGCGACGAATGCGCGCGGCCGTCGATCGGAACCTTCCACTTGATGTTCTTCGTGGGACTCCATTCAGACGGAAGGTTCTTTTCGTCCGAGATGCCCGAGCCGTCCGGTCCACGCCACTGCGGCCAGTTCCCTGCCTCAGCCTTCTCGGTTAAAAAGCCGAGTCCAGTCACAGCTAAAGCAATTCCAACGATAAGCGTTAGAGCGATTCGTTTCACTATAGTTTTTTCCTTTGTTTAGTTTCCTGACTTGGTCGAGGCAGGTGCTTCTCCAAACGCATAAAGATGCGAGACCGTGCGAACAATCAACAATCCATCCGAGATGGCAGGCGTCGCCATCATCACTTCACCCACAGGGTTCTTCGAGAGCAACTCATACTTCGGCCCGGCTTTCACCACGAACACATCGCCGTCTTCGCTCGAAAGATAAATCTTCCCATCAGACGCGACGGGCGACGCCGTAAACGCGCCACCGGTTCCGCCCAAACGTTCCTGGTAAACTCGTTCACCAGTCTTCGCGTTGTAAGCCGTCAACACGCCCTGGTTCGAGCATGTATAAAGCAAATCGCCGTAGACGATCGGCGTCGGCATGTAAGGACCACCGCGCTGCTTGCTCCACGCGATGAAGTCACTCGACTCTTTGCCGTCCTTGAGCGTTAGATCGCCGTTACCACCCGGCTTGATCGCGTAGATGGGTTGAATCGGCGCGTAACCACTCGTGACGAAGATCAGATCGAAAGCGACGAACGGCGTCGGCGTGGTGATCTCAGACATCGGACCGAGCGACCACAACTCTTTTCCCGTAGCTGGATCGTAACCGCGGATCTTCTTCGGACCGACGGTGATCAGCTCAGCGCGAGTCTTGCCTTCGTAAACTGTCGGCGAGCCCCACGAAGGAAGCTCTTCACGTGTCGTCTTCCAAAGCTCTTTGCCGTTCTTGATGTCGTAAGCAGCGATGAAGGAATTCTTTTGAATGTCAGCCTGCACGATCACCATGTTCTTGTAGATGATTGGCGAGCTGCCGTATTCCCATTGGTAATCGACATCGTAGAACCAGCCGGCGTCGAGCACGCCGAGATCTTTTTTCCAAAGAAGCTTGCCATTGAGATCGTAAGCGTAGAGACCTTCGGAGCCGAAGTTGACGATCAGGTATTTTCCGTCGGTGGCTGGTGTGGACGCTGCGTGTGTCGATTTCGGATGCCGCTTAATTTTCGGAATGCCCTCGTACGCGAGTCGCTCCCAGAGAATCTTGCCCGTAGCCTTGTCGAGAGCATAAACCTTCCATGCGTGCTGCGGATCGTCTTTGACCGGCGCGACGTCGCCGAAGAGACCGAAGCGTGTCTCGTCTTTGCCGCTCGTAACGGCGCTCACCACGAATACTTTGTTGCCCCAAACGATGGGGCTTGCGTGCGAGAGACCGGGGATCGCAGTTTTCCAACGGACGTTTTCTGACTTCGAAGCGTCGAATTTTACGGGTCGCGCGGGACCTTCAGCGACGCCCGTCGCACCGGGTCCACGAAACTGCGGCCAGTTCTGTGCGAAGGCAACCGTGGAAGCAACAGTGATAAGAATGATAGACAGTGTGAGTCGTTTCATTTGATTTGCTCTCTTGTAAGTATTCAGTCAAGCCGCTTCATTACGTTAGTAGTTGCGCCCTGCTTGAAAGTCATGCTCACGACTTTCTCGCCTTCGACATTAAAGGTGAAAGAGATTCCACCAAACGCGATGGGCCGGAACGTCGTCTTGTCCGACGCCATTAACGGAAGTACTTCGCGCCCGAATCCCGCGACAAACAACTTACCGTCTTTCACCGAGACCGTAGCTTCCGGACCACTTTCTCCTTTGTACTTGCCCACGTAGGACTGGAGCGTTGCGGCATCGACTTCCAGCGGCGGCGTTGCTCCGGCCTTCTTGAGTAGGTCAGTGATCGCTGTTGTGTTGGCGTTCATCGAAAGCGCGAGCGCGGCGGTGAGGCCGTCCGGTTTGATTTTCCCGGTATCGAGTGCCAGCTTGACGACTTCCTGCTTATTCTCTCGCACACCGCTCATGAGCACATCGTCGGCTCCGTCAGCGCCTTTCGCCAGCAAAAGACTAACGACATTGATGTGATCGTTTTGGAGGGCCCACGACAGGGCAGTGGCTCCGTAAAAAGTGTCTTTCACGTCGAGCTCAGCACCACGGTCAAGTAGCACCTTCGTGACTTCTGCATTACCGCGCTCAGCCGCTTTGAACAGAGCCGTCATGCCGTAGCGAAACTTCGCATTGACGTCAGCGCCTTTATCTAACGCGGCAGTGACGGCGGCAGCATCGCCCTTGCGCACCGCTTCGAAGAGCTGATCGTTCAGTGCCTGTTTGGGGTCGGTCTGGGTTTGTGGGAACAGTAGAACCAGCAGCGAAAAGAGGAAGACCTTTTGTACCATGATTCCTCCTAAACAATTGAGCTAGCGTATTGGGAACGTCGGCTTTTACAGGATGACAAGATGTACAGGATTTTCATGATAATCCTGAAAATCGTGTAATCCTGTAAACTGACTTTCGGTAAACTGCAATACCAGACGGAACCTGCTAGAATCAACCAAAAAATATGTAACGCAGCAACGTGAGCTTACGTATTCTACATCCTTAGGGTTGCAAGCGCGCAGAACTTCTAATCCCGAACGCTTTTTTTGCGGACTCGAAACAGCATTTATCCATAATTGGTGACGGGCCTCCAAAATGACTAACCTGATTTCCATTTCTTTGAATCTCTGCCTTTTCCTGTCGCTCTTTGCATTGGGCGACTGGGCCGAATGGCGTGGACCAAATCGCGACGGGGTCTCCACCGAAAAGAACCTGCCGGTGAAATGGTCTCCGACCGGTGACAACCTCGCCTGGCGAGCGCCATACGGTGGCCGCTCGGCGCCGATCGTCATGGGTGATCGTGTTTACCTTCAGAACTCCGCGGGCAAAGGCGAGACGCTCCAGGAACGTCTCATGTGCTTCAACGCCGACACGGGAAAACTCCTGTGGGAGCATCGCTTCAACGTCTACTTGAGCGACGTGCCACCACATCGCGTCGGCTGGGCGTCGCCCGTCGGCGATCCGGCAACCGGAAACGTCTACGTGTTTGGCGTCGGTGGTAACCTGATCGGTCTCAACCGTGACGGAAAAGTCTTGTGGGAACGATCGCTCGCCGAAGACTTCGGACTGCTCACGACGCACGGTGGACGCACCGTGTCACCCATCATCGACGGCGATCTCCTGATCGTCAGTGGCGTGACTTTCCAATGGGGCCAGCACGGACGCGGCGCGCATCGCTTCATGGCTTTCGACAAAAAGACTGGGGAGACGATGTGGATAAGCGCTCCCGGCGGGCGTCCTTACGATACAACGTATGCGCCGCCGACCATCGTCAATGTGAACGGCACACGATTACTCATCCAGGGCGGCAGCGACGGGTTTGTTTACGCGATCAAAGCGCAAACAGGCGAACCGGTGTGGAAGATGGAGATCAGCAAACGCGGCTTGAACACCGGCGTCGTCGTCTACAACAACCTCGCGATCGTTACGCATAGTGAGGAGAATCTCGACTCGAGCGAGATGGGGATGATGCTCGCTGTCGACGCCACAGCCAAAGGCGAGATCAAGAAAGACCAGATCAAGTGGAGCACTTACGGCTGGCAGGGCGGCTTCTCTTCACCGGTGCTCGATGGCGATCGTCTGTATCAAGTCGATAACGGTGCGAACATAGCCGCCTTCGACGTAAACACCGGCAAGCAACTCTGGTTGAAGAACCTCGGCACGATTCAAAAGGCGTCGCCCGTTTTTGCTGATGGCAAGCTCTATGTCGGGACGGAAAATGGAAAGTTCTACATCCTCAAACCGTCAGCAACCGGATGCGAGATTCTCGATGAGGATCAACTCGGCGCCGAGGAGCAACCGGAAGCGATCATCGGCTCTGCAGCCGTGTCAAATGGTCGCGTCTATTTCGCCAGCGATTCAGGTCTCTACGCCATCGGCAAGAAAACGGCCCATAGCTCTTCTCAGACAAATGCGAACGCCGTGGGCAGCACAGTCAGCTCACAAACCGCAACGTACGTCCAGGTCGTGCCAACTGAGCTCATTCTCAAGCCGGGTGATAAAGCTAATTTCCGCGTCCGTCTCTTCGACGCGCAGGGCAACTTCATTCGTGAAGAACCCGCAGCCACGTGGTCGCTCGATCAACTGAAGGGCACGCTCGAGAATGGTCACTTTACCGCCAGCTCCGACGCGGTCGCTCAGGCAGGTTTGGTTAAGGCGACGGTAGGCGGCGTGAGTGGGACTGCGAGTGTGCGCGTGTTTCCGCCGTTGCCATGGAGTGAGACTTTCGACTCCTTTGCTATTAACACGCTGCCGCCGGCGTGGGTGAACACCACGATGAAGTTCAGCGTGCGCGAGCAAAACGGCAATAAAGTGCTCACGAAACTGACTGAAGGCTCTTCGTTACTGACGCGCGCGCGTGCCTACATGGGACCGTCAGACTGGTCTAACTACACAGTCGAAGCCGACGTCAATGCAACGCAGAAACGCCGCCAACAAGGTGACGCGGGGGTGATCGCGCAGCGCTATGTTTTGACTCTTTACGGTAACAGCCAGATGCTGCACCTTGAGCCGTGGCAACCTGAGATTCAGCGCACGAAGAGTATGCCGTTCGCCTGGAAGCCCGACACCTGGTACCGTCTTAAACTGGAAGTCGCGAATTTGCCTGACGGGACGACACGCGCTCGCGGCAAGGCGTGGTCCGCAAACGAGCCCGAACCCAGCGCGTGGATGATCGAACGCATCGACCCGATTCCAAATCGCCAGGGCGCGCCCGGAATATTCGGCAACGGCCTTGCGGAACTGTATTTCGACAACATAAAGGTGTACGCAAACAAATGAGAATTAAAAGCACAAAATCCAACGCTATCATTTTTCTAACGCTGCTCAGTGCTGCTGTTTGCGCCTTGGTGCCAGTAGTTTTGGCTTCCGATCCGGGTTCCGGCGACTGGCCCATGTGGGGCGGCACACCAGATCGCAACATGGTCTCCAACATGAAGGGCCTACCGACGAGTTGGGACGTCAAGACAAAGAAGAACGTGAAGTGGGTGGCCCAACTCGGCTCGCAGTCGTACGGCAACGCGGTTGTCGCGGGTGGCATGGTCTTCGTCGGCACCAATAACGAAGGACTGCGCGATCCGAAGATCACGGGTGACAAGGGCGTCTTGATGGCCTTTCGTGAAGCAGACGGCCAGTTTATGTGGCAGATGGTCCATGACAAGCTGGCTAGCGGCCGCGTGAACGACTGGCCGTACCAGGGCGTTGCTTCATCGCCCTTAGTCGAGGGAGATCGCGTTTATTACATTTCCAATCGGGCCGAGTTGATGTGTCTCGACACACAGGGCTTTCGCGACAAGGAAAACGATGGCCCAGTCACCGATGAAAAGCTGACTGGTGAGACAAACGCTGACATCGTCTGGAAGTTTGACATGATGGAGGAAGTGGGATCACTGCCGCACAACCTCGCAAACTCGTCGCCCGTGATGTACGGCGATCTGATCTTTGTTAGTACATCCAACGGGCAGGATGAAAGTCACGTCAACATTCCGTCACCAAAAGCACCGGCAATCATCGCCATTAACAAAAAGACCGGCAAGCTCGTTTGGGAAGATAACTCCGTTGAGGATCGTATTTTGCACGGGCAGTGGTCGTCACCGACGGTCGGAACGATCGGCGGTGTAGTCCAACTCGTTCACGGACAAGGCGACGGCTGGATTCGCGGCTATGAAGCGCAGACGGGGAAGAAGCTCTGGGAGTTTGACACGAACCCGAAAGATTCAGTCTGGCCCAAGACGCGCAATGAGCTGATCAGCACGCCAGTGGTTTACCAGGATCACGTCTATATCTCCAACGGCCAGGATCCGGAACACGGCGAGGGTGTGGGCCACATGTACTGCATCGACGCAACCAAGCGCGGTGACATCACGAAAACCGGACTCGTCTGGCACTACGACAAGATTCGCCGCTCGATTTCGACGCCGGCTATTAAAGACGGTCTCGTTTACCAGTCTGATTTCAGCGGCTTCCTGCACTGCCTCGACGCGAAGACCGGACAAGTCTACTGGACACACGATCTCTTCGCCGCTATTTGGGGTTCACCGATGCTGATTGACGGCAAGATTTATCTTGGCGACGAAGATGGCGACGTGGTGATCATGCAGGAGGGCAAAACGAAGAAGGTGATCGGCGAGATAAACATGGGCAGCTCTGTTTATTCCACAGCGGTTCCGGCTAACGGCGTGCTCTACATCTCGAATCGCAATCAACTGTACGCATTGTCTGAAGCGGCCGCAGGCAAGCCGGCCACCGCAGTTGCACAGCCGGCAACCGCAGCTAAACCGTAAGGCTTAGGCACAAGAAGCACAAAATAGTATTCCCCGGATCATTTGTGCTTTTTGTGCCTTTTTGCGGCTAAAAATAATGATGAGTTTTGATTTTCAACCGCGGACGCGAGTGGTCTTTGGCGCAGGCGCGATCGAGCGCCTCGGCGAGCTTGCGCGTGAGCTGAATTTTCGACGCACGCTGCTCGTCGCGGATCATGGTCTGGTTGCAAGCGGGCACGTCGACGAAGCAGTTGGACCGCTGCAGAAAGCGGGCGTTGAAGTAATTCGTTTTCACGACTTCGAAGTCAATCCCGACTCGCGCATGGTCGAGAACGGAACCGCTTTCGTCTCGCCGCTGAAGATCGATTCGATCATCGGGCTCGGTGGTGGCAGCTCAATGGACTGCGCCAAGGGCATCAATTTTTTGCTAACCAACGGTGGTCGCATGTCTGACTATCGCGGCTACGGCAAAGCGACTCAGCCGATGCTGCCGATGATTGCGATACCGACGACCGCAGGCACCGGAAGTGAAGGACAGAGTTACGCGTTGATCTCCGACGTCGAGACGCACGCGAAGATGGCGTGCGGCGATCCAAAAGCATCATTTCGCGTCGCGCTCCTCGATCCGGCTCTCACGGTTTCGCAACCGCGCAGCATTACGGCAACTTCCGGTTTCGACGCGATTGCACACGCCGTTGAGACTTACGTCACGACCAAGCGCAATCACCTTTCCGAGCTTTTCTCTCGTGAAGCGTGGCGACTGCTCGAGCCGAATTACGAGCGCGTGCTAAATGAACCGGAAAACATCGAGGCGCGCGGAGCGATGCAATTAGGCGCGTACTACGCCGGCGTCGCGATCGAAAACTCGATGCTCGGCGCGACTCATGCCTGCGCGAATCCTTTGACTGCGCGTTATGGAACGGCGCACGGTGCGGCGATCGCGATGTTGTTGCCGTCAGTTGTGCGTTGGAATGAAAGGTTCGCATTTAACGATTATTTTGGGCTTCTCTCCTGGTCCAGCGTTGCCGGACAATCGAATGGGGTAACGGCTACCGAGGCTCTCGCGCGACGGCTTGAGGAGCTCGCGGAGATTGGCGGCTTGCGCACCAGCCTGCGCGAGGCTGGCATCGACCATTCGGAGTTGCCGGAGCTCGCCTCCGAAGCCGCTGAGCAGTGGACGGGCACGTTCAATCCAAGACCTTTCGATAAGCAGGGGGCGATTGAAATCTACCAATGCGTTTATTGAAAAGTATCATTGTAATCGTTTGCCTTGCCGTCACAGTGTTGGCTCAGGAGGCTCCTGCGACCAACTGGTCGCAGTTTCGCGGCAATCAATTGCTGACCGGAGTCTCGCAGTCGAACGTTCCCGACTCGCTTAAGCCGCTGTGGACTTACGAAGCAGGCGAATCGATCGAATCGTCGGCAGCGATTGTCGGCGGCACGGTCTTCATTGGCTCGCAAAAGGGTGATCTCGTTGCGCTGAGTCTTGAAAACGGGTCGGTCTACTGGAAATTCTCGACGGGAAATCCGATCGGCGAGTCGTCACCGGCTTACGGCAGCGGCGTGGTCTACATCGGTGATTTGGGAGGCTGGCTGAATGCCATAAGCGCTACTGACGGTAAAAAGTTGTGGGCGTTCAAAGCCAACGGCGAGATCAAATCGTCGCCGGTCGTGGTCGGCGATCGAGTTTTGATCGGATCTTACGATGAAAACCTTTATTGCCTCTCAGCGCGTAATGGCTCGCTGATTTGGAAGTTCAAAACGAATGGTCCGGTACACTCGACGCCGGGTATCGCGGAAGGTATGGCGTTCATCGCCGGTTGCGATGAGCTCTTTCGCGCGATTCGAATTTCTGATGGCAAAGAAGTCTTCAACGTTTCGTCAGGCGCGTATACAGGCGCGTCCCCCGCATTGCGCGGCGGCCTGGCGTTCTACGGCACGTTTGACAACGAAGTGTTGGGAGTCAATCTCGTGCAGCGAAAAGTCGACTGGCGTTATGAACACCCGGAACGAAAGTTTCCGTTTTACTCGTCGGCTGCGGTGACGAGTACGCGCATAGTCGTTGGTGGACGCGACAAGATGGTTCATGGTTTGACGTTGCAGGGGAAAGCGGCGTGGACGTTTGCGACGCGCGCTCGAGTTGAATCGTCGCCCGCAATAGCCGGTGACCGCGTGTTTGTGGGATCTAATGACGGGCGATTTTATGTGTTGAGCTTGAGCAACGGCACGAAGCTTTGGGAGTTTAATGCCGGCGCGCCGCTGTCAGCGTCACCGGCGATCGCGAATGGGCGTATCGTGATCGGATCCCAGGATGGGCGCTTGTATTGTTTCGGTTAGTTGTAGACAGGATTTACAAGATTTTTCATGATTAACAAGATCGAAATCTTGTTCATCCTGAAAAATCTTGTAAATCCTGTCTAATTCTTACTTCAACACGGCGACGACCTCGATTTCAATCTTCGCATCACGCGGTAGGCGCGCCACCTGCACCGTCGTGCGCGCAGGCGGATCGCCTTTGAACTGCTTCTTGTAAAGCTCGTTCAACGTGTTGTAGTCGTTCATATCGGCGAGAAACACGGTCGCCTTCACCACGTGATCGATGCTGCTTCCGGAAGCATCGAGCACCGCCGTCAGATTCTTAAATACCTGCTGAAACTGTCCTTCGAAACCCTCCGCAAGCTGCCCCTTCGCATCGATCCCGATCTGCCCGGATGTAAAGACGAGATCGCCCGTGACGATTGCCGGCGTGAAGAGGCCATTCGGCGGTCCGGTCTTCACAGCACGCCGTTTACCGGTTTGACCAACTGCATAAGACGAAGCACACACGATGACAACAAACAGCAGGATGAGTTTCTTCACGGCTTTGGACCTCCAAAATACTTAGCCAACGTACTCGTGGCTGGTTTCTGAGTGAGCAGAGATACGACAATCATCAACAACGTCGATCCAATCACCATCGGCACGACCGGCATGAATCCATAGACAGCCGTGCCGCCGGGAGTTCGAGTTAAGATCTCAATGCCTCCAGGCGCCCACACAATCGTCGCTGGTCCAGGCGCAGGTGCGGGAACTATTGCTTGCAAGACGGCGACAGCGATGACAGTCAATGCAGTCCAGACAGTAACCGCGAGCGCGCCCCACTTCGTGCTTCCCCTCCAGAACAACGCTGCTATGAGTAGCGGCGACAACGCCGCATAACCCGAGAACGCATACTGAATCGCGAGCTCAAAGATCGTTTCCGGCGCTTGTAAAGCGACAATGTAAGCAAAGAGCGTGATGAGAACGATAAAGAGGCGTCCGGTTTGGACCTGCACCGCCTCGCCGAAGCGGCGCTTACCGCCGTAGAAGGCGAAGACATCCTCCGTAAACATCGTTGAGAGAGCGAGAATTTGCGAGTCGCTGGCCATCACGGCGGCCATGATCCCGGCGCCAAGCAATCCAGCGAGCCAGAGTGGCGCATAGTGTTGCAGCAGCAGCATGATCACCTCGTCGGCGGCCGCCTTCTCACGCAGCTCATCGCGATGTTCGGGATCCATCGTGCGTCCTTGCGTCGCGAGCACTCGGCGCGCTTCCTGCTTCTCGCGGATCTGCGGGATGTCGACGCGGTTGGCCATCACGCCGAGAAACACGCAGGGCAACCAGATCGCGAGTATGCATATCGGGTAAAAGATGACCGTCTTCTTGAACTGCGCCATCTTGCGCGCAGTCAAACAGAAGATCAGGATGTGTGGAAACGCGATCGCCGAGAGCGGAATGAACGTGTAGCTGAAAAAGTAGTACGGAGAGATCCGTTCGCGCGTGAGCAACCAGGACGTCGCTGGTGCTGATTGTAAAGCCTGCGCCGCGGTGCGAAAGCCACCCATGCCAATGCCGATGACGGCTAAGGCAATGGCGCCGAAGCACAGGAAGAGCACTGTCTGAAAAGTATTGACCCATGCAGTGCCGCGCATGCCGCCGAAGAACACGTAACTCATCACTACCAGCGCGACGATTGCGCCGCCAAACCAGAATGGTACGAACCCGCCGCTGATGGTGTAGAGCGTGGTGCCGCCGCCCATGATGCCGATGATGATGTACGGCACGAGCAGCACGGCTTGCACGACGAAGATCACCGTTCCGATGTGACTACACTCCCAACGATCTCGAAACATCTGCACGGGGGTCATGAAGCCATACTTCTTGCCGAGTGCCCAGACGCGCGTGCCGATTAGGAAGATCGTGAGTGGAATCACGAGGCCTGACGAAGAGGCCATCAATCCAAACGTCACGATGCCGTTATTGAATGCATGGCCTGACGATCCGAGAATCGCGAACGCGGTCATGTTCGTGCCGAAGAGCGAGAACAGGAACACGAATGGACCAAGCGAACGGCTCGCCAGGAAATAGTCTTCAGCTTCTTCTTTGCCTTTCGCGTGACGAAAAGCAAAGATGCCGATATAAAGAACGGTCGCGAGATACAGGAAAACTACGATTGCGGGAATCAACGGGCGGCGTCCTCTCTGGTATCTGTTTCCTCAACCTCTTGTTCAAGGTGAGACGGCCAGGCATAAGTCACCAGCAGCCACATCAGCAGCGCGGCGGCCACTGAGAAGCATCCTTGATAGAAGAGCCCGATCGGAATGAAACCAAAAACCAGGCGGGAGCTTCGCCAGAACCAGATGTCCTGATGAAGCACGTAAAGTACTACGACAGCAAGAACAAGCAGGAGTTTCTTCACGGAGGCCAGAACTTAGCAAGCCTCTCGAACCAGTGTCAAGCTTTTATAAATGAGTAGTTAAGATTTCTCTGCGTCCTCAGCGTCTCTGCGGTTTACATTACCGCAGAGGCACAGAGGTTGCGCAGAGAAGAATTCAAAAAGATGGTTAATTCAATTTTTGTGCTTTGTGCCCGTTGGTCTTCGCTTTGGTCCGGTGATGACAGTCAATGTTGTGTCGCTTGATCATGCGATCAAGAGTCTTACGATCGACTGAGAGAATGCGTGCGGCGGCTTGTTTGTTTCCGCGAGTGTGTTCCAGCACACGGGCAACGTGTCGTCCCTCGATGACAGAGAGCGTGACCAGATCATCATCAGCATGACCAGCGGTCTCAGCTGAAATGTTTTCATGATGATCCAGCAAGGGTGGTAAAGCGATCGTGACTGCGCTCAGTACACTGAATAGATCATGGGAGAATCGCCCTGCCGCAACGTCTTGTTCGAGGTCACAGCTACTGGCGGCAATCACCCGCAACTCACCTGTTTGCACCAGGCGGATAAGATTCAGTTGTAATGACGCACTCGTTTGCGTGACCTCGTCGAGAAAAACAGTGCCACCATCTGCTTCCAAGAGTGTTGCTTCAATCAACTCCGCGGGAGTCGTAGCGCAGTTGAAGATAACGAACGGTCGATCGCTGCGGTCGCTCTGATAATGAATGGCGGCAGCCACGAGCTCCTGACCTGCGCCCGGCTCGCCCGTCAACAGCACAGGCGAGTTTTTTCCTGAAACAACGTTCACCTGTTTCATAATCTCGACAAACGCCTGGCTGCGTCCGGCCAGCTCAACGTCTGAATGGTACGCAGCCGAGCGTGGCGTGGGTGAGGTTCCTTGAACTACCTCTGCCATTTCGCGTGCCCGGTACTTATCTTCTCTCACAAGCGCGTGCGCGTTTCCTGCATTAGCGATACTCGTCATGCTCGCTCAACCTCCAATGCCAAAACTTCCCTGGAATTTGAGAATTTAGGAGAGGGACGACAACCTCGCCCTGGCCGTCGCCCCTCTTTCCACGCGCGAGGATTTCACCCTGTTTACAACGCGCGCGTCTCGTAGGATTTCAATTAAAGCCGCTTTACCCAACCTTGAGGACGGCAACACAGAGTTTAGTGACTGTGCTGAGGAGAGTGCTGCTCATCTATATTTCCGGGCGACCTCAAGTTGGTGCTCCGGTGATTTACCAGGTGCCTGAGGCACGTGTTAGCCCGGTTCGTTAGATTGAGAGGGTTTCGCCTATGACTGGCAATTACGTGGTACACAACAAGTACGGGCTATGTAAATCATTCAGCATGTAGAGGTTAAGCGGTAATAACAGGGCGCGCAATTGGGGAGTTTCCTGAATCGGACTCAGACAATTCCTGAGCGTTTTGCCCCACATGGCATGTTTGGACCAGTCACTCGACGTCTATGAGGCCCACGATTATCGCGTAACGGACCAGCCCGGCCACGTCGTGAATGCCCAGCCGCTCCATTAGCTGCGCCCGGTGAGTTTCCACGGTCTTTACGCTGATTTCCAGCACCTGAGCAATCTGTTTGGTGGTTTTTCCTTCGGCGATGAGGCGCAGGACCTCGCGTTGTCGCGGACTGAGTGTGGCCAGCAGATCTCGCTTCGTGCCGCGGTTGGTGACCTCGAAGATCGTATTCTGAGCGGTTTCCGGTGAAATGTATCGTTCGCCACGGATCACCGTCTGAATAGCCTGTTCGAGTTCAATACTGGCCGCACTCTTTGGTAAGTAACCGGCTGCGCCCTCACGCACGGCGCGTAAGGCATATTCACCTGCTTCGTGGACCGTCAGGACGATGACTCTGATTTCGGGATACAGCTTGGTTACCTGGTCCAGGACCTCGAAGCCGTTACCGTCAGGCATGGTGATATCGAGGAGGATGAGATCGGGACTGAGTTGTCGGACCAACTCAAGCGCTTCGCTGCCTTTTCCCGCTTCGCCGACGACGACCACGCCATCGATCCTTTCGACGAGGGCTCGAATACCCGCGCGCACCAGCGCGTGGTCATCGGCGATTAACACACGAATCGGAGTCATTTTCCTGGGCTGCCTTCAGTCGGGCACAAGTGAGAATGAGAGTTTAATAAACCACACGATCCATTGGGATACATAATTATCGAACCTCCCTGAACGTGTAGGGAGCTAAGATCTGAAGCCTGTTGAGAGGTAAGTGTACTGTGTGCGACGCTTTTGAAGAAAGTGCTGCTCAACGAACACCTTTTTGTAACACGTGTGTCGGAAGTGTTGGTGGAGTCGGTTTGCATGGGCCTGCAAAAGAGATACAATGCGCGACATGGAAACAAAACGCTTTAATTTTCCTCACACCGTACCTCTGGTCCAGTTGGAGACTGGGGGTATACGGGTGCGAAACTCACGCGTGTCACTGGAAACGATCGTGATACGTATGCAAGTGGGAGATACGGTCGAGGATATTCACCGAGGGTTTCCGACAGTCTCGGTCTCACAAATTAAAGAAATCCTGGCTTGGTACTTCAATAACCAGGCCGATGTCGATGAATACATTCGGCAAGGCCAGGAAGAAGCTGAAAGAATTTTCCAGTGGTTCGAAAGTCAACCTGGGTACAAAAAAGTAACTCGCGAGGAGCTTCTTCGGCGCAAAGCACAATTAACTAAAGCCTAAACCTCACTTACATCACGAAAAACAATGATTCGTCTCCTCACTGACGAAGGTTTCGATCACAATATCCTGCGAGGCCTGATTCGCCGCGTGCCGCACCTCGACTTCGTGTTGGTCCACGACGTTGGTCTGACCAGTCAACCCGATCCGGTATTACTCAAGTGGGCCGCCAGTAATCACAGAAGCATCTTGACTCAAGATATTAAGACGATGATTCCATATGCTGAGCAATTAATGAGGCAAGGACAGCCCATGGGCGGCTTGATCGTGGTTCCACAGAGTTTGGGAATCGGTCGTGCAATTGATGACCTTGAGCTGGTAGTTGAGTGTTATTCGGAATCAGAAATGCGCGACAGGATAAAACGTCTGCCTCTCTAAACGAGAGACGGAGGCAATACGAACTGCCCGAGGTGTGGGCCGGAGTAGTTTTGCGCAGTGCGTAGCGCAAGGTCCAACGCCGCTCGCGTCGTCTCCGGCGTGATCACTGCATCCACAAACCCACGCGCGGCTGCGTACTTCGCGTCCAACTCCATATCGTAAGTCTCACGCACCTTATCCATCTCAGCCGTTAACGCCTCGTCAGGCGACCCACCACTCTTCTTCAACTTTTCCAGTTGACTGCCAAACACAGCCTGCACTGCCGAATCGCCTTCCATCACTCCCATCCGGCCAGTGGGCCAACTGAAGATGAAATCCGGATCAAAGCCCTGTCCCGCCATCGCGTAAT
>Ga0207712_10001332_pt1 | contig 16912 bp, 14 predicted proteins | sample KBSS44metaG_FD_184402 | JGI IMG/M metagenome (GOLD analysis project Ga0207712, IMG submission 184402) | Switchgrass rhizosphere microbial communities from Kellogg Biological Station, Michigan, USA - KBS S4-4 metaG (SPAdes) (version 2) | ecosystem: Host-associated > Plants > Roots > Rhizosphere... | reverse complement strand
CGCCGCCGGAAGCAGAGCCAGGTTGCCGCTCAGCGCGCTCTTCATCAACCGTCCGGGAATCAACATGCGATTGATCTCGTTCGTGCCTTCGAAGATCCGGTTGATACGCGAATCGCGATACGCACGCTCCGCCGGATAGTCAGCAGAATAACCGTAGCCGCCATAAATCTGGACCATCTCGTCAACAACGAAATCGCAGTACTCAGAAAGCGCGACCTTGATGATCGAACACTCCGCCGCGTACTCCTCGATCGCGCGCAACCGCGCGTCCATGTCCTTCGAATCAACCGCGCCGACGCGCGCTTCGATCATTCCGAGCGTGCGATAAATCATCGACTCGCCTACCCACGTGCGAATCGCCTGCTCCGCAAGCTTTGCTTTGATAGCGCCAAACGACGAAATCGACTTGCCAAACTGGTGACGTTCGTTCGCGTAACGCACCGACTCATGCACCATCAACTTCATGCCGCCGCAGCACATCGCGCCGAGTTTGAATCGACCGATGTTCAGTACGTTGAAAGCGATCTTGTGACCTTTGCCGACTTCGCCGAGCAGATTCTCAACCGGCGTACGCACGTCGGAAAGCACGAGCGCCGTAGTGCTCGATCCCTTGATGCCCATCTTGTGCTCTTCCGCGCCTGACGTCAGACCCGGCTGGCGCTCGACTATGAACGCGCTGAACTTGTCGCCGTCAACTTTCGCAAACACGATGAAGATGTCGGCGAAGCCGCCGTTGGTGATCCACATCTTCTCGCCGTTGAGAATGTATTCCTTGCCGTCGTCGCTCAGACGCGCCGTCGCCTTCGCGGCCATCGCGTCCGAACCCGAGCCCGCTTCAGTCAACGCGTATGCAGTGATCAACTCGCCCGCAGCGATCTTCGGCAGGTATTTTTGCTTTGCCGCATCGGTTGCGAAATAAACAATCGGCAAGAGGCCAATACCACTTTCCGCGCCGAGCGTGGTGGCGAACGAAGCAGAGCGCCCGATGTTCTCGCCAATAAGTGCGCCGCTCGTTTGATCGAGACCGAGTCCGCCGTACTCTTCGGGGATGTTAGCGCCGATCAATCCGAGGTCAGCCGCCTTGCCGACGAGCTCGCGCGACAGTTTCCAGTCGTGCTTCTCGAGCTCGTCGATGCGCGTCACCACTTCGTTATCGACAAACTGCCGCGTGGTTTCGGCGATCATGCGGTGCTCTTCGGTGAAATCTTCTGGCGTGAAGATCTCCTCCGGCGTCCGCTCCTCGATCAGGAACGCGCCACCTTTGATAAGCTTTTTCTGTTCGGCTACGGCTGACATAGTTTCCTCCAAATCCGTCAATAATCCGTCTAATCCGTGGTTAAAGTCTTTCCAAAATACCTGCGGCGCCCATACCACCGCCGACACACATCGTCACCATCCCGTATCGCCCGTTGCGGCGCTCCAGCTCCCGGAGAATGCTCGCAGTCAACTTCGCGCCCGTGCAACCGAGCGGATGGCCCAACGCGATCGCGCCGCCGTTGACGTTGACCTTATCCGGATCCAGTCCCAACGTCTTGATCACGGCGATCGACTGCGCGGCAAACGCTTCGTTCAACTCGATCACATCGATATCGTTCAGCGTCAGACCTGCGAGTTTCAAAGCCTTCGGGATTGCGAACACTGGCCCAATGCCCATCTCTTCAGGTGGACAGCCGGCAGTCGCGTAAGCAACAAAGCGCGCCAGAGGCTTCGCGCCGAGCGCACGCGCGCGCGCGTCAGACATCACGATCGCCGCCGCAGCGCCGTCAGACATCTGCGACGCGTTACCGGCCGTAATCGTGCCCTTCACGTGAAACGCGGGCTTGAGCTTCCCCAAACCTTCGGCTGACGTGTCGCGCCTGACACCTTCGTCTTTATCAAACACAACCTCACGCCGTTGCTTCTTGCCGTTTTCATCCATGTCTTCGAGCACGACATGCAACGGCACCACTTCATCCTTGAACTTGTCCGCATCCAGCGCCGCCGCAGCACGCGTGTGCGAGCGCAGCGCAAACTCATCCTGCTCCTCGCGCGTCACTTCATACTTGCGCGCAACGTTCTCCGTCGCGAGTCCCATGCTTAGATAAAAGTCAGGATAGTGGTCGACGAGATAAGGGTTCGGACGAATGATGTGGCCGCCCATCGGGATCATCGACATCGTCTCCAAACCACCCGCGACGATCACTTCGGCGCCACCGCTCTTGATCCGATCGGCTGCCATCGCAATCGACTGCAGTCCCGACGAACAAAAACGATTGATCGTCATCGCGCTCGTCTCGACCGGCAATCCTGCGCGAATCGCAGCGGCGCGCGCAACGTTCATCCCCTGCTCGGCTTCAGGCATCGCGCAGCCCATAATCACGTCTTCAATTTCTGACGTTTCGAGTCCGGGAACACGCGCGAGCGCTTCTTTGATAACAGTCCCACCCATCTCATCCGGACGCGTCGTGCGCAACGTCCCTTTGGGTGCCTTGCCAACCGCTGTTCTAACAGCCGATACAATCACCGCATCTCTCATAACTTTTTCCTATCCGCGTTCATCCGCGAAAATCCGCGGCCTAATTTCTTAATGGTTTTCCTGTCTTCAACATGTGCGCGAGCCGCTCCTGCGTTTTGCGCATACCCACTAACTTCAGAAACGCTTCGCGCTCGAGGTCCAACAGATACTGCTCGGAAACACGCGTCGGATGATTCAACTTGCCGCCGGTCAAAATCCGCGCGAGCTGCGTTCCGATCTCCGCATCATGATCCGAAATATACCCGGCGCGCTTCATCTGGTGAATGCCGAGTTTCAACGTCGCGAGCGCGGGCGCACCCAACGCAAGGATGTCTTTGCGTTGCTGCGGTTGAACGTATCCACTCGCCGCGAGCGCCAGCACTTCCTTCTTCGCGTCTGCGATCAAACGATCGGCATTCATCGAGATCGAATCATCAGCCGACAGGAAGCCCAGCGCTCTCGCTTCCTCCGCTGACGTCGCAACCTTCGCGAGCGCAATCGTCTCGAACGCTCGCTTCAAAAACGGAAACGGATCCGCATCACTGACGCCTTTCGGAATCGAGTCCATCACGCGCAGCAACATTTCTTTCGTGCCGCCGCCCGCCGGAATGATTCCGACGCCAACCTCGACCAGTCCTATATATGTCTCGGCTGCGGCTCTCACCCGATCGCCATGCAGCACCATCTCACAACCGCCGCCGAAGACGAGCTGGAACGGAGCAACTACGACCGGCTTCGGCGAATAGCGCAAACTCATCGTCGCGTTCTGGAAAACGCGGCCCATCATGTCGAGCTCTTCCCAGTTTTCCTCCTGCGCTTCCATCAACATCAACATGATGTTTGCGCCGACGCAGAAGTTTACCCCCTGATTGCCGACGACGAGACCAACGAAGTTTTTCTCGACTTCGCCGAGTGCAAACTTCAACATCTGAAGCGTGTCGCCGCCAATCGCGTTCATCTTCGAGTGAAACTCGAGACACGCGACACCGTCGCCAATGTCGATCAGCGAGGCGCCCGAGTTCTTCTTGATGACGCCCGTGCGCTCCTTGATCGACTTCAGTATCAAAACACCGGGCTGATCGGTTAGCGGAACGTACTTGCCACTCGCGAAGTCGAAGTAAGAATGCTGCCCGTTTTCTTTCTTGTAGAAGGACGTCGCGCCGGACGCGAGCATCTGCTCGACATTCGCCGGCACTGCGAGCCCGTCTTCTTTCATCCGAGCGACAGATTTCTCGACACCGAGCGCATCCCAAACTTCGAATGGTCCGAGCTCCCAGCCGAAGCCCCAGCGCATCGCGCGATCGACTTCGACAACGTTGTCTGCGATTTCGGGAATTCGTTTCGCTGCGTAAACGAGCGTGCGCGAGAGCGTCTTCCAAAGGAAAGCGCCCGCGCGATCTTTGCCCCACGTCAGTGTCTTGATTCGCTCAGGCAGGTCTTCGATGTTCTTCGCCATGTCGAGCGAAGGAAGTTTGACTTTTTCAGACGGTCGGTAGTCGAGTGTGGCGGTGTCGAGCGCCCAGATCTCGCGTTTGTCGCCTTCGCCTCTCTGCTTTTTATAGAAGCCGGCTTTGGTCTTGTTGCCGAGGAGGCCGCGTTGGACCATCGTCGCGAGCACGTCGGGGACGACAAACATCTCGCGCTCTTCGTCTTGGGGCAGTGCTTCGTAAAGGTTCTTGATGACGTGTGTGAAGACGTCCAAACCTACGAGGTCGAATGTACGGAATGTTGCTGACTTCGGACGCCCGACTGCGGGGCCAGTCATCTTGTCGACTTCTTCGATCGAGTAGCCGTCGTCGAGCATCGTCTTGATCGTGAAGAGTGCGCCGAAGGTGCCGATGCGATTCGCGATGAAGTTTGGACGATCCTTCGCGGGCACCACGCCCTTGCCGAGTCGCTGATCGAGAAAGCCGTAAACGAAGCAGGAGACTTCAGGCTTGGTCCATTCCGTGCGAATGATCTCGACCAGGTGCAGGTAACGCGGTGGATTGAAGAAGTGAACGCCGAGGAAGTGTTGTTTGAAATCGTCGGAGCGACCTTCGGCGAGCAGGTGAATCGGAATGCCGCTCGTATTCGAAGCGACGATCGATCCTGGTCTTCTATATTGTTCAACCCGCTCGAACAACGACCGCTTGATCTGCAAATTCTCTACAACCGCTTCGATGATCAGATCGCAGTCTTTTATGTTCGGCAGGTCGTCATCGAAGTTTCCAGGCGTGACGAGCGAAGCAAATTCCGGCGTGAAGAACGCAGCGGGCTTCGCCTTCACCGCCGCCTCGAACCCAACACGCGCAATCCGATTCTTAGCCTGCGGACTCTCCAGCGTCAGCCCTTTTCCTTGCTCCTCCGGCGTCAGCTCACGCGGTGGAATATCTAACAGCAGCGTCGGCACGCCCGCATTCGCAAGGTGCGCGGCAATCTGCGCCCCCATAGTCCCCGCCCCCAGCACCGCCGCCTTCTCAACGCGCATATCCCTCCTCCGACACTCCCGCCAGATTAACAGTCTCGCATAATACTGAATGAACGCTCATTCAGCAAGCTTTGGTTATCCCTTAAAGGCGAGTTTTGCCGTATATGTGGGTTCGGTCATAAAGTGAAATTTCTCGGTCATAAAATGAAATTTGTCGGTCATTAAATGAAATCCTTGTAGGTCATAAAATGAAATCGCGCGGTTGAACCTATGATTTCGGTCGGCTTTGCGTGCGTTAGCAAGAAACGCCCGTGTCGGATTTGCGGCAAACCCACTTATTGTAGCTTTTCGAGGGACGATGGTACTTCCATCTGCATGCGCATCAGTGCGGGATCTCGCGGGCTTTCCCGCAACGGTGGAAACATACACGTCCATCCCGAGACTCCATTCATCACGATTCGACCAAGAATTCCGCGGCCGATTAGCCAATCAATTCCGCTGGCTCCTCTGGAAATCAAAGACGCAGTTTTTCGGGAATTCATAAGGCTCTCTCCGGCCTCAAATTACATGGAGGAACTTGTTACTGGGCCAGGAGGGTTGCTGTCACGTGGTCTGCTCGAGGACCATGCGACCCGCTATTCCGGTGCAGGAGTTATAACAAATTATGGCTCTCGGTGCTCCGAGTAGCATGCTCTAGGCGGCGGAATTAAGATGGGCTGAGGCTGTAATGGCTGACTGACCGCTTGCCGATATCTGACGGCAATATTATTGACGAGACTCTGGACCATGACTGCCTCGATTTAAGCCGGGAACGCATTTGATTTAGTTCATATCGCGCCCACAAATCGGCGAATTGACTGAAAAATGTTACGGCTTCAAAGGTGACAAGAAGCGACAGTCCAACGGCGCCTCAGATATGACGGGAGTTGGCTGTAAATAGTTTCTCGTCGAAGCTACTCGTTGGGCAGAGGTTCATTTTCCGTGCATGGCTCCCTAGCGCAATGCCTCGAAGGCTCAAACTAATTGTTTGCGCCTCTGAGGCGCAGCCGTTCTTCATGTACTTATCCGAGAAGCCCTCATTTGCCGGTGGTCCACCTATCATTACTATAACAGCGTAGCTCCCTCCACCGTTTTGATCCGAATTCTTGAGTTCCTGAGACCGGATGTTGCCGGCGGGATCTCTCAAAAACTCACAGGGGGCAAGAAGGTCGGTTTCAGCTTTACCTTTCAAGGGACCATCGTAGTTTAATACACACTTGCCATCGTGCACCTCGATCTGCACTTTGTATGACGCCACCTCACCACTTGGTAGCTCAAGGGTTTGCGGCATGCTCTGTGTTTTATCCGTCCCACGCGCTTGTCTCGCTGAACTGCATGATTGAGCCGAGAGCAAAGGACCCAAAGCCAGCAGAAAATATAACGAAAGAGATACTGTTATTTTATTGGCCAAAACCATACCTCCCGCGGCTCTCCAGAGAGCCAGCCAGTGTCTCCGGCTCCCATGCGGTAGCCGTTCCAAAGATCGATGTGATTCCATCTTCCAGGATCGTGCCCGAGAAATCCCTTAAGATAGAGTATTCCCGTGCCTTTCAACGAACCAGAAATCAACGAGTCCATTATCTCCATATTACTCTTAAACTTTTCCGGAGGTCCCAAGCGTTTTGGACTGGCCAACCAATTCGCTAACTCGGCCGTCCTAATCGCTGCCGACCCGCCGGTAGTTGGGCTACATGTTGCTCCGTCAAAAGAAGACATATCCATCCCTGACCGCTGAAGTGCGACGGACAATCGAATAGCGCAATTCTCTCCCGCATATTGCGCGCATAAGGTTACAACGCGATCAGAGTTTTGAACACCTGGATGATTTCGCCAGAGGTCCGAAAAACTCAATACAGTGTGCTGCGGATTAGCTATCGGACCAGTTACCTCGCCCGAAGCCGTAACGGTTGCTTTGTCAACGGCAGCGTTCATGGCACGACTAAGCCACGCACGACTTGTACGTTGACCTATTGTCTGACCCTGTTTCGCCACCCAATTCTTAATTCCCTGATCTTCGGCCCGTTCTACTTTTCTCGCGACTTCCGGATTGGCTGTTTGATAGACACCTATGTCTGCGAGAGCCGTTCCGCTCGGGTCGACAGCAATGAGAGGTGTGTTTTCGACGTAACTATATCGATTGAAACTCTGTGGGTTGGCGACATCAGCGCTGGCTCCCAGTGGATCAACGCCAGTGAATCGCCCTTGCACGCTCGATTGATAGCGCGCCTGCGCATAGTTGAGACCTGTCTCACCGTCGGCTTCATAGCCAGTGAACTTCTGTCGCATGCCATCAGCACTATATCCTTGTGTGCTAACACGACCACCAATCAGGCCAACTTGAGCACCACCAATCTCTTCGCCGAAGGGCAAATAGTCATGCCGCGTCACACCCTCGAGATTGCCCGTATCGTTGACGACCAGGCGCGGCGTGCCGAGTTGATCTGTCACCAACCACCTAATATCCGCTCCAGCCAATTTCACTTTATGACCGAACCCACACCGGTCAGTACAGGGAGCGGTAGCGACCTGGTCAAACTATGGGATTCAAGAATCGTTAGGAAATATCGCATGCTGATCACTGACCCGGTCGAAGTGAGATTCCTACTTTTGATGTGATGAAGCAGGTGCCCTTTCGAGCCGCGAATGGTTTAGATTCACGGTAGACACAAAACCGAAAGGAGACACCTGCTATGGATTACCGAGTATATTGCGGCGTCGACTTTCATGCACGTCAGCAAACGATTAGCTGTTTGACAACTGAGGACGGGGTGGTCTCAAGCCACGAACTCAAACATCAGAATAAAAAATTCATTTAAGGCGGGAATCGTCCACGTAAGTTATTGATTCCATTAATGGGCCGATTTCACTTTATGACGGAACTCACACAGAGTGTCAATACTATTTCGTGAGGTTTTGAACCAACCTGTCGCTGCTGCGCTATCGACGTTTCATCGTTTCACGCAGCAGAAATAATCCGAGAATACTTCCAGTAATGATCCAGGAGAGGGACACAGTTCTGATCGGTCGAAAGTTTGCCGCGTGGTCCTTGATCTCAATGAAGCCAACGGGCGTTACCTGGACACCGCCGCCGCCACCTGCCCCATTCTCGTCCTTACGATGACCTTCACCGCCGCCGAATCCCCATCGAGCCTTAGCGACCGGAATGACTGTAATTCCGTCTCGTTCCACAGCTTCGCCGAAAACGGTCGCCGCACGCGCAACCGCGCCAAGTTTTTCAGCCATCGCGCCAATGAATGTATCTGCTGAACTCGTTTTTTCTAAACTCATCGTTCGCCACCTTCGGTTCTCAAAGTGGTCACAGTCTAACCTGTGACTAAAAGAACCGGTAATGCCCCTTGATAGTCCAGTCGAACAGCACGTCTTCGACTCGCGTGCCGGCGCCGATGTTGTGAACGATTAAGTAACGATCCGCTGAGTCTGACAAGATGTTTGTCACGATACCGATGTGATCGATGCCGCTGGTCAAATCCCAGGCGACGATATCACCCGGTTGATAGTCGGTGGCGCTGTAGGTAACCGGCAACAACTTTCCCTGTCGCCTGAAATAAGCCATCAGATTCAAGACACGGCGATGATCGATATTCGCATCCAGACTAGTCGCGCCCCATTTTGTCGGATAGTCAGAGCGCGCCGCTTTCATGTCTTCGTGAATCTCTTTTTGAAGATCGATTCCCGCTTTACGAAACGCACGAACCACGACATCAGAACAAACACCCGTCTGTTCCGGCACATCACCGCCCGGATAAACGAGTGCGACGTAGGATGGATCATAACTGGTCGTCACACCGGCCTGTGCGATTGCGCCATCAAGCATTTGTTTGAGTTGAGGTGGGGCGTTGGGTGGAAGTGGTTTGGCAATCGCCCTGGGTGGCACAGCAGGTTTGCGACTGACGACTGGTGACTGTCGCTGACAACCGCTCACCGCTAACACAAAGATCAGAAGCAGTAGCCTTGCCACCGCGATGTAATTGGATTGTGGATCAACCATTGTTCCGGCTGCTTAGACGCCGCTATATACACAATGTTCCAAAATAGCCAGTCTGACTCTTATGGTTAGAGCGAATAAAGCATTTCACGCCGGACCCACATTTGACACCCACTCAATGCAGTCATAAAATCCGTGGCTTCCCCCAACAATTCGATTGTTTACGTCTGACTCACGAAACTTACGGTAAATGAGAACGCATTCCTCGCAAGCTCATTCGACTATTCGTCCTGAAACGATCGCCGCCACTAGTGAGCCCTAACACTCTCCAGTAGCAGCAATCAAACGTGCATCGCGAAAGGGGAACTTATGCAGCTAATCTCATCACCTGGTCGATCTCTATTCGCGGCAGTCGCAATCCTTGCAGTTGGTGCTCTGGTTGTAACACTCGGAACTTTTCACCGCACTTCAAACGGCAACTCGCAACCAACTGAAATCGAGCTGATCACACTACGACCTGCCGGATTTGAACCAGCGGAAATCACCAGGCCCAACGGACCCTTTGTACTCTTTATTGATGACCGGAGCGGAAGAGATCACTCGTCGTTGCTACTTCGACGCAGCAGCGGCGGACAACTTCGGGCCATCGGGTTAGAACGACGGAAATCTGAGTGGAACGAAGTCGTCGATCTGACACCAGGTACTTACATTTTGCAGGATGTAAATAATTCTGAGTTGCGGTGTCAGATAACTATTCTGCCTTAGTTGTACGCCGCTTAGACCCTCAACGAACTCATGCTCATACGGCTCAGGAATGATTTATGCGAAATCACAAAAGGAATCTTGCACGTCTCGTTCTCATACTAGTCGCAGTTATTTTCATCCTCAATTTTTCCGTCTCAGCGCAAACGACTAGCGCAACCGATGGCAGCACGCCGCTGGGACTGCAGCCTGGCTCCCCGTCTGGCGCTTACGCGCTCAGTGGTTTTGATAACGTAAATCTCTATAACGGCAATCTGAGCTTTCAACTATCGCTACTGGGGGTTTCGGGTCGCGGCAGTGCGCAGATGCCGGTCATGTTGCCCATTGCCGGCAAGTGGCGCGTTTCAGACGTTGCCATTCCACAAATTGGCGGTGGCTTTACTCACCGCTATCTGCCTATACAGAGCTGGTGGGAGAACAACGAACGCAAGTACAGCCCCGGCTCGATGGCCGGGAGGCAAGCCGGATTTGATGAAATGCAGTGCCCGGACGGGACGAAAGTCTTCCCTTACTCGATTACACGCTTAACCTTTACGGCTCCGGATGGCACGGAGTATGAGCTGCGCGATCAACTCACCGGCGGACAACCCGCCAATAATAGTCTCTGCACCTATTCGAATCCGCCATCGCGTGGAACGGACTTCATCACTGTTGATGGCTCCGCAGCCACGTTCGTTTCAGACACGACGATCCACGATCAACCGATTAGCCCGAGCCCCAGTGAGATTTATCCTTCCGGATACTTTCTGCTGCGTGATGGCACGCGCTACCGGATTGATAATGGCCTGGTCTCCTGGGTGCGCGATCGAAACGGCAACAAATTAACTTTCACTTATGATGGCAGCAACCGCGTTTCAACAATCACAGACTCACTCAATCGTCAGGTGACAATCAGCTACAACACTGGACCAGGCACTTCGGATCAGATTACTTACAAAGGTTTCAGCGAGACTTCGAGAACTATTTTGGTGAATTACGCTTCACTCGCCAATGCCTTGCGTTCTGATTACTCGAGCACTCTCACACCGAAAGCGCTTTTTCCTGAGTTGAATGGGTCGAACACAACACCGCACAATCCGGCTGTAGTTTCTTCGGTGACGTTGCCGAACAATCAACAATATCAAATCAAGTACAACCAGTACGGCGAAGTGGCGCGAGTGGTGCTACCGACAGGCGGGGCCCTTGAGTACGACTACGCCGCCGGAATTACTAATGGCGCTACCAGCGGGGCATACGCTGGAGGATATAACGGATCGTGGGTGGTCTATCGTCGCGTAACGGAGCGTCGTCTTTATCCGAGTGGCGGCAGCGGATCTACTTACTCGAGTCGCATGACGTATAGCCGGCCGGAAACTACATCTACAAATGCTGGTTATGTGATTGTCGACCAACTAAATAACACGAGTACATTGCTGACTCGCAGTAAACATTACTTCTATGGCAGCCCGAAACTGTCATTCGACATATCTCCAATTGACTATCCCGGGTGGAAAGAGGGTCGTGAATATCAGACCGAAAACTTTGCCGGTAACGGCACAACAATTCTCACACGCGTGGCGAACACATGGCAGCAGCGGGCAGCCGTAAGTTGGTGGACAGGCAGCGCCGATCTCGCTCCACCAAACGATCCACGTTTGAGTGAGACTACCCACACTCTGGTTGATACAAATCAAGTTTCGAAGCAAACGTTCAGTTACGACGATACTGTTCCCTTTAACAATCGCTCAGAAGTTTACGAGTACGACTTCGGCAATGGTGCGGCAGGGTCGCTCGTCCGGCGAACGCATACGGATTATCTAAAAACGAATCCAGTCAATAGCACTGATTACACAACCACCAGCATTCACATCCGCAGCTTGCCAACACAGATACAGGTGTTTGATGCATCAGGAGGGGAAAAGTCGCGTTCCACTTTCGAGTACGACAATTATGTGAGTGACGGCAATCACGCGTCGCTCGAACCGAGATCCGGCATCTCGGGTCTCGATTCCAGTTTTACTACTTCATATCTAACTCGTGGAAACTTAACCCGTACTACTGGCTGGATTCTCGCAACGAGCACACAGCTTCATTCCTACAGTCAGTATGACATTGCGGGAAATGTTCTGAAGGCCATTGATGCGCGCGGGTATGCAACAACGTTTGATTTTGCGGATCGGTACGGTGCGCCGGATAGTGAAGCGCAAAGCAACAGTGCGCCATCGGCATTGGGTGGTCTGACAAGTTACGCATTCGCCACAAAGGTAACTAATGCCGCCGGCCATGTCTCATATACACAGTTTGACTATTACCTCGGTAGACCAGTGAATGTCGAAGACACAAACGGAATCGTAGCGAGTGGTTCCTACAACGACAGCCTGGACCGACCGAAGCAGATCAAACGCGCTATCGGCACCGGCCCTGAAAATCAGACCAGTTTTGACTACGATGATCCCAATCGGACGGTTACAACAACGAGTGATCGCGACAGCAACACCGATAACGGTTTGGTCAGCAAAGTTGTTTACGACGGATTTGGTCGCACCAAAGAAACGCGACAATACGAAGGTGGCACAAATTTTATTCTGGTTGAGCAGCAATACGATGCACTTGGGCGGAACAGTCAGATTTCTAATCCCTACCGTCCCTTAAGCGAAGCTGCTGTTTGGACCACTAAAGCCTTTGACGCTCTTAGTCGGGTTACGTCTGTGACCACTCCAGATAATGCGGTTCTGACCACGTCGTACACTGGTAATGCCGTGACAGTGACAGATCAGGCGGGCAAGCCGCGCCGCAGTATCACTGATGCGCTGGGACGGCTGACGCGCATAGACGAGCCCGACGGCAGCAACAATCTCGATTCAGGTGGCAGTCCAATCCAGCCGACTTATTACACCTATGACGTGCTCGACGATTTAACGGGCGTTTCCCAGGGGGCGCAAACCAGAACGTTTGTTTACGATTCGCTGAAACGTTTGACTTCGCAGACGAACCCCGAGAGCGGCACTGTCACTTATGGCTACGACGCGAATAGTAATCTCACCAGCAAGATCGACGCGCGATCCATCACGACGACGCTGGTTTATGACGCCATCAATCGCATTACATCCAAAACTTACAACGATACTCCGCAGACGCCCGCTGTTAGTTACTTCTACGACGCACAGACATTGCCAGGCAGCGCGCCGACTTTTTCTCGCGGCTACTCAACTGGCCGGCTCGTCGCAGTGACTTACGGCAGCGGCAGCAGTGAAGGTACTTATCGCGGTTATGATCAGATGGGCCGTGTGGTGACACAGTATCAACGCACAGACTCAATCAACTACCTCATTGAAGCGAGTTACTACGCCAATAGCGCTTTACATACTCAAACATATCCAGCAGTTCCGGGCGCGGGTGATCGCCGGGTGGTCACTTACACGAATGATTCGGGGGGACGTTTGGCGTCACTGAGTAGTAGCGCGACTACGTATGCCCCGGCTGCAAGTGTCTCGAGCATTGGCTACGCTGCTCACAATGCGTTGAACACCGAAACGTACGGGAACAGTCTCATTCATGCGATCGATTACAACAATCGACTACAACCGACGCAGATTAAGCTTGGCGTTTCTGGCAACTCCACTTCAGTGATTTCGTTGGGTTACAGCTACGGCACGACTAACAACAATGGCAACGTGCTCGCGCACACGTACAGCGGCGGTGGGCTCAGTTACACGCAGAGTTTCGGCTACGACTCGTTGAATCGCCTGACTACTTCAAACGAAAACAGCGGTTCAAGCTGGTCACAAACCAATGGCTATGATCGCTACGGCAACCGCTGGATCGATCTTGGCGGCGGGAATCAGAGTCTTTATTTCAATACGTCAAACAATCGCATCAACGGCGCCAGCTACGATTCAGCCGGCAATCTCCTCAACGACGGCTCGCACGCGTATACCTACAATGCGGAAAACAAGATCGCGAAAGTCGACAATGTGTCCGCTTACATTTACGACGGAGAAGGCCAGCGTGTGCGCAAGTTGGTCAACGAGAATTTGCGATTCGTTTATGGTATTGGTGGTCAACTGATCGCCGAGTTCAGCGGCTCAAGTGGCTCGCTGCAGAAGGAATACGTCTATGGCGCCAGCGGACTCTTAGCCACAATCGAACCGACGGCCATAAATTCAAACGGCACGCGCTACACCACACCCGACCACCTCGGCTCACCACGAGTGGTAACAAATTCGGGCGCAAGCGTGATCAGCCGTCACGACTACCTGCCGTTCGGAGAGGAGCTTAGCGCCGGAGTTGGGAGCCGCACCACCGGCATGGGCTTCCCGGGAGGTTCCGATGGTCTAAGAAAGAAGTTCACCGGGCATGAGCGTGATACCGAAACCGGTCTAGACTTCGCGCAGGCAAGGTTTTACTCGAGTATTCAAGGGAGATTCACGTCGGCAGATCCATTGTTGGCGAGTGCGATACCTGCAAACCCACAAACCTTAAATCGCTACAGCTACGTCACCAACTCCCCACTCACTTTGAGCGATCCGACAGGCATGTTTGCTGTAACGCCAGAAGCAGGTTGTGTAGGCGGTAGTTTGTCGGTGGAAAGCTCCTCCCTCGATCAACAGACACAGGGCATGCCGCCGCCACCTGGTGGACCTATTTCTCCAGGTCCGATTAAAATCGACATTGGAGAGCCACCACCACCTTTAGTAAGCAATGTGACTTTTTTCGTTCCTAACCCCGGGGAATACATTAATGAGGCTACTAATGACGGCACTTTCTTCACTGGTGTTGGCTCCAATGTTGAAATAACGCCGCGTGATGCAGCAGGAAATCCCATCCCTGGAATCTTAGTGACTGAAACTGTGGTCAGCGTTGCGGGAACTACGGTAACGCAGCGAGAAACTCCGTTCCCAGTGGGTGCCGATGGTAGCTTTCCTGACCTTGTGGCGGTTGGATTGAACCCTGTACCTACTAGTCCTGTATCGCAGAAGGTTGCGGCAAATGTCTTAACTCGGATTGCACGAAGGCCAACGGATCAAGTAACTATTCAGACGTTACGGTTCTACTCTAAAACGGGGGATATGCTCGGAACGGCTGTTGTGAAAAGACAACTTACCAACCTTGATGCAAACGGTAACGTAAGGCCAACCACCAATGGGAGCGGTCGGCCGGTGGATAACTACTCAACTACCGTTACACTTTTGACCATGTTACGGCCCGTGAAATGACCAGAATTAAGGAGAAAGAATGACTCACCATATGAATCGAGGGTGGCATTGTCTCGCCCTTTTGGTGGTTGCACTGCCAATGCTAACTAAGGCCCAACAACCGCAGGTTTTGACGCTGGACCAGCCCATCGATCTGCGCTTGCACAAAGCAACACTGAAGCTTGTCGTGGGCATGCTATCGGTCGAAAAGAACATTCCAATTGGTATAGAGTTTAGTGCCAATGAAAAGGATGAGCCTAAGCTGGATATTGACGTAAAGAATGCGCCCTTGGTCGAGGTGCTTAACCTGATTGTGAAACAGGAACCGGGATACGAGTGGGAATGCCGCGATGGTGTAATCAATTTCACGCCGGTTCAAGATAGAGATCCTTTCTTTGAAAGCTTATTGAACACGGCGATCCACACCTTTGTGTCCCCCAAGGGCAATAACAAGTTTGCTATCCGGGATGCTCTATTGAGCTTGCCTGAGATCAAAGAACTCATTAAGGCTAATGGGGTCGAATCTGAGACGTCAGGCTATCCTCATAAACCTAGTATCTATGCAAATGATGTGGATCTGAGCGACAAGAGTACAAACTTTCGCTCGCTGCTCAACAAGATCATAAGAGAGAGCGAGCACAATTTGTGGGGCTTGCAATGGGTAGATAAAAAGCAAAAGATTTTTGAACTTGGATTTTAATGCAATGGAAAATCGTTTGGCGTTCACTATACTCCTAATCTCATTACTGATCGCGGGATGCGGACAGCGTGGGGCAGCGGCGCGCAATGCGCAGACCGACGCTTTGTTTCGGGCAACGATTGAAGGGAACACTGATATGGTTAGGTCACTGGTGTCTTCGCCGGGCGCTGACGTTAATGCAACCAACGAGCGAGGCAGCACGCCGTTGCTCGAGGCTGCTCGTTATGGTCATGAGGATATTTGCCGTGTGCTCATTGCTGCCGGTGCGAACCTGAAAGCGAAAGACAATGATGGGAAAACCGCACTGATGTTAGCCGTTCAGGGTGATCACGAGGACGTCGTACGGGTTCTTAAGCAGGCGGGAGAGACTGAATAAAACCGAAGGGCGCTTCCTTTCGAAAGCGCCCTCCAGTCGTCGCCGGCCCCCACTGAAAAAATTTCACCTTACCACGGGAATTTTGGTCCACGTGACGGGACGAAGTTGATCGTCTTTGAAGAGGTCTCGTTGAAGCGCGGTTTCTCGAGGCTCGTGAACTCGAATGTCGTGCTGTCGCTGACCACGGCCGGCTCAGTCGCGGACTTCATGAATTGAGTAGCCGAAAACGAAGGTTGTTGCTTCTCGGTGACAACCGGCGCAACAACGATGGGTGACTTTTTAGTCGGAATGCTCACACGGTCCTTGCGAAGAGCGGCTAGCTGGTCGGATTCGACCAAAGTCGAGGTAGTGGCCACGACGGTTTGATTATCGACGGTTCCGGTTTGCGCTAACGCCGGCAGTGCTGCGAATACCAGGATGATGGCCGCGAATGACAAGTGCGAAATTTGTTTCTGTGTCGTCATGATCCTTACCTCTCTCCTTCTGATTTGTTTCTCCCTGACAGAAAGGAGAGTACCAAGGTGTTGACGACTCGAAAATTGTACGTTAGTTCGCGCAACCTGTACTTTGGTGCAGCTTTTAAAGAGGTATCGAACGCAGGGTCGCGAGCAGTGATTCAATACTGAATGGCTTGCGCAAAAAACCGACCGCACCGGCCTTGAGCGCGCGTCGTTGAGTGGTTTCATCCGCTTGCGCCGACATGAAGATTATCGGCACTTCGAGCCGCGATGCGTTCAGACGCTGCTGCAACTCGAGGCCGCTCATACCTGGCAAATTCACATCAAGAATCAGGCAAACAGACGCGCGCGATGCGTCAGAGTCCAGAAATTCCTCGGCGGAGCCAAACACATCCACACTTAACCCCGCGGCCTTGATGGCGCGACACAACATGCGGGACATCGACGGATCGTCGTCAACTACCGAAATCAATGGATTTGCTTGCGGCATGCTGGCGCTGAGTTTACCAGCACGAAGGGAAGGTCAGAATTGTACGAGAGTTCAAGTAACCTG
>Ga0207712_10001328_pt1 | contig 16924 bp, 13 predicted proteins | sample KBSS44metaG_FD_184402 | JGI IMG/M metagenome (GOLD analysis project Ga0207712, IMG submission 184402) | Switchgrass rhizosphere microbial communities from Kellogg Biological Station, Michigan, USA - KBS S4-4 metaG (SPAdes) (version 2) | ecosystem: Host-associated > Plants > Roots > Rhizosphere... | reverse complement strand
AGGGCACCGTGCCGTGGCCAGCGTCAAAGGGCGCCGTCATAATGCATCCGTACTTGGCCACGCGGACCGCCTCACGCACAAAAGCGTCACGCTGGGGGGCGGGAATGTGCTCAAAGGTGTCAAAACTAACGGCAACGTCAAATTGATTGTCGGCAAAGTCTAGATTAGTACCATCGCCTTTGACATAGTCAGGATAGGTCTCATCGTACACGTCGAGAATGGTGACGTCGTCCTTGGCCAGAAAGTCTTGGGTGTGGCCTTTGTGACCACCAATGTCGACAATCTTGAGGCGCTTGTGCAAGCCTTTCAGGCGAGGGCGGAAGCAGGATTGCACTAACAACTGGGTGAGCATTTGGCGACTGTACTGGTCGAACGGCAACGATCGCAGGTCGGATGTGGCGTTACTCATTGCTAGCACTCCATGCACCAAAGAAGTGGACTTTGCCATATAGGTTATGCGAATCGGCGATCACGTTGAGTGTGTAGGCTTTTTCGCAGTGGTCGTATTCTTGGATCAGTTGTTCGTCGTAAATCGCCACAGTGATTTTGTATTCTCCGGGCAGCAGACTAAGTTTGTCGATCCGATACACGATCGTGTCACCTCGCTGAAAACTATGGCCGATGCTGTTGGGGCCGGCGATATTAACCCCAAACAGGTCCTCAAAAACCAGACCGATGACCACTTTTTTCGTTTTGGCACCGGTAAGAGTGAAGTGCAGTTCCAGTGGCTCACCGGTTTTAGCGGCCATACCGCGCCGCAACTGTTTGCCTTGTGCATACAACGTCAGTTCGTCGAGTTTGACGGTGCCCGTGCCCCAGCGGCGAGTCGCGCTCTTTTCTTTAGCGCCCGTTTCTTCGCTGTCAGCGACGTTCAGCTCATCGTAGATGGCGCTAGCCTCGCCCGGCTCGTACACGCCTTGCGATTTGCCCTGATGTAGCACGAGTACCCGGTCACAAAAGCGCTCTACGGCGTTCATGTCGTGCGTCACAAAGACGATGGTGCGGCCCTCATTCTTAAGAGCCATGAAGATTTCGTAACACTTGCGCTGAAAGGCTGAATCGCCAACCGCCAATACTTCGTCGATAAGTAAAATGTCGCTCTTGACGCGAATAGCGATCGAGAACGCCAAGCGGACCTGCATACCAGAAGAATAGTTCTTGAGTTTTTGGTCCATAAAACGCTCCAGCTCGGCAAACTCCACAATGTCGTTATACAGCGCTTGCATCTCTTTGCGGTTAAAACCGAGTAGGGCGCCATTTAGAAAGACATTTTCGCGGCCGGTCAACTCTGGGTTAAAACCAACACCGAGTTCGATAAACGGCGTGAGCGTGCCGTGGACCGTCACTGCACCGCTGGTGGGTGTATAAATCCCTGCCAACAGTTTGAGCATCGTACTCTTGCCGCTACCGTTGCGTCCGACTATGCCAAAGAATTCGCCTTTTTTAATCTCGAAAGAGACGTTTTGCAGGGCTTTTTGCGTCTCGAATTGGCGGCGGCGATAAAAGTTGAGCACCACACTTTTAACCGAATTCGTCCGCTCATGTGGCAGGCGAAAGCTTTTGCTTACTTTTTGGACAGTGATGGCTGCGGGCTCGTCAGGATCTGTTGTTATGGCCATTAGATATTCTCCGCAAAATATTTAGCCTGTTTTCGGAAGTACAGCACGCCCAATAGCAGCACCACAACGCTGATCAGCACCGGCACCACGCGCATCGCCGCATTGCGGTATACCTCAGCGATGGTGACCGTGTCTTTAGTGATGAGCATCGTGCGCGCATCCTGAATAGCTTGCCCCATAGGGTTGAGCAACAAGAACTGCTGCAGTGTGTGGCTGGTAATAACGGTTAGCGGATACAAAATCGGCGTCAGGTAAAAGGCGCCCTGCAAGATAATTTCCCAGATGTGGCTCAAGTCACGGTATTTGACATAGCCGGCAGACAAGAGCAGCGAAACGCCGAGCGCAAACATGTAAATTTCAACTAAAATGAGCGGCAGCCATATGACCGTGGCCGATACATCTGCCCCGGTCCACACCATAAATACCAGCACCACCAGCATATTGAGCAAAAAGTTAATCAGCGCCGACACGCTGCTGCTAATCACAATAATCCAGCGCGGGATACGAATCTTGCGAATCAAATCGCCTCTGTTGACGACCGACCCCAAGCTTTGACTGGTTGTCTCCGCGAAAAAATTCCACAGCACGATGCCGAGCAGTAAGTAGACGGGGTAGTGGGGAATGCTCGTACCAATGCGCAAAAATCTCACAAACACTAGGTATAAAATCAGGAAGAAAAACAGCGGCCGCAGCAACGACCAGGTGTAGCCGAGCAGCGATCCTTGATAGCGCAGCTTAAAGTCAGTTACCACCAATTCCCGCAGGAGGGCGCGGTTACGCTTGCTAAAAATATTATGAGCTACCATATGCTAAGGACTCATTATAAGATATGATGCTGGTAATGAAAAACCGTACCTTTGTAATCATCCCGAACTGGAACGGCGAAGACCAGCTTGCAGCGGCCGTTGACTCGGTACTTTCCCAGAGTTACCGCGACTTTCAGTTGGTGATTGTCGACAACGGTTCAAGCGATGCATCCCGCGACATTATTGCCCGCTACGAACGGCAAGATGCCCGCGTTTCGTCGGTGCTGCGGGATAAAAACTACGGATATACCGGCGGCGTAAATCCTGGTTTTGAGCTGGCAATCAAGGCTGGTGCCGCCTACGCCGCACCGTTTAACAACGACGCCATCGCCGACAAGGACTGGCTCAAACATTTGGTGGCCTTTTTAGACACCCATAAGGCCTATGGTATTGCCGCCTGCACGATTTTACACGACGACGGCAAGACCATCGATAGCACCGCCGATCAGTACACGATCTGGGGCATCCCGTTTCCTCGCGGCCGTGACGAGCCAGCCTCCAGTCGCTACAACCAGGACACCACTATCTTCGGCGCCTCGGGCGGTGCCAGTATGTACCGCGTCTCGATGCTCAAAAAAATTGGGCTGCTCGACCAAGATTTTTTTGCTTACTACGAGGATATCGACCTGAGCTTCCGGGCACAACTAGCCGGTTACAAAGTGGCTTTTGTGCCTGCCGCCGTCGTATATCACAAACAGGGGCAGACGACCGCCCGACTCGCAAAACGACAGAACAACGGCCGCGTAGCCACGACATTCACGACCAAGCAGTACATGAAGAACTTGCCGTATATCCTAGTGAAAGATATGCCCGTGGGTTTGCTGCTGCGAGTGCTGCCGCGGTTTTGGTTGGCCTATACGCTATTTTTTCTCAAGTCATTTACAGAGGGGCGGGGTGGCAGCGCCATCAAAGGTGTTTGCCTGTTCTGGCTGCGGCTTCCCAAAAAACTGTGGCAGCGGCGGGGGATCCAAGCGAGGCGCGTTGTCTCTATCCAGTATTTGTGGAGTATTTTTGTGCATGATCTGCCGCCGAATGCCCATAAGCTCATGAAGTTACGGGCGTTGTGGTGGAAGCTGACGTTCCGATCTCGGCGATAGCACCAGGAGTCAAACCGAAGCACTAAGTACATCTCTAGGGCCCTCTACGGGGTTCACTGCACTCACGCCCGCGGCGCTTGCTTACCCTTACGATGTACTTAGTGCTTCGGTTTGACAGCCAGCGGTACGCTGATTGCCATGCCCGCCAATAGCCACCACTGGGCGGCCACGGCTTCGTTACTCCAGGTGTGGAGGAGCATGTTCATCAACACATAAGCCCAGAAACTAGCTAGGAGCGGCATCGTCCACTCGTCGTGCCGGAGCCGTATTCGCACATACAGCCAGGCATTGACACCAATAAATAACGCCAAGCCGAGCATGCCTACCTCGTACCCTATTTGCACATAATAATTTTCGGTTAACAATCCGCCGGTAGGGTTTTGAATTGAGGCCAGGCCGGCCGTGCCCGGACCGTGGCCCAGTGGTTGCCGCAATATACCCTCAAGCCCGCGCCGTACATACAGCCAGTGGTACTGATTAGAATCAATCGAACCGACCTGTGCAGCAGTGGAGTGGGTGAGAATGCCGTCGAGCAGCGTGTTGTGTCGCAAAGCGTAAACGGCGGTGCTAAGCAGCAAAAGTGCTACACCCCCTACCAACCACCACTTCCGCAGTATACGTACATATTGCGAACTAAACTGCCAACAGAAGATCGTTCCGGCGATAATAGTTGCTCCCAGCCATGCGCTCCGCGAAAACGTCATATACAAAGCAGTCACATGCAACACAACAAGGCCACCCAGAAACACTTGTTTTTGTGTAGTTAGTGCTCGCACGCGCACCACCAACCCCAACAACAGCGCGACAGGGAGCAGCAAATAAGCGCCCAGCGAGTTCGGATCGCGCAGCGTTGACATCACACGAGGGAACAACGGATTATCGTCAATGAAGAAATTGGGGCGCACGCCGCGGTCCAGACTGTAGCCGACGTGCATCAGTATATCCTTGGGCAGCCAGTATTGGAGCACGGCCAGCAGCGCCACCACCGAGCTCACCCCCAGAACAACACGCCGTATCGAACTAAAAGTGAACATACTCGGTGTCAATAAAGCTGCGCCAGCTCCTACAACCGCCAAACAACACAGTCGGACGTTGTAGGTTGTACCGAGCCACGCACTCCCGGCATAGATGTACGGATGCAGCGCCCACACCGCAATATGCAGTAGGCCGTATCCAACTGTTGCCGCTACCAGCATAGTAAACCACCGAGGCACCCTCCCCTGCTTCCAAACCATACAAATAGTGAACAGAGTGAGGAGACCGACTATGGCGTCCTTGGCTAGCTTCCACTCTGACAAACCCCCAGTAATAAGGCTCAGCGACTGACTCAAAAAAACGTGCAGCGGCATATATATGAGTGTTGCCAGCACGCCGTAATACGGGATTCGCCGTAATATGTGCATCTTAGGTATAATTATAGCAACCATGCAGCAACATATCGTCATCGATGCCCGCATCCGCCGTGCCAGCACCGGCCGTCCTATTGATCGCCTGATTGAGTATCTACAAAATATTGACAGTGTGAATCGCTACACCATTCTTGTTCAGCCGGACGACGACTGGCAGATGCGCGCCAAAAACTTCACTACCCTCCCCTGCCCCTACCCACAGTTTTCACTGAATCCTGCACATCAATTAGGCTTTGCTTGGCAGCTCTACCGACTCCGGCCGGATGTCGTGCACTTTACCATGACGCAGCAACCCCTGCTCTACTTCGGCAATATTGTCACCATGACCCATGACACCACCATGTATCACTTTATCCGTCAGGGCAGCACGCCGCTGCCACTATACAAGCTCAAGATGGGACTCTATAAATTCCTGGTGTGGTGGAGTCACCGCAAATCTCGGAAAATCATTGTGCCCACGCGCACGGTTGCCCAGGAATTCATCGAGCGGCAGCCGTTTACTAAGAAAAAACTGGTCGTTATACACGAGGCCGCCGAACCAGCCTCCACCTACAGACCAGTAAAGCCGACGGCCATCGGGGCCAAAGACGAATTCATTATGTATGTTGGTACCGCGTTTCCACATAAGAATCTACCGACACTCATCAAGGCCTTTGAGATTCTGCACCGGGCGCGGCCGGGCCTTAAGCTTATATTTGTAGGCAAACAGGAAAAACACTACGCTGAGCTGGTCCAGGTAGCCGCTAAAAGCCCAGCCGCGAAACAGATCATCTTTACCGGCTTTGTATCTGACCAAGAACTGACCTGGCTGTATGCGCACGTCCAGGTGTATGTCTTTGCTTCACTCAGTGAGGGTTGGGGGCTACCACCTCTCGAGGCCATGGCTAACCGGGCTCCGGTCGTCTCCAGTAATGCCAGCGTCATGCCGGAAGTTTACGGCGACGCAGCATACTACTGCGACCCACACGATCCCAAGGATATCGCCACCAGAGTCACCGATGTCCTCGACAACCCCAAGCTGCGCAAACAACTCATCGCCAACGGCACCCAACGGCTCAAAAAATATTCCTGGCACAAATGGGCCAGCGAGACGCTGCTCGTTTACCGCGACCTAATGAGTCACTAAGTCCGCCTTATCGAGCGCCGCGCATATGTACGTGTGTACATGGCGCGGCGCTCGATGGTCGGTCACCCGTACTGTGCTGCCATAGGGCATAAAATTATACAACGTGCTTGTGGCCGATCAACGGAACAAACGCGTTGCATCATATGAATACTGCGGGCACGGGTCACGCCCGCGTCCCCAATAATACGCACACCTCCCCAAAGATTCCAGATGAGATTTATCACATTGTTCTAGGCTTGTTCGGCTGCTGGCTTGAGCACGATGTGGCGATCACGGCCTTCACCGTCGGACTCGCTCACCAACCCCCACTCTTGGGCGACTTTATGCACGGTGCGACGATCGGCGGCGTTCATAGGCTGAAGTTCCATGGGCTCGCCACTCTCTTTGACTTTTTTCATCCAGTCTTCGGCCTGCTCGGCTAGGCGCTGGGCGCGCTGCTTTTTGTAGTCAGCGATATCTACATTGACCCGTGTATGGGCAAAACCATTGTTCTTGAGCGCATTGCTGACCAAAAACTGCATGGAGCGCATGTTGTCGCCTTTTTGGCCAATCAAAAAGCCATTGAGCTGTGTCGAGGGAACCGACAGTTCGATAACGTCATCCTCGGCAGTCGCGTACACGTCCGTGTTCAGCCCAAAAAAGGAGAGCAAATCTTCGAGATACTTTTTTGCATAACGAATCGCTTCTTCCATTATTTCTTCCTCCGTTTCTTGCGAGCCGCCGACTGAGCCTTAGTACTCGGTTTGCCCGACTCCTTAACGACTTCACCCTCGACGGCGTTCTTCTCGCGCTCAGCTGCAACGGTCTTGCGGTCTTTTTTGCCGCCGCCCTTCTGTTGCGTTTCCATGTCGTCGACGTCCTCGCGCAGCACGATTGTTTGCTGCACCAGAGCCGTAGCCCCACTCACCAACCAGTACAAAGCCAGAGCCGACGGAATATTAATAGTAAACAGAAGAATCATGGCCGGGAGCAAATAGCGCGTGCTGCGTGCCGTTGCCGCAGTGATTTCGGACTGATCAGCCTGCTTGCCCATGGTCGAATCTTTGAGGATAGTTCGCAACGAACGGGCGTCCTTGCTGCTTGGCGTCAATTGCTTGCTTTGGTAGAACTGCACAACGGCGCTAGCGACCACGATCACCATTGCCGGCCAGTACAAGCCTTTTGGCCCGAGCGCGCTGCGCGTCAGATCAACTACACCGAAAAGGGTTGTATCGAACTGGTGGATGTTGTGCGACAGGTGCTGCATCCAGGGCAAATGCTGCAGAAACGGATATGCAAAGCTCTCGATCTGGCCTGGGTCCTGCAAAATACGGCGCAGACCGCTATACAAACCAATCAAAATGGGGACCTGCAGCAGCAAAAGTCCGATCGGCGCAAACGGGTTGACGCCACGCTCTTTATAGAGCTCCATCATGAGCAGTGACTCTTGGCGGCGGTCACCCTTGGCTGCCAGCTTGATTTTCTTGATTTCGGGCTGCAGCCGGCGCATCACCTTGACTTGGTGCAGCTGCTTTTTGACTAGCGGCCACATTAGCAGGCGAACGACGATCGTAAATAAAATGATCGACATACCGAAGTTGTGACCAGGAAGTAGTGCATAGATCAGCACTAGGAGGTTAAAAATCGGCTGTATGATAACCGTCGTAAACATTAGGCGTGGATCTCCTTTGGTTTTACTATAGCATGATCAGGACGCGATGCGTCCGACTTGAGCTGTGCCCTGTCTAGCAGGAGACGGACGGCGGCAGCCAGATCGTCATGGCTCATGGCCGCCAGCGTATCACTGTACGCGCTGAACACCAAGTCGTAGGGCTGTTTGATGCGGCCAGCAGCTTCGCGGCGGACCAGCTCAAAAATGCGGCGGCGAATACGATTGCGCACTACCGCCGACTTACTCACTTTGCGACTGACCACGACCGCAACCCGCCAGGTTTGCTGCCGCGAGTTGCGCGCCACGCGCAGGCCGAGCGACTCACCCCGTACAGCCGAGCCATTCTGGTACACAAAACGCAGTCCACTCCGTCCGTGGAATCGATGCGTGCTGTGAATCATGACGGAGCTATCCCTTCCCTTAGGTGTTGCAAACTGCCGTCGCCACTTACCTCTATCGAGATAGTAACTGACGACCTTTAGCGCGGCGACGCTTCAGGACCAAGCGACCGGCCCGAGAGGCCATGCGCTTCATAAAACCGTGCACACGAGCGCGGTGGCGTTTCTTTGGTTGATATGTTCGTTTAGGCATATGCTCTCACTCTACAGTATAAAGTCGCGCCCGACAAGGTGTTGCTGGCTTCGGCTTCATCATTTAGTATGGCTGTTACTTCAGGTGAAAATAACAATGTTTAACCCACTAATAGTACCAAGTTTTCCACATTCTGCCAAGCACTTTCCACAGTTTTATAGATGATGACGCCTACTGTGTATAAATTAACCGCTTGTCCGCCTTGACATCATGTTTGTACTTTTTACTCCAATAACTATGTGGAAAAGTACCTGCCAGTAGCGTATAGTCAGGGTATAACTTGTGAGTGAGAGGGTATGCAACCAGCGCAGTCTACTTTGTGGCAAGCCGTCTTAGGCGAAATCGAGCTATCGCTCTCGCGTGGCAACTATATGACGTGGTTCAAGAACACCTGCCTTCTCAAACAAGAGCCCGACCATTTTGTGATTGGCGTGCCCAATGTCTTTATTAAGCAGCAGCTGGAGCGCAAATATAACGATCTCATTGTCCAAACACTAGAGAAGAACGGCGTCCACCCCCAGCTCATAGAGTATAAGATCCATTCTGCGCTCACGCCGGTGCAGCACGAGGACCCGCTCGTGTTAAGCGAGCCCGCCGCCCCTAGAACTTCAGCCTCTGGAGCAACGATCACTCGCCCGCAGTCCAGTGCCCTCGGCCATGCCTACCGGCAGGGGCTCAACGAAAAGTACACCTTTGAGAACTTCATCGTCGGCTCCGGCAACGAACTCGCTTATGCTGCCTGTCAAGCGGTTGCCGTCCAGCCCGGCACCAAATACAACCCCTTGTTCTTATATGGTGGCGTCGGCATTGGCAAAACACACCTGATTCAAGCCGTCGGCAACGCCGTTCTGGCCGGCAATCCCAAGGCGCGCGTTGTCTACATCTCCAGCGAGCAGTTTTTGCAGGAGTTTGTCGACGCCCTGCGCTTTAAAAAGAACACTGACTTTGCCGACTTCTACCGTGGCGCCGACGTCTTAATTGTCGACGACGTGCAATTTATCGCCGGCAAAGAAAAGGTCCAAGAGGAGTTCTTCCACACCTTTAACGCCTTGCACCAGGCCAGCAAGCAGATTATTATCTCCAGCGACAAACCGCCGCGCGACATCCCGACCCTCGAGGAGCGCCTGCGCTCGCGCTTTGTGTGGGGCATGAGCATCGACATGCAAACGCCGGATTTTGAAACCCGCTGCGCCATCCTCCAAACCAAAGCCCAGGTCCATGGCATCGGCCTGCCGTCCGACATCACTGAATACCTAGCGACAAACGTACAAACCAACATTCGCGAACTGGAGGGCGCCCTCAACCAGCTGCTCGCCTTTTGCGAGATGCGCGGCCTAGAGCCCAGCATGGGCATCGCCAGTAGCCTACTCGGCTCGGCTCAAACGCGGCCCAAACATATTAGTGCTCGGCAGATCGTCGAACGCACCGCTCGGCACTTCCAGATTCCCCTCGAGGACATCATGGGGCCCAAGCGTGACAAAGACATTGTGGTGCCGCGCCAGGTGGCGATGTACATCTTGCGCAGTGAGTTGCACCTCAGTTTTCCCAAAATCGCCAGAGAGCTCGGCCGCAAGGACCATACCACCGCCATCCACTCCATCGATAAGATCGAAAAGGAATCGCGCCTCGACGCCGACATCCGGGCGGCCATCACCAGTATCAAGGGAAAATTGTATGCATAGGAGTTGTGTACAAGTAGTGGAAATGCTACGGACGGCCTGTGGGGCTGCATACAATTTGTGCACAGTGTGGTATGGTACGGCTCGGCCGAGTCGCCTACAAAGCCGAGTTTACGCACAGTGGTCCACCCGCCCGTCCACCGGTTCCCCACAGCCACAGCAGGCCATTGTAACGCTGTTTCAGGAGCTGTTTTCCCCACTTTCCACAAGGCCTATAACTACTACAACTACATATATTAATTAGTTACTTATAAGGAGCTGTGTATGCAGGTACAAGTCACACAAGAAAATTTAAACAAAGCTCTCGGCACGGTCGCTCGGGTAGCTAACGCGCGGGGTACCCTTCCCGTGTTGGCCAACGTACTCATCAAAACCGTGAACAACCGCTTGAGTATCGCGGCTACCAATCTCGATATCGCCATTACGCAATACATTGGCGCCAAGGTAAGCGAAGAGGGCGCCATTACCGTTCCAGCCCGCCTGATGCAAGATTTTGTAAATAGTCTGCCAAGCGGCGTCATTGATCTCAAGCTGGATGACTACAAACTACATATTGCCACCGACCAATATCAATCGGTTATCAATGGCGTGTCGGCCGAGGAATTTCCGGTCATGCCGGCAATTACCGAAGGTAAGACATGGACCGTCCCGGCAACGGTACTTAAAAAGAGTCTGCAGCAGGTCGTAATCGCCGCTTCGTCCGACGAGGCCCGGCCAGTGCTGACAGGCGTATACTTGCACACCTATGACGGCAAGTTGTACATGGCGGCCACCGACAGTTATCGTCTGGCCGAGAAAGAGCTGCTGGTCTCCAAGGATGAAGTCAACTTGTTGGTGCCGGTGTCGGCCATGCAGGACTTACTGCGCATTGTCAACGATGTTGAAGAAGACATCACGATCACCAGCGACGAGCAACAAATTTTGTTCAATGTCGGTGAAATCGAATTAGTCGCGCGCCTCATCGAAGGCAAATATCCCGACTACCGCAAGCTCATTCCCGCGAGCTTTGCCACCACGGCCACCCTCAAGCGTGCTGATTTGCTCAACGCCGCCAAGATTTCCAGCCTGTTTGCCCGCGAAAGCGCCGGCAGCATTACACTCAATGTCGACGATGGCTCCCAGGAGTTGAGTATTCGCTCGGTCGCCTCACAGCTCGGCGAAAACACCGCCAAGGCGGCGGCCAAGATTGTGGGCGGCGGCTCAATCACCCTCAATTCGCGCTATTTGCTCGATGCTCTGCACGCTTTGGCTGGCGAAGAGGTTGAATTCTGTTTTAATGGCAAGCTTGAGCCGTCCGTGCTGCGCGACCCCGCGGCTAGCGACTACACGCACCTTATTATGCCGCTCAAGAGTTAATATAGACACATGATTACTGACCTGCGGCTGCAGCACTTTCGGTCGTACGCCGACGCCTCGTTCGAAATTGAGCCGGATGTCAATATTGTGGTCGGCCCGAACGCCACCGGCAAGACCAACATTCTAGAAGCTGTGTTGGTGCTGGCGCGCGGCAACTCGTACCGTGCCAAGGATGCCGAGCTCGTCCAATTTGAGGCCCCGTGGGCGCGTTTGGACGCCGATACCATACACGGAGCCCGGACTGTTAAAATCGAGCGCCTAGGCCCCGGCAAAGCTGTCAAAAGCTTTGTGATCGACGACCAGCCGCTCGCCCGACTGACCCAGCAGCGCAGCCTACCGGTTGTACTGTTTGAGCCCAACGATTTGCTGCTACTGAGCGGCTCGCCCGACCTACGCAGGACCTTTCTTGACGATCTCATTGAACAAACTATTCCGGGCTACGCCGCCACTCGCCGCCACTATAAGCGAGTGCTGGCCCAGCGCAACGCACTACTCAAGCAGCCGGGCCGGGTCAGCCACGAGCAGCTATTTGTCTGGAATCTGCGCCTCAGCGAACTCGGTGGCAAGATGGTGCGCGAGCGCGCTGCCCTCACCCAGCGTTTTGCCGAGCGCATTTCAGAGCTGTACCGCCGTCTAGCCGACACAGCCAGCGCGGTCGTGCTTGAATACGTGGCGCAGTTCCCGCTGGAGGCCTACGAGACGACACTGCTCCACCGACTGGAAGCGAGCATCGACCTCGACCGGGCCCGCGGCTTTACCGGCTCCGGCCCGCACCGGGACGACCTACGTCTTTCTATTGATGCTCACGAAGCGTCGATTAGTGCCTCACGCGGCGAGACGCGTACCCTGGTGTTGGCACTCAAACTTCTTGAGCTACAACTATTAGAAGAACTGCGGAGCGATCCGCCGCTGCTATTACTCGACGACGTTTTTAGTGAGCTTGATGGCAAGCGCCGCCAGGCGCTGGTGGCATTTGTGGCAAGGTACCAAACGTTCATTACCACTACTGATGCCGATATTGTGGTCCAGTATTTTACCGGCGGTAATATTATTCCCACAGGCCAGCAGTAAGGGTAAGGCGCGCCGGCTTAGTGGCCGATGCTTGGGTCAGGCGGCGTGTCGCTCGTTTGGTACACAATGGTCAGGTTGGCCGGGTCGCTACCCTGGCGGCGAATCCAATCTAATGCATGCTGCTTGGCGGTGTCGCTGTCGGCAATAACGAAAATGGTAACCTTGGAGTTGCCGTTGGCATCGGTTGTGGTGTCGTAGTCGACAGTAAATTCGTCCCCGGGCGCAAAGAACGGCAGCTTCCCTACCAGACTGTCCTTATTGAGTTGGTTCTGCGTGGAGGTCGCCTGTGCTGCCCCAGCCGCCTCGCGCTGCGTTTGCTCCTCGGGGTGCTCGCTGAGATATTTTTGTGCCTCGGGCGAATTGGGCAACGGATTGACGTAAATTGGCGTAGTGCTATCAATGTTCGCCAGGTTGAGCGTTCTGCTGACAGGATCAAAATACTGGCGTGTCGCCTTAAAGGTGTGCGTTGTTTTGGTGAGCCACACTTTGCCCGGCTTGGCTGGCCGGCCATCGATCGTTAAGGATGAATCGCTCGGCGTCACCAGCACCGCGATGTGCAGCTTGCCCCGGTGAGCTACTATATTTATCACGCCAAAGACAAGCAGCCCGAGAACCAGGATTCCCGCTACGATCATCACCATTTTTTGCTTAGGCTCCATACACCCTCCTTAATCTATTGGGAACAAAGGCCGATACCACGTAGATTGACTGATATCGTAGGCGTGGCTGGCCATTGGCGTACGCCAGCTCGCTGGACCAATCGAAGCAGAAGCAGCATTGTAGCCTTTCCAGATGCCATCGCCAACAAAGACGTAAGTGTGCTCGTCGTGTGCTTCAATAAAGATATCACCCTTGCGCAGGTCGCTCGGCTTGGTGGGATGGTCACTGCCTTTAAGCTCGCGATACTTTTCCGGGTGCCCGGCAAGATACTGGTGCTGCGCCACAACATTACTGGTGGCGCTGTTGTACTGCGGATCGGCCTTGCTGTCTCGGAACAAGCGCGTCACAAATCCACCACAGTCGATGCCTGGATTTTCGCCACCGCCGACATAGTCGTTCTTCCCGGCCCGAATGCGAGCCTGTGCGGCGTCTACTGCCTGGCGATAGCAGACTTTTTTGCCATCAACGTCCAGGCAGGGAACGCTCTTGTCGTTCGAGGTGGCGTCGGTCATTTGGTAATAAGGTGACTCTCGGTAGGTCGGCCAGGCATACGCCTTGAGTGTGGCTGTCCAATTGCCGCTGCCGCTACAGTCACCGGTTGCGGTTTTGGTGACGGGCACAGATTTTTCCACGCCGGCGATAATGCCGTTGGCATACTTTTGCTTGTCCTCGTTGCTGAGGCCGCCAGCCCTGGCGCCGGTGCCACCGCTACTGACGCCACCAACTTCGTTATAGATCCACGGTACGTTCGAGAACAGTTGGACCATCCAAATGTTGCCATCGGCCAGGCCGGCACGGCCCGAGAGATCGGCTTGGTCAAGGTCGACTTTGTGACCTTCGGCAGTTGTGCGTTGTGCGATAAAGATATCTCCGTATTTTGCGCTCAGTGCGGCCACGGCGGCATTATTAAACGCCACCTTGTCGCCCTTTTCGTTTACTCGATATAACCCATTTTTTTGAATATATACGTGGTTGTTAGCGCTGGCGAATGGCAGCCCACCAGTTGTGCCGGCTTGGTCGTGGATGCTCACTGCCAGCGCGGCTTTGTTGTCGTTGGCGAGATTAGCTCGTTCACGGAAGGTTACGGTGTCTGTGGCGGTCGTTTTGGTCAAGATCACCCGGTAGCCATCGGCCTGCAGCTGGGTCTGCGCACGCTGAGCGACGTCAAAGACATCTTCCATTTCCGGGTGGTTGGGATAGTCGAAGTCTTTGAGGTTGGTGGCCGGGTCGATGACTGTTTTGCTGTCGCCGCTGTGGCCCGGGTCGAGCACGATGACTGGTTGCGTACCAGTGTTGGTGCAAGCGCACGACTGACCGTCGGCAGTTGTCGTGGCGGTGCTCGCCGTACCGGCGCTGTTGCTGCTGACGGGGTGGAATTGTAATTTAGCAGTGACTGTTTTGTGCGTCTGAAACTCCAGCTCTGCCGTGCCGATCACCAAGCCGGCGTTGTCACCGTAATTGGTGCTGACCTGGCGCACGTAGTCGAGCCGCTTGGCATAGTAGTTATCCTGCCTGTCTTGTGGTTTGGCGGGCGGCTTGGCGTTTTGGTCCGGCGTTGAAGCCTCGGCCCAGAACTTGTTATTTGGATAGCGCTGGTAATAAGTGAGTGCCTCCATAAATTGCTGAGCGGTGGAGTTGGGCTGGACGAGAATGTCGCCCAAACGTCCCTGCGTTGTGCCGGTCATGCTGCGGGCTGTAGCCTCAACGCCAGCGTCAAATGACTTGAACGACTGCACGCCGTTATCGGCGTGCGAGCCATCCACTAAGTCAGGCGCGTTAATGCCACTGTTGAGCGGATTAAACAGGTCCTGGTTATTAATATCTCCGCCCTCACCAATGGCAAACGCCACCAAAGCAATGACGTGCTCCTGGGTAACGGTATTCTGGGCAGTGGTGTGCTTTTTTTGCGCAATGTCCTTGAGCGTCTCGATCATGTACTGTTCGAGGATGTAAGGCGGCTGCAAGCCACTATTCCAGGTGCCCTGATTGGTTGACGGATCGCTGGTCGTAGAGGTCGACACGGCCGCCGAGGTCCCACAGCTGTAGTTGCCCTTGGCAAAATAAATGCCGAGCTTTTCCATCTGTTTGGGCGTGAGATCGCCGTAGCCGGTATTCTGCGCGCTGGCGATTTGCGGCGCGGCCAGGATAAAGACCGCCAGGCCCATAGCTACCACGCGCTGCGCATTTATTTTGGTAAAGATTCGCAGTACTCGTCTCACGATTACTCGTCTCCTACTTGGTCAATAAAGGTGTCGCGGTCGACGATATAGCCCCACATTTGCGAGTAGCGATCGTATACCCCCACTGGTTTTTTGACCTTCTTGTGATTTTCGTCTTCGGTGGTGACGAAGTCGCCTGGCAGCGGGTTGCCGGAAATAACGCATGTATCGTCCTCGGGGCTGGCGTTACCCTCTTTATCGGGGTTGGCGGTGTACAAGATGCCGGGCCGGCCGCGGAAGCAGTTGTCGACGTACGCCTTAAAGCTCAGTCCGCCGGTGGGCGGTGCTTGGTCGGTGGGTGTTTCGGAGTCGTCGATCATACCGTACTGGTGCAGAATCGCCTCACTACTGTTGTCGTTGAGCATTAAGTCTGGGGAGTAGGCCATGACCGGCACACAGAACGTGTCGGTCGCGATGTTGTTTTTGACGACCTGCGGATCGGTGCAGGTTTGATCGCCGCTCAGACCAGAGGGATTCAGTTCGTCGGCGGCAGCTTGCGCCGATCCCGGAATCAAAGCGCTCAAAATGCCGAAATTACTCATGCGATTAAAAATGCTGAACCCAGTGGAAGCTATCGAATTTTGCAGATAAAAGAAGTTTTTGGGCATGGCCATGCCCAGTCGCGCCACCAACGAGGTGCCGTTTTCCGGATTAATATAGCGGTCGTACATACTTTCTTGGCGGCGGTCGTACCGCTCCTGCTCGGCTACGGCCACTTTGAGCTGGCTGAGCTGAGGTTTGGTAACGGCACGCATGCCGTTGGCGCCATTATCCATTGCCGCAAGTGAGTCGAATCCGCCCAGTATGCCGGCTCCGACCGTTGTCGAATTCTCGAAGCCGTTAAACACCATATGAGCCCCGGCTTTTATGAGTAGCGGCGTCGCGATCTGGAATGCCAACTCCTGAATCAAACTGAGCGTCACGCCGGTGGCAATGTTGGCGATCAATTCAGATCCTCCCGAGAATATGGCGGCCGCGATACCGACGGCAAACCCGCCGACCACTACAAAGCCATTATTGACGATTTTGCATTTATTGGCGCCTGGCACGCCGTTTACAAAGGCGGTTATTTTGCCGAGCAGGCCGTCATTATTCCGGCCCTGGCCAAGCCGCGAACGGTCGCCCTGGGTGGCCTGCCCCGATTGCAACACGCCCCAGTACGTACCGTACGGCGACGGCGTATGCAAATAAATCATCAGCAAATTGAGCCCTGTTGATGTCAAGACGCCAGCTTTTTGGTTGTCGGCGGCGCTCAGCCACAAAACGGCAAATTTGGCGAGCTCAATTGACATCAGCACGTTGCGCACGTTGGAGACGAAGTTGAGGGTGCCCTTGATTTCGCAGGCTAGGGCTGCGTCATTGGCAATATTTAAGCCGCCACCGACTCCTTTGAGGATTTTGCCTGGTATTTTCGGCCCCTCGGCCTTGGCAAGGTTACGGAGCGATAACTCGTCGGCTCCACTCTGGATAGCCGACACCAGCTTGGTGCCGTAATCGTCGACATTGGTGTCGGACCCTACCCCTAGCACTTCGTCGCCCAGCGACGGATCATCTTTAAGTTTTTGGGCGTATTCACTGGTGCCAATATTGTTATTATCGACGCCGGCGCTCATCTGGAGGGCGGTGTCGAGCGTCTCGGG
>Ga0207712_10001326_pt1 | contig 16925 bp, 15 predicted proteins | sample KBSS44metaG_FD_184402 | JGI IMG/M metagenome (GOLD analysis project Ga0207712, IMG submission 184402) | Switchgrass rhizosphere microbial communities from Kellogg Biological Station, Michigan, USA - KBS S4-4 metaG (SPAdes) (version 2) | ecosystem: Host-associated > Plants > Roots > Rhizosphere... | reverse complement strand
TGGTGCTCGCCGTGCTGCGGCCCGCCGGGCTGGCCTACCGCCGGCCGGCCGTGCCGACCCCGACCGGCGCGCACCGGGCCGGCCGGGGCGGGAGCCGCCCGACCGGGACGCGGGATGTCGCCGCGCGGCGGCGGACGGGCGGCGGACCTGCCCCCTCGAGAGGGCCTGCCCCGCCGGCGGCCGGTGACCCGCCGGCCGGAACCGCCCCGGCCGCCCAGCCCGGCACTCCCGATGGCTCCGGCACTCCCGGCGGCGCTGGCACCCCTGGCGGCGGCCGGCCCGGCACCGGTGTGGCCGGCGGGTCGACACCTGAAGGGGACGTCCGGTGAGCGGGTCGCAGCCGACAAAGCCGGCACTCTCGAACGTGGGCGCGCTGGTCGCGCCCCAGCGCGGCCTCGCCGTCGACGGTCTCACCGTCCGCTACGGCCGGGTGACGGTCGTCGACGACGTCTCCTTCGTCGTGCCCGCCGGCACGATCATCGGCCTGATCGGTCCGAACGGCGCCGGCAAGACGACTCTCATCGACGCGATCACCGGCTTCGTGCCGGGGTCGGACACCGACGGAGCGATCCTGCTCGACGGTGCCCGGATCGAGTCACTGCCGCCGCACAAGCGCTTCCAGCACGGCCTGGCCCGAACATTCCAGTCGTTGGAGCTGTTCGAGGATCTGTCGGTCGCCGAGAACCTGGCCGTCGCCGGCGGCACCTCGACCCGCGCGGTCACCCCCCCGGCCGGATCCTCGCCGCCGTCCTCGTCACTGGGGTCCTCGTCACTGGGGTCGTCGTCACAGGGGTCGCCGCCGCTGGGCTCCTCGCCGTTGGAGTCCGTGGTCGGCGGGACCGTCAGCCCGGCCTCCACCGGGCCGATCATCATCGGCCCGGCCACCGGGCCGCTGGCCATCGACGCGGCGATCACCGGCGGGCTCGCGCGTGCGGGCCGCGCCGGGGGCGACCTCACGGCCGTCGCCGGCCGGCTGCCGGACGCGTTGACCCACGACCAGCGGGCGACGCTCGCGTTCGGGCGGGCGCTCGCGGGCAAGCCGCGGGTCGTGCTGCTCGACGAGCCGGCCGCCGGCCTCGACGGGCCGGGGCGCGAGACGCTGTCCGCCCGGCTGCGCGCGCTCGCCGCCACCGGCGTCGGCGTGCTGCTCGTCGACCACGACGTCGAGCTCGTCTTCGACGTCTGCGACGAGGTCGTCGTGCTCGACGGCGGACGGGTGGTGGCCCAGGGAACGCCGGAGCGGGTCCGGGAACATCCCGCGGTGCGCACCGCCTACCTCGGCACGGGGCTGGACGGCGAGGGCCGCGGCGGTGCGCCCGCCGCGCCGCAGCCCCGCCAGCCGGCGTCAACCGGCGACACGACGCCGGCCAAGCCGGGCTCGGCCGCCGCGCGGGCACTGCCGGCCGCACTGCTGACCGTCGACCGGGTCACGGGACGATACGGCGGCCGGCGGCGTGGCGTGCTCGCGCTCGCGGGCGGCGGCGTCCCGGCCGGTGCGCCGGTCGTGCGCGAGGTCTCGCTCACCGTCGGGCCAGGGGAGATCGTCGCGCTGCTCGGCCCCAACGGGGCCGGCAAGACGACGCTCATCCGCATGATCGCCGGCCTGCTGCCGCCGGTAGCCGGCACGGTCACGCTGCTCGGCGCACCCACCCGGCGGGCGACGCCGGACAAGCTGGCCAGGCGGGGGCTCGCGGTGGTGCCCCAGGGCCACGGCTCGGTCCCCACCCTGACCGTGCGGGAGAACCTGCGGCTCGCGGCCCGCCACCCCGGCCCCGGCGGGGCTAGGGCTGCCGAGGCCGAGGCCGAGGCCGGGGCCGGCGGGGCTGGCGGGGCCGGCGGCGCTGGCGGGGCCGGCGGGGCTGGCGGGGCCGGCGGGGCTGGCGGGGCCGGCGGCGCTGGCGGGGCCGGCGGCGCTGGCTCAGGTGCTGCTGCTGCCGCCGGAGCGACCAGCGCGATCGGCGCTCAGCGCGCCAGCGAGCGGACGGCGGCCGTTCTCGAGCTGTTCCCGGCGTTGCGCGGGCTGCTCGGCCGCCCGGCGGGCGCCCTGTCCGGCGGCGAGCGCCAGCAGCTCGCGCTCGCGCTCGCGTTGGCCCGCCGGCCGGCGCTGCTGCTGGTCGACGAATTCTCCTTCGGCCTCGCGCCGGGCCTCGTGCCGCCGCTGCTCGCGGCCCTGCGCCGGGTCGCGGACGAGACTGGCCTGGGGGTGCTGCTCGTCGAGCAGCATGTCTCGCTCGCACTCCGGGTCGCCGACCGCGCCTACGTCCTCGACCGGGGCCGCATCGCCCTGCACGAGGACGCCGCCCACCTGGCCGCGCACCCCGAGCTCATCGAGGCGAGCTACTTCGGCGGCTCCGCCAAGCCGCCCGCCTGACGGACCTTCTTCGTCAGCTCGGCGGTTGTCGTCTCTGGGGCCGCTGACCTGCGGTCGCTGACGGGCCGAGGAGCCTATCGAGGTGGCGGGTGAGCACGCGGCGCGCGTCGTCAGGGGAGCGGGTGCCGCCGAGGACTGCGTTGCCGAGCCCGACGGTCAGCGCCAGCAGTGTCGTCGCCTCGTCGGCGAGCACCGCGGTGGACGGGAGCAGACCCCGTGCCTGGCAGGCGCGCAGCTGGCCGAGCAACCAGGCCTCGAGCGCCGCGGCGTCGCCGGTGTAAGGCTGCGCGGCGAGGCCGGGATCGGTGAGCGCCAGCGCGAAGTACTGGTTGTAGACGAGGTAGAGCGGTCGGCTCTCCTCGTCCATCGGAAGGGTCGCCACCAGGACCCGCTCGATCCGGTCGCGCTCTACCGCTGACGTCAGTATCTCTGACGTCAGCGCCTCTGCCTCGGTCTCCGGTCCTGTGGCGGCGTGGCGGGCGACGCGCTCGCCGAACTGCTCGCCGACCCGGCGCAGGCCGAACAGCAGCAACTGCTCCTTGGTCTCGAAGTAGTACTGGACCAGCCGGACGGAGATCCCCGCCTCGGCCGCCACCTCGCGGAACCCGGCGGCGTGCAGCCCGCGGGTCGCGGCAACCCGCAGCAGCGCGTCGGCGATCTCGCGGCGCCGGACGTCGTGGTCGACACGTTTTGGCATCGCTCCCTTTCGTGATACGATCGTACCATGAAAACTAGCGTGGACTCCACGGTCGGGCAGTTCCGCAGCGAGCGGCAGCGCGAACGGTTCCTCGCCGCGTACGACCGGGCCTTCACTCTCTGGCCGACGCCCTGGACCGAGGACGACGTCGAGACCGACTTCGGTACCACCCACGTGCACCGGTACGGGCCGACGGAGCCTGCGCAGGCGACGGACGGCACGGCCGGGAGCGGGGCCAGTGGGGCGCCGGTCGTGCTGCTGCACGGCGCGAACTCCAACGCCGTCCAGTGGTACCCGTTCGTCACGGCCATCGGCACGCGGCACCCCGTCATCGCCCCCGACACGCTGGGCGACCCGGGCCGCAGCGTCGCCCGCGCGCAGATCCACGAGCCGGCCACCAGCGCGGCCTGGCTCGACCAGGTCCTCGACGGCCTCGGCGTCGACACGGCCCATCTGATCGGCCACTCCTACGGCGGGTGGCTGGCGCTGAACCAGGCGCTGCACCGGCCCGAACGGCTGATCAGCGTCACCGCGCTCGACCCGGGCGGCCTGGAGAAGGTCAGCGCCAGGTTCTTCTGGATGATGTACCTCAACGGCCTGGCGGGCCTCACCCCCGGACCTGTCCGCCGCCGGCTCGCGGAACGCCTCGACAACCCGGTCATCCTCGTTCCCGAGCTCAAGAAGGTACTGCTCACCGGTGCCCGTACTTTCCGCACCCGCCGCCCATCGCCGTTGCCGTTGTCCGACGACGACCTACGGGCGATCGACGTGCCCGCGCTGGTTCTGATCGGCGAGCGTAGCCCGTTGCTGCACCCGGAACACGCCAAGGCTCGGGTCGAGCTGATGCCGAACGGCCAGGCCGAGATTCTGCCCGGTGTCGGCCATGGTCCCGGTTTCGAGCATGGCAGCGACGTCAACGGGCGCCTGCTCGCCTTCCTGCGCTCGGCATGCAGTGGCCAGGCGGCTCAGGGCGGCATGGCCGTGTCGTGAGCCGCCCCGCAGCTTCGCCGACCCGTTCCGGTTCGACATCGCGCGCAGTCCGAACGAGCACGTCGCCGTTGGACTGGGCGCGCATCTGTGCCTGGGCAACGCGCTGGCGCGCCTGGAGCTGAACGTCCTGTTCGACACGCTGCTCGACCGGCTGCCTGACCTCGATCTCGTCGTGCCCGACGAGCCGGCGCTGCGCCCGACGAACTTCGTCAGCGGCTATGAGTCACTCAAGGTCACCTTCACGCCGACAAGGCCGGTGGGCGCAGCCCTGTGAGGGCGTGCGCAGGTCGTGGGACGGCCTGCGCCGGCCCGTGGCGGCCTATTCACACCCCTTGGGGGCCGTGCCGCCGTCCCCGCGGCGCGCAGGCGGATAGGCTTCAGATCTCATAGGCAAAACCGTGCCATGTTGCACAGTAGGTGCACCGCATCGCACGCACGCGTGCACACCCGCGCGCTGCCGCGTCCGATACGTCACCTGGCACGTTCGATGCTGAGGAGCACGGTGGAACCAACCCGCGAGCGCGCCGCCGACGCGCCGCCGCGGCCGGTTCGACGTGCTCCCTGGTCAGGACGTTCCCCGGCTGCCGCCGCCGAGTCGGCCCGGGAGAAGATCGTCGATGCCACGCTGACCTGCATCCGGCGACATGGGCTGGAGCGTACGTCGATCAGCGCGATCGCGACGATCGCCGGCGTGTCCCGGCCGACCGTCTACGCGTACTTCGAGACCCGTGAGGCGCTGGTCTCGGTCGCGCTCGAGAAGGCGGGCGCGTCGGTCGCCGAACGGGTCGTCGCCGAGGCCCGGCGCAGGTCGAAGACGGCCGGCGACTTCGCGGTCGAGGCGCTGGTCGCCGCCCGTCGGGAGTTCCGGGCCGAGCCCGCGTTGCATCCGATCAGCCAGATCCCGACGGAGCCGTGGACCGCGGGCCAGGCACTGTCCGAGGATTCGTTGCGGATCTCCCGGGCCATCCTCGAACCGATCATCAGCTACGACTCGTCGCTGGAGTCCCGGCTGGACGAGATCACCGAGACATTGGTCCGCTGGTTGCTGTCGCTGCTCATCTTCGACAGCGACCGCACCTCGAGCGACACCAAGCTGCGCGCCTACCTGCGCCGCAGCGTCGTCCCGGCGATCCTGCCGCCCGGCCAGCCGGACGACTCCACCGGTGCCGGCGGTCCAAGGCCCGCCGGCACCACGTAGGCCGGCCCTACTAGGCGCTGGCCTCCGCCTGGCCGGCCGGTTGCGCCGCGACCTTGGCTCCGGGGCGCATCAGGACCAGCACGAGCACAGCGGCCAGGACACCGACGGCGCCGGCCACGGCGAAGGTCGCCTGGACGCCGTTCACAGCGGCCGTGTGCGCCGCAGTGTCGAGGGCTTCCCGGGTGCCCGCGGGGGCGGCAGCAAGCAGGCCGGGCGTCTGGCCGCCGGCGATCGCGTGCGCGGCGCGGCCGCTGCCTGCGGGGATCGACTGGTCCGACAGAGTGTCCTGCGCGCGGGCGACGAAGATGCTGCCGAGCGCCGCGATGCCGAAGGCGTAGCCCAGCTGACGGGCGGTGTTCACCGCTCCCGCGGCCATCCCGGTGCGGTGGAACGGCACCAGGGACATGGACACCGAGCCGATCATCGGGGTCGCCATGCCGACACCGATGCCGATGACCGCGAAGCCGGGGATCAGCTCGGGCCAGCTGGCCGACCCGTGGACGAGCAGGGCGACCAGCAGGCCGCCGACACCGACGAACGCGAGCCCACCGCCGATCACCAGGTCGGGCCGGCGCTCCTGCAACAGCCGGCCGAGCAGCGCGGAGACGAAGAACGCGGTGATCGAGAGCGGCAGGCCGGTGAGGCCGGCCTTCAGCGGGCTCATCCCCAGCACCGACTGCAGCCAGATCGACGTGTAGGTGAAGGCGGAGAAGGCGGCGAACGTCGTCAGCAGGCCGGCGACGAGCACGCCGACGAACCGGCGGTTGCGGAGCAGCGACAGGTCGAACATCGGGTGCGACGAGCGCGCCTCCAGCACCGTGAACACCGCCAGCAGCACCGCCGTCGCCCCGAGCAGCAGCCAGACGCCCCCATCCGACCAGCCGTCGTCGTTCGCCCTGATCAGGGCGTAGGTGGCGCCGGCGGCCGCGGCGGTGAAGGCGACGATGCCCGGGGGGTCCAGCCGGACACGCGCCTGCGCCTGCGCCCGCGTGTCTGCGAGGACCGTGAACGCCAGGATGATCGCGACGGCGCTGACGGGCAGGTTGACGAAGAAGATCCAGCGCCAGGAGATGTACTCGGTGAGCACGCCGCCGACGATCGGGCCGATGGCCGACGACGCGCCGGCGACCGCTCCCCAGATCCCGTAGGCGGCACCTCGGTCCCGGCCAGTGTAGGAGGCGTTGAGCAGCGGGAAGTTGGTCGCGAACATGGCGGCGGCGCCGATGCCCTGGACCGCGCGTGCGGCGATCAGCAGCTCGTCGTTCGGAGCGAGGCCGCACAGCAGGGACGACAGCGCGAACACCGCCAGCCCAGCGATGTAGGCGCGTCGGTGCCCGATGATGTCCGCGACCGAGCCCGCGCCGAGCAGCAGCGCGGCCAGCGCGAGCGCGTAGGCGTCGACGACCCACTGCAACGCCCCGAAGGAGGCGTCCAGATCGGCGACCATGCTTGGCAAGGCGACGTTGACGATCGTCACGTCGATGAGAAGCATGAACGTGCCCAGGCAGACCGTCAGTAGCGGTAGCCACTTGCGCATCGTGATACCTGCGATTCTGGCTAGACAGTGGCGAGCGGTCGGGCCCCTCTTGGGTGCCTTGGTCTCGCAGCATGCGCTCGGGGTCCGACAATCCGCTCGTTCCCGCCAGCCACCCCGCGTCTGTGACGTGCGTCACTATCCGGTGCCGCGTCGGTGATCCCCCGGCGGTCAGCGGTGGCCGTGTTCGGTGATCTCCACGGCGAGGCGCTCCGGCTTCTCGGTGCGCAACAGCAGATCGACCAGGCCTCCTCTCAGGCTCGTTCATGTCCCGTCCAAGCTTCGTCCGAACCTCGTGCAAGGCCCGGCGGGGCCGCGGACGCCGGCCAGCGACGACGGTCGCGACTTGGCTGTCGCCATGGTCGTCGCCGTCAGCCGGCCGGCGCCTAGGCCGCACCGCCGGGCCGGGCGATCAGGCGCTTGGCTGCGGCACGATGCGCAGGTAGGGCTTGGGGGCGTCCCACGTGCCGAAGATCTCCTTGGCCTGGTCGTTGGAGACCGAGCCGGCGATCACGACGTCCTCGCCCTGCTTCCAGTTCACCGGCGTGGCGACCTTGTGCTTCGCGGTGAGCTGCAGCGAGTCGATCACGCGCAGGACCTCGTCGAAGTTGCGGCCGGTCGTCATCGGGTAGACGAGGATCAGCTTGATCTTCTTGTCCGGGCCGATCACGAAGACGTTGCGCACCGTCTGGTTGTCGGCGGCGGTACGGTCCGCCGGGTCGCCGCTGGCGCCGGCGGGAAGCATGCCGTACGCCTTGGAGACCGCGTAGTCGGAGTCGCCGATCAGCGGGTAGTTGGGCGCGGTGCCCTGCGTCTCCTCGATGTCCTTGGCCCAGCCCTCGTGCAGCTCGACCGGGTCAACCGACAGGCCGATGATCTTCACGCCGCGGCGGTCGAACTCGGGCTTGATCGAGGCGACGTAGCCGAGCTCCGTCGTGCAGATCGGGGTGAAGTTCTTCGGGTGCGAGAACAGCACCGCCCACGAGTCGCCGATCCAGTCGTGGAACTTGATCGGGCCCTCCGTGGTCGCGGCCTCGAAGTCGGGGGCGGTGTCACCGATCGTCAGAGTCATCACTGTCTCCGTCTGGGCTGGCGCGGCACCGGGGCGCCGCGGGGAGTTCGTTGGTTCACTGGTACGTCCTGAACCCTACGGATGCGGCGTGCGCTGAGCGGCCCCTTTGAGGGTGGCGTTCACCTTGCTGCAGCGATCGGGTAACCCAGAACGGCAGGTCGGACCTGGTCGCGCGGCTGGGGCGACGCGGTCTCGGTGGCGCTGGGCGGCCACGGCGAGGCTAGCTGTGCTGCTGGGAGGCGGCGGCCTCCGGGCGGAGATCCTCCATGCTGAGCTGGTGCGCCGGCCGTTCTGGAAGAGCGATCTCGCAGGTGATCCGCAGGTCGGGTCCGACGTGGAGAAGCTCGCCGGGTTCCATCGCCCGCCAGGTGGGGTCGTCGTCCATGCATTCGCTGGCGACGACGAGCGCGGGGACGCTGGCCAGGTCATGCGAATGGATGCGCATGTGACCGGCGGTGCCGCTGTGGTCGAGGTGCCGGTCGCCGTGATGGCCACCGGGGCGGCGTTCGAGCACGTACAGGTGGTGAGTGTCGGGATAGCGCAACGCCCACAACCCCTGCGCGGTCGTGAGGATCATGTTCAGTGCATAGATCGGCACGTGTTCGGCGACCCAACGGGCGGCACGGGTGATGCCGGTGCCCACGTCGCCGTCGGCCGCGCGGATCTCGCGGGTGATGAGGGCGAAGAACCGTTCGGAGTCGGTGTCGCCCTTGACCAGTGACAGATCTGCGCCCAGCGCGGTGTCGAGGTCGTTCAGACCTTCAATCACGCCGTTGTGCGCGAACAGGCGGCCGTCCTGCTCGAATGGATGGGTGTTGCGATTTGCCACTTTTCCCGTGGAGGCGAACCGGATATGGGCGAGAAATGTTGTCGACTCGACCTGCCGGGCCTCCTCGGCGAAACTCCGGTCCTCGTAGGCGGCGATGGGTGCCTTGCGTAGCTGCGGTGAGCCGTCAGTGTCGTAGTAGCCGAGCCCGGTGCCGTCCGGCTCACGCCGGCTCTGGTCGCTGAGGCTGTCCGGGGCGTCGAGCAGCCAGAAGGTGGCCCGGGTGCGCCGGGGAGAACTGCTCATCCCGAACAGGCGACACATCCGATATCACGCTCCTCGCCGGAACCAGACCGGGCGCCACCTGCGGCACCGGCCTCGACAGGCTATGCGCCCGGCCACCGGCATCCAGGCATCCAGACGCCTGACACCCTCGCCGTCGACCCCTTGGACGGCCTGGGCCTGACGCGGCCTCAGTTCCCGGACGGGGCGGGCTCAGGTGAGGCCGGCGAAGAACTGGCGGAGGTCGTCGACCACCAGATCCGGGTGGGTGGTGTAGGCGAAATGCCCGCCGCGGTCGAACTCGGTGTAGCGCACGATGTTGTTCGCTCGCGCCGCGAAGGCCCGGACGGTCCGGAAATCCTCGGGGAAGACCGCTACGGCCGTCGGCACCTCGTTCGGCAGCTCGCGGTACCCGGCCCCGGTGCGCGCGTCCTCGTAGTAATGCCGCGCGCTCGACACGCCGGTACGCGTGAACCAGTAGATGCTCACGTGGGTGAGGTAGGTGTCGACGTCGAGGTGGTCGGCGTGGTCACCCCAGCCGGTCCACAGCTCGGCGTTCCACGCGAGCTGGCCGACCGGCGAGTCGGTGAGCCCGTAACCCAGGGTCTGGGGCCGGGTCTGGTGGATCTTCTGGTAGCCCGCCTTGCTCTGGAAGTCCGCGGTGCTGCCGGACAGGCTCTCCCGGTCCGCGTCGGTCAGCGCCGCGAGCTCCGCCGGGTCGCCGGACGGGAACGCGAAGATCTGCAGGAGGTGCACCCCGGACAGTCCGGCCGGGGCGAGGATGCCGAGCTCGCGGCCGACCAGGGCGCCGGCGTCGCCGCCGGCCGCGCCCCACCGCAGGTAGCCCAGCCGGTCCATCAGCGTGCTGAACGCACGGGCGATCCGTGCGCTGTCCCAACCCGGCTCCGTCGGCGGGCCGGAGAAGCCGTAGCCAGGCAGCGAGGGCGCCACGACATGGAACGCCCGCGACGGGTCGGCGCCGTGCGCCCGCGGATCGGTCAACGGGCCGATCATTTCGAGGAACTCCACCACCGAGCCCGGCCAGCCGTGCAGGAGCAACGGTGGCAGCGCACCCGGTTCGGGGGACCGTACGTGCCGGAAGTGGATGTTCTGCCCGTCGATCGTCGTGGTGAACTGCGGTATCTCGTTGAGCCGGGCCTCGTGCGCGCGCCAGTCGTATTCGGTGCTCCAGCGCTCGGCCAGCCTCCGCACCACGGCGAGCGGCATACCGTATTCGGTGCCCGCGCCGTTCAGCTCGTCCGGCCAGCGGGCGGCGGACAGGCGCGCGGCGAGATCGTCAATCTCCCGCTGGGGGACGTCGATACGAAATGGCCGGATAGTCGGCGATGTCGTCATGCCTCGAACGGTAGGAGCAATTCCGGCCAGTTCCTGTCCTCAACGGCGGCCACTACTCGGGAAGGCGTGGCCGCGCCCGATGTAGGGGCCCGGGAACAAGACGGCGACGGCGCCGGGGCGCGGTCTCGCGGTTTAGGCGCGTAGGTGCGATAGCGCTGCCGTGTGCGCGTCCGGGTCGGCGACGAGGGACAAGCCCGAGGCGAGCGGGTGGAGGGCGGTGCGCACCGCGATGTCCGGGTCCGGGTTCAGCGCACCGCGCAGCGCTTTCGCGAACCAGCCGAACAGGTAGCCCTGGCTGCGCTCGGCGTCGGTCATCCGGTAGCGGCCGTCGGAGTCGTTGAGCGACCAGCTCGCCGTCGACGACAGCCGCAGCCAGCCGCGCACCTCCCGGCCGAGCGGCGATGCCATCGGCACCGGCACCGGCATCGAGGGGAACCTGTCCTCCTCGGCACCGGCGAGCGCCTCGGCGAGGCCCGGGGCGTCGGCGACACCGAGGAGGTCGGCGATGCGCCGCATCTCCGCGACCGCCGCGGCGCGCTTGGCCGCCGGGGTGGCGGCGACGACGGCTTCGACGAGGGCGGCGTGCCACTGGTCCTGTCCCCTGGAATCGTCCCCGAGGGCGCTGCCGCTCGGGTGGGCGTCGGCGAACCACGGTTCGATCTCCACCGACAGCATCGGGCCGGTGAGGGCTTCCACGGACGGCGTGACGCCCGTGACGGCGGCGGCGAGCAGCACCGCCCGGGCGACCGCGTCCTCGATCCAGCTGATCTCGCCGTCCGGGTCGGGCGGCTCGAGGCCGACCGCCTGGAGATGGGCGCGCAGCCGGTCAGGTTCGGCCCCCCAGACGGGGTCCGTCCACGTGGGGTCGAACGTGGTCAGCTCCATACCGTCGACGGCGTAGGTGAAACGCGGGGAGGCGTAGTCGTGGCGCAGGACGGCGACCGCTTCGGTGCCTCTTGACGTGGCGGCCGGGAGCGTTATCGCGCCTTCGAAACCGTATGGCTCGAGCACCACGGCCCACTCGTCCACCTTGACGGCGCCGGCCATGCGCGGATAGCCGGCGTCGAAGGAGTTCTGTCGCTCGAACATCTCGGTGGGGCTGCGCTCGGCGAACGTGTCCGGATAGGCGCCCATTCGCCGCAGAGCATCGGGGGCGTCGACTCCGCGAACGAACGTCAGACAGAAAATTTCCCCCAGCGCGTCGCAAAGCCGCTTGGCCTGTTCCAGCCCGTCGGTCACTCCGCTGCCTCCTCGTCGAGCGCTGACGCCCGATGGCAATGGTGACATTGTTACGGTGGCCGGATCGACGGCGCAGTTCAACCCAGGGCCCGTGACGTCAACCCAGGGCCTGTGACGCGGCCGTCGAGGCTGAGAAGCCAGGCGCCGACGGCGGCGGCCAGGGCGAAGCCCGCGCCCGCGTCCGCCCCGTGTCCGGCCCGACCGGCTCGCCCAGCTCACCGAACGCGAGATCGACCTCCTACGGGTGCTGGCTGCCGGCCATTCGAATCTCGAGATCGCCGCCCGGCTCTACATCAGCAACGAAACCGTCAAGACCCACGTCAGCAGCATCCTCACCAAGCTCCAGGCCCGCGACCGCGCCCAGGCGGTCGTCGCCGCCTACGAGGCCGGCCTCGTCCAGCCCGGCACCGGCTGAGCGGCGACACCCGTCGGGGCCACGGATGGCGGTGGGCTGGTTTCGCCATACCGTAGAGCCGGACGCATGCGGCAACCACTTCTGACGCTGAGCGCGGAGAACTTTCGTAGTTTCCGCGCGGTCGAGGTTGCGCTTAACCCGTTGAACGTGCTTGTCGGGCCCAACGAGGCAGGTAAGTCGAACTTCCTCGACCTCATCCGTTTTCTCGCCGACTCGGTTCGCACGGACCTGGTCCCCGCGGTGGAGGCCCGTGGTGGATTCGAACGGGTAAGGTTTCGTGGGACTCCGTCCGGCCCGGTGAAGCTGCAGGTCACCGCGGACGTCACCCGCTACAGCAGCGTCAGTGCGCCGGACGAGTACGCGCTCACGGTCCGGCAGAGCAGACTTCGCAATACTCGCACCGGTGAAACCCGCCTGGCTCTCTCCCGCACTGAGTCGTTTCGTTTCAAACGGACTCGCGGCCGGGGGAGGCGCATCACCATCCAGGGCAGTAACGTCCAACTCGTCGACACCCCGGAGAGCGGAAAGGGTGAAGAGACGACTCGGAAATTCGGGCTCCGCAGCGACGCCCTCGGGCTGGCGACTCTTCCGAAGCTGTCCACCGACGAGGGCGGTGACGAGGTCGCGCGGATCGCGGACATGTTCGCCACGTTTCGGGTCTTCGACCTCGACGTCACTGCCGCGCGCCGGCCAAGCCCGATCGACCGGCCCTATCTCGGCCGGGATGTCGGTAAAATCGTCAATGCCAAGGAGGAACTGCGTCGGGCGCTGAGACCGGCGGGCGCGAGAAGATCGCCGGACTACCGGGAGTCGGACGCACCCCTGGTAGCGACGGCGGTCCGCGAGCTCCATCTCGCATCGTTCCCTGGCGGCCGATCCGACTCTTACCAGATGTTTCGCGACCACGCCGAACGCTGCGGCCGACCCTCTGTACGTGGGGACGACTAAACGGCGACGGTCACCGTCCTCACGCCTGGCCTGAGCATCAGCACCACCGCCGACATCAGCGCGGTCACTCCGGGCGGCACGGTCGGCTTCACGGTCGTCGTGACGAACACCGGTGAGACGCCGTACACCGGGGCGACCATCCAGGACGACCTCACCACGGTGGTCAACGACGCCACGTTCAACAACGACGCCGTGGCCACCGTCGGTACCGTCGGCTATGCCGAGCCGGTCCTGACCTGGACCGGCGACCTGGCCCCGGGCGCCAGCGCCACGATCACCTTCTCGGTGACGGTGCATGCGCCCTACCAGGGCGACCGGACGCTGCGCAACGTGGTGCGCTCGGCCGTGTTCGGGAGCACCTGCACGGGCGGGCCGACCGACCCGGCCGGCTGCACCGCGACCGTCACCGTGCTCGTCCCGGCGCTGACCATCACGAAGACCGCGGAGACCGGCAGCGCTGGCGGCGCCGGCTGGCAGAGCGTGGTGGCCGGTGAGGCGATCGCCTACACGGTTACCGTCGCCAACACCGGCGAGGCGCCCTACACCGGGGCGTCCTTCACCGACGACCTGAGCGGCGTGCTCGACGACGCCGCCTACGACGCCGACGCCGTGGCCGACGTCGGAACGGTTTCGTTCGCCGGCCAGCAGCTCACCTGGACCGGTGACCTTGCCGTCGGGGCGGTGGCGACGGTCACCTACTCGGTCACCACCGTTCCCGTCTCCGTCGCGCACCCGGGCACCGGCGACCATTCGGCCGTCAACCAGATCGCCTCCGCCACCGCCGGTGCGAACTGCGCCACGGGTGGCGGTGGCGGCGCCGGGGGCGGGTCGTCGCCGTGCACGACGACGACCACGATCCGCACGCCGGGCCTCGCCATCGCGATGACCGCGGACCAGAGCAGCGCGGTAGTCGGCGCCACGGTCCGGTACACGATCACGGCGACCAACACGGGGGAGAGCCCGTACACCGGCCTCGTCATCGCCGACGACCTGAGCTCGATACTCGGGAACGCCTCCTACAACGCCGACGCCACCGCCACCACCGGCGCGCTCGCCTACACCGCGCCGGCGCTCACCTGGACCGGTGACCTGCCGGTCGGCGCCGGCGTCGTCGTCACCTTCACCGCGACCATCAACCCGGCGGCGCCCGGCGGCCCGACGCTGGTCAACCGGGTGAGCTCGGCCGTGCCCGGCAGCACCTGCACCGGCCAGGGCGCCGAACCCGGCTGCGCCGCGACCACAACGGTCGAGGAACAGTTCCTCACTCTCACCGACCTGACGCCCGCGTTCACCCTCGCGGGCGAGCCAGACAGCACCGCCAGCCGGGACGACGCGGTCACGATGACCGTGACGACGAACAGCGCCACCGGGTACACCGTCTCGGTCCAGGCCGACGAACCGGTCCTGTCGCCGAGCACCGCGGGCAACACCGGCACCATCCCGGTCGGCCGGCTGTCCGTCCGGGGCGCGGGCACGGGCTCGTTCCAGCCACTGTCCGACACCGCGGCGGTGACCGTCCACGACCAGGACCGGCCGTCGGCTCCTGGCGGTGACGCGATCAGCAACGACTACGAGATCGACGTCCCCTACGTCCCGTCCGACACCTACACCGGCACCCTCGACTACGTGGCCGCCACCCAGTGAGCCGCCGGGACCGGCCGCCGCGCAGGTCGGCCGGTCCAGGACACCGGGCTTGGTTCCCTGCCCAACCGCTGATGGTCAGCTGGCGACGCCTGCCTGGTGGCGTAGGCCGCCGTCGCCGCGCGCGCCGGCCTGGACTGCTCTGGTCCCGGGTTGCCGCTGGTCGGGCTTTGACCCGGCGGCGAGTTGCTCGAGCAGCTCGGCCGCTCGGGTCTCGCGTCCCGCCTTTGCGATCTCGTCTTGCATCCGGCGCGCGGTCGCGGCGTAGCGGGCGTCGGCGAGCACCGTTCTGACGGCCGTGCCGATCTGGTCAGGCTCCGGGGTCTGGGTGCGCAGGTTCACGCCGACGCCGGATGCGGCCACCCGGGCGTTGACCTCGATCTTGTCTTCGGTCCGGCCGGCGCCGACGATCGGGACGCCGTGCGCGAGGGCGAGCTGCACGCCGCCGTAGCCGCCGTTGGTCACGAACACGTCGACGTGGGGCAGCAGCCGGTCGAACGGGATGTGCCGCTCCACCCGGGCGTTCGCCGGCAGTGGAGCGAGACCCGCCGGGTCGGCGCCGCCGGTGACCGCGACGACGAGTACGTCCTCGCCCGCGAGCCCGGCGAGCGCGGGCCGGATCAGCTGGTCGGCGTCGGTCGCCACCGTTCCCTGGTTGACGAGCACGACCCGCCGCCCGGCGAGCTCGGGCCACCAGGACGGCGGCCGCCAGCCGGGGTCGACCAGCTGGCGTGGCGGACCGACGAAGGCGACCTGGCTGGGCACACCCGGGACGTCGTACTCGAAGCTGCGCGCACTGAACTGCAGGTAGAGCTGGCTGGCCAGCGGGTAGTCGAAGATCGCTGCAGACGACGTGGGCAGGCCGAGCATCCGCCGGGTCTGGTTGAGCTCGGCGGTCACCGGACGAAGCAGCATCCGTCGGATGGAGACGGCCAGTGCCCGGTTGCGCAGCCGGCCGAGCGGGCCGTTCGCCGGTGCCAGGCCCAGTCCGAGTGGCGCGAGATGTTCGTTGGTGAAGGGCACGATGCTGACGCCGAAACCGGCCAGCGGCGGCCCGCCGAGCTCCTGCAGAAGAACCCCGCCGATGAATCCGGTGTCGGCGATCATCGCGTCGGCCGGCTCCTCCCGCAGCAGCGCCTGCAGGTCCCGGACCTGGTTCGGCACTGGTTTCGAGAAACCGTGCACCATGTCGAACTGCAGCTTTTTCAGCCCTGACAGCTCCCGCCGCTGGGGGTAGTGCCCATCCAGCCCGCCGCCCAGGCTGTAGTCGAAGGCAGGATCGGTAATCGGGTGGAAACTCGCCCCCACCGCGGCGATCTTCTCTGCGAAGGCGGCGCCGGCGTACCAGCGCACGGTGTGGCCGCGTTCGATCAGGGCACGGGCGATGGGCAGTGCGGGCTGGGTGTGGCCGACGGCGGGGACCGTGGCGAACAGGAAACGGGCCATGGCGGGTTCTCCTCTGGCAGGGCGCTGACGGCGTGCATGCGGGCGCCGCCCGGGCGGCGCGTGGTCGAAGTGACGCGCGCAGCCCGGGCGGGGCCGAGCCGAGCCGGGCCGGGTCGGGTCGGGTCGGGTCGGGTCGGTCAGGGGGTGGCGGTCGGGACGGGCAGAAGGGCGGCGAGGGCGGCGGGGGCGTGCAGGGGGAGCAGGTGGTTCTCGCCGGGGATGACGGTGGTGCGGGCGTCGGGGAGCATCGCGGCGAGGTGGTCGACGAGACGGTGGGTGAAGGCTGGGCTCTCGCCGCCGGCGACGAGGCGGACCGGCTGCTCGATCCGGCGGGCCAGCTCCTCGTCGAAGTGCCACCCGACGAGGGCGGGCACTTCGCCGGTGAAGGTGTAGCCGCAGTCGCGTTCGGCGCGGTCCAGGCCGGCTTGGCCGAGGGCTGACTCGATCACGGACCGGTGCTCCGGTCCGCACAGCGCCGCCAGGAAGGTGTCGAAGGCGGTGCGCAGGTCGCCCTGGGCGACGGCGCCGATCGCCGCGCCGATGGCGGGGCCGATCACGGCGGCGACCGGCGCCCGGTCCTGCGGTGGCAGGAGCGGGTCGATCAGCGGTGGCTCGACCAGGACGAGCTCGCCGACCAGCTCCGGGTGGTCGAGCGCCAGCTGCAGCGCGAACACGCAGCCGGAGGAGTGCGCGAGCACCCGGGCCCGCTCGACCCCGAGGCTGCGCAACAGGTCCGCGCACTGCGCGGCGTGGTCGGCCACCGACAGCGGCTCGGCGGGTGCAGGATCCGAGTAGCCGGTGCGGGTGACACTGATGCGGCGCAGGCCGGCGACGGCCGGCTCGCGTTCGAGCGGGACGAACCAGTCGGCGAAGACCGCCGCGTGGATCAGGACGAGCGGTTCGCCGTTGCCGCCGGAGTCGGTGTATCGCATGGGAGTTCTCCTTCTCGGCCTGTGGCCTGTGGCCTGTG
>Ga0207712_10001318_pt1 | contig 17023 bp, 12 predicted proteins | sample KBSS44metaG_FD_184402 | JGI IMG/M metagenome (GOLD analysis project Ga0207712, IMG submission 184402) | Switchgrass rhizosphere microbial communities from Kellogg Biological Station, Michigan, USA - KBS S4-4 metaG (SPAdes) (version 2) | ecosystem: Host-associated > Plants > Roots > Rhizosphere... | reverse complement strand
TTCTCTCACATAACCATAAACCCATGTGCCGGCAATAGCGCTGAATAAAGTTACGATGATAACGGTAGAGCCACTTCCAATTAAGGCAAATAATGGCCCGGGACAGGCGCCGGTTAATGCCCATCCAAATCCGAAAAGTAATCCACCATATATCTGTCCTTTATTAAATTTCTTCTTTTCAAAATAAATAGGTTCGCCATCGATCGATCTTATTTTAAATTTTTTAATAATAAAAATACTGATGATCCCCACAACAATAGCAGAGCCGATGACGCCATACATGTGAAAACTTTGCAGGCGAAACATTTCCTGTATGCGAAACCAGGAAATGACTTCAGATTTGATCAGTATGATCCCAAATAAGATTCCAGCTACCGCAAATTTTAAATTTGACAAAAGCGGTTTATCCAATGCTGATTGATTAACACAAATCGAATGTTGTGTTCTCACTTCAAAATCTGTGTTCAGATCAGTTACTTTAAAATTTTTCGCAGCAGTATTCATAAAAAAATTAAAGTTTAAGAATTAAAGGGAGAATAATGTTTGCAACGAAAAAACCACCCAACATAAAACAACAAGTGGCGATCAAAGAAGGTAATTGCAGATTACTGATTCCCATAATCGAATGACCACTTGTGCAACCGCCTGCATAACGGGTTCCAAAGCCAACAAGAAAACCGCCAACAACCATAAAAATAAATCCTTTTGCAGTAAGCAAATTTTCCCAGTTAAAAAGATCTTTTGGCACTAATCCTTCTGTATTGGTTACACCATAGTTTGCAAGTTCAGTAGCCAATTTGGGGTCAACAATAACAGGAGCTGGATTAGATAAAAAAAATGCGGTGATCACTCCTCCTAATAAAATGCCACCCGCAAAAAAAAGATTCCATATCTCTTTTTTCCAATCGTATTTAAAAAATGAAATATTCATTGGGGCGCAGGCAGCACATATATGACGCAAGGAAGAAGAAACGCCAAAAGATTTATTTCCAAGTATAAGTAATGTCGGAACTGTGAGACCGATTAAAGGTCCGGCAACATACCAGGGCCACGGTTGTCTTATCCATTCAATAAAAATCATAATTTGAAATTTTTCTATACAAAGGTATCAAATAGGCACAGCTTAATTAAAGCCTATTGGTTTAAAAATAATTCATTTATAATTATATAAATAGCTATGAACAATACAAACCATCCGAATAATTTTTTTAAAATCTTGCCAGAGATCTTTTCTGCTAAAAGACTCCCTAAATAAATACCAATAATTGCAAGCCCTGTGAAAAATAAAAGGATTTTCCAGTCAAGGGGAGTTTGTTTTAAACTGAAGAGAAATCCAAAAATGGAATTGATGGCAATAATAACCAATGAAGTGCCGATCGCCGTTTTCATTGGAAGTTTTACAAATAATACTAATGCTGGAATGATAAGAAAACCACCGCCTGCTCCAAGCAAACCTGTAATAAAGCCAATTGCTAATCCCCATAAAGCCAACGGTAATATTTTACTACTTCGTTCCTGAGACACAATTTGATCTCTATTTTCATCATCACCATTAAATATCATAAAAGCCGATGCTATCAGCATTAAAAAAGCAAATACGATCATCAGCATTGTATCACGGGTAAGATCAATATTACCAATAGAAAATAGCTTTTCAGGAATGGCAGGCAAAATAAAATGCCTTGTGATAAAGATTGAAAAGATCGAAGGAATACCGAATTCCGACACCGCCTTAAAATCAACTTGTTTTTTTATATAAGATCTTGTACCACCGGTTAAGCTGGTAACTCCGACAATAAATAATGAATAGGTAGTTGCTGTTATCGCATCCAGTCCAAGCAAATAAACTAATACAGGCACAGTAAGAATGGAGCCACCACCTCCCATCATGCCAAGTACGAGGCCAATAATAACCGCCGAGATGTAACCAGCTATTTCCATACTGAACATTTAATCTTCTAAAACTTTTTCCATCTGCATACTTCGGCTTCCTTTTACAAGTATATAACTGTTTTGGAAATGCTGTTTAATAAACCATTCTTTTGCCTGTAAAGAATTTTCAAATAAAAGAAAAGGGTGGAGGAGCTTTAAAAAATCTCCGCCAACAAGCGCCACTTTCTTCCACGAATATTTTTTTACCAGGTCAATTATTTCCTGGTGTTCCAGGAGGCTTTCTTTGCCTAGTTCCGCCATAGCACCGAGCATCAGAATTTTATTGTCTGAATTTTTCTTTGCAAAATTTTCAATTGCCAGCTTCATGCTGCTGGGGTTTGCATTGTAGGCATCAAGAATTATTTTATTGGAGCCTTTTTCGATCAACTGTGAACGGCTATTTGAAGGGGCATAATTTTCGATGGCCGATTTAATTTTGTTTTCGGGTACTTCAAAAAATTTTCCAACAGTTACTGCAGCCAGTACATTCGGTAAATTGTATTCGCCAACTAATTGTGTTGAAATAATGCCATCATCGAGTCCTTGTGTGATATGAACCTTCAGGAAATTTTCATTGGGAAGAATTTTTCCTATTACATGATCATTGTCTTTTGTTCCATATTTTATTATGCCGCTGATACCTTTGCTCATTTCCTGGAGATAATCATAATCCCACATTACAAAAGCAAAGCCATGTGTAAGCGTTCTCAGGTAATCAAATAATTCTCCTTTGCCTTTTCTTACACCTTCTTCGCTGCCAAAACCTTCCAGGTGAGCTTTGCCGCAATTTGTAATTAAGCCATGTGTTGGCAAAGTAATTTGACAATAGCCCGCAATTTCTTTCAGGTGGTTGGCGCCCATTTCGATCACCGCCATTTCAGCATCGGTTTTTATTTTTAAAATCGTCAGCGGTATACCAATATGATTATTAAGATTTCCTTCAGTAGTATAAGTTTTGAATGAAGTCGAAAGCACAGAATAGATCAATTCTTTTGTTGTTGTCTTTCCATTGCTTCCTGTAATAGCAATAAAAGGAATGTTGAATTGTTGGCGATGATGAAGCGCCAATTGTTGAAGTGCTTCGAGCACATCAGGCACCAAAATAGTTTTCCCTTCTATTCCAATCCCGATATCTATCGGGACTTGTTCATCGATTACTACGAAGGCGGCGCCATTATCCAATGCTTGTTTTGCAAATGAATTGCCGTTGAAGTTTGGCCCTTTCAATGCAAAAAAAATATCACCGGGTTTTAATTTTCTTGTATCTGTTTGTACAGAAGGATATTGCTGGTAAATTTTGTAAAGTTCTCCGATCACCATAAGCAAATGTAAAGGCATAAATTAAAAAACCCCGCCAATGATTGACGGGGTTTTTTTAATATTATGAAATGAAAAACTTAGCGTTTTTGACGTTTGCTCTTCCACCAGTTACCTGTTTTTCTTTTATTACCTTCTGTGCTACCCATACGGCTCATTGCACAACGGAAACCAATGGTTGCACTTGCCTGATCTTCTTCCATGAAACGACGGGTACCAGGGCTAAGCCAATAAGCGTAATCAGCCCAGCTGCCACCTTTATATACTCTCGATTTATCGCTTACAAGTGTGGTCATACCATAACCATAATTTGATTGTGACAAAGAGTCACCATCAATAAAGTTGATAACATTACCACGCTGATAGTTTCTACGCATCATACTTTCCTTATCAGTTACATCTGTATATTTTACTCTGCCCATGCTGTCTCTTGCAAAACGAGTTGTTGGATCAGCTGATGTAGAATCTACAACAAGCAACTTTTGATATTTATTACCACGAAAAGGAGCAGCATCATCTGCATCGATCAATGTAAGAGGTCTGTACACATCGGCTACCCATTCGCTTACATTACCTGCCATATTGTATAAGCCAAATCCATTTGGATAAAATGCTTTTACATCAGCTGTATAGATTGCATCGTCATTTAGACCACCGGCAACACCTGCATAGTCACCATTACCTCTTTTAAAGTTCGCCAGGAATTGACCCTGCCAACTTCCATGACGAGTATCACGCAGACCATTCGGATTGTGGCTCCATGGATAAATTTGTTTATTCATCGTTAACTCTTCACCACGTTTGCCTTCTTTAACACTAGGCCTGGGGTTTTGAGCAATATAACCCAAAGCTGCATATTCCCACTCAGCTTCAGTTGGCAGACGATAATCAGGTTGAAGAATACCATCTTCCATTGATACTTGTGTACGAGGAGTACCCTGGGCGGTTTTTAAAGTGCTCTTCTTACCTTGTTTTCCAGGTTGTGGAGCATAAAAACCTAATAAATAAGATTTAGTTGTAAAATTATCTTCACCTTGCTGGGCCTGTAAACCCTGTGTTGATGCCATGCCCTGTTTAATAAGAGCTCCTTCATTTACTCGATCACTTCTCCATAAACAGAAGTCGTAAGCCTGTTTCCAGCTAACACCGACAACCGGATAGTTGTTGAAACTTGGGTGACGTAAATAATATTCAACCAATGGTTCATTGTATGCTAACTCACTGCGCCAAACAAGTGTGTCAGGCAGGGCTGCATCAATGATCTTCTGATAATTGGGATCATTTGCAGGGTCAAAAACACGGCCAAGCCAATGCAAATATTCACGATAGTGAACGTTGGCTACCTCGGTTTTATCAATATAAAAAGAAGGAACTGTTTGCCGGCGTGGGATATTATTGAAATCACCTATAACATCCTCATCGGTTTGACCCATTGTGAAAGTACCTCCGGGCACAAACACGAGACCAGGGCCAGTTGCCTGTTCTTTTTCTTTGGATACCTGGTATCCACCCATATTTTTGTCATTGTAATTCCAGCCGGTCACTTCCGACTTGTCGTATTTCTTTTTGCCAAAAAGACCCTTGCCTTTACATGAAGCCATTAGAACGGCGCAGGATAAAAGGATAATTAAGTTTTTCACTTTCATAGTTTTTTGTATAAACCTTTGAATTGGAATAAATTTAACGCCGGTTGGGATAAAATATTGCACCTTAATAAGATTTTATCAACCGCATCTGCGAATATAGACAGATTATAATGATTTTATTAAGCATAAATACTTTTTATGACCTCGTTAAAGTCCCTGAATTTTATTAGGAAATCATGAGGAGATTTACAGTTATAACCTTATCGTTGATATGCTTTTTTGCAACTAATGTTAGTGCTCAAAGAGTGTACAAAAGCAATTCAATCTTGTCTTCGGGTCTTTGGAGTAAAGTAGCTGTAAAAGAAAGCGGCGTTTACAAAATAGATCTTCCTTTTTTAGCGACTCTTGGCTTCAATACCTCCAATATTTCATCTTCTTCAATAAGACTTTTCGGAAACGGCAGCAATATGCTCAGCGAAACAAATGCAGATATACCAATTGACGACCTTACTGAAAATGCGATCATGGTGGTGGATGGAGGTGATGGTTTATTTAACGGCAGCGACTATTTTCTTTTTTATGCTGAAGGACCGGACAGATGGCTGAAGGACTCATTGAATAAAAGGTTTACTCACGAGAAAAACATTTATTCTGATTCAGCTTATTATTTCATTACAATAGGAGGTACAGGAAAAAGAATTTCTTCTTTACAAATAAATACTTCTCCAACATTAACTGTTAATTCGTTCAATGAAAGAATTTTTCATGAGCTTGATACAATAAACCTTTTATCAAGCGGGGAAGAATGGCTGGGTGAAGAGTTTGCTGATGCACCGGGTAAAACACTTTCAAGATCTTTTTCCGTTAATGTACCGAATCTGATTTTTAGCACTCCGGCTACATTAGTTTCAAATTGCGTAGCCAGATCTATAAATGTTCCAAGTCGTTTTGATGTTCGCATAAATAGTCAGTTAGTTCAGCAGATCAATGTTCCATCAACAGGAGCGGGGTTATATGATCTGTTTGCTCAACAATCACAACAACAATCGGATGTTTTGTTATCTCAGGAAACTTTACAGATCAACTATACTTATGTGCCCGGAGGTTTTAATTCACAGGGATGGTTGAATTTTTTTGAGATTCAGGCAAGAAGAAACCTGGTTTTAAATAACAGTGGTCAATTATCTTTTCGTGATTGGAATAGTGTTGGAAATAATATTTGTGAATTTATGATAAGTAATGCTGGAAGCAACACACAGGTTTGGGACATTACCAATCCGTTATCGCCAGTGAGAATGCAGGGAAATTTTTTAACAAATGAACTTCGGTTTGTTAATGATGCGGCACGATTAAGAGAATACATTGCTTTTAATCCAACCAATGCATTGATACCTGTCAATGCAGGTCGAATTCAAAACCAGGATCTGCACAATTCACAGCAAACAGGTTATTTAATTGTTACAAACAATTTATTGCTTTCACAGGCAGAACGATTGGCTGCTTTTCACCGGCAAAGAAATTTAAAAGTGACAGTTGTTACAGCCGATAAAATTTTCAACGAATTTTCTTCAGGCACCCAAGACCCTGTCGCCATTCGTGATTTTGTAAAAATGTATTTTGATAAGGCAGGCAGTAATCCAGGTAATCGTCCAAATTATCTTTTGCTTTTTGGTGATGCTTCATTTGATTATAAAAACAGGATCGCAAATAATACCAATCTAGTTCCCGCATATCAAAGTAAAATTTTTCTTGACCCTCTTAGCACTTATACAAGCGATGATTTTTTTGGATTTTTGGATGATAATGAAGACATAAATTCGGGCTTAGTAACAAATCTTCTTGATATTGGAATCGGCAGGGTGCCAGCTAAAAATACAGAGGAAGCAAAGAATTATGTTGACAAGGTAATTGCTTATTATAGCAAAGAAAGTTTTGGTGCATGGCGAAACAATATTTCATTTATTGCCGATGATGAAGATAATAACCTGCATTTGCAGGATGCAGAATTAATAACAGCTACCGTTTCTGCGAATCCGATTTTTAATATTCAGAAAATTTATCTGGATGCCTTTCAGCAAGAAAGTGGATCAGCTGGTAGCAGGTATCCAACTGTGAATGAAACGATCAATAATCAAATCGCCAACGGCACATTGGTTTTTAATTTTATTGGTCATGGTGGCTCGGCAAGACTGGCGGAGGAAGTGATTCTTGATCAGCCAATGATAAATGGATGGAACAACACTAACCGACTTCCTTTGTTTGTTACTGCTACCTGTGACTTTGCACCGTATGACAATCCGTTCATCAATTCAATTGGAGAAAATATTTTACTAAGACCAAAGACTGGCGGTATCGCCATGATGACAACCACAAGACTTGTTTTTTCATTCAGCAACCGGATAATGAATAATAATTACATGCAATTTGCCATGCAGCCCGATGCAAACGGCAAATACAGAAGTCTTGGTGAAGCGGTAATGGCGGCAAAAAATTATACTTATCAAACATCAGGCGATCTGATTAACAACAGGAAGTTTACATTACTTGGAGACCCGGCAATGACACTTGCTTTTCCGCAGTTTAAAATAAAAACCACAAATCTAAATTCGTTTGATCCGTTATTTAGAACCGATACTTTATCGGCGGGTGAAAAAGTAACGATTGAGGGAGAAGTAACCGATAATAATGGCTCGCTTCTTTCGTCTTTAAATGGAACGGTTTACCCAGTGGTTTTTGACAAGCCTCAGACGATTACTACAAAAGCAAATGATCCCGGTAGTCAGCAAACATCATTTCTACAACAATCAACTATTTTGTTTAAGGGGAAAGCTTCAGTCAATAATGGCAAATTCAGTTTTTCTTTTAAAGTTCCTAAAGACATTAACTATCAGTTTGGTCAGGGTAAACTAAGTTACTATGCTGAAGATGGAACCAAAGATGGAGGCGATTTTTTTAATGGTTTTATAATCGGCGGCTCTGCAACAAGTATTGATAGCGATAAAGATGGCCCGGCAATACAAGCATGGTTAAATGATGAAAAATTTGTGAACGGAAGTATTGTGAATCAACGACCGGTATTGATTTTAAAGCTGGCTGATTCATCAGGTATCAACACTTCAGGTACCGGCATCGGGCATGATATTACAGCAATGCTGGATAACAACAGCAATCAACTATTTAACCTGAATAATTACTACGAAGCGGATCTTGATAAATATGGAGAAGGCTATGCCCGTTTTCAATTACCCGAATTAGAGCCCGGCATTCACACACTAAAAATAAAAGCATGGGATGTGCTTAATAACTCTTCAGAGTTTATACTTGATTTTTCTGTAATGAACGACGATGAACTTGTGATCGATCATGTTCTGAATTATCCTAACCCCTTTACAACCAAAACACAATTCTGGTTTGAGCATAATAAACCGGGCCAGGATTTGTTGGTCCAGATCCATATATTTTCACTTGCTGGCAGGGTAGTAAAAACGATTGAAAAAACAATAAACACATATGGAAACCGTTCTTGTGAAGTAGAATGGGACGGTAGAGATGATTTCGGTGACAGGATTGGAAGAGGAGTATATGTCTATCGCCTCAAAGTATTTTGTACCGGCTCTAAACCCCGAACGGTCACTGAGAAACTGGTGATTTTTTAAGACCGAATAATCGGACAAAAATTGATATTTCAGAACTCTAATTTTTAAAATTCATCTATATTTACAACCAACATAAACTCTTACTAATGAGACCAATTGCATTAAGACTAACTGCTACAATCATCGTCTTTGCCGGAATTGCCCAAACCTCCAATGCCCAGAGTACAGAACCTATTAATGTTGTGACCACGGCGGTTCCTTTTTTGCGCATTTCACCAGAAGCTCGTGCAGGTGGCATGGGTGAGCTAGGAGTAGCCATTTCACCGGATGCCAATTCAACATTCTGGAATCTTGCAAAAGTTCCTTACAATACAAATAAAGGTGGCATTTCAGTATCATATACTCCCTGGTTAAGTGACATTCTTAATGACGTTTATCTTGCTGCAGTTGCAGGATATCATAAATTCAATGATGAAGAGGCCATATCTGGTTCCTTGAGATATTTTAGCCTTGGTGACATTCAGTTTACTGATGGCCTTGGTAACGACCTGAATACTTTCCGTCCGCGAGAATTTGGTCTTGATGTTGGCTATTCACGCAAACTTTCTGAAAAATCTGGAATTGGGGTTGCCCTGAGGTATATTTATTCAAATCTTGCTGGCCAAGTTCCCTCTACAGGACAATCATATAAGGCAGCTAGCTCTGTTGCCGGCGATCTTGCTTATTACTACAACGGCCATAATGATTTGGGGCAAGGTTGGTCATTCGGTGCGGTTATGAGCAATCTTGGTTCAAAGATTTCTTATACTGAGAATGCTGATCAAAAAGATTACATACCAGCCAACTTAGGAATAGGTACTACGTATACAAGGGTTTTTAACTCTGCCAATTCATTAACTTTTGGAGTTGATCTGAATAAATTACTTGTTCCCACTCCTCCTGCAGATCCTGCTACGCAACAACAATTAACTGAATACCGGAGCAAAAGTGTAATTAGCAGTTGGTTCACTTCTTTTGCTGATGCGCCTGGCGGATTCAGCGAAGAAATGAAAGAATTCCAGATATCACTTGGCGCTGAGTACTGGTACAATAACCAGTTTGCGCTGCGCACAGGTTATTTTCATGAAGATAAAACAAAAGGCAACCGTAGATATTTTACAATGGGTGTAGGAATTAAATACCAAAGCTTTGGTCTTGATTTTTCTTATCTGCTTCCTTCAGGAAGTGGTGTTGATCGCAACCCTTTATCTAATACATTGCGCTTCTCACTGCATTTCAACTTTGATGGAACAGGTACAACAACAGAAGCCACAAAATAAAATGAAGAAATAATTATAGTAGCGTCTCGCCTCAGGCGGGACGTTCTTTTTTATATTTGAATAAATAAAATAGTTACATGTCTTATCGAATTGGAAGTGGCGTTGATTTTCATCAGTTACAAAAAGGAAGGGAGTTGTGGATCGGCGGCGTAAAGATTCCTTTTAAGAAAGGCGCTTTAGGGCACAGTGACGCTGATGTGCTTCTTCATGCCATTTGTGATGCCTTGCTTGGTGCTCTTGCATTAGGTGATATCGGCGTTCATTTTCCTAATACTTCAAAAGAATTTAAAAATATTCAGAGTATAATACTATTACAACGAACCGTAGATCTTGTTAAGCAAAAAGGATATGCAGTGATAAATATCGACAGCACAATCTGTTTGCAGGAGCCAACGTTGAAACAATACATAGCAAAAATGCAAAAGATCATTTCAGAAACTACTAATGTTTCCGAAAACGATGTTTCAATAAAAGCAACGACAACTGAAGAGATGGGGTTTATAGGAAAAGGAAAAGGGATCATGGCCTATGCCACCGTATTGCTACAGAAAGTTTAACTACTTGTTCGAAACAACCATCTCATCCTGTGCCCCTGAAACTTTATCTTTGCCGCAATGCCGCCAGTACAAGTAAAAATTGTCAACACATCTGCTAATCCTTTGCCGCAATATGCGACAAGTGGCTCATCAGGCATGGACATAAGAGCCTCATTAGATATACCGGTGACATTGCAATCACTTGAAAGAACTTTGATACCAACAGGATTGTTTGTTGAAATACCTAATGGATACGAAATACAAATAAGACCCAGAAGCGGATTGGCAATTAAACAAGGAATCACGTGCCTGAATACACCGGGCACAATCGATTCTGATTATCGTGGAGAAATTAAGATTATATTGATCAACCTTTCTTCAGAAGAACAAGTCATTAATCCTGGTGACAGGGTAGCGCAAATGATAATTCAGAAAACAGAAAGAGCGGAATTTGAACAGGTGGAATTTTTAAACCAAACAGAAAGAGCCGCTGGCGGTTTTGGTCATACTGGAAAACAATAATAATGATCCGACTTATATTAATATTAATTACAGGGGCATTGTTCATATCCTCATGCCGGTCTACCCGAAAAATTCAATCGGCGATCTCAGTAAAAAAAGATTCAGTGGAAGTAATAAAGCCAACCGCTGACCTACATTCAGATTCTGTTAAGATCATAAAAGATAATTATTATCAACTTCTCGCAAACAGGATCGAGTTTGAAACTTTTTCGGCAAAAATTAATACAGACTACCAGGGCGGTGATGGAAAGAAATATGACGTCAATGTCTTTATAAGAATGAAAAAGGACAGCCTCATTTGGATATCAGTAAATGGTGCATTGGGAATTGAAGGTATGCGGGTATTAATTGATAAAGATTCTGTTCGTATTTTAAATAAATTAGATAAAGAATACGAGGTACGATCGTTAGAATATTTACAGGAAGTCGCAGCATTGCCACTTGATCTGCGTACTGTGCAGGAATTAATTATTGGCAACCCCGTTTTTCTTGATACGAATATTGTTTCTTATTCTACTGAAGGCAACAACATTTCCCTGTTAAGTGAAGGACAGTGGTTCAGGCACCTGATCTCAATGAATAACAATGATCATCTTGTATTGCATAGTAAACTAGATGATGTTGACATATTAAGAAACAGGACTTGCTTTCTTGCATACTCTGATTATGAAACTAACAAAGGAGTTAGATTTTCTACTAACCGTACTATTTCAGTGACAGAAAAAAACAAGCTTGATGTAAAGCTAAATTTCAAACAATATGCATTTAATGAAACGTTAAGTTACCCGTTTTCAGTGCCAAAAAACTATAAAAGGAAGTAACAAATAAAATTTAATTTGCAGCTTGTCGTTTTAAATTGATCCTAACCCTTTATTATTTACCATTTCCCTAAAGCAGATTTAAAACACCTGGTAACCATGAAACCATGAAAAAAAGATTCTATCTTCTATTAACCTTTGTTTTTTCCTCCTGTTTTCTTTTTGCACAAACAGAAGATAAAGCCCAGTTGGAGAAAGAAAGACAGGAAATACAAAAGGAGATCAAAGAGATCCAGGGTGAATATGATAAACTGAAAGGCAAGACCAAACAAATTGTCGGGCAATACAATCTTATCGACAGGAAAATAAAATTGCAGAATAAGTATATCAGCAATATCAGCAAGGAGCTTCGTATGATCGATGATGATATTTACATGAGTAATGTGGAGATCTATCGTCTTTCAAAATTATTGGACACTTTAAGAGCTCAATATTCCCGCAGCGTGGTTTATGCATATAAAAACAGGAGTAACTACGATTTCCTGAATTTTATTTTTTCTGCAAACAGTTTTAACGATGCGGTCAAGCGGATCACATATCTTAAAACCTATCGTTCCTACCGGGAACAACAGGTGAATACGATTAAAGAAACACAGGCTTTAATTGCAAGAAGAAAGAATGATCAGCTAAATAAAAAGAAGCAGAAAGATAATGCGCTGCAAAATCAAACAGAACAAGCCAAAGCTTTAGAAGGACAGAAGAAAGAAAAAGATGTAGTGCTTACTCAATTAAAATCACAGGAAAAAGATCTCCAAAAACAATTAGCTGCGAAAAAGAAAAAAGACAGGGACCTGCAAAATGCTATCACTTCAATAATAAACCGTGAAATTGCTGCGGCAAAAGCAGCAAAAAAGAAAGCTGACGAAGAGGCCGGAAAAAATACAAAGGCAATAGCCCCTGATTCCAAGACCACAAATAATGGGACTGTAAACACAAAACCAAATGTAGTAAGGGAAAGTGTTGTGTTTAATTCAGAGGCCGATTTAAAATTAAATGCTGATTTTGAAAAAAACAGGATGAAACTTCCCTGGCCGGTTGACCAGGGAATCGTATGTATTCATTATGGCCCATATCAAATAGGAGAAACAAAACTTAGAGGAGATAATCCGGGCATTACAATCTGTACCGCACAACCCGGTAATAACGTAAAATCAGTTTTTGATGGTGAAGTTGTAAGTGTATTCAATATCGGAGATTCAAAATCAGTAATGATACGTCATGGAAAATATTTTACTGTGTATAGTAATTTATCTTCTGTAAATGTTGCAAAAGGTGCAAACGTGAATACTGGTCAATCAATAGGTAAAGTAGGAGTGGATGATGAAACCGGAGAAGGTGGTAAACTTGAATTTCTTTTAATGGTTGAGAACAAAAAATTAAACCCGGAGCAATGGTTGCATAAATAAATTTATTTAGCCGTTGTCAATATATAAAGAAGCCATCTTTAACCGGGATGGCTTTCTTGTTATAGAAATTTCTCGTACAAATTTTCATAAAGCGGAATGATGTTGCTGATATCATATTTCTGTGCATGCACAGCCGCTCTTTCTTTAAATTTTTTCAACACTTCATTATCACGTAAAATTTTAATGGCTTGCTGTCCCATTGTTTTCACATCACCTACATCCCCCATATAACCTGTTTCGCCAGGAATATTTATTTCGCTTAAACCACCAGCATTCGTAGTCACTATTGGTACACCGGCAGCCATGGCTTCCAACGCCGCCAAACCAAAACTTTCGTATTCAGATGGTAATAAAAAAAGATCAGCTATTGCAAGAATATCCTCCATCTGTTCCTGCTTACCCACAAATCGTATCTCATCACACAGACTCAACTCACGGCAAAGATCTTCGGCAGCAGGTCGTTCAGGTCCATCACCAACTAGCATCAGCCGGCTGGGAATCTTATCGTTTACTTCTTTAAAAATTTTTATCACATCCGGTATTCGTTTTAATTTCCTGAAATTCGATGCATGCATTAAAACTCTTTCACCATTTGGAGCGATCATCTTTTTAAAAGCATCGATCGGTTTTCTGTTAAACCGGCTTACATCTACAAAGTTTTTGATCACTTCAATTTCCTTTTGAATTTTGAAGTGTTTGTAAGTTTCATTACGTAGATTCTCAGATACAGCTGTGATCGCATCGCTTTCATTAATTGAGAAGGTAACCACCGGCGCATAAGTTTTATCTCTTCCTACCAGCGTAATATCTGTGCCGTGCAAAGTTGTGATGACAGGAATATTCTTTCCTTCTTTTTTCAAAATCTGCTTGGCCATATACGCAGCCGAGGCATGCGGTATAGCATAATGCACATGCAGCAGGTCAAGATTATTGTTTTTTATCACATCCACCATGGTGCTGGCAAGCGCCGTTTCGTAAGGAGGATAATCAAATAATGGATATGTGGGAACATGCACTTCATGATAAAAAATATTTGGAGTGAATGAGCCCAGCCTTACAGGTTGCTGATAAGTTATAAAATGCACCTGGTGGCCTTTTTGAGCCAATGCCTTTCCCAATTCAGTTGCTAAAACGCCAGAGCCTCCGAATGTGGGATAACAAACAATTCCTATTCTCATAGTTTTGGTGATCGTCATAGCCCCCGAAGGTAAATACTTAAATTTATCTGTTGTTGCCGCTTATATCAATAATTTGTTACAAAACGATGCATTCTTTATTTTCAGCCTCCAAAGATTCCTTTTGAACACAAAACACAACACATGAAGAAGATCTTATTTATTGCTATTGCATTTTTAATTGTTACAAGCGGCTTTTCCCAAAACGAGGATTCGGTAATGATCAAAAAGATCTCTGATGAAATTTTGACGAACGGAAAAGCGTATGATAACCTTCATTATTTAGCCAAACAAATTGGTGGCAGGCTGAGCGGCTCACCGCAAATGGTGAAAGCAGAAAAATGGGGAGTACAGTTAATGAAAGAAAGCGGCGCTGACAAAGCCTGGTTGCAGGAATGCATGGTGCCGCATTGGGTAAGAGGAGGAAAAGATGAAGCAACCTGTTATTTTGCTGTTGATCCGAAACTCAAAAAATCTTTAGACGTTTTGGCATTAGGAAATTCTGAGGGAACAAGAAATAAATCGCTGACTGCAAAAGTTGTTTTAGTAAATTCTTTCGATGAACTGGAAAAGAAAAAAGATTCTCTGAAAGGGATGATCGTTTTTTATAATTACAAATTCAATCAAAGCTATATAAATCCTTTTCTTGCTTATCGTGATGCTGGTGCTTATCGGGGTTCTGGTCCCAGCCGTGCCGCTAAATATGGTGCATTGGCGGTTATTGTTCGTAGTCTAAGCGGAAGTACCGATAATAATCCACATACAGGTGCAACAAGGTACGATACTACTTTATCCAAAGATAAAATACCAGCACTGGCAATTGGTTTAAGAGATGCAGATTGGTTGAGTAATCAAATCCATTTTAATAATACGGTTACCCTGACTATAAAAACGAATGCTCATTTTCTGCCTGATACTATCGGTCATAATGTAATAGGTGAATTGACAGGTTCAGAATTTCCCGATGAAATAATTACCATTGGCGGTCATCTTGATTCGTGGGATCCTGCAGAAGGCGCCCATGATGATGGTGCTGGCTGTGTGCAGACGATGGAAGTGCTTCGGGTTTTAAAAGTGATCGGGTACAAGCCCAAAAGAACGATCAGGTTTGTTTTATTTATGAATGAAGAAAATGGCTTGCGTGGCGGCAATAAATATGCTGAAGAAGCAAAAGCGAAAAATGAAAAACACATTTTTGCTTTGGAAAGTGATGCAGGTGGTTTTACACCACGGTCTATTAGTTTTGGTGGAGCTCCCGAGCAATTAAAAAAACTGCAAAACTGGGTCTCTCTCCTTTATCCTTATGGAGTTTATGAAATTACAAATGGCGGCGGTGGCGCTGACATTGGTCCTTTGAATAGAACTTTTAAAACACCAGTGGCTGAAATGGCTCCTGATACGCAACGTTATTTTGACTATCATCATGCAAGAAATGATGTCTTTGAAAATGTAAATAAACGTGAGCTTGAACTCGGAGCAGTTAACATGGCGGCATTGATTTACCTGATTGATAAATATGGATTATAAGAGAATGAATTTTATATAGCTAGCTTTTGAATTACTATGAGCTGCAAGGTGCATCGCACTTTTGTAGATATAGGCCTACTCAGCTAATTTATTTATAGCGGCATTTACAGATACAAAAGGAAATGAACCAACAACCTTTTGCATTTGTTTTTTTATCTCTGCTGTACAAAGATTACCAATTGACCCTTCATGGGTATGATGAACAGATGTATCGTATTTAAAATTACCTGCTTCAATATCCAGCCCAACCTTTTTATAAGCGTCACGGAATGGCATGCCTGTGTTCACTAATTTATTTACCTCTTCTACACTAAAGAGATATTTATATTTTTCATCAACCAGTATATCTTTTTTGATTTCAACATTGCTCAGCATCAGCCCTGCCATTTCAATACAATCTTTCAATGTTTTAAAGGCAGGAAATAAATGTTCTTTCAGTAATTGCAGATCACGATGATAACCCGATGGCAGGTTAGTAGTCATCATCATAATTTCATTTGGTAAGGCTTTGATACGGTTACAATGACTGCGTATCAATTCAAATACATCAGGGTTTTTTTTATGAGGCATAATGCTGCTCCCGGTTGTTAATTCAGCAGGAAACGAAATAAAATTGAAATTCTGATTTAGATACAAGCAGGCATCCATACTGAGCTTACCAATAGTGTCTGCAACGTTTGCCAATGCTTGTGCAACGATTCTTTCAGCCTTTCCTCTTCCCATTTGTGCATACACCACATTATAATTCAGGTCATCAAACCCAAGCAATATTGTTGTCAGCTTTCTGTTTATAGGAAAGGATGAACCATACCCGGCAGCAGAACCCAAAGGATTTTTATTTACTACATCATAAGCACTTTTAAGTGTTATTATATCATCCACCAAACTTTCAGCATAAGCCCCAAACCATAAACCAAATGATGAAGGCATAGCTAATTGCAAATGTGTATAGCCGGGTAATAAATAATCTTTATACTTTTCACTTTGCTTTTGCAGCAGGTCAAAGAATGGTTGAATTGTTTTGACTAATTCTTCCAATTCATTTCTTAAAAACAATTTTATATCCACCAGCACCTGGTCATTACGACTGCGGGCAGCATGAATTTTTTTGCCAACATCCCCAAGCTTTTGAGTAAGTAATAATTCTACCTGTGAATGAATATCCTCTACATCATCCTGCAATTTGAATTCACCTTTTTCTATTTGCCGGTAGATATTTTTGAGTTCTTGCTGAAGTTGTGTTAGTTCTTTTTTTGTAAGTAAGCCGACTGACTCCAGCATTTGAATAT
>Ga0207712_10001316_pt1 | contig 17028 bp, 11 predicted proteins | sample KBSS44metaG_FD_184402 | JGI IMG/M metagenome (GOLD analysis project Ga0207712, IMG submission 184402) | Switchgrass rhizosphere microbial communities from Kellogg Biological Station, Michigan, USA - KBS S4-4 metaG (SPAdes) (version 2) | ecosystem: Host-associated > Plants > Roots > Rhizosphere... | reverse complement strand
GTCGCCGGCGATTCGACTACAGTCGCCGATCGAGCGCTCATGGAACATCACTTTGCCTTCGCGAACCGTGATCGTGTTGCCATCAACGCGGTAGTTGCCATTGTCGTTGATTGTGACCGAGGTCGACGAGCCACCGACAATGATTTGCGGCGCCTGTTTCCGATCAAAGTGTGCGACATCGACAATCATTGACCCGCGCACGACTTTCAGCGCGATTGCGTCGCTCGAGAGTTGGTCAAGCAGCACTTCAGACGATGCGTCGATCCGGAGGTGTGTGTCAGGGAACAGTACCAGCTCAGCTAAACTGTTTACGTGGGTGCGCAGCTGATCCCCAGGTTCGAGTTGTGTCTTCTCAGTCAACGGCTGCCACTCTTTTGCTGCTCGAAGAAACTCAACGCCGTCTTCGACGAAGTTAACGGTTCCGGGTCGCGCTGAGATTACGCGCCCGCGAGCGTTGTCGTTGTCGCTCTCGTCGGGCACCTCAATCTCAGTTTCACCTTTCTTGAGGCGTTGTGCCCACGGCTCCTTTTTCTTCAGCGACTTGTTTGCCTGCACGAGTTGTCGGGCGCGCTCGCGGCTCCAGGTGTCGAAGTCATCTTCGATTCTGGTATCGATTTCCGACACCGTGACGCTTTCATTTGCAGTGACCGCGCGCCGTTTCTTTTTAACTCTGAAACCGTTTATAGCGGTCTCGCCCTCGCGCGCGACGACTTCAGTTCGACCACCGGCAGTCGTGTTGATTCGAAATATGCCGGGACGATTTATGAACACTTCGGCATCGGAAGTAATCACACGGATCAACTCGGTCGCTTCGTCGATCAGGTACCGCGAGAAGCCTGCATTATCGCGCGACAAGAGCTCGATAACGATGGAGCCTTTGTTCAGTTTCAGTCGCATTTTGTCGTGCTGATCGCTGAAGAGCTCGAGCTCAGTGTCAGCGCCGACGCGCAGAAAGTTTCCGGGTTGAAGCAGTAGCTCTGCATACGAGTCTTTGCCGGAGCGAATGAAATCGCCCTGTTCCAGCTTCAAGCCGGATTCCAGTGGAAACTTTCCGTCGCCACGCTGGTAAATGACGTCGCCTTTTACGGCGTTGGCCCTGATGCCGGCGATGAAGCCTTCGACGCTTTCGTCCTGGCCCAAAACCAATCCACAGATTACACAGATGCAACAAACAATCTGCGTAATCTGTGGATAAACGATCATGAGGGTTGGTTATGCTCGTAATGTTATTAGAAAGTCAGTCAGCAGGTTTTTAGCCACCTGCAAACGATAGTCTGCCGTGGATCGGATGTCGTCAATGGGAGAGATTTCCTGCGACAACGTCGCGCAGGCGGATTTGATTGTACCAGTATCGGGTTTTCGTCCTCGCAACGCGTCTTCAGTTTGCACACAGCGGACGACGATCGGGGCGACGCTTCCGAGTGCGATTCGACAGTCGCTGATCTGATCGCCATCGAGTTTTGCGAGTGCAGCAAGACAGACTTTCGAAATCGCCTGTGCTTTACGCGTGCCGACTTTGCGGTAGTAGTGTGTTGCGCCGCGTGTGTTGCGCGGCATGCGAATGCGCGCGAGCAGCTCGTTTGGACCAATGAGCATTTGCTTGTAACCCGTATGGAAGCTGCTATAAGCCAGCCAGCGTGAACCGTCACTGGAGATGAGCTCGATCTCGGCATCGTACGCGAGCAAGGCCGGAGGTGAGTCTGCGGCAGGTGAAGCATTAACGATGTTGCCGCCGATCGTGCCGCGATTCTGAATGGCGAGACCACCGGTTTCACTCGCAGCCTGGCACAGCATCGGAAACTCGCTTTGCAACACGGGATGCGACTGAACTTCAGTGTAAGTAGTGAGCGCGCCGAGTGTGATGTGCGAATCAGTTACTTCGATTCCGCGCAGCTCTTTCAAGCTCCAGATGTTGATGTAGTTCCGGTGCGACAGCTTGCCGGCTTCTAGTAGGACCATCAGATCCGTGCCGCCCGCAAATGGTTTCCAGATACCGGGTTCACGTTTGAGCAACGCGAGCACATCCGCGAGGGATGCCGGCGTGGTGAGCTGGTAGTTTGGAATGAAGGCTCTCACTTCTGGTAAGCGCGCACGACTGATTCGAAGATTTTCATGTAGCCCGTGCAGCGGCAGAGATTGCCGGCCAGGCCGTTGCGTATTTCAGTTTCTGATGGTTGCGGATTGCGATTGAGAAGATCGACGGCGGCGAGGACCATTCCGGGCGTGCAGATCCCGCATTGCGCGCCACCGTGATCGATGAATGCCTGTTGGACTGCGTGTAATTGATCTTGATGAGCGACGCCTTCGATCGTTGTGATCTCGGAGCCGCTGACCTGTGCCACCGGGACAAGACAACTGTTCACAATCCGGCCGTCGAGAACAACGGTGCACGCGCCACACTCACCTTCGCCGCAACCTTCCTTCGTGCCCGTGAGATGCAACTGTTCGCGTAGCACGTCGAGCAGCCGCGCCATGGGGAAGACGTCGATCGTGCGTGATTCATTGTTGATGTTGAAGGTGATTAGCATAAAACCTTTGACAGGATTGACAAGATTTTTCAGGATTCACAGGTTTTGTCTTGTAAATCCTGTGAAATCTTGTAAATCCTGTCTAACTAACGAATGCCTTCATGAGCCCTTCCGGCATCAATGGGATTTTTGTAAAACTGACACCGGTCGCATTCTCGATCGCATTGAGTATCGCGGGCGCGGCGCCATCCATCGGCAGCTCGCCAATGCCTTTCGCACCGCCTGGTCCATACGCGTATGGGTTCTCCTCGAAAAATACTCGGATGGGCGGGATGTCCGCGGGCGTCGGAATGATGTAGTTGGTCATCTGGTTATTCACCATCCGCCCATCTTTCCACACCACATTCTCAAACAACGTGAACCCGATCGCCTGCGCGACGCCGCCTTCGATCTGCCCCGCCGCAAGCACCGGATTCAGCACGCGCCCAACTTCCTGCATCGCCACAAAATCCTCGACATGCGCTTCATACGTCAACTCATCAAACGACACTTCAGCCACGTATACCGCCCACGCATAGGCGCCATATGCGTCGCCCTGATACTTTTCATCGTCCCAATGCACGTTTGGCGGCGGCTGGTAAGTTGACGACGTTTTCAACGATCCAAACTTCGCGATGTAGTCCGCACACGCTTTCTTAAAATCGGCGTCGTTATATTCCTGACTTAGCAGACCGCTGCCGGTTAACGTTTGTTTTAATCCAAGCACCGCAGATTCAACGAGCTTCCCGACGACCATCGATGTGCGCGAGGCGACAGTCGGGCCACTGTTCGGCACGCGGCCCGTGTCAGGCTGAACAATCTCGATCGATTCGAAATCGAGACCGAGCGCTTCCGACGCGATCTGCGAGAAGATCGTGTTGGTGCCCTGTCCGATCTCCGTGCTCGCGGCCAGTATTTGCACTTTGCCTTCCGCTGTGGCTTCAGCGGAAACGACAGATTGAAGGTATACCTCACCGGATCCGGTAAAACCCGCGCCGTGCATGAAAGTCGCGAAGCCGATACCGCGCTTCTTCGAAAAGCCACCGTTGCTCGTTTGATTCTCTTGCGCGAACCGTTCGCGTTTCGCGTGATAGTCGCTAAGCTCTAGCGTGCGCGTGAGCAGGCCGTTCATGTCTACGGGCTCGCGAATGATCTGGCTGGTCGCGGTCGTCTCTCCTTCGTGGATGAAGTTGCGACGTCGAAACTCTTCCGGCGTCAGGCCAACTGCATGAGCGACTTTGTCCATGTGCCGTTCGAGCGCGAAGATGCTTTGCGGCGCGCCGAATCCTCTGAACGCGCCGTGCGGCGGAACGTTCGTCGCGACGGCGCGGCTGTGAATACGAACGTTTGGGTAAACGTATGGACCAGCGGCGTGAATCGTCCCGCGCGAAAGCACGACTGGCGAGAGCGTGCAATAAGCGCCGCCGTCGATCACAAAATCGATCTCGGCAGCGAGGAGTTTGCCGTCTTTCGTAACCGCGGTTTTGTGTCGTGTGCGCGACGGATGGCGCTTGGTGGTCGCGACCATATCTTCCGCGCGATCGTAGATGATCTTCACAGGCTTGCCTGACTTCCACGCGAGGAGCGCGGCGTGTCCGGCGATGAGCGACGGATACTCTTCTTTGCCGCCAAAACCGCCACCCGTTTCCGTCTGGATGATGCGAATCTTTTCGTCGGGCAGCTCAAACAACTTCACGAGCGCCTTGTGAACGTAGTACGGGCACTGCATCGAGCCCCAGACAGTCACACCTTCCGTCGCGTTTGCGATCGCGATGGCGCCGTTGTTCTCAATGTAGAGTTGCTCCTGCGCGCCGGTTTCGTACTCGCCCTCAATGATCAAGTCAGCGCTAGCCCAGGCGTCGTCGACGTTGCCTTTATCAACCAGAAACTTTTTGAAGACGTTGTCTTCGCCCCAGATGATCTCTTTTTTCGCGAGTGAGTCTTCGAGCGAGAAGATTGCGGGCAGCTCTTCGATCTCTAACGATACATTTCGACGTGCTTCTTCGACGAGATACTTGTCTTTGTGTGCGAGCAGCAGGACTGGCTCTTCAGGATGATTGACGAAGCCGTCCGCCAGGTATGGTTGATCGTTCAGGATCAGGGCGACGTAGTTTGCGCCGGGGATGTCTTTCGAGGTGACGATGACGAACTCGTCCCACGGGATGTCGCCATTGAAGGAGATGTTCATGATCTTCCCACGTGCTACGGGGCTGCGAACAGTCGCGCCATGAAGCATCTCAGGGAACGACAGATCATCGACGTACAGCGCCTGGCCGGTGACTTTCTTGCGGCCCTCCTTGCGGGGGACTGGTTTGCCGATGGGGTGAGCAATCATCTTAAAATCCGCGTTTAGAGTTCAACCTTTAGGTTGCTGGTTGGGGAACACGCAAGCTAAAGCTTGAACTCTGAACTCGTTACTAAGGCTTTGTGATTACCAATGGGTTCGTTTCCAGCTCGCGACGATAAAACACGCGCGGTCGTTGGACAGTGCGCTTCTCGCCTTCAACGAACGTGATCTCGCCCTCCAGACCGATACCGCGGCCCTGGGCCATCTTCTCTTCCTGCATCTGCGGCACACGCTCGGTCGCGAAGTTGAGCCACTCACGCGCGATCACGACACCGTCTTTCGGCTGTGTATCCGCAACCGGCGTCTTCAAACCTTCCTCAACGAGCGCGTAGGTCAAATAACCATGACCAAGCTGCGCCGCTTCGAGCGCCGCCTGAAAACTCTGCGCGGCGGTCAGAATATACATGCCTTTCTCATAAGCGAGTTGGGCCAGGCCTTTCGAGTTCATTGGACCGCGCCGCTTCTCCTCAGCTTCGAGCGCCTGACCGGAGTTGCACGCATCGATAATCAGCATTAAATGACCGGCGTCCAAACCTTCAACCGCGGCCTCGAGCTCGATGTCGGAGATGCTATGCGCGAGCATCGTGCTCAAGCCCTGTTCAGTCAGTTTCGTGCGCTCGCCGGTGTAACCGAGATCGTGCGGAATTAAGTAGAAGCGTTGCGCCTGCGCGGTGCCGTGTCCGGCGAAATAGATCACGACGGTATCTTCCGGCTCCGCGCGTTTCAACGCGTCGAGTGGGCCGGCTTTAAGCGAAGGCGGGCCTACGTCACCCGCGAGTCGCTTGATAGCGGCAATAATATTCGCCTTCGTGGCGTCCTGATCGAGTAGCTGAACGACTTCGACACGCTCAAAGCCTCCGATCTGAGTTTGGCGCCGCCGCATCTCGTCAGCAAAACTACGCGCATCGGCAGACGCGTATTTCAAGTTGTACTGCGTGTTGGCATACTCATTAACACCGACGGCGATGATGTACGCGGCGCCTTTACGTTTGAGCGTCTCTGCGCCGGTGAATACGAAAGGCGCGTCCTTGCTCTTCACGTTGTCGCGATTGAAGCCATACGCCACGAGCCGGTTTGGACCAGCCGTCACCGTGATCTCTTCCTCGAGCGAGACATTCGGCTGGCCTTTCAACACATCGCCATGCCAAACCTTCACGAGCGATCCATTGCGAAACAGTCGCACGTCCTGCGCGCCCGTGCCTTGCGGATTATCTTTGTCGGCCGGCGCATCGGAAACGTCAATCTTCACCTTGACCGTGCGCGTCGCTACAGTTGACTCAGGAGCCTGGCCCACGAGCGACACCTTGACGATCGGCTGACGGCGATCTTTCTTTGACACGTCCTGCGATACTTTGGGACGTTTCCCGGCGAAAACGTCGGCCAGCAACCCCGGATAGTAAAACTCGTTGAAGAACCACTCGATCGGCGCGACGTTGAATGTTTCCTGATTGTAGCGCCAGAGGATCTGGTTCCAGGATACGGGTGTGCCGTCAAACAAACCCTGCGGCGTGACTACCATCCACTCGCTGCCATCATCGAGCGAGATCAATGTCAGCAGATGCTCGCCGGTTTTGGTGTCCCAGAGAAACGTGCTGCCATCGTCGCTCGCGGAAGCAAGCAGTCGACCGTCGGGACTGAAATCGATCGACTCGATCGCCGAAGTGTGACCAGTGAGCGTGCGCAACTCGTTTCGCGTCGCAACATCCCAGATCTTGATCGTGTTGTCAGTGGCGCCGGAGGCGAGGAGTTTGTTATCACGACTGAATGCGACTTTGCTGACGCCGCGACCGTGTCCTTTGATCGCGGCAATCTGTTGGCCCGTTGTAACGTCCCAAAATTGCACCTGGCCCACCGCTTCTACTTTAAAATCCTTCATCATGTCCTGTGGGTCAGGCTGTTTCGATCCCTTTTTCTGCTTAGGGTTCATCGCGCCACTCATCATCGCGGCGATGTCGATGTTGGCTTTCGACTCGACGCCGCCAGTCGCGAGCACTTTGCCGTCCTTCGTGAACGCGAGCGACGTGATGCTTCCGCCCGGCGTGCCCGCAGACATCGCTCCGAGTGTGTTGGTGATCATCGCCGCCATATCAGCCATGTTCGGCATAGTCGGCATCTGGCCCGGCTTGATCGACGTCGGCGGTTTGAAATTCGCCATCGGCGACGAGCTCAGATCGCGCAGTTTGCTGCCTGACTGAACGTCCCAAAGCGAAAGCTGGCCCATGCCGCCTATGACTGCGAGCGTTCGCCCGTCGGCCGTGAACTCCGCCTGCGACGGAATTTCGCCGGGCGTTATCGAGCGCACCTCGCGACCAGTCTTCAGGTCCCAGATCTTGATCTGAGCGCCGCGTGTGAACGAGCCGGGTGTCGGATGTTGATCTTCAACGGCTCCGTAAACAACCGCGAGCATCGTACCGTCGGCGCTAAAGCTCGTTCGCGAAACACTTCCTGCCTCATTGGAGGGGGTAAGTGTGAACAATTGCTTTCCGCTCGGACTCTCGGCAATCGTGATCAAATTCGTGTTCATCTTCCTCACAACCACGAGACGTCCGTCCGGAGTCGCAATTCCATAGGTCTTCTCACCGTTGTCAGGCACGAGCCGCAGGCCGCGGCCGGTGCGCAGGTCCCAGCGCGTGCGGCCGCCGGAAGTAAGCTCGTCGCCATCAGCGCTGAACTGTACGCCGTAAGCCATGTTCGCGCGGCCAACGAGATTCGAGACGCGCTTACCAGTCTCCGTTTCCCAAACGATTATGTCGGTGTCGAAACCGCCCGTCGCGATTCGTTTGCCGTCTTCCGTAAAACTGACGTAAGCATCGGTTTGCGAATAGGCGCCGCTGTTTGGAACTTTCAGCGCCGGTAATTCACGCAACGTGGCGAGGTCCCAGAGTTTTACTGTGTAACTGTCCGAGAGGGCGAGCAGTCGTCCGTCACGACTGAATTTCACTGGGGGATAATCTTTAGTTGTTGGTCCAAGCTCGTGATCTTTCTTCGCTGTCAGATCCCAAAGCTTGAAGCGCTTGTTGTGAACGCCCGCGACGAGGAGACGCCCGTCCGGAGTTAACGAAAGCTGCATACTATCGATCTGATTTTCCGGCACCTTTGCGCGACGAGCTTCACGACCTGAGCTGAGGTCGATCACACGCACTTCGCTGTCGCCATCTTCGGTGACAAGCAGCAGCTGCGTGCCGTCGGGCGAAAGAGACATGCCACCGTCACCGCCAGTGACGGCCGTCGCGCCCTGCAATCCGATCTCGAGCGAGCGCACCTCGCGACCAGTGGAAAGATCCCAAACGCGCGCGGCATCGCTAACAGTTACGAGTCGATTGTCCGACGCAAATCCGATGAAATAAACGCCGAGCGCTCCCATGACCGAACCTTGTCCAGTGCCGCCGAGACGTTGCAGCTCACGCCCGCTCAGCACGTCCCAAACAGTTACCGAGTTATCACTGCCGGAAGCAGCGATGAGACGACTGTCACGACTAAACGCAATTGCAGGAGCGATTGCCACTGTAGCCTGGCCGCCGCTCGAAAGATCGCGCAGCTTGCGATTCGTTGCAGTTTCCCAGAGCTTGATCGTGTTGCTGCGATACGTGCCGGTAGCGAGCAGTTTGCCGTCCGGACTGAAAACCATGCGCGTCGCGCCGAAGAGATTGTTGTAGCCGGTTTGCAGGACGAGCTCGGGTTTCGCTTCGCGCGCGCGTTGATCGGTCGTGGTGTTAGTCGTTTGTCCGGGACTTTCGATTCCGAGTCCGCGTTTATCCGGCGGCGTCGGCGAGGGAGTTTGCGCAAACGTCGAAACAGTTGCGAAGAACAGAAGAACGACAACAATAAATCCTTTATTACACATGCAACCACCTTGCTAATTCTGAATGCTCCAGCAACAGCAACCCGATCGCGACGAGCGCGAGCACGTACATCACCGGATGAATCTCTTTACGACGGCCAACAACCAGATAAAGGCCGACGTGCGAAATGAAGCCCCAGAGTATTCCCTGGGTGATCGAGAAGGTCAGGGGGATGAGGATTATAGTCAAAAACGCCGGCAAACCCTCCTCGATTTTCCGAAAATCAATGTTGTGGACGCTCTTGAACATTGCCGCGCCCACCAGTATCAAAACCGGAGCCGTTGCGTAGACCGGAACCATTCCGGCGAGCGGGGCGAGGAAGAAGCACGGCAGAAAGCAAAGCGCCGTGAAGACTGACGTCATGCCCGTGCGCCCGCCGCTTTCGATTCCCGCGATGCTCTCGATGTAAGCCGTGCCTGACGACGTGCCGGCGAGTCCCGCTCCAAGTGTCGCAAACGAATCGACGATCAGGCCTTGTCGCAGATTGCGTGGGTTACCGTTTTCATCCAGCATGTCCGCCGCATGAGCGATGCCGATAAACGTCGAAATCGAATCGAAGAGATCGGTGAAGAGAATGCCGATGATTGCGGGCAGGAGCGAGAGCTTTAGTGCGCCGAGAATGTCCAGCTTCAAAAACACTGTGTGAAAGTCCGGCGGGCTGAAGAGACTTGGAGGCGCTTTGATTTGTCCCGCTAAAAATGCCACGAGGGTCACGATGAAAATACCGGCGAGATAGGCCAGAGCACTCCGGCGGATCAAAAGCAACACAGTCACGATCAGGCCGAGCATTGAGAGGATTGCCGGAGTGCCGAGAGTTTCGAGTTTTACGAATGTGACCGGATCCGAAGTGATGAAACCGGCATTCTTCAAACCGATAAACGTGATGAAGATGCCGATGCCGGTCGCGGTCGCGATTCGTAGCTCCGACGGGATTGCTTTTGCGATCGTTTCGCGAAGCGGCGTAACCGAGATCAGAAGAAACAGTACGCCGGCCCAGAAGATGATCCCGAGCGCCGTTTGCCACCAGACTTTCTGCGTCAGAATGATCGTGAACGTGAAGAAGGCGTTGATGCCCATGCCCGGCGCGACGGCAAACGGAAGTTTCGCGTAGAGGCCCATCAGCAGCGTCATCACGAAACAGACGAGGACCGTGGCGGTTAACACGCCGCTGAAAGACATGCCTGTGCCGGGAGTCGAGAGGATCGTCGGGTTCACCACAACGATGTACGCCATTGTGAAGAACGTGGTGATGCCGGCGATTGCTTCGGTTCGAAGGGTCATTTAGACAGGATTACAGGATTTCCAGGATGGACAGAATAGCAAAACTTATCCCGTTAATCCTGCAAATCCTGTAATCCTGTTACAGCCCTGCCAGGAGTTCCCCAACTTCTGCCGGGCCGCTATTCCGCAACGATCACAACCACGCTCTTCTTTTTCGACTTCATGGTAGCGAGCGTTATCTCATCGCCCGCCATCTGCGCCTTCGCAAACACGTATCGATCAGCGTAGCGCTCAAACACCAGTTTCGCGTTCTCGCTCGCCTTGCCGATGATTCCCGTCGTAAGGACCACCGCGCTCGATCGTCCGTCAAGGCTTCGTATCTGAAGTATTTTTCGATCCGAAGCAGGGTTGAGCACGGTGATCGTGTACTTGCCGGCCGGCAGCGTCGTCTTGCCGGCACTGAACGGGAACGGAATGCTGGCGATCGCTTTTGTTTGTGCGTGGACGTTGATGGCGAGCACACCTGCGAACACGATTATGATTAAGGGGATGTTGAAGAGTTTTTTCATGATTTTTGCCTCCACTTACTCACGCGGACGTTTGGCCCGAATCCCCTCACGGGGCCGAAACAATTGTTGTAAACTCAGCACTCATGCGCTCATCCGAAGGCATAACGCAGCTTCTGATCGACTGGGGTAAGGGCGATCAGGCGGCGCTTGAAAAGCTAATGCCGCTGGTCTACAGCGAGCTGCGTCGCCTTGCGAGCAACTACCTGCGCCGTGAACGCGCCGAACACACACTTCAACCCACGGCGCTCGTCAACGAGGCCTATCTCAAGCTAGTCGATCAGCGAAATGCGAAATGGCAGAATCGCGCCCATTTTTTCGGAATCTCCGCGCAGCTTATGCGACGGATACTGGTGGACCACGCGCGCCAACATCAGGCAGCGAAGCGCGGCGGCTCGGCACAGCAAAGAGTGTCGATCACGACGGTTGAGAAGCTTGTTAAGGAGCCGGAAGTCGATTTGTTGGCATTGAATGAAGCGCTTGATGAGTTGGCGCGAATGGATCCGCAGCAGAGCCAGATCGTTGAGTTGAAGTTTTTCGGTGGACTGTCGATTGAAGAGATTGCGGAGGTGCTTGGAATCGGGCATGCGACCGTCGAGCGCGACTGGAAATTGGCGCGTGCGTGGCTGCGAAGGCAATTAAGGTGAGGGAGTTCGATTGATTTACGCGCGTCATATTCAGGAGGGAAGTTTTACAGGATTTACAAGATTATTCAGGATTAACATGTAAATCCTGCAAAATCTTGTAAATCCTGTCCAATAGACCATGACCCCGGAGCGCTGGCAACAAGTCAAAGAAATCTTCAACTCGGCGATCACGCATCGCCCAGAGGAGCGTGGCCTGTTCATTTCGAAGGCGTGCTCGGGAGACGAGGAGTTGCGCAGCGAAGTCGAGTCGTTGATCGCTTCGCACGAACAGAGCGGCGGTTTTATCGACCAGCCTGCGTTTGAAGTAGCCGCATCGTTGCTCGTAAACGAAAAAGCGGAATTAAACCCCGGGCAAACTGTGGGCTCATACGAAGTGATCTCGTTCATCAGTCGCGGCGGAATGGGCGAGGTCTATCTCGCGGAGGACAAACGGCTCGGTCGCAAAGTCGCTCTGAAACTCCTGCCCGCTTCGTTCACGACCGATGAAGATCGTTTGCGACGCTTCGAACAGGAAGCTCGCTCCGCTTCCGCCCTCAATCACCCGAACATCATCACCATCTACGAGATTCGCCAGGTCGCCGGCTCGCACGTCATCGCCACCGAATTCGTCGAAGGTGAAACGCTGCGACATCGTTTGAGTCGATCCGCGCTCGCGCTCTCAGAAACGCTGAACATCGCGATCCAGGTCGCTGACGCGCTTTCCGCCGCACACAAAGCTGGCATCATTCACCGCGACATCAAACCCGAAAACATCATGCTGCGGCCTGACGGTTACGTGAAGGTGCTGGACTTCGGCCTCGCGAAGTTGAGTGAACAAGCGACACCGGCGGTCGCCGCGGAAGCGCCGACGATCCAGGTGCGCACGGGTTCAGGCATCGTGATCGGGACGGCAGGCTATATGTCGCCCGAACAGGCGCGCGGTCTCAGTGTCGATCACCGTTCTGACATCTTCAGTTTCGGCGCAGTGATTTACGAGATGCTGGCGCGTCGTAAACCGTTCGAAGGCGACACGCCGAGCGACACGCTAGCGGCAATCCTTAAGACCGAGCCGCCGCCGCTCGCACGCGTCGCCCGCGGCGTTCCTTCCGAGCTCGTGCGCATCGTCAACAAGTCGCTGCGAAAAGATCGCGAAGAACGTTATCAAGTGGTTAAAGATCTGTGGCTCGATCTGAAGGCGCTCAAACAGGAGCTCGAGTTTCAGGACAAACTCGATGGCACGGGTGTGATCGATCCGAGTGAACCGACCGAGCTGCGGTCTGGACCACGGCAGACAGCGGAACGCAGCGCCATCAGCAACATCAGCGAATCGATCAGCATCGAGATCAAACGACACAAAGTCGGCGCTGCGCTGGCATTCCTGGTTGTGCTGCTGATCGCCGGAGCGGGCGGTTTCGGAGTTTACAAGTGGCTCAATCGCGCCGCGCCGGTGGCCCACTTTTCGGACGTCAACCTCACACAGCTCACAAACTCAGGTAATGCAATCGACGCCACCATCTCGCCTGATGGCAAGTACATCGTCTACGTGTTGAGCGATCGCAGTCGCCAGAGTCTTTACATCCGTCAGGTAGGCATGGCGAACGACAAGGAGATCGTAGCGCCGGCGCCGGTCGGGTATTTCGGCATCGCCTTTTCACCGGATGGGACCGAAATCTACTACGCGATCAAACAGAACCTCAGCGCCGGCACGCTCTATCGTGTTCCCGTGCTCGGCGGCATTCCGGTCAAGGTGTTGGAGAGAATAGATGCGCCGGTAACTTTTTCTCCGGACGGCAAACAGTTCGCGCTGATTCGTGGCACCTATCCGAAGGAAGGTGAGAGCGCGATCGTGATCGCGAATATCGACGGCAGCGGCGAGCGCAATCTGGTCGTCAAGAAAGCTCCGCAACGCTTTTACCCGATCTTCTTTACCGGTCCATCATGGTCGCCTGACGGAAAACTGATTGCTGCGTCAGTAACGACTGTTGGCGCGCGCACGAAAGTCTACGGTTACTCGGTTGCTGACGGCAGCGAGACGGAGTTGACGAAGCAGTCGTGGGTGTTTGGGTCACGTGTGGAATGGATGCCGGATATGAGTGGACTGCTGGTCGTCGGGGGCGATACTCCCGTCAACGCGATGCTTTGGTTTGTTAGCTATCCGGATGGTCATGCCAGGCGCGTCACGAACGATCTCAATTCATATCGGACCATCGGTCTGACTCAGGACGGCAGGAAGTTACTCAGCGTTCAATCGCGCGGCCTGGTGAATCTTTGGGTCGTGCCTGAAGGCGACGTAAACAAGGCCGTGAGGTTGCCGACGGGGAACGTCAGCAGTTTCTTTACATCGACGGGCAGCAATGTCGCATGGGCGCCTGACGGTCGAATCGTTTACGTTTCGAACGAAGGTGGAAACGCGGATATCTGGATTGCCAATGCTGACGGCAATAATCGCAAACAGTTGACTGCGACCAGCACGACTGACGTTTCGCCCGTGGTGACTGCGGATGGTCGATATGTGGTCTTTGTGTCGTGGGAAGATAATAAGAGAAATGTGTGGCGCATGAATATCGATGGCAGTAATCCGGTGCGTTTGACATCGGGTTCGGCGGATGTGTTTCCGAGTCTTTCGCCGGATAGTCGTTGGGTGATTTACTCCTCGTTCGGCGGAACTAAACCAACGCTATGGAAAGTTTCGATTGACGGTAGTGCGCCGGTCCAGATCACGGACCATGTGGCCATCACGTCGGCTGTTTCTCCTGATGGTCGATCGATCGCGTTCGCGTATCCTGAAGCGCCGGATCCGTTTGCGCCACCGAATCGCGTTGCTGTTATTCCTTTCGATGGCGGGCCGATTGCAAGGACTTTTGAAGTGCCTGCTGCCGGTACGGTTCTTTCGGTAACTTCCTGGTCGCATGACGGCAAGTCAATTCTTTATTCAGTCACTGCGAGTAACGTGACGAATATCTGGAGCCAGCCGCTTGATGGGGGCTCGGCAAAACAGGTGACGGATTTCAAAGATTTGCTGATGACTGGGTTTGCGTGGTCGCATGATGGGAAGCAGTTGGCGTGTACTCGCGGATCTCTGGTTCGTGACGCCATCCTCGTGACGGAACAGAACCGAGCGCGGTAGCGCCGGGTAAATGGAGAAGACGAATGGATCTGCGTGTGTTGCTGACGACGTTTGGCATCATCTTTCTGGCCGAGATGGGTGATAAGACTCAACTGGCGGCGATGACGATGGCGGCTGATTCGAAGAAGCCGTGGGCCGTGTTTATCGGGGCGAGTCTCGCGCTTGCGGCGGTGTCGGCGTTGGGCGTTTTGGTGGGAAGCGTCATCGGTAATTATGTGCCTATCGAGTGGGTGAAGAGGGTCGCGGCGGTGGCGTTTATTGTCATAGGCGTGTTAATGCTTCTCGGTAAATTTTAGACACATGCCACAGACTCCCCACATCGAACGCCACTTCACGTCGAGTGAAGTCGTTCGCGACATCGTTATCGGAATGGCTGACGGTTTGACGGTTCCGTTCGCACTCGCCGCCGGACTGACAGGCGCCATCGAGAGCACCGGAATCATCGTCACAGCAGGACTTGCCGAAATCGCCGCCGGCTCGATCGCTATGGGACTCGGCGGCTACATGGCCGCAAAGAGCGACGCCGAGCACTACGCGAAAGAGCGCGAGCGCGAGAAACGCGAAGTCGTGGAGATTCCGCACGAGGAAATGCGCGAGGTCGCGGAAGTCTTTCAAGCCTACGGTCTCACCGAAGAGGAAACGTGGCCCATCGTGCAGGCGCTGAGACGCCAGCCGCGCAATTGGGTCGACTTCATGATGCGCTTCGAGCTGGGCCTCGAGAAACCCGACCCCGGTCGCGCTCTGGCCAGTGCGCTGACAATCGCGGGCGCGTACATCGCCGGCGGCCTCGTCCCGCTCGCGCCCTACTTCTTTGCACATACGACGTCCACGGCTTTGCTGTATTCCGTCGCCTTCACGCTCATCGCCTTGCTGGTTTTCGGCTTTGTAAAAGGCCGGTTTACGGGGACGCGACCCGTGCGAAGCTCACTGCAAACGGCCTTGATCGGAAGTCTCGCCGCTGGAGCCGCCTTCGCGATTGCCCGTCTAATTGGCGGCTAAATACGGTTAACAGTATAATCTCAAGCTCATTATCCAACCGGGAGGACCCAGAATGGCTACTCAACTACAACGCTCGAACTCGATTGACAAGATTGTCGAGCTGCTTGGCCCCAACGCCGACGAGCTACTCAAGCACACGTCGCAAACAATCTCGAAGGACGACCTGAATCTTCCCGGTCCCGACTTCATCGACCGCGTCTGGAGCATCTCCGACCGCTCACCGGCTGTGTTGCGCTCGCTGCAGTCACTGTTCGACAACGGCCGGTTGGCGGGCACAGGTTATGTTTCGATCCTTCCGGTTGACCAGGGAATCGAGCACTCTGCCGGCGCTTCGTTTGCGCCGAATCCGCAGTATTTCGACCCGGAAAACATCGTGAAGCTCGCGATTGAGGGCGGCTGCAACGCCGTTGCTTCAACGTTCGGCGTGCTCGGCACGGTCGCGCGGAAGTACGCGCACAAGATCCCGTTCATCGTAAAGATCAATCACAACGAACTGCTGACGCTCCCGAACAAGTTTGACCAGGTGTTGTTTGGAACAGTTCGAGAGGCGCATAACCTCGGCGTAGTCGCTGTTGGCGCGACGATCTATTTCGGTTCTGACGAGTCGACGCGGCAGATCACCGAGATCAGCGAAGCGTTCGCGCAGGCGCACGAGCTCGGGATGGCTTGTATTCTCTGGTGCTACCTGCGTAATCCGAAGTTCAAAACTCCGGAAGGCGACATGCACGCCGCAGCGGATCTGACGAGCCAGGCAAACCATCTCGGCGTCACGATCCAGGCCGACATCATCAAGCAGAAGCTGCCCGAGCGAAACGGCGGTTACAAGGCTGTCGAACAGGCGTTGGGCGGCTCATACGGCAAGACAAGCAAGCTCGTTTACGAGAAGCTCACGACTGAAAATCCGATCGATCTCGTGCGTTATCAGGTCGCGAACTGCTACATGGGTCGCTGTGGTTTGATCAACTCGGGCGGCGAGTCGAAGGGCGCGAGCGACATGGCTGAGGCGGTTCGCACAGCGGTAATCAACAAGCGCGGCGGCGGCATGGGACTGATCTCCGGACGAAAAGCGTTCCAGCGCCCGATGAGTGAAGGCGTGCAGCTGCTGAACGCCATCCAGGACGTTTACCTCGCGGACGAGATCACGATCGCTTAAATTAGGATTTCACGCAAAGGCGCAAAGATCGCAAAGACGCAAAGGCGCGCCCGAAACTGGGAGTCACGAATGCCTTTGCGTCTTTGCGATCTTTGCGCCTTTGCGTGAAAAATCCGATTTTGGCCCTTGAGCCGTATATTCACGCTTGCAACCGGAAGACGACGTTAAATTGCTGAAGGCGATTGCCGCGAGGGATGAGGTGGCCCTGGCACAACTCTATGATCGCTATCGCGTCATCCTCTTCGGGCTGCTGATGCGTATATTAAACAACCGCGAGGAAGCGGAAGACGTCCTCCAGGAAGTGTTTCTGCAGGTTTGGCGCAAGGCGGAGGACTTCGACGAGAATCGCGGTCGCCCGTTTACGTGGCTGGTGACCCTGGGACGCAGTCGTGGCATCGATCGACTGCGCACACTCGCAGCGCGCGATCGCGTCGCCGAGGCGGGCGCGAGAGAAGCGGTGGAAGAGATCTCAGACGCAGCCACCGACGCGTTCAAGTCAGAACAGCGCGGCCTCGTCAGTAAAGCGCTCGCCCAACTCCCCGACGAGCAAAAGCGGCCACTCATGCTCGCCTATTTCGACGGCCTGACCCAATCTGAAATCGCGACGCGTTTGGGCGCGCCCCTCGGAACCGTGAAGACG
>Ga0207712_10001312_pt1 | contig 17052 bp, 17 predicted proteins | sample KBSS44metaG_FD_184402 | JGI IMG/M metagenome (GOLD analysis project Ga0207712, IMG submission 184402) | Switchgrass rhizosphere microbial communities from Kellogg Biological Station, Michigan, USA - KBS S4-4 metaG (SPAdes) (version 2) | ecosystem: Host-associated > Plants > Roots > Rhizosphere... | reverse complement strand
CAGCGAACGGGTAATTCGTCCCAATACCAAACCGATGATCGGTATACAGAGTAAGATAAAAAAAGTAAGCTGGGGACTGATATAAAAAAGTACTGTAAAATTTATGATGATCGTTAAAGGATCTCTTACCCAACCTTCCAAAGTACTTACCACGGATCCTTCCACTTCATTTACATCATTTGTAATACGACTGATGAGGTCGCCTTTTCTTTTTTCAGTAAAATAGCCGATGGGTAAATGAAGGATCTTGTTATATAATTCCAAACGCAGGCTATTGACAACTTTATTCTTTAGCGGATTAAGAATGTAATAGGAGAGGTAGAGAAAAAGATTTTTGAGCAAAATGGAAACAATAATGACGATACATATTAAACCCAAGATCCCAAGGGCGCCGCTGAACATTCCTGTTGAATCTCTTTGATGGATCATCCATTCTTTCAATGAATGAATAAGAGCATTATCTCCCTGTATTTGTGCTGTGCCGTTATCTTGTTTAAAAATAAGATCAAAGAAAGGAGCGAGCATCCCAAGTGAAACAACTGAGAAAACAACAGAAAGAATGATAAAAAGAAAATAAAGAAGAATTTGTCCTTTATATTGCCCGAGATATTTAAAAATCCGTGAATATTTTTTCATTGTATAATAACTACTCCAAAGAAGCAGCAAAAGTAGCTAATTTTACCCCGAACTAAAGAAGGAGGTTGTATGGAAGAAAGTAAAAGGCAAAAACAAATTGCTGGCTTGCTAAACCAAGAGATGAACACCATTTTTCAAAAGCTCAGTTTGAATATGATCGATGGTGGCATGGTTTCTATTTCATCGGTAAAAATTACTCCCGATCTATTGGAAGCAAGGATTTATTTAAGCTTTTTCCAGGTAAAGGATGTAAAAGCAGCATTGAAAAAAATTGAAGATCGTCATCATGATATAAAAAAAGAACTGGCAGCAAAAGTGCGGCACCAGTTGCGTAATATACCTGTGTTGAAATTTTACCAGGATGATACACTTGATCATGTTTTCAAGATGGAAGAACTGTTTAAGCAGATAAAAGGTCAACAGTCAACAGACGATAGTCAACAGACAAAAGAATAACTTTAACTTTAACTTTCAACCTTGAACTTTCTCTTTGCCTGGCGTTATTTCAAAGCAAAAAAATCTACCAATGCCATCAACATCATTGCGTGGATCAGCATTGTTGCAATGACATTTGGCACTACGGCGCTGATCCTTGTATTAAGTGTGTTCAATGGGTTTGAAGGAATGGTGAAATCATTGTACACCACTTTTTATACTGACCTGAAAATATTTCCAGCACAAGGCAAAGTGCTTACTCTGACATCCGAACAATTAAAACAAATTCGAGGTGTCGCGGGTGTAGCTAATCTTTCATTGGTGGCAGAAGAAAAAGGGTTACTTCAAAATTCAGGGAACAATAGTGACAGCACCGAATATAATTTTCAACGGGCGGTAACAATAAAAGGCGTTGACGAAAATTACAAAGAGGTATCAGGCGTGCCGGGTAGTGTGGTAAGAGGGGAGTTTAGTACCGGCAATGACGAAATTCCTTATATAGTACTTGGCGTTGGTGTAGAAGATGCATTGCATGTGGAAGCAGAAAAAAATTTATCGCCGTTAATGGCTTATCTGCCGAAAAGAGATTCATCAACTTCAAATGATCCGCTTCAGAATGTAAGCGCTGATCCTGTTAATACTTCTGGGGTGTTTGTTATTCAACAGGAGTTTGATTTTAATTATGCGATCACTAATCTTGGATTTGTAAAAAAATTACTTGGCCTCAAGGAAAATGAGTATTCCAGTGTAGAGTTAGCAATAAATAAAGAAAGTAATGCAGATGATGTAAAAGAAAACTTGCAACAACAACTGGGAAAAAACTATTTGGTGCAAACAAGGTATGAGCAGAACCGCGGATTATATTCAATAATGACAGCAGAAAAATGGGTCGTGTATGCTGTGTTGGTCCTTATTATGTGTATTTTTTCTTTTACTATTGTCAGCTCTCTTACCATGCTTGTTTTAGAAAAACAAAAAGACATCAGCATACTTCATGCACTTGGTGGTAATGATAATTTTATTCAAAGAATATTCTTAAGTGAAGGTTTGCTGATCGGAGTTTTTGGGGGTATCGCAGGAATAATCCTGGCACTCATCATTGCATGGCTGCAGGTAAATTATAAATTGATCCCTCTGCAAGGGGTATCGTTTTTAATTGACTACTATCCTGTAAAGTTGAATTGGCCTGACTTTATATTAGTGGCCGTAACGGTTTTATTTATTGCGTTACTGGCTTCGTGGATACCTGCGAGAAAAGCGGCTAAGCAAGAGTTTTCGCTGAGAGCAGAGTAGTGAACCTCGATTTTCAAGATTACTAAGGATTATGAGTAAAGAAGGAAATTCTTTCTAATAGGTTCATTAATATTTTCCTCTTAATCTTTTAAAAATCCTATAAATCGTGGTTCTTGTTTAATAGTCCCCCAAGGTCTCGGGTAATTGCGCCAATGCCTTTGCAAGTTGCTCATCATTTGGCGCTACACCATGCCAGTTATGATCGTTTTCCATAAAATCAACTCCTTTACCCATTATCGTATGCATCATAATGGCAATTGGCTTTCCTTTTCCAACTAAGGTTTTTGCTTTTTCAAGAGTAGCAACAACTTCGTCGATATCATTCCCATTCATCTCAAGTGTTGTCCAACCAAACACCTCAAACTTTTGTTTGATATTTCCCAACCACATCACCTTATCAGTTGTGCCATCTATTTGCTGCCCATTCCAATCGATGGTCGAAATGAGATTATCAACTTTATGATGTACCGCAAACATGATCGCTTCCCAATTCTGGCCTTCATCTAATTCGCCATCCCCATGCAACGAATAAACGATTGTATCCTCTTTATCCAATTTTTTGGTCAGAGCGGCACCAATGGCTACACTCATACCCTGGCCCAGCGATCCGGAGGCAATTCGTATCCCGGGTAAATGTTCGTGAGTGGCTGGATGACCCTGTAACCGCGAATTAATTTTTCTAAAAGTTGCTAACTCCGCTTTATCGAAATAACCGCTTCTTGCAAGAGTGCTATAATATACAGGCGAAATGTGCCCGTTTGAAAGTAGAAAAATGTCCTCACCCTTTCCTTCCATCGTAAACTTACTGTTATGATTCATTACTTTGAAAAACAAAGCGGTAAAGAAATCGGTACACCCTAGCGAACCACCGGGATGTCCACTATTAGCGCCATGAACCATTCTTAATATGTCTCTGCGTATCTGTGTGGCTGTATTTTTTAAATCACTCATAATAAAATAGTAGGGCTTATTAAACTTGTTTTTAAATGATGCATCCAACGGCCTTTGAGGGCTAAAAAATCGGGGCAAAAGTGCAATCTTTTTTAATACAAACCTTAAAACATCATTTTAATTTAAAGCAGGTTACTAGTTGGGCTCGGAACCCGGCCCAAAGATTGCCAACAAAAAGTTGACTTTAAAATGAAAACATTGAATATTCAGACTATTTTTGCTGTCCGCATCCGGAAATACCCTAAGACAACAAGATCAAAAACCTAACACCTTCTTATGAGTATCTTTCTGGTATCATATTTTTTCATTGCAACAGCCTTATCTCTTGCAATTAATTACCTGCTCCTCAAATTCTCCTTTAATCTGGGTACAAGAAATAATCTTGCGTTTAAACAGGTTCGTTGGACGGCTCATGTAAAACCATCTATCGGGGGTATTTCGTTCTTTATCATTTTCCTTTTATCATGGGGTATATATGGTTTTATTTCCCAGGAAAAAGGCATCGTTCCTGATAAACAAATTATCGGGATCGTAGCAGCTACAAGTCTCGGTTTCCTGGCCGGCCTTTATGACGATGCATTTAACACCAATCCTTTGCTAAAATTCATACTTCAGCTTTCTTGTGGTATCATTCTTATAAGCTTCAATGTGAAGATCAACATCTCAAATCTTGAGTTCATCAATATCCTTTTTACGCTGGTTTGGGTGATTGGTTTGATGAATTCAATAAACATGTTGGATAATATGGACGGGGTGACCGCTTCAATCTCTGCTTTTATAATCGCTGGTTTAATTGGAGTATTGGCGATCATAGGTCATGCCGCTTCTGATTTTTACATGTTAATCCTTATTGGCGTATTGGGGGCCTTGGTCGGTTTCCTGAGATTTAACTGGAGTCCATCTAAAATATTTATGGGCGATACGGGAAGCCAGTTCCTCGGCGTTTTTCTTGCTTCAACAAGTATGATATTCTTATGGAAGTTTAATGAGGGTAACCAGGGGTTATTGCAAGTGAAGCCTTTCGTTCTTCCTGCTTTATTTTTTATCATTCCAATTATTGATACAACTACAGTAACTGTGAGAAGGCTGTTGCGAGGTCAATCACCTTTTGTTGGCGGTAAAGACCATATCACTCACCATTTTGCATATCTGGGATTAAAAGAAAAAAATATTGTTTTTTTACTTTTAGCAACAACCCTTTTCTCTTTCCCTATAGCGTTAATGCTAATTAAAAATCCTTTGGCTTGGAATTTCTATGTTTCTTTCGGGATGCTCGCTTATATAGTGGCTTTATTTTTTGTGTTCCAGTATTTTTATAAAAAGGGTGAAATGGAACATAAGAAGAAACGCCAGGAACAAAGACCAATGCCGAAAATTACAAAGGAATCGTTGGCAGCATTCAATGAGAAGATGCAGGTCAATAATTGATCTTCTTATTTACGAATTATTTGTGCTTTACAAATGATGCTGTTTTATTAGTTTTGCTTTCCGCAAAATACACGTTATGAATCCTGATGATATAAAGTCAATTCAAAGCCACGCTGAAGATCAGATGAAAAAAGCTATTGACCACCTGGAAGTGGAATTAGTAAAGATCCGTGCAGGGAAGGCAAACCCCCAAATGGTAGATGGAATTACTGTTGATTATTATGGTTCACCAATGCCGCTGAACCAGGTATCAAATATCAGCGTAATGGATGCACGTACACTTTCCATCCAGCCATGGGAGAAAAATATGTTGCAGCCAATTGAAAAGTCAATCATAGCTGCTAATATTGGCATTCATCCGCAAAATGATGGTAATATTATCCGCTTATTTTTGCCACCACTTACAGAAGAAAGGAGAAAAGACCTGGTGAAAAAATGTCATGGGGAAGGGGAACATTCTAGAATAGCGATCAGGAATATTCGTCGTGATGCGATCGAACATATCAAGAGACTTCAGAAAAACGGGTTGAGTGAAGATGCTACAAAAGATGCCGAAGCGAACGTACAGGGTTTGACGGATAAATTTATAGCCACTGTTGACAAACATCTTTCCTTAAAGGAAAAAGAAATAATGGTGGTCTAATAGTTGATCGTTGATGGCAATAATCAGCCCTTACTTTCAAATTCAGTGATGGTCTCCACTTCTTGTTTGCGATGCATATTTGCAAGATAAACTCCGAATAAAATAATTCCGAGACAACTGACTTGTAGCAGTGTTATTTCTTCCCCGAAAATAAATCCCCATGTTAAGGCTATAAATGGGATGCCGTATGTTACAAGAGATGCAAAAAGCCCACCTGCCTTTTTTACCAATACATAAAACAATGCCGTGGCAATAGCAGTGCCTGCAACTCCAAGCATTACTGAGTTAATAACAGCCAATAATGTGTCGTCATCACTAAAGGGTAGCTGCAAAAAATTTTGTTGCCATAATACAATTCCAGTTGGGATCATCATGCAAGTGATAGATACAACTGCAAGATGAATGGGGTTAATATCCTTAAGATAGTGGCCAACGATATTAATATTAAACCCATACGAAATAGTTGCAACCAGTATCCAAAGTGTGTATTGAACATTATCAAAGCTTATTCCTTTTTTTGCTGCAAGTGTGAGTAATGTTAATCCTGCAAAACCAATAATAACACCGATAATTTTTCTTCCTTCAATTTTTGATCTAAAAAAAAGAACACCAGTAACAACAACGAAGATCGGTGTTAAAGAGTTTAGAATACCCGCCAGGCTGCTATCAATATTTTTTGCAATAGCGCCGGCAAAAAGATAAGCAGGTAACAGGTTGCCACAGATGGCCGATAAAATAACCAGTGGCATTTTCTTTTTTGGGATCCTGGAGAAATAGAAAATAGCAAAAGGAAGCATAACAACACCAGCCGAAAAAATTCTGAGTGAGGCGATCTGTGCCCAGGTCAGTTCATCTTTACTGGCTTTCATCAGTATGAAAGAGCTACCCCAGATAATGCATAATAATATAAATATTCCCCAGCTTACGAACCGGTCATTTTTCATAATGATGGGCAAAGGTCAGTAATCAGCTTCAGAACGAAGCAATTTTTTTATATTGTGTGTCATTCAAATAATTGTTATGGGAAAAATTTCATTGGAAGATTTAAGCACAAGAGCTCCGAAAGATTTTGATAAAGAAAAAACAAAGAAAAAAACAGATGAGATTTTGAATCAACTTGATGATCTCCAAAATTTGCTTTTTGCAGAGGGCAAGCATTCTATACTTGTAGTGATACAAGGAACAGATGCAAGTGGAAAAGATGGTATAATAAGAAATGTCTTTGGTAAACTGAATCCTCAGGGCGTAACTGTAAGGTCTTTTAAAGCTCCCACACCTGAAGAATTATCTCATGATTTCCTTTGGCGTGTACATCATGCTGCACCGGCAAAAGGAGTTATCCAAATTTTCAACCGCAGTCATTATGAAGATATTCTTATAACCCGTGTACATGGTTGGTGTGATGATGAAACAGCAAAGAAAAGGATGAAAGCTATTAATGATTTTGAGAATTTATTAGAAGAGCACAACGATACACATATCCTTAAATTTTATCTTCATATATCTCCGGAAGAACAACAAGAACGGCTGCAGGAACGAATGAAAGACCCCGGCAAGATGTGGAAGTATAATGAAAAGGATTTTGAAGAAGCAAAACTATGGGATGACTACATAAAAGTGTACGAAGATTGTTTTGAACACTGCAACAAAATTCCATGGACGATTGTTCCTGCTGATCAGAACTGGTATAAAGAATTTATTATTGCATCGGCTTTATATGAATTGTTGAAAGGCCTTGATATGAAGTTCCCTGGGTTGAAAAAATAGAACAGAAATTCAGCAGATTTTACATAGATTACAATTACATTTTTTCACAAAAACCTTTTTTTTATGGGAATGTTAAAAGAGTTCAGAGATTTTGCTTTGAAAGGCAATGTAGTTGACTTAGCGATTGCCGTTATTATCGGGGGTGCATTTGGTGCGATCATTTCGTCCTTGGTCGATGATGTTATCACTCCTTTACTCCTGCAACCTGCACTAAAAGCAGCCAACGCACAAGACCTTGACAAACTTACGTGGGGGGCCGTTCACTATGGAAAATTTCTTTCTGCTGTCATTAAATTTATAATAATTGCATTTATACTTTTCCTTCTTGTAAAAGGCATGAATAAGATAAAGAAAAAAGAAGCACCAGCAGGGCCACCTCCAACTCCCGAAGATGTTTTGCTGTTACGTGAAATCAGGGACGCATTAAAAAAGTAGAACTGATTCGACGGGCATAAATGTTGTGATAGGATTCCTTTTACAAATTAAAAGTTTACTATTATTATGAAGAAAATAATACTCCTCATTTTTATAATGAGCTCATTTGTCATTTCTAATGCCCAGGACGGGGCAGTTAAAGAGATAAAAGATATCCGATCAAAGCCTGTGGCAAGTCTCGATAGTAATGGCTGGAAAAAAAGTGGCACTTTTATTTTTAATCTTAGCCAGGGAGCATTGAGTAATTGGGTAGCGGGTGGGGAAAATAATACACTTGGCGTCAACTCACTTTTGAATTATTCGATTGATCTAAGGCAAGGAAAAAATATCTGGGACAATTATTTTGACTTTGCTCTTGGTTTCCAAAATGCAACCAGCTTTTCTAAATACAGGAAAATTGATGACCGCATTGACATCACTAGCAAATATGGTTACCAGGTAGCTAAGCGCTGGTACGCAAGCTTATTATTTAATTTTAATTCGCAATTCCTGGACGGATATGATTATTCAACCGAACCCGTTACCAAAATATCAAGTTTTCTTACTCCCGGAAAGATCATTTTGTCACCTGGCATGAATTATAAAACATCAAACAGATTTTCGTTTTTTATTTCCCCTTTTTCTTTTAGATGGGTGTTGAAGGTCGATCCCGACTTTTATAATGTTGCAAAATTTGGAGTTGATTCTGCCAAAAAATCAAACCAGGAATTTGGTGCTTATGTTTCTGTTACCTACAAAGCTGATTTTTCTAAATGGGCAAGCTATGCAGGACGCATTGATCTTTTCAGCAATTATAAACGAAACCCGGAAAATGTAGACCTGCTAATGAATAATCTTCTTACAATGAAGTTCAATAATATATTTGCCACTAACCTTAGTCTTGATCTTATTTATGATGATGACGTAAAACAGAGACTGCAAGTTAAAGAGGTCTTAGGAGTTGGAATTACCATGAAGCTATAAACTATAACTAATTTCAGTCATTGATTTACTACAAACTTAAGTCTTGACTGATTCATGATGACGATGTAATAAAAAGGTTGTATACAAATGAGATTTTAGGCATTGGATTTACGATCAAAATTTAAAAATCATCAATGATTTTGTCTCAATTAAATTCTCCTCATCCACATGTATTCATTTAGTTTCTTGGTTTCTATCTCGTCATTTTTGAGTCAATAATTCTATTCAAAAATTGAATTAAACTATTATCTTTGAAAGCACCGCTCTCCCAACGGCCAGAATTTAAAACTATAACTGACTGGTATGAGAAAACTCATCTTTACACTATTTTTTTTTACTCTCACCTTTTCTCTTTTTGCACAAAACAATACGGCAGGTAATAACAACAAACGAGGATGGACTACGGAAGGGTATTTTAGTTTCAATGTTGGGCAGGGTGGAAGCCGTAACTGGGCCGCAGGTTCCGAAAAATTTACATTGCAGGCAGCCGCTTATTTTAATTACCAGGCAAACCGTAAATGGAGAAAAAATATATGGGAAAATGGTATTGATCTTTCATATGCCTTGACAAATTCAAATTCAACAGGTTTCAGAAAAACAGATGATAAGATCGACTTCGTTTCTATGTTCAGGCATAAGATTTCCAAAAAAGATAATAAGGTGGGTATTGGTGCCTGGTTCAATGCACGTACACAGTTTCATGATGGGTTTGATTATACAGAAACGCCAAAGAAAAGAATTTCTGGTTTGATGGCTCCGGGTTATCTTACTCTTGGTCCCGGCTTTGATATTCGTGCAAAAAAAGCCAGCCTTTTTGTTTCACCCATTGCGCCACGTTTAATACTTTTTACAAATCGTCCTTACAGTTTCAACTACCAGGGTGGTGTTAAGCCGGATGGTTCACAGGAAATTCCTCTTTCATGGCATTACAATGTTGACCCTGAAAGACAAGTTCGTTTTGAGCTTGGCGCTTTGGTCTCATTTAAATTTAGGAGTGAGGTGGCAAAGAATATAACTTACTCAACCCGTGCAGATTTCTTTTCTAACTATGTTGATGACCCGCAGAACATCGATGTTTTCTGGACAAACGTATTACACATGAAAGTAAATAACTGGCTGATCGTTAATTATAACTTTGACCTGATCTATGATGATGATGTAAAGCTATTTGGGGAGAACCATAATAATGCTGCTACCCAGATGCGGTCACAATTGGGAGTAGGCTTTGCAGCTAGGCTTAAATAGATTAATATTTTTATAGTAGGCTAAAGTCCCGTTATTTTGTAACGGGATTTTGCTTTTTTCCGAAGCATTGCTTCGGAACACTTTTAAAATTTTCGATCTTGAATAATGCTTCGTACCAAATAAAGCTACCACAGTTTGAAGGTCCATTTGACCTCCTTCTTTTCTTTATTGAAAGAGATGAGCTCGATATTTATAATATTCCTATCACTAAGATCACAAATGATTTTCTTGATTTTATTCATAGTCAGGAATCATTGAATATTGAACTTTCCAGCGAATTCATTTTATTTATTTCCACTTTAATGCGCATCAAAGCAAAAATGCTTTTACCAAGAAAGGAATTGGATGAACAAGGCAACGAGATAGATCCAAGACAGGAGTTGGTAAATAAGATCCTTGAGTATAAAAGGTTCAAAGAGGCATCGGCGCAAATGGCAGAGATGGAAGCCAACAGGATGTTGATGGTAAAAAGAGGAAACCTGCAAAAGGAATTATCTAAAATAGGAGAGGAGGCTGCGGAAGGAACAGAAATACAAACAGTCACAATGTTCAGACTGATGCGTGCATTTGAAAGAGTGATGCAGCGTTTTCATGATACTAAGAACAAGCCTGTTCATACCGTCATTCGATATGAGTATACAATGGAGGATAGCAGGGATTCTATGCTTTCAAAAGCGCAGGAGGAAAAAACGCTTTCGTTTGAAAAAATATTTGGTAACTGTGATAATAGGGTGCATGCTATTTTTCTTTTCCTTAGTTTACTTGAATTAGTACAGCAAAAATTTTTGAAGATCGTTATGGGAGAAGGAAAGAACAATTTTATAATTGAATATAACGAGCCGGAAAACCGGCTGGCTGAAATGGAAGATCAGATTCAACCACAATAATATTTTCACAATGCAATTCCTGTTGGTTCGGGAAATTTGCATGAATTATTAACTACAAACCTAAAATTTTACACATGAAAAGATCAGCAACCGCCAATTGGAAAGGCTCCGGTAAAGAAGGAAGTGGTAAACTACTTACAGCGTCCGGGGCATTAAAGAATAAAGCCTATGATTATAGCAGCCGTTTTGAAAGTGGACCGCTTACAAATCCTGAAGAGTTAATTGCAGCTGCTCACGCAGGTTGTTATTCAATGAAACTGAGTTTTGTTTTAGGCGCTGCTGGTTTTACTCCCAGCCGGATCGAAACAAAATGTACAGTAACATTAGAAGGCGGTGTGATAACCGGCAGTCACCTTGAAGTAAGAGCAAAAGTCCCAAAATTGAAGGCTAAGGATTTCCCTCAATATGCAGAAGATGCAAAAGCAAATTGCCCGGTAAGTAAAGCTCTTGGTGCTATACCTATCACTATGGATGCACAACAGGTAAAAACCTTTAAAGCGAAAGAAGAACAACCAGGGGAATAAATGATCTAATTTTTTTTAAGCCATCCTTTATATCAAGGGTGGTTTTTTTTATTCAATCATCCAAAGCAATATTGGCTAATGAATAGATATGTTTGTTCGGTTATTAGATTTTGAAGATGATCAACTTTCTTAAGCTTTATCGAGTAAGTTATCAATGATCTTGTTTTTGCATATCACCTCATCGGATTACTTTGACAACTGTTTTTCCATCAGGACCCGACTCAGTATATGTGCCAGTCCGGAGTTTTGGAGTGTTTTTAAGACTTCGCAATTCCAGGCCATTGAATATGGCAGCAATAGTGTTATTTGGCACATTATCCTCTTCTTCCTTCATCTCTTGAGGGTCGCATGTACCATAAACGTGTCTTGTAAAAGCTCCGAGTTTTGTTGAATCGTAATCGATCTTGATATAACCATATCCCGCTGCAGTGTCGATCTCCAACTCAGTTTTCACCGGGCCATTGCCGTTTACAGTCATTGTGCAGAATTGGTCTTCACCTTTAACCCGCTTAACACTGCAGACTGCCATTTTGATCTTTATGTGAAGAACACCTGCGTATACTACAGGATCATAAGGACCTGGATGTACGCTTTCATCTCCGGATAATAAACCTTTTAGTGTAACTGTGTCGGGGCTAAACAAGCCACAATCTTTGGGAGTTCCGTACAATGCAACATTGCCTGTAAAAGTAAATTCAACCTCGTGTGAACTGAGATTACATTTTTTGCGTTTATTAAGAGAACTGGTTAAAAGAAATAATGGTACTAGAAACAAGATCAAAATAGTTTTTTCTTTTTTCATAATAATAAATTTTATTTATCGATCATCGCCTTCAGTTTTTCGATCGGGAAATTTTTTTCAATAATTTCCTTGAAGTTCATATTGGAATGCTTTGGTTCTCCTGCCAGTAATTCAATTACAAAAAATTGGGGGACATATTTAGGCAGCTCTTTACGGAAATAATTTGGATTCTCTGTTGCGAGTAGGCAACCCCCTTCCGCTTCTGATTGGAAAACGGGTCCTTCATTCATGAGTAGCGGATCAATCCGCACAACAGCCGGTGCGCCAAGCAGGCCGTCTTTTGTTGTTTTTTCCAATGCATCATTCAGTTTTTTTAGTGCCTCATTTTTTGCTTTTGTATTTTGAGCCTTTTGTCTATCTATCTCTTCTTGAGGAGAACGAAATTGCACTGGCAAAGCCTCATTAGCCTGTAGTATTTTTTTTATAAGCTCATCATAAGATCTTGTAACATATTGAATGGCTCTGTCCAGAAATTGTTTTCTTGAAACAGGTATATACGGCAAAATTTCATCACGGCTGATCAATACATAATGTTCAGAAGCGGCGTTTGCATAAATTCCTCCTACAGAAGACATCATATCATAACCTTTCCAATTTCCTGCTGCAAACATTTTTCTTTTAATCGGTCTGCCATCGATCCTCCATTCATCTCCGTCAGCATAATTCTCATTCAGGATCTCCAACTGGTTCGCACTTATGACAATACTGCCACTGCTGCCTTCGGGATACATATTCATGATCTCGTTTGGATTTTCTGTACAGAGCCAGGGGAATAAAATACAACTGTAACGGTACCTATAGGCAGGGTTGATCTTGGTTTTTGTTTCTTCCGGATCACGATCTTCTACTTGGACAAATTTCACCTCATCTGCAAAAGATGTTTTGGCGAATTCGGCGGACCATCCTGCATCGGCGCCTGTAGGTTCAGGATAAATTTGCCTGACAAGATCATTTATTGCATTTAAACGTTTCATTACTTCATCGTGATAATCGTTTACGCTGATAGACTCATGGATCAGCCATTTACCTTTATAATTATTGATGAATTCGTCTTTACAAGGAACAGAAATTTTTACTTTGGGAAAATGGGGATTCTGTGCTGATGCTTGAATGGAAAAAAGAAGAAGTATGATGATTTGTTTTTTCATAAAAATTGAAAACTACTACCAACTGGAGTAGCTTTTGTTCTAATCAATTCCAAAACACCATACGGTTAATGTGCTGTTAGTGGCTACCATATTTTTTTCTACGAATGCATATTCACCAGGTGAAGAAATACCACCCGTTATAGCAATTCTGTATGTCTGTGCGTCCAACTGAACAAGAAAAATATTAACCTTTGTCGCTGAAATAACACCAGTGGCATCTAATGAAAGGCTCCTATTTTTTTTATCCGTATTAAGTTTGTATAGGCTAATATCAGTGGAAGATGTGGCCACGACACCAGGAACCGGATGAGCCCTGAATTCCCCAGCTCCAACTTTTAAACGAATAGTTGATTTTGCTCCTGCTATTGTAAGAACGGATGCTGTCGTTTTAACTTTTGTGGATTGGTAAGCAGCTGATAACTCCTCTAAACTCATGTCAGGCATACCTGTTGTGCCGGGCACACTAAATGTATAGGAAGAAGATACAGGGGTTAATTTTACATCCGTTTTTTTTAACGGAACAGTAAAAGAAGTGAGGAACATAATTACTGCTGCGGCGAAGAGATTTTGTTTCATGTTATAAGTTTTTAAATTAATAATGAAGGCCGATATAGAAGGCCTTGAGTTTACTATCAATGTTTTTAATTATCAATCCCAAAACACCAGACTGTTATATTTCCATCAGCGGTTTTAGTAGATATGTCAACAAACGCATACTCGCCAGGAACAAGAGCCTGCTTTGGAGTTATTTTTGTATTTACCCGGGTCTCAGTGGGAATAAAGTTGACAGGTATTAATGCTGCATTCGTTGTGCCATCAGTATTTATTATAAAACTGCGGCTCTTTCCGGAACTTAATTTATATAAACTAATATTATCCGATGGAGAATCGTACGAGCCTGTCGAAGATTGAAAAACAGCATCGTTAATCTTTATTCTTACCTGGGATGTTGCATTGCTGATAGTATAGGAAGAAGAAGTAGCGGATGTTTTGCCTTTTGTTTGAATCGCCGCAGTTGATTTTTCTAATGTGACTTTTGCGATTCCACTTTTAGGATCAATTGCAGAAATTGTGAAAGAAAAAGGTTTTGTAATAAATGAACATGCAATAGCCAAAGTAATGGCGAGAAGAATTTTTTGTTTCATTTTTATAAGTTTAAAGAATATTTATATATCATCACTTGTAATTTTTCAACTGGGAAATTCTCTTCAATAATTTTTTTTATTTCATTTTTAAATTTTAGCAGTTTAATAAAATTGTGAAGCTCAGTACAAACCTTTCAAGGGCCCGGGAGGAGTAACGGATGCACTACCAGACAACGTCAATCCAGAATTAACTCCAGCAGAACATCCTACATCGGCATTACCGGAAAGAAGACTTTCTCCTACCAGTGAGACATCTGCGGAAATTGATGCTTTGGCATTCATTCCAAAATCAGAAAAATTATTATTGCCATCCAATGTTAAAAAAACTGCCTCACCAAGATCGATACTTGTACTGCCTGAAAAACCACCTCCGACATTCCCGCCCAATTCAAACGTTGCGCCTATTCCTACAGTTAATGTTGATTGTTTTGATGAAAAATTTTTTTCGTATTTGAATTTTACGAGTTCTCCACCGCCGAAAGAAAATCGCTGACAGTTCAATGCGATCTTTCCGACGATAAGTTTTAATTCAAAATCTATTGGACATTTTGGTTCTTCAAATGGTATCTCTTCGGCTGGTGTATTTCCTTGGTCCATCGATTTGCAGGGAGGTCCCCACAATTCTGTTCGTGCAATTCGCCGCATTTCCTCCAGGTAATCTATTACCCATAAATAATATTTCATTTTAAATTCATCCGAGGAAAATGAAAAAAGAAAGGACCAATAAATGAATTGATTGATATATTTTTTATTGATGACAATGTGTTTTCGTTGCCATGCTTTTGTGATATCAGCCATTTCATTTAAATATGCATTGATCTGGCGTGTCTGCGCTGCACAATCAGTAGTACCGGATTTATCTAACTTATCAAGGGCCTGCTGCTTTCGTGTTTCATAATCTTTGTCAACCTCAGCTAGCCATTCCCGGTCAGTTTTATATTTTTTTTGTAGCGCATCCCATGCATATCCGGCTTGTACATAAAATGGCGGGTTTGTCAGTTTTTTTAAGGCTAATGCATCTTTAGCTCTTTGTTTAAGATGTTTATTCGTTGAATCGGTGTATTCAGTTTTCAAAGGATAAAACCGGGCAATAATATTTCCAACCATGTCTTTATAACCATTATATACCGCCGTTAAGTTTTCTGCATCATTCACATTTGCGCATTGTGGAGGAACATTGTATTTGTCTTCATTGAAGTATTCGGGCATGCGTATATGATTCTTGATATAATCATTGATGTCCATTTCGGCCTCTACAAACCTGACCCGTCTTGCCGCTTCATCGCTATATGCACCATTCAAAGAATTTTTAAAATGTTGTGTAGCAGATGTACTGTTGCCTCTTGATAATTCTATTTGACCTGCTGTATTATTTGCCTGGGGATGATTAGGTTCGATTTGCAAACAACGACCGAGATACATCATGGCTTTATTCAAATCGCCAACTTCTGCATAGGCCTGGCCAAGATTATTTAATACCATCGCATTATTCGGATACTGATCGACGAGATAATTCAAAATGGGAATAGCTTTTAATTCCAAACCGCCCATATTCAGGATCGCACCAAGATTGTTCATGGTAAGATCAGATGCATTTGACTGCATTGCTGCTTTTGTGATCAATAAAATAGATTGAGATGGAGCCTGGTTATACCAAGCAGATAATGCGGCTGATGCCATTTTCTCCGGATCATTTTCGAGTTGTGATTGTATTTGTTTGAACGAAGCAATTAACTCTGGATCTATTTTTTTCAGGAAACGATTATGGAGTTCGGTTACATAACTTGTTAATGCTGCTTTCGAATTTATCTTTGGAAGTGCTTCGATCTCTGCAGGATTAAATTTGGGAAACTTTGGAATATCATTATCCGAATTATCACTTACCTGCTGTATCGTTTTAGTAGGAACTGTAGAGACGGTTTTTGTGATTTTGCTGATCAGTGATAATTGATTTTTCAACATTGCTAACTGATCTTCCATTTCTTTAATCGTCGCCGGATCTTCTTTATTCTTTTTTGCATCAGCAATTTGTTTTTCCAGATCGGTGACCTGTTTTTTTAAATCATTAGTTCCCTGGTCCAATTGCTGGTGTACATCTTTTGGTATCTGTGCAGATGCAGGTAATACCAAGGAATATGAAAAGAAAAAAAGCAGAAGTGAAAGAAGACGCATACTATCAATTTTAGATCTTGATGAATTCAACTCTTCTATTATTTGCTTTACCTGCCGGAGTAGTGTTATTTTCGATGGGCTCACTTTCACCTTTGCCATCAGTTTCCATTCTGCTTGCATCAATTCCAAATTCTTTTGCAAGCATATCTTTCACTGCAGCTGCTCTTCTTTTAGAAAGATCAAGATTGCTTGCATCGTTTCCATCTGCATCAGTGTGGCCAACAATTTTTACTTTGAGGTCAGCAAATTCTTTCAGCACATTTGCCATTTCTTTCAAAGTACCGTAGGACTCAGGTCTAATGGTAGCGCTGTTCACGTCAAATAATATCCCATGTGTCACCCATTTGTTTTGTTCGAGAATTTTCTTTCTGGTATCAGGTGCTCCAACCGCAAGTCGCAGATTACCCATATAATAACTGGCATCCTGGCCGGGACCTTGTAGCCAATACAAGATAGCATTGGGCTTTGCATCTGCCGCCAATGCTTTTGGCATATCCCAGACTTTTTCTTCATCGAAATACACCCTTATTCTTTCTTTTTGCCGCCACACAGCAATGTGAACCATTTTTGTTTTATCA
>Ga0207712_10001306_pt1 | contig 17074 bp, 14 predicted proteins | sample KBSS44metaG_FD_184402 | JGI IMG/M metagenome (GOLD analysis project Ga0207712, IMG submission 184402) | Switchgrass rhizosphere microbial communities from Kellogg Biological Station, Michigan, USA - KBS S4-4 metaG (SPAdes) (version 2) | ecosystem: Host-associated > Plants > Roots > Rhizosphere... | reverse complement strand
AATACCGCTTGATACTGAAATCAGGAGATTGCTGTAACGGTTCAACTTGCTTGTTTATGTAAAAATAGGAGTTGTTGGCGATGCTGATGAAAGCCATTTCCATAAAAATAAATTTTTGTGGAAATGATTACGGCTCACATCTAAATCATAAAACTATTAACCATGCAAACCAATCAAATTCTTTCAGCAAATCTTCTTGACCTGTTATTTGATAACAGGAACAAAGAGTATGGAGCTTATGAGCTTCGCAATACTTACCAACGTCGAATTACAAAAGCAATGCTTGTTACAGGCGGTATTACATTAATGATCTTTGCGGGTTCTGTATTGGCTAAGAATTCAAAACCCGTTAAACCAAAAATGACCATACATGAATCCGTTGAAATTTCAAAAATTGTTGAAAAAGAACCAGAGGTTATTAAGCCTAAGGAACCTGAAGTAAAACCAGTAAAGTCAGAACAGTTTACAACTAAAATTGAAATTAAGCCAGATAACGAAGTAAAGCAACCGCCTCCATCACAGGATGATTTAATTAATACAAAAATTGATGTAGTTACACAAAATGGAGTAGAAGACAATGGTCTTGTCACACCCACCAATGTAGATGATGGAAAAGGAATTATTGAAGACAAAAAGAATGCAGAGTCCGACGAGCCATTCAGAACTGTAGAAGTAGATGCAACATTTACCGGCAACTGGCAACGGTTCCTGGAAAAAAATTTAAATCCTGAAGTCCCTATTGAAAATGGTGCACCTGCCGGCAACCATACAGTCGAAATACAATTTGTAGTAGATATAGAAGGCAATGTAAGTGATATAAAAGCATTGACCAATCTTGGTTATGGAATGGAGCAGGAAGCCGTAAGAGTTTTAAAGAAAGCTACTAAATGGGAACCCGCCATTCAAAATGGCCGAAAAGTAAAAGCTTATCGCAGGCAAAGAATTACTTTCCAGGTATTAAATAATGATTAAAATGTAAAAGGAAATTTAAAATCATTAACCATTAAACTCAGGCCTATGCCGGCTCTTCATTTAGAGGGCCGGTTTCATTTTTATAAAAGCTATTAATAGTAATTTGCCTTCTAAAAACAGTTAACATGAGTAAGAGATGTATTAGCCTCTTTTTATTAATTGCTCCATTGTTCATAGTTGCCCAAAATAACCTGGCTGCCGGCAAGGCAATAATGACACCCGAGTTGCTATGGAAGCTTGGAAGAGTAACCGGCCTCGGCATTTCAAAAGATGGAAAATCTGTGTTGTATTCTGTAAGTACACCTGATTGGGAAGCTAATAAAAGTAATAAGAAATCATACATGGTTCCATTAAACGGAGAAACAGCAGTTGAAATAAGTAATCCTGATAGTTTATTGAGCAATAAAAAAATTTCACCTGATGGCAAATATGTGCTCAGCAATAAAGAAGTAAAAGTGAAGAACATTCTAGGAAGCGACAAGTATAAAGAGCTTTCAAAAAGCAACGCCTATATTTTTGATAACCTGAATGATCGCCATTGGGATAAATGGGAAGAAGGGAGCTTTGATCATGTTTTTATTGGGGCTGTGGGCAGTGCAGGTCAGGAAAAAGATATTATGCCGGATGAACCTTATGATTGCCCGCAAAAACCTTTTGGTACTGATGAAGATTATATATGGAATCCCGATAGCAGGCATGTGGTATATGTTACCAAGAAAAAATATGGAAAGGATTATGCGGTTAGTACTAATACCGATCTGTATGAATATGACGTTACAACCGGCACTACAAAAAACCTTACGACAGGTAAAATGGGTTATGATATAAGTCCATCATATAGCAAAAATGGAATACTTGCCTGGCTTAGCATGGAAAGAGATGGTTATGAATCCGACAAGCAAGACATTCTGGCTTCAACAGGAATGGGAACGGTAAATCTTACAAAGCACAGAGATGATATTCATGTGGAAGGATTTCGCTGGTCGGATGATGGAAGAAATATTTTTTTCTGGGCGCCAATAAATGGAACGTTGCAATTATTCCAGGTAGATTATACAGGAGCTACCATGAAGTTGCCGGATATAAAACAAATAACCAAAGGCGATTTTGATATTACAGGTATCGTTGGTCAATCAGGAAATAATCTAATTGTTTCAAGAACGGATATGAATCATTCAACCGAGTTATATAATGTTGATATAACAAATGGTTATATGAAGCAACTGACACATGTAAATGATTCGACTTATAATACGATCAGCTTATGTAAAACAGAAAAACGTTTTGTTACAACTACCGATGGAAAGAGAATGCTGATATGGGTAATTTATCCGCCCGGCTTTGATCCTAATAAAAAATATCCGACACTTTTATATTGCCAGGGCGGACCTCAATCCCCACTTACCCAATTCTATTCTTTTCGTTGGAATTTCCAGGTCATGGCATCACAGGGATATATTGTTGTGGCGCCGTACCGCAGGGGTATGCCCGGTCATGGTACAAAATGGAATGAACAGATCAGTAAGGATTGGGGTGGACAAGCAATGAAAGATTATTTATTAGCAATAGATGAGGTGAGCAAAGAAAAGTTTGTTGATAAGGATCGTCTCGGTTGCGTAGGTGCAAGCTATGGTGGTTACTCTGCCTTAATGCTTGCCGGCATTCATAATAATCGTTTTAAAACTTTTATTTCTCATGATGGTGTATTTGATCTGAAAAGCTGGTATGGTACTACCGAAGAAATGTGGTTTGCCAATTGGGATATTGGAGGTCCTTATTGGGATAAAAAAAATGCTGCTGCGCAAAAATCATATACTCAGTTTTCTCCCAGCAACTATGTTGACAAATGGAACACACCGATAATGATCATTCAAGGAGGAAAAGATTATCGTACACCCGTTGGGCAGGGCTTGCAGGCCTTCCAGGCAGCGCAGTTAAGAGGAATAAAAAGCAAGCTGCTTTATTTACCCGATGAGAACCATTGGGTGCTTTCGCCGCAAAATGCATTGGTATGGCAACATGAATTTTTTAAGTGGCTGGAAGAAACGATGCCTTCACCGGTGAAGAAAGGGTTTTAAATTTCACTTCGATGTAAATTTTTTTAAATAACAGAAGAAGAAAAAAAAATCTCGCAACTGGAACAGGAGCTGGAAAAGCTTTCCTTTAGTTAAGTTATTACCTGCAGCAGGTAAATGAACTGAAAGAATCTGTTTCTTCAAAGTAATATCTGTCGAGATTTTTTTTAGATCTTCTCTTTCCCTGTAAATCATAGCTTTTCTCTTTTATTCTGGCATACAGGTTGTAACTATTCAAAGGCGAATTGTGATTTAAAAATATATTGTTATGAGGATTGCGGAAGTAGCGCCACTTTACGAATCCGTTCCACCAAAATTATATGGAGGTACTGAACGGGTTGTATCTTACCTGACAGAAGAATTAGTTAATCAAGGTCATGATGTTACATTATTTGCATCTGGCGATTCGATTACAAAAGCAAAACTTGTAAGCAATGTTGAACAGTCATTGCGATTATTTGGCAAGTGCCAGGATCATCTCGCTTATCATGTTATTCAATTACAAAACCTCGCTGATAAAGCAGATGAATTTGATGTCATTCATTTTCATAATGACTATATTCATTTCCCCGTAAGCAATTATTTCAATGCACCGTTTGTTACAACATTGCATGGAAGGCTTGACCTTCCGGAATTACAATACATCTATAATAAATTTCCCGGTCAACCGGTTATTTCTATTTCCGACAATCAGCGCAAACCATTGCCACAGGCCAACTGGCTAGGTACGGTATATCATGGCTTACTCCCTGATCTCTTGAATTTGCAAAACGGCAAAAAAAATTATTTTGCTTTTTTAGGTAGAATATCACCTGAAAAAGGAGTTGACAAAGCAATCGAAATAGCAAAGGCGGCGCAGATAAAAATAAAAATAGCCGCTAAGGTGGATGAAGCAGACAAAGAATATTTTAAAAATAATATCGAAAAACTTCTGGATGATCCTTTAGTAGAATTTATTGGTGAAATAAATGAAAATCAGAAACAAACCTTTTTAGGAAATGCATTGGCGCTTTTATTTCCTATTAACTGGCCTGAGCCATTTGGAATGGTAATGATAGAGGCTATGGCGTGTGGTACACCTGTTATTGCATTTAACTACGGATCAGTGCCTGAAGTAATCGATGATGGTAAAAGTGGTTTCATTGTTAACTCAGTTGAAGAAGCAATTAATGCAGTTAATAGGCTTCATTTACTATCGGCAAAACAAGTAAGGAAATGTTTTGAAGAACGGTTTACTTCCAAAAGAATGGCGGATGATTATTTAAATATTTTCAGGGAAATGATAAATATTGGTAAAAGAAAAAAAACGATCTATATGAATGAATCCATTTTTATTAAAGGACAAAAGACGATTAGTAAATAATTTATTCAATCTTATAAAATGATAAAGAACGCAGCCGCGGAAACTGGTGACCTCGTAAGGCCTGAAGAGGATAAGTTTCATATATCTGCAGATCTTGCAAATGCTGATGACAGGATAAAAGTTTTAAATTATTCAAACACCTTCGCCATATTCGATCGTTGGGGGGACATACATCCATTAGGGAAAAAAGTTCATGGCATTTATCACCAGGGTACAAGATTTATAAACAGACTTGAGCTAAGGTTGAATGATCAAAAGCCTGTTCTTCTTAGCTCCTCGATTAAAGAAGATAACGAAATACTTTCAGTTGATCTTACTAACCCATTTCTCAGCGTTTGCAATATCCAGGAAAATATCATTCATATTTCAAGGACACAGTTTATAAGAGACGGATCCTATTACGAAGAAATATCTTTTGTTAACTATGGCGAAGTAGAATGCACCATAAATATCTCTCTTGCATTCGGTGGTGATTTTGCTGATATTTTCGAGATCAGAGGAATGAAGAGAAACGTCAAACCCAACAGAGCGGGTATAGAGCAGAATGAAAATGCGCTATGTTTTCATTACAGTGGTTTAGATAATATTGAGAGAACGGCAGAAATTGTTTTACCTCAAAATATTATTATACAAAACAATAAGGGAACGCTTTCTCTCACTTTATCTCCGCAGGCTGTTCACCAGGTCAGCTATTCCATTTTCTTCCGGGTTTCAAACCAGAAAAAGGAAACATTGCAGTTGATGGATGCAAAAAATCTTTTACAGGAAGAATTGAAAACATGCAGGGGGATGTTTGCAGACATATTTACAGATAATGAACAATTCAATCATTGGCTCAACCGCTCCCGTGCCGATCTTATTTCATTATTAGCTACCACGCCTTATGGAAGATATCCTTATGCCGGTGTGCCCTGGTACAACACTGCATTTGGAAGAGATGGAATAATTACAGCAATTGAAACACTTTGGATAGCTCCCCAAATAGCAAAAGATGTATTGAAATACCTGGCAGCAATGCAAGCCACAGAATTGATACCATCAAAAGATGCCGAGCCTGGGAAAATAATGCATGAAACACGGGATGGCGAAATGGCAAACACCGATGAAATTCCTTTTAAAGAATATTATGGAACTATTGATGCCACGCCATTATATATAATGCTGGCAGGAATGTATTTTGAACGAACAAAAGATATAGAGACCATTAAAAAAATATGGCCTAATGTAAAAGCGGGTTTGGAATGGATAAATAAATATGGCGATCTCGATAATGACGGATTTATCGAATACAGGCATAAGGCAGAAAATGGATTAACCAACCAGGGTTGGAAAGATTCTTTTGATTCCGTGATGTATGAAAATGGAGAATTTTGTGAGCCGCCGATCGCATTGTGCGAAGTACAGGCCTATGTATATGCCGCAAAAAAATACGCTTCAAAATTAGCAACCCTTTTTGATGAAGATGATCTTGCCGAACAAATGCAACGAGAAGCAAAAGAGCTGAAAAAAAATTTCAATAAAAAATTCTGGGACTCTTCATTGGAATGCTATGTACTTGCTCTTGATAAAAATAAAAAGCCATGCAGAGTTGTTTCTTCTAATGCTGGCCAGTGTTTATTTACGGGAATTGCTGATAAGGCCAAAGCAAAGATTCTTGTTAATCGTTTAGGACAAGCTGATATGTTCAGCGGTTGGGGATTGCGTACATTAAGCACAAAAGCTTTCCGTTATAATCCAATGTCCTACCATAATGGATCGGTTTGGCCGCATGATAACGCATTGATCGCTTATGGTCTTTCTATTTATGATTATCAAAAAGAAGCTTTAAAAATTATGCAGGCATTGTTTGATGCTTCGTTGTTTATCGAGTTGCAGCGTTTGCCTGAATTGTATTGTGGCTTTCCCCGCAGATCAAATGAAGGTCCTACGGCTTATCCTGTTGCCTGTTCACCGCAGGCATGGTCCGTGGCGGCAGTATTTATGGTGATACAGTCATGCCTGCGAATACAGATCAATACAATTGAAAAAAAGATAATTTTTGATAAACCAGTGCTTCCCGAGTATTTAAACGAGGTAACTATTTCAAATCTTAGACTTGGCAATCAAACCTGTCACTTTATACTTCGCCGCTACGATTATGATGTAGGGTTTACTGTTTTAAAAAAGCCAGAGGATTGGGAATTTATAATTATAAAATAACTAAGTTGTTTTTAAATTCATGTTTGAATTATCTTTAAAGCATGAAAATTTTCAATCTCGTTTTTTGTATTCTTTTCATTTTGTTTGCGGGTTTGCAATATAACGATCCTGACCCGTATGTATGGGTGCCTATATACATGTACGCAGCTGTTCTATGCTGGCTGGCATTTAGAAACAAATATTATCCCAAATGGTATTTAGCGGGTATTATTGTTTATGCAGGTTATGCTATTGGATTAATTTTTTGGAAAAATGGAGTGATAGATTGGATCAGTAAACATCATGCCGCTAATATTACCGAAACGATGAAGGCAGATCAGCCCTGGATCGAAGAAACAAGAGAATTCTTTGGGCTTGCTATATTAATAATTGTTTTGCTGATTGATTTTTTTTATGCAAAAAGATTAAGAACAAAAATGAGTTAGTTTAGCTGGGGATCAATTGGAAAATTAGCCATGATTTCATAATCACCACCCAGATGTTTAAGTGACTCTTTCCATATTTCTTCATAGTTCTTATGAAATATAAGCTTACGATTTGCTTGGACAGTTAGCCATGTTTTCTCTTTCATTTCATCATTTAGTTGTCCGTTACTCCAACCAGAATAGCCAATATAAAAGCGTATTTTATTGAAATCGATATCTTCTGTTTTTATCATATTGACTACGGCATCAAAATCACCACCCCAATACACTCCTTTTATTACTTCCTGTCCTCCCGGAATTTCTTCAGGATATTGATGAAGAAAATGAATAGTATCCATTTGAACCGGTCCGCCATAATATACAGGAAGCTCAACACCTTCTAATTCAGGTATCAGCTCACCTAAAGTATTTTCATATTTCCGATTTAATACAAACCCAAAGCTGCCTTCTTCCTTATGTTCACATAGGAAAACAACAGTCCGAAGAAAATTAGGATCTTTTAAAAAAGGATCAGCAATTAGTAATATGCCAGCAGCAGGATCGATCATAATCTAATTAACAGCAATAAATCATATTTTCAGCAATTTAATAATAAAAGTGAAAACCCATTTTGCAGGTCTTAAGGGTAAAAAAAATTTTTCTTCTAAAAAGGTAGTTAAAATACCCCTATTTACTTTATCCAACATACACATGCAGTGACAGGGCTGTATTTTTGCCCGGCTGCCCGGATTTTAAGTGAAATAGTATCTTACATCATAATAATAAAAAGTGAAACGGATCTTTACTATCATTACGGTCTTAATAAGTCTTTCGCTGATCGGGCTGATTCTTATCCAGGTATCATGGATCAATAATATGGTACTATTGAGAAAGGAGCAGGTAAAGCACACTGTAAAAGATGCAGCAACATTTGTAGGGGAAGATCTTGCGCAACATAAAGGCTATTACTCTCCCGGTAACAATCGGGTAAACCTGATGCCCGATGATTTTACATTGGATATTCTAAAACCTGTTACTGTAGGGCAGCGATTTACAATAGAACAAATCGAGGAAAAACTTAAAAAGGCTTTTTTGCTGAATAATCTTAAAGATATCAAGTTTGAATTTGCAGTTGCATCACTGGATAAGTCTGGTTTTATGAGTTATTTTGAAAGACAATCAAAGAATTTTGTAAAGCATTATGAAGACAGCGTAAATAATTTTTCCTATATAGTGGGTTTAGTACCACCCAGCGGAACACCCGGCGAAAATCTTTCTCCGGATGAAATATTGATCGTAATAGTTCCTAACATTAAGAACATTGTTTTTAAATCACTTTTCTGGAATATTGTTACTTCAATTGTATTTACTATTATTATTCTTGCAGCCTTCTATTTAACCGTTCGCACTATGCTGCGGCAGAAAAAGATGGGTGAAATAAAAAATGATTTCATCAATAACATGACGCATGAATTTAAAACACCTATTGCTACCATATCGTTGGCGGTAGATGCTATGCGAAATGAAAAAGTGATAGAGGACAGGGATAAAATGAATTATTTCAGCAGCATTATAAAAGAAGAGAATCAAAGGATGAACCGCCAGGTTGAAACAATATTGAAAGCATCTCAATTAGAAAGACAACAGGCAGAGCTGAACATGAAACCGGTGCATGTTCACGAGATCATAAAAGATGTGGTGGACAATTTTGCTTTGCAATTAGAAGATAAAAACGGAAAGGCCGAGTTATTATTGAATGCACAAAATGACCTCGTCGAAGCTGATGAAGTCCATTTGTCTAATATGGTAAATAACCTTGTCGATAATGCCTTAAAATATTCTAAAGAAAATGTTCCTCCTTTACTAAAGCTTACTACTCATGCTACTCCCAAAAACTTTGTGATGAAGATCGAAGACAATGGCATTGGCATGAACAGGGAAACATTAAAAAGGATCTTTGAGCGGTTTTATCGGGCACATACCGGTAATCTTCATAACGTAAAAGGTTTTGGACTGGGTTTAAGTTACGTTGAAACAATGGTAGAAGCACATGGAGGGGATATTAAGGCTGACAGTACATTAGGCAAGGGGAGTACTTTCATAATAGAACTACCGTTGAAAAAGAACCATGTGTCATAGTTATTGTTGATCCATCCACAATAAACTTCCATCCCCATAGCTAAGAAATCGAAAATCATTTTTTAAAGCATATTCATATACTCTTTTCCAATCATCACCGATAAAAGCTGCTACAAGCAGCAGCAATGTCGATTGTGGTTGATGGAAGTTAGTGATCAGCGCTTTTACAATTTTTACTTTATACCCCGGCGCAATAAGGATTTGGGTTTTGCTAATCAATCTTTCAATTTTTTTTTCTTTCATTCTGGCTAATAATAATTCTAATGCTTCTTTAACGGGTATATCATATTGGGCAAGTCTGTAAACTTCCCATTGTGAAAGAGATAATATATCAGGTTGAAAAAAAGCATCAAGTTTGATCTTAACTCCCAACCAGTATAAGCTTTCAATAGTGCGTAATGAAGTAGTTCCTACAGCAATAATGTTGTTATCCAGGTTTTTTAAAATACATTCAATTGTTTGTTTTGAAACATCGATGAATTCTGCGTGCATTTCATGTTGTTCTAAAATTCCTGTTTTTACAGGCTTAAATGTCCCTGCACCTACATGAAGTGTAATAAAACTCTTTTGAACATTTTTTTCTTCTAGTTTTTTGAAAACATCTTCTGTAAAATGTAATCCTGCAGTTGGAGCGGCAACGGAGCCCGGATAATGAGCATAAACAGTCTGGTATCGTTCCACATCTGATTCTTCAACTTCTCTTTTAATATAAGGAGGAAGAGGTATAGCTCCGGCCAAATGTAATATTTCTGCTGTAGTAATATTTTCCGGATGCCATGAAAATTCAATGATAAAACAATCTGATCTTTTTTCAACATAAGTTGCATGAAGAAGAATTTCATTTTCCTTTAACCTGATCTTTTTTTCCAGTATCTGTCCATGTTTCCATTTAGAAGCCCCGCCGATCAGGCATTCCCACAGAACTTTTTTCTTTTGAAGCATAGCAGTTCTTATATCTGTATATTTCTCATGCGGGGCAAGACAAAATATTTCAATTTTGCCTCCTGTATCTTTTTTAAATAGAATTCTTGCTTCAATAACTTTTGTATCATTGAATACCAGGAGCGAACGTAGAGGAATGTGATCTGAGATATTACTATAAATATCTTCAGCGATATTCTTTTGTTTATAAATAAGAAGCTTTGAATTATCTCTTTTATCAAGCGGATACTTTGCAATCTTTTCTTCAGGAAGAAAATAACTATAATCCTTTATGGAAATATGGCGTGGGTCTGTCATACAACTAACTGTTGTAGATTACAAAAATAGATGATTATCTTTTACTCAGCGGCACCACTAACTTTAATCCACTCCAGATTTCATTAACAGCGCAAACCTTTACATCAACAAGATCATTTTTTAATGCATAATTCCGTATTGTATCTTCTCTAATATCTGTTGCTATTCCTGCGGATTTCTTATACCATGAAACCCATATTGTAATTGAACTATTCTTTTTACAAACAGCTTTGATTTTTACCATCTTCGATTCAAACTCTTTTTTTGTTTTTACAAAAAGATGAATAAGATCTGGAGTTTCATTTTTCTTACATAATTGATCTGTGATATTTATTTCAAGCAACTCAAAATAATTAGCGGGCTGATTTAGTAAAAGCACTTTCATTTCAGGTTTAATACCCAATTTTTTTAAAAGAGGAGTTCCAGAATAACCTGATGCGGCCATAAATAAAAATACAGAGTTGGAGGATTCAAAATCTTGCAATAAGCAGCTTCACTTAGGATACTCACATATTTTCCACAGCAATTCACACCTAATTCACTGAGATATTTACCATGATCTCTATATACTATTCACTAAACCTTATCAGAAAAGAGTTTCAACGTTTTTTTATCTGGGGATAAATTAAATATTGAAAAATTTCTTGGTTAAGTGGGAAAAAGTGTTATTTTGTGTTAATTTAGAAAAAATTGAGTCAAATCCCTGATAATGATAGGTTTTCTCGGCGAATTCGAAGCTACTTTGGACGCCAAGGGGCGGTTTCTTCTCCCGGTAGGGATAAAAAAGCAATTGCCTGAGGAGGAAGTGAGTCGGTTTGTTATTAACCGTGGATTTGAAAAATGCCTGAGCCTTTATCCAATGAAAAGTTGGGAGCCACTTGACGCAGAACTCAGTAAGCTAAATGATTTTGATCCGAAGGTAAGAGAGTTCAGACGGTATTTTTTAAATGGTGCCACCCTTGTAGAACCAGATAGCGCCGGAAGATTATTGGTACCACCGAATTTGAAATCGTATGCTGATCTCCAAAAAGATATTGTTCTGGTAGCAGCATTAAACAAAATAGAAATCTGGGATAGTAATAAGTACAAACAGTTCTTTGACTCATTCTCACCGGATGCATTCAGCAACCTGGCTAAAGATGTAATGGCCGGCGATATTGATAAGTTGAAAACCTGATAAGCTTATCTATGGGTAAGAAAAATAAAATACCTGCCGATAGTTTGTCACCTAATCAATCAATTAATCCATCGCAATATCATATACCTGTTTTGCTTGAAGAAGTTATTGATGGTTTAAACATTCATCCTGCTGGAACTTACGTAGACTGCACATTTGGCGGCGGCGGACATGCTAAGGCAATTCTTGAAAGGCTTAATGAAAAAGGAAAATTAGTAGCGTTTGACCAGGATGAAGATGCCAAAAAAAATTTGCCGGGTGATGGAAGGATTATTTTCCTGCAATACAACTTTCGCCACCTGCAAAGGCTACTGCGGCTTAATAACATTACCACAGTTGATGGGATCATAGCAGACCTTGGAGTTAGTAGCTACCAATTTGACAAAGCTGAAAGAGGTTTTTCAACCCGTTATAATGCTGACCTGGATATGCGTATGGATCAGCGGCAAAAGTTAACGGCTTTCAACATTGTCACTAGCTATAGCGAACAACAACTTCACAAAATGTTTGAACAGTATGGTGAAGTGACTAACGCTAAAACGTTAGCCAGAACAATTGTTCAGCAAAGAGAAACTACCTCATTAAAAACGATTGAAGCTTTTAAAAATGCGATCCGGGAAATAGTAAAAGGCAATCCCAACAGGTATTTTGCCCAGGTCTTCCAGGCATTACGTATTGAAGTGAATGATGAAACCGGCGCATTAAAAGAAATGCTGCAACAGGTTACGGGTTTATTAAATGCAGGTGGACGGATAGCCGTTATCACTTTTCATTCTCTCGAAGACAGATTGGTAAAAAATTTTTTTCGCCGTGGCACATTTGATGAACCGGAAGAAAACCCTTTTATCAATTCAATACAAGTGAATGAACTGAAAGTAATAACCCGCAAGCCAATTATACCATCTGCAGAAGAGCTGAAGAGAAATCCACGATCAGCAAGTGCGAAGCTGCGGATAGCAGAAAAGATCATGATGGTGTAAGTGCTTCTGAATAATCCACAACAAATAGTTCTTATATAAACAGTAAACGTCAAGGTATCGTTTATCAGCTTGTAAAATTTATATCCCTTGAATTACCTCTTCAAAAAGAAAAACCAAAAACTCATTCGCAATGATTGCGATGCTTAAAAAATTAATATGCAGGAACAAGAAACTCTGAGCAAAGATCTTAAGAACGAGCCCACACCCGTAGCCTGGAAAAAATGGCTGAACTATCAATCCATTGTAAAACAAGTACCCTTTTTTTTATTTCTCGCTCTGTTGGCAGTGATCTATATATATAATGGTCACTATGCAGATAAAATGATCAGGAATATAAACAAGACAGGCAAAGAAGTAAAAGAATTGAAATACGATTATAAAACGGTAAAGAGTGAAGTTATGTTTCGCAGTAAGCAAAGTGAGCTTACCAAAGCAGTAGAACCTTTAGGGTTAAAAGAATTAACGGCATCACCGGTAGTATTGAAAGAAGAATAAAGTTCGCGGTAAAGAGCTTTATCAACAACAACTAAAAACCAACATGGCATATTGGAAATAAGGCGTGACATATTGTGGAGAGTCTATCTCAGCTTTCTGGGAATTATTATATTAAGCCTGCTGGTACTTGGCAGGGCTTTTTATATACAGCGTTTCCAGGGAAGTTACTGGCGCAGCATGAGCGACAGTCTTCATCAACGATTTGTTTCTCTTGATGCCGAAAGAGGAACGATCTATAGTGAAGATGGTCAAATGCTCAGCACTTCTATACCCACTTTTGATATTTACATTGACTTTAATGCAGAAGGATTGCGGGAAAAAGGAGGAAAACGTTTTAAAAGCAATCTTGACTCATTTGCGATTGCAATGTCAAAATATTTTAAAGACAAATCTGCCAATCAATACAAAAAAGAATTATTGTTTGCATGGAAAAATGATGAAAGATATTATTCATTAAAAAAGAAATTAAGTTTCGAAGATTATAAAGCTTTTCGGGAATTTCCTTTGGTTCGATTGGGAAAAAATAAAAGCGGCGTAATTACCGATGTAAACAGTAAGCGACTATCTCCATTTGGATTATTGGCAAACAGGACCATTGGGTTGTCACGAGAATATATTGCCAGCAATGGAAAAATAAAAAAACAAAATGTTGGTCTTGAAAAAAGTTATGATACTTTATTAAATGGAAAAGAAGGACAGCGACTTGTTCGCTACATCGCCGGCGGTACAGCCATTCCCATTGAGGGATCAGAAACTGATCCTGAAAATGGCAAAGACATTTTTACCACACTTGATGTAAACATACAGGACATTACAGAAACAGCATTGATGAAAATGATGCTGCAAAGTGAATCACAATACGGCACTGCTATTGTAATGGAAACTCGTACCGGTAAGATCAAAGCAATAGCAAATCTTGGACGCCGACCTGATGGCAGTTATACCGAAGATGATAATTATGCATTGCGTACTACTGAGCCCGGTTCAACCATGAAACTTGTAACTCTTTTGTCCGTATTAGAAAAAGGAACTTCTAAATTAAACGATCTGGTTGAAGTAGGCAGCGCAGGCCAAATGCAGGTAGGCCCAAGAATTGTAAATGATGCTGAAAGAGCTCCCAAACCTGTATTAACAGTAAAAGAATGTTTTGCTCATAGTTCTAATGTGGGCATGAGTAAGCTTGCATATAAGGCATTTGGAAATAAACCCGAAGATTTTAAAAACTATTTACATCGCTTTCATTTTGACACAAGATCTCCTATTGATATTACCGATGTTCCGAGACCACTCATGGCGCCATTAAAACCCAACAATGGCGGATTGATGAATATGATCACAATGAGTTTTGGTTATGCTATTCAAATAAGTCCACTGCATACTCTCACATTATATAATGCTATTGCCAATGATGGCAAAATGGTGAAACCATATTTGGTTAATAATGTACAGAACAATGGCATACTTGTTCAGCAATTTTTCCCAACAGAAATGGACGCAGCTATTTGTAAGCCATCAACTGTGCAAGCAGCAAGAGAATGTATGGAGGATGTGGTTAAAGAAGGAACAGGCAAACTTGCTTTCAAAGACATGCCGTTTCCGGTTGCCGGAAAAACAGGAACTGCGCATGTTGCAGATGGAAAAATAAAATATGGTGATGGTGTTTACCAGGCTTCATTTGTCGGTTATTTCCCTGCTGATAAACCTGAGTACACTTGTATCGTCGCTATTCGCACCAAGCCACATGCGGCTGCACATTTCGGTGGATTGGTTGCAGCTCCTGTCTTTCGTGAAATTGCTACCAAGCTATATGCAATGTATGTAGAAAAGAAGGCTCCATCATTTTATACCATTACAAAAGACAGCTCTGCTTATTTATATGCCGGTTATACAAACGATATGAAAAGTGTATATAAAACATTAAATGTTTCTTATACAGATTCAGTATTGCAAAGCACATGGAGCAATGTTTATATAAATAAAATGGCGCAGGCTGAACCGGTGATGAAAGGAAATAATATCAAACAGCAGGTAATGCCAAATGTAAAGGGAATGGGATTGAAAGATGCCTTGTATTTATTAGAGAACATGGGAATAAAAGTAGATGTAAAAGGAAAAGGAAAAATAATAGCCCAATCGGTAATGCCGGGAACAGCTTTGGCAAAAGGAATCAAAGTGGTGCTGGAGTTGAGTTAATGTTAAGAAGCTAAAAGTCGATCGTGTTATTAAGCGATATACTATATAAAGTAAGGATAAGATCGGTAGAAGGTAATACAGGGATCGAAATAAAAGATGTACAGATCGATTCAAGGAAGATAAAGCAAAAAGCTCTTTTTATAGCAGTAAGAGGCGGAGTGATAGATGGCCATCAGTTCATAGATAAAGCAATTGAGGCGGGAGCTGTTGCAATTGTTTGTGAAGAAATTCCTTCTGAAAAAAAAGAAGAAGTAGTATATGTGCAAACAGAAAACAGTGCAGCCGCAGCCGCTTATATCGCACATAATTTTTTTGACAGACCATCGGAGAAAATGAAAGTGGTGGGAGTGACAGGAACAAATGGAAAGACAACAATAGCAACATTATTATATAAGCTCTTTGCAGTATTGGGATATAAATGCGGATTATTAAGCACGGTTGAAAATCATATTGGTGATAAAGTGTTACCAGCTACGCATACAACTCCGGATGCCATAAGACTGAATGCTTTGATGAAACAAATGGCTGATGAAGGTTGTACGCATGTATTTATGGAAGTAAGTTCTCATGCGATTCACCAACACAGGATCACAGGTTTGCAATTTGCCGGAGGGATATTCAGCAATATCACGCATGATCACCTGGATTATCACAAAACATTTGATGAGTATATCCGTGTAAAAAAATCCTTCTTTGATTCATTGCCTGCTTCAGCTTTTGCAATCAGTAATGCAGATGATAAAAGAGGAATGGTGATGCTTCAGAATACAAATGCAAAAAAGTATTTGTACAGCCTGAAGGCAATGGTTGAATTCAAGGGAAAGATACTTGATAACAGTTTGTCCGGATTGATGATGATGGTTAATGATGTTGAAGTTCATTTCAGACTGATTGGAGAATTCAATGCTTACAATTTGCTTGCTGTATATGCAGCAGCAATTTGTTTGGGAGAAGAAAAACAAGAAGTGCTGAGATGTTTGAGTTTGCTTACCGGGGCTGAAGGAAGATTTGATTATATGGTATCGCCAAAAGATAAAATAATAGCTATCGTGGATTATGCTCACACACCCGATGCTTTATTAAATGTACTGGCGACGATAAAGAAATTAAAAAAAGGATTCGAGCAGGTAATAACGGTAGTTGGGTGTGGTGGTGATAGGGATAAAACAAAGCGACCGGTAATGGCAGAAGCAGCATGTGAACACAGTGATAAAGCAATTTTTACCAGCGATAATCCCAGGAGTGAAGAACCGGAACAAATAATAAAAGACATGGAACAGGGATTAAGCGCCGCAGCAAAAAGAAAATATATCTCAATAGTGGACAGAAAAGAAGCGATAAAAACAGCGATCAGTTTGGCAAAGCCCGAAGATATAATACTAATAGCAGGAAAAGGACATGAGAAATACCAGGAGATAAAAAGAGTAAGAAATTATTTTGATGATAAGGAAGTAGTGAAAGAAATGTTTGAAATGTTGGGAAGGTGAGCGGTGAATAGAGAACAGAAAGCTGAGGTGTGCGACGCAACAAAAGCTGAGCAAAGAACAGAACGATGATAACAAAAAAATAGTAACGATACCAACAATGCTGTATCACTTATTTCAATGGTTTAAAGATGAAGGAATAAAATTCCCGGGAAGTGCATTGTTTGATTTTATCACTTTCAGGGTATTGTTGGCTATGCTATTTGCATTGATCATATCCATGTTGTTTGGCCGGCGGATAATCTGGTACCTGCGAAAAAGATTGGTGGGTGAAACTGTCCGTGATCTTGGATTAGCGGGGGAACAAACAAAGAAGGGTACACCGACAATGGGAGGCATTATAATCATACTCGC
>Ga0207712_10001304_pt1 | contig 17077 bp, 13 predicted proteins | sample KBSS44metaG_FD_184402 | JGI IMG/M metagenome (GOLD analysis project Ga0207712, IMG submission 184402) | Switchgrass rhizosphere microbial communities from Kellogg Biological Station, Michigan, USA - KBS S4-4 metaG (SPAdes) (version 2) | ecosystem: Host-associated > Plants > Roots > Rhizosphere... | reverse complement strand
GACCACCGACGAAGACTGGCACCGCCACCTCAACCAACAGCTGACCGGCGCCTGGTATCTCGCCAAGGCCTTCGCTCCGGCTATGCGCGATGCCGGCTACGGCCGCATCATCCACATGAACGGCCCTGACGGCTACCATGGCGGCTGGACCCGCGTACCGCATTCCACCGCCAAGGGCGGCATCCGCGTGTTCACCAAGTCGCTTGCGGAAGGGCTGAGCGAGTTCGGCATCACCGTAAACGACATCAACCCAGGCGTCGCCGAGACGGAGCGTGACCTGACCACACACCCGACCTTCTCTGACCAGTCGCAGATCGAGGCGCTGCGCAAAAAGATTCCGATTCGTCGGCAGACAAAGCTGAGCGAGATCGCCTTCGCCTGCGCGTTCCTCTGCTCGCCCCGTTCACAGGCAATCACGGGCTCGGTCATCCACCTCGACGGCGGTTTGAACATGTTCGGTTGAACCGTGGCTCAAGCCCATCGGCGGGCGCTTCCGCCCGCCGCCAGAGCATCCCGGGGCCTAGAGTGATTTCGAGGCAGGTGGAATCACCTGCCGGCTAGGAAATCACGGAAAACAAACAAAAATCCCGGACCGCTCCGGTTCAATCAGAACCGGAACGAGTCTAGAGATCGCGGTGTTCAGGGCGCCGGCCGAGCCCGCCGCCAGCAAGGCGGTCACGGACGGCCGGCTTTCCAGGCCTTCGATGATCGCGGCCAGCCTGGACGCCCGCTGTTCGCCCAGCTTCGGCACCGTCAATGCCGCAAATTTGGGGCGGACGGACTTCATTTCGGCCACTGGGTCGGCCTTGCGGAAATCGAAGGTCGATTGCAGTCTGCGGCCGTCGCCCGTCTCCACCACGACATCGCCGATCATGGAGTCGCGACCTTGGATGAGATCGACTGTGGTCCGGTCGAACAGGTCACGCAGGAGCGGCCGCGCTATGACAGAGTCGCTGAAATTCTCCGGCAGTGAGGTGTCGACGTCCGCGAGCACCATTGCCGCGACCATCCGGAGGCTGAATTTCGCCTCTAGCCCGGTGGTCACCTGCTGCTTGTTGCAGGTCCCGTCCATGTCGCGGTCGGCAAAGACGGTCGCACGGGCGATGTCCTCCGGGGCCAGGCGATGATCGCGGCGTAGCTGCAGCGCTGCCTCGATCGTCGGGTGGATGCCGCCGCAGGCGGCGTAGCGCTTGAACCGGATACCCAGGACTTGCGGCGGGCCGTCGGAGAGGGCGGCTGCAGGCTTGAAGTCCTGGCTCCAGGCGCGGATGCCGGTCTGATGGCCCAACGCGTCCGGCGCGCCTTCGTAGCCGCGAGCCGCCCATTGTGCCGCGGTAAGCCCAACCAGCGCCGCCCAGCCTGGGTTGAGCGGCTTCGCCTCGGTTCCGAATGATGCCTTGAGACCTGCGGCACGTGTCGCCGCTAAGCCGATGGCACTCGCCCGCTGCGCGCGATCGAGGCCGAGCAGCCGCGCGCAACCGGCCGCGGCGCCGATCGCCCCTGACGTCGAGGTGTTGTGATAGCCGCGCAGATAGTGGTCGGGCGCGATCGCCATCGTAACCCTGCTACCCACTTCCACGGCGAAGATGTATGCCGTGATGAGATCGGCACCCGACGTACCCAGATAGGCCGCCAATCCGACGAGCGCCGGCATGATCGGCACGCTGGGATGGCCGATCATCGCGCGCAAGGTGTCGTCATAGTCGAGTGCGTGGCTGGCCGCGCCGTTGATGAGCACGGCCTCGCGCAAGCCGACGGTCTCCGACCGGCCGAGAATTGAAAAGTCGCCCGGCCGCCCGAACGCCATGGCATCGGCGACTAGCTTGTCGACGAGCGGTTCGGACGCGCCGGCGATGGCGCAGGCGGTCCAGTCGAACATGCAAGCGACAGCCATTGCCCGCGCGTCGGCGTCAACCGAAAGAGCCGACCGTTCGGCCGCGTCGAGAATCTGGTCCGTCAGGCTGAACGCCGTGCTGCTGCCATGCATAGGTCATTCCTTCAGTGGCGCTTTAGGGCGGCGGCCTGGAGGTTACCAGGCCGTCTGAAGCCGGTCGGCCCGCAAGGCTGAACCGTTCAGAAGTCAGCATCGTGCCATGTGCCAAGCGGCGCCGACGTCGAGCCTCGGCGTCGGCGCTCTTCGGAACCGCTGCGTCGATCCCGCCGCGCTCGTCGGTCGGCTCATTCGCCACCGAAAGGCAGTCTGACGCCGACCCCTATCACGCGTGGGTCGCCCAAGGTTCGGCTCGCGAAGCCCAAGGACCCGCTGCTGAACCCCCCAGTGCCATAAGTCTTGTCGAAGATGTTCTTGGCATAGACCTCAAGCGTCGCGTTGCTGCCAAATGCCCTCTCCAGCCGCAGGGAGGCATTCCAGACATCGCTGGAAGCGATGCGCCCTCCGGCGAAATTGATCGGCTGGAGTTCGAACCCTGAGCTATAACGAAAGTTGACGTTGGCCTGAAGAGATCCGAACGAGCCGTTCTCGAAAATGTCCCAGACCACCGACCCGCCGGCGGTAGTGCGTGGAATGCCGGCGAACTTGTTTGCCGACAGGTCCTGAACCCCACCGCCCGCGATGGGCTGCACAAACTGCGTATATTTGGCGTCGACAATGCTGAAGTAGCCGCTCAGCGTCAACGAGGACACCGGCCTGACGCTTGCCTCCACCTCGATCCCGTTGATTCGCGCCTTCGCCGCGTTGATGATCGACGTGGCAAGGTTGCCGGTAGAGGAGAGGAAATTAATGTTTTGCTGAATGTTGCTGTACAGCGAATGGTACAAGGCAACATTCAGCGTGGTCCGCATTTCACCCACAAAGCCGCCATATTTGAGGCCGGCCTCGTAGTTGGTCACGGTTTCCGGCTCGAATGGCACCTGCTGTGCCAAGGTGGTGGCGCGGCCGTTATAGCCGCCCGTGCGAAATCCCCGCGAAACCGACGCGTAAAGCAGCAGGTCCTTGATCGGCTTCAAGTCGAAGCCGACGTCCCAGGTCGTCGAGTCGAAGGACTTCGACCTGGTCAGCGCGCATTCGCCGCCGACCACGCCAGACAGCGCCGGGGATCCGGCTACCGCACAGGTGAAGCCGCCCGACGACGTGATATTGCGGCTCAAGAACGTTGCTTCACGCCTGTCGTTGCCGACGCGGGCGCCGCCAAAGATATGCGCCGGGACGCTGATCGGGAGTAGATAGGAACCATGTGCAAAGACCGACTGCGCGGTGTTGGTCGCCTCGAAATGGAAGTTCGAGCCAGCCGGAGTGAGCGTCGGGTCCACGAAGGTACTGCCGAAGGTTTCGTCGTATCCGCTTTCACGGAAATAATAGGCCCCGACGATCCAGTCGAATGCCTTGTCGAACGATTTGCCCTGGACCTGGAACTCCTCGGAAAACTGGTGCTGACCGCTCACTCCTCGGCTTTGCACGAACGGGGCATCCGTGCCGTCAACGTCGGTTTGGTTGGCGTCCCGCGTGGCGGCATAACCAATGATGTTCTTGAGCGTAATCGAACCGGTTAGCTCGTAAGTGCTGATGTTCGAGGCGCTGTAATTGCGGCCCCTGGCATAAAGAGGGACGGTCGAGCGCGTCAGGCGCTTCTCGTCGAAGTGGCCGGCGCGGGCCGCGGCGATGGCCGCGTCGTATGCAACGTAGGCCGGGCGCGTCGCGGTGGAACCGTTGATGTTTGGATCGCGCGCCAGCGGGAACAGGGCCGTGCCGTTGTCGTCAAAGTGATAATAATCGCCGAAGAACAGCATCTTCAACCTGCCCGTATCGACGCTTAGGGTCGCGCGACCTGCGTAGCGGCTGCGCCCGTCGGTGCGGCCGGGGAAGTTCAGGACATCGGTATAGCCGCGACGGTACTGGCGGTTGCCGGCGACCCGGAGCGCGACCCCCTCCCCCAGCGGAACGTTCACCGCGCCTTCGAGGACATAGGCATAAGGGTCTTCGATTTGCGCGCGCACGTAACCCCCAAGATGATCGCCCGGCTTTTTCGTGCTGATAATCAGCGCGCCACCGGTCGAGTTCCGACCGAAGAGCGTGCCTTGCGGCCCCTTCAGGATCTGAATCGATTCTAGGTCGTAAAGCGAGGTGTCTACGCTCGTCCGGCCCGTGTAGACCTCGTTGACGTAAACACCGACGGAGGTGTCGACGGTCACACCGGAGTTGAACTGGCGTTGCCCGCGCAGGCCGATCGCTGCCTTGGAACCCTGCGCGTTCTGCGTCGTCAGGTTGAGGCTGGGAGTTGCTTGCTGAATATCCGCAAGGTTGCGCATGTTGCGCTTTTCGATCACATCGCCGGTCACGGCGGTGACGGCGACGGGCACGTCCTGCAAACGCTCCGCCGTGCGACGCGCGGTCACGACAATGTCCTCAGAAGGTGCCGCTTCGGCGGCGTCAGCAGCCGCATGGACAGCTGGAGCCGGCTGCTCCACGGTCTCGGCCAGGGCAGGAGAGGACATGGCGGCGCCCACGCCGCAAAACGCAATGACGAAACGAGACGAAAACATGCACATCCTCCTACCCATTTATCATGACGTAAGTTTACACGACTTCGGCAACTTACTTGCTATTGGGGGCGGCGAGCGCTATCCTCGCCGATCAATACTTGAGAATACACATCCGGGATGGAATGGGGAAATGCTGCGCGAAAGACGAGCGCCTCGGGCCGCGCCCGGTATCCGTACCCTCCCTTAGTATCCGGCGATATCTTTTCCTAGGAAATCGTATACAAAGCAGCGCTTGTGTGCAAGCAGGAAATTGCGGCCGTCCGCCATCGATGTCTCGCCTGCCGGATTTGGAGGATTAACTTGCGTTCAATTGAGCCTGCCGACGATGAAAAGCCCGACGAAATCGCGGGCCTGGCGGAGCTGTTTCGCAACGCGCCCGACGTCGAAGAGGTCAAGCCGCCGGCGCTGGTCTCCTTGGTCCGTATGCTGCGGCTGGTGGCCAGGATGCGCAGACACCACGCGACAATTTCGGCATCAGTCGGGCTGATGTCCGGCGACCTCGATGTTCTATATCTTCTGCAGCGAACGCAGGACAGGGTCGTACCGCGCGTCACCGATCTCGCAACGAATCTTGGGGTCACACCCGGCGGGATCTCCAAGCGGATCGACCGCCTCGAAGCAGCCCGACTCGTCCAACGCATCGACGCGGAGGATGATCGCCGGGCATGGCGCATCAAGCTCACCGCCGAGGGCCTCGCCCTGGTTCGCAAAGCCCGGAAGTTTCCCCGGGCGAACCTCAACGAAGCCTTGACCAGCAAGGAATGGGCCTTGCTCGACAACCTGCTCCAGCGGCTTTCGGAGGCTTACCAGCAAGCACATCGGAATTGACGAGACGGAGCACGGGTTCCCGATAAGCGCTGCCACCCGACCCTGGCATGGGCACTGATGAGGCTCTTGCCAAATTTCGATTTCAGGAATAATTATCCTGGGAATATAAATGGACGCTGGCGTAACCTTGGCGCATGCGGCCGGGAGAGGGTGAGCCATCGACATGGACAGTGCAGCCGACATACGCGCTCCAGGCGCGAGTGAATGGAGATCGGGCTGGACTGTGGTTCTGGCTGCCTTTTTCGGCGTCAGCGTCGCGGCGATGCCGACCCATGCCATGGGGGTTTTAGTCAAGCCGATCACCGAAGCGTTCGGCTGGACGCGCGCGGAGATTTCCATTGTTCCGCTGTTCGTCAGCATCGCCACGCTGGTGCTTTCTCCGCTCGTCGGACTTATTGTCGACCGACATGGCGCGCGCCGCGTGGTGCTGTGGGGCGTACCGCTGTACGCCGCGTCGCTGGCCATGGTGAGCCTGAGCAGCGGCAATCTTATGCTGTTCTACGCGCTCTACGGTCTGATGGCGGTCGTCCATCCGGTCGTCGGCCCGCTGATCTGGAGCCTGGGTGTAGCCAGCCGCTTCGACAATCAGCGCGGGCTGGCGCTCGGCATCTCCATGGCCGGCATGGCGGCGCTCGGCACGGTTACGCCTATTCTGACCCAGCTTGCACTCGAGCAATTCGGGGTCGATCTCGTCTGGATCGCGCTCGGCTTGATCGCTTTCGTCTTTGCATTTCCGCTGGCTGTGCTCTTCTTTTACGATGCAAAGGACCTGAGGATGCGTCGTGCGGGAATCGGGCGACGCTCGCCCTCACGGCACAAGTTCGAGGATGTGCCGCGGCATAGCGGTCATTCGTTCAAACAAGCCTTTCTCAGCCGCCGCTTCGGGCAAGTCGCCATGTCTTTCGTCATTGCCGCGGCAGTATGCGGCCTGTTCATGATCCACTTCACGTCCATGCTGACCGATCAAGGGATGGGTCCAAGGGAAGCAGCGCTGATCCTGGGTGTCATGGCGCCCGGGGCGATGATCGGCCGGATCGCTGGCGGCTTCCTGCTCGATCGCTTCTTCGCGCCCGTCGTCGCCTCGTTCACGCTGCTCCTACCGTTCCTGACCTGCCTCCTCATGCTCTTCGCCCCGCTATCGACGGTCTTGGGCGTCACCATCGGGCTCGCGATCGGGTTTTCGCTAGGGACCGAAGGCGACACGCTGCCCTATTTGGTGGCGCGTTATTTCGGCCTGAGGAGCTACGGCAAGATCTACGGCATGCTGTTCGGCCTCTACAGTTTGGGCTTCGGAGCCGGCTCATTCGCCGGCGGCAAGATCTTCGAGGCTACTGGCTCCTATCGTGGGGCCTGGACCATGTTCGTCCTTCTCCTTCCGGTGGCGATCGCGCTGATCGCTACCTTGGGAAGATATCCGACATTCGCCGAAGACGGGACGAAGGCCTAATTAGCAAGGGCGGAGCGGCCGCCGCATGTCGCAATCCTGAGGGCTCCCATGTTCGAATCCAAAGATTTCCGCGAGGCATTGGGCCGGTTCGCCACCGGGGTCACCATTGTGACCGCCGCGGATCGGGAGGCGGCTCCCGTCGGGGTGACGGTCAGCAGCTACAACTCGGTTTCGCTCGATCCCCCGCTGATACTCTGGTCGCTGGCCAAGACCTCTCGCTCCCTCGAAGCTTTCAGGGAAGCAAAGGCTCACGTCATCCATGTGCTTGGGCGACATCAGCAGGATCTGGCCCTGCACTTCGCCAAAGCCGGAACCGACAAGTTCTCGGGGCTCGAACTCGACCGGAATGGCGAAGGCGCCCCGCTGATCGCCGACTGCGCCGCGCATTTCGAGTGCGCGCCCGTGCACATGTACGACGGCCGCGACCATGTGATCTTCGTCGGCGAGGTATTGCGCTTCGACAAACGCGAGGTGGCGCCACTGCTGTTCCATCGCTGGCGGTTTGCCGGGGTTCGCGATAAACCGCAATCCAACGACGAATCCGCGAGCAAACTGGGCCGCTATACCGAGGATTTCCTGCCTTACCTGCTCGCTCAGGCGCGCGCGCAGCTCCAGCACCCCGTCCACATCTTTCGCCAGGGGGCCTCGGGATGTCGGAGAGCCAGTATGGCATCATGGGGATGCTGAACCTCTTCGGAACCGTCAGCGGCAAGGACATCTTCGAGCAATCACGGATGCTTGGGCGACCGGATGCGGTCGAGCAGGATCATGCGGGCTTCCGGCTGGGTCGAGCTCGACGCCGCTGGCTGGCGCCTGACCGAAGGTGGTCGCAGCGTGTTCCTCTCCGTCCTCAGCATGTTGAGGGCAAGAGAGGAGGACGTGCTCGCCGGGTTCGATGCCGAGCAGGTGGAGGGGTCAAAAGTTTCCTCCTCGCGCTCATCGCGAGAACCCGCCACGATGTGCCCGGCTCGCGGAGCAAATTCTGATCGCCTCCCTCGAGCAACTGCGCTCTTCGGGCCGGCGAGGACTCGCGGCAAAAGTCATGGAAGGAAATACATCGATGTGCATCAGCAAGGCGGTGGAAAGCCGGCGATCCACACGCGCTTTTCTCCCCGGCCCAGTCGATCGCGAGTTGCTCGAACGAGTCCTCGACAAGGCCCGGTTCGCCCCGTCGGGAGGAAATGTGCAGCCGTGGAACGCTGTAGTCGTTTCAGGAGAAGCGCTCCGCGCTCTCCTCACGGAATTCGCAAAGCGCCAGGCAACAGGCGCCATCGTCGGTGACCACGAGACCTACCCCGATGCCTTGCCTGACCCTTGGATGGCGCGCCGCCGTGGTTGCGCGGCCGAGCTCTATGGCGTCCTGGGCATCGCTCGCGGGGACAAAGCTGCCCGTTCGGCGCAGACTGCGCGCAACTGGACCGGCTTCGACGCGCCGTGCATCATGTTTTGCCACACTCCCAAGTTCATGGTCAGGGCCCAATGGGCGGACATGGGGATCTGGCTGCAGACGGTGATGCTGCTCCTGGAGGAAGAAGGTCTGGCAACTTGCCCGCAAGGTGCCTGGGCCCATGCCGGAACGACCATCCGCGAGTTGCTGGGTATTCCCGAGGACCACATTCTCTATTGCGGACTGGCGATCGGTTATGCTGATCCGAACGACCCCGTAAACACTCTCCGCACCCAACGGGCTCCGCTCGAAGAGACCGTTCGGTTTCTCGGCTTCTGAACCCGGGCCTGCAGTCCCTGGCCACGCGCGGACAGACGGCAACTGCAGGCTCCGGCCATATTCGTAGCATCGGGGCCAGAACGCGCACGAGGCTCCGCCCTCAGCGACCGATCCTCGATCAAATCCAATCGTTCGAGCAGAGCGCTTCCCCAGGGACCCAGCGTGGCGACTTGTCCGGACTCGAAATGCTCAACCGATCCGGCCGCTAGGTCGCGCTCTGCAAATACCCGTCGCCAAGGCGCAAGTCGTCCGAAATCGAGGCCCCCAAGAGAGCGGCCCGATGTCGTTACTTGCGTCACACCAAGGCTTCGGGGATTTTGAAGTTGAAGAACCGCGCGGCGTTGAGCCCAAGTATCTTTGCACGCGTGTCTTCGCGCAAATGGGCAAAATCGCGCTCGATCGCCGCAGCCGAGTGAGGCCAGGTGCCCTCGTGGTGCGGGTAGTCATTCGACCAGCAGAAGTTGTTCTCGAGGTTGAACGGCTCTACCAGCAACGTGCCGGCGCGGTCCTCCTGGAACGACCCGACGAAGTTGGAGCGGAAGTAGTCGCTCGGCAGGCCTTGCTTGAGCTTTGGGAAGCACCAGAAGTGATGCTTCTTATAAGTCTCGTCCATCAGGTCGAGCAGCGCCGGAATCCAGCCCACGCCGCCCTCGACGCAGGCGCAGCGCAAGTTAGGGAAGCGATCAAGCACGCCCGATGAGCAGAACGCCACGATCGGGTGAACCATCATCTCGTGCGAGTAAGCACGGTTCATGATCGCTCCTCCTGGTCCGCGCACGCGGCGCGGGTCATCGCCGGTCGCCACGTGCATGGCGATCGGGATGCCGGCTTCCTCGATCACTGCCCACAGCGGGTCGTAGTCCTTGTGGTTGTATTGCGGCTTGTCGCGGCCGGCGTCAGTCGGCAGCGCGATGATGTCGGCGCCGAGCTTCAAGACGCGTTCGATCTCGGCGATTGCAGCAGGAATGTCGGAAGTCACCGCGGTCGGTACGATCTTGCAGCGCGCTCCGTACCGCGCGGTCACTTCTGTGGCCCAGTCGTTGTAGATTCGGAACGCGGCCATCGCCATTTCGGCGGGCATTTGGTATGCGCTCAACGCCGGGCCGTTGGGGAAGCAGACCTCAGCATCGATACCGTCGAAATCCATGTCGGCGAGACGAATGCTCATGCCGGCGTCGGTATCGTGGGTCATCACCGCCGCCTTCGCGCGATACATGTCCTCGCCCTTCAGATCGGCGGAAATCAGCTTGAACGGCTTGCGACCTTCCATGATCGAGTACTGGCCGTCCTCGCGGTTTTCGATCCGCGGCAGAAACGGGCGGTACTTCTCGTCAATGCGGCTCGGGATCAGGTCCAGCGGCGCGGTAATGTGCGAGTCGACCGAGCAGATGAAATATTTCTTCTTGTCGGAGTCGGCGCGCGGCGTACGCTCCCATCCTTCAGGATGCGGGGTTTCCAGCCGCCACCGGTTCTCGGCGTTAACTTCTAGGGTCTTGGCTGCGCTTGCCATCGGCGTGCTCCCTGCTGGGCTGAAGGCGGCTGATATCGGTACGTACTGCATAACGATTGTTGACGAGTCAATCAAGTAGGCACTTTTGCGTTTTGAAACACCGTGCTTGATCCGCTGTTCCCGCGAAGCGCGCCGCACCCCGTCGGGCGCTCCTTGCCTGAGCGCAAGCGGGCGGCTCAGAGCTTGATCTTGACTGCCTTGATGTGGGTGTAAGCCTCCATCGCAGCCACCCCTTTTTCCTTGCCGTAGCCGCTGTTCTTGAACCCGCCGAACGGCATCTCGATCTCGCCGGTGCCATATTCGTTGATTGAAACCGACCCGGCATGGATGCGAGCGGCGACGCGGTGAGCACGAGAGAGATCGGTCGTCCAGACACCTGACGACAGGCCGTATTCGGTGTCGTTGGCGATGGCGATCGCTTCTTCCTCGGTATCGAACGGGATTACCGAAAGGATCGGCCCGAAGATTTCCTCCTGTGCGATGCGCATGTCGTTGCGCACATCGGCGTAGATCGTCAGCGGCGCGTACCAGCCTTCACCCCAAGATTCGTCGCGCACTTCCGCTCCCCCCGTGATCAGTCGTGCGCCATCCTGTTCGGCGATCTTGTAGAAACCCCGCACCCGGTCATACTGGACCCTGGTCGTAATCGCGCCCATCACGCAGCCTTCGCCAGGTCCGGCCTTGATCGCCTTCGCCGCTTCGGCAAGGCCGGCGACGAACCGGTCGTGAATTGACCGTTGGACGAGCAGGCGCGACCCGGCTGAGCAAACCTGCCCGCTGTTGGGAAATATCGCGCGCAGCGCCCCCGGGATGGCCTCATCCAGATTCGCATCCTCAAAGACGATGTTGGGGGACTTGCCGCCCAGTTCCAGGGTCAAAGGGATGATTCGATCGGCGGCGATGTGGCCGATATCGCGGCCCGCGCGAACGCTTCCGGTAAACGCCACCTTGCGGACCAACGGATGGCCGACGAGCGCCGCGCCGGCTTCTTGACCGAGACCTGTGACGACATTGAATATCCCCGGCGGCAGTCCGCAGTGCTCGGCTGCCGCCCTGGCGAGGTGCAACGCCGAACCCGAAGTGAACTCGGACGGTTTGGCGACGACCGCATTGCCGGCGATCAGAGCCGGCGCAAGCCCGCGCGCGAGCTGCCCGAGCGGCCCGTTCCACGGGGTAATGATGCCCACCACGCCGTAAGGCTCGCGGCGGGTGTAGCAGTGGTATCCCTCGCCGATATCGATTCGCTCGCCCCGCGGCAGGTTGCACAATCCCGCGTACATCTCGAAATAGTCGGCACTGCCTGCGATCTCATTCGGCACGAACGCGGCCTGCTTGCCGGTCTCACGCTGTTCGATCTCGGCGAATTCGTCGACATGATCACGGATGAAGTTGGCGATTCGCATCAGGATGCGTCCGCGCTGTATCGGCCGCAGTGCCGCCCAATCCGGTTGCGCGACAGCCGCGGCGCGAGCGGCTAGGTCGATATCGACCCTGCCCGACCGAGCCACCGTGCCGCACTTCTGCCCGGTCTGAGGCGAATAGACATCGAGCCTTTCGCCCGACTCGGACGCAACCGAAGCGCCATTGATATAATTGCCGGGGTGTTCGTTCATGGACGTCGCTCCAGTGCTCTTGCGCCCGAGGCGGTCAGCGCCACGCGGCACGGATCATTTCCGCAGCCTTTTCTCCGATCATGATCGAGGGTGCGTTGGTATTGCCCGAAGGAATCGTCGGCATGATCGAAGCGTCGGCGACGCGCAGACCTTCAATCCCGCGCACCCGCAACTGCTCGTTGACGACGGCGGTTTCGTCCTGCCCCATCTTGCAGGTTCCCACCGGGTGCGCGATCGTGAGCGCGGATTGACGAACGAACTCGTAAACCCGCTCGTCGCTCCAGTCGGAGTCGCCCGGGAGCGATTGCTGCGTCAGCTTTGAGCCGAGCGGATCCGCGCGGAGCAGCCGGGCATTCCAGCGCAAGCCCGCGCCAAGGCGGACGAGGTCGTCGTGGTCGCTTAGGAAATTCGGATGGATGGCCGGACGCTGATCGGGGTCCGGGCCCTTGAGTTCGATCCTGCCCCGCGATCGCGGCCGCAGCAGCGCTGCAGCGGAGCTGATCGCGTTGCCGGGGCCCACCATGCCCCTGCCATTCACGTTAGCGGCAAGCGAAAAAGGCCGGAAATTCACCTGCGTGTCGGGACGATCGCTATCACCCATCGCAGAGAGGAACGCGCAGGCCTGCGACCCGCCCGTCGCCACCGGTCCGCCGCGTGTCACCAGATAACGGATGCCAGGCAGGAGCCTGGCGATACCCCGGATCGAGCCGTTCATCGAAACGCCCGGCTTGACTTCGGCATTCGAACCGGCGGTCAGGTGGTCCTGGAGGTTGAGCCCCACCGGCAGGTCGCAGGCGACGTCGATGCCAAGATCTCGCAAATGCTGCCCGGGGCCGATGCCGGAGAGCATGAGCAAGTGCGGAGAACCGATTGCGCCGCTCGCAACGATCACCTCCCGACGGGCGCTCGCGACCCGCTCCCCGCCGCGGTGGCGATAGATCACACCGGTCGCGCGATCTTTCTCGACCACGACGCGTTTCGCGCTTGCGCCCGTTTCGATCGTCAAGTTCTTGCGACGACCACGAATCGGTTTGAGGAAAGCCTGCTCGGCCGAGCAGCGCCGCCCCTTCCAGACCGTCATCTGCAGCGGGCCGACGCCAAAATGCTCGCCCGTATTGAAATCAGCGCGATAGGGTAGTCCCAGCGTCTGCCCGGAGGCGATGAACGCCTCGCTGGTGGGATGCCTGATCGCGCAGCGCGAGACGCCCAGAGTCCCGCTGCCGCCGTGCGCCGCGGATTCGCCGTCGATGTGGCGCTCGGACTTCTTGAACAAGGGCAAGACGTCATCCCAGCCCCAGCCCGCGTTGCCCTGCTGACGCCAGTCGTCGTAATCCTGCGCATCGCCGCGCATATAGACCATGCCGTTGATCGAGCTCGACCCGCCCAGCGTGCGGCCTGCATGGAATGCGATCCGGCGATTGGCCAGCTCTGGCACCGGCTCGCTCATGTGCATCCAGTCGTAGCGGGGATTGCTGACGACATTCGGCAAGCCTGCGGGGATGTGGATCCAGACGTTGTGGGGCGGCGGGCCGGCCTCGAGCAGCAGGACTCTGACGTCGGCGTCCTCCGACAGCCGGTTAGCAAGCACCGCGCCCGACGAACCGGCGCCAACGATAATGTAATCGTACACGGCCAAACTTCCCCGCTGGGTCGGCGCTAGGGTCAGCGGATCGCCACGCCTTGCGGCACGGACTTCCAGAATTCGCGATCGTGACCGTAAAATATGCGCACACCGCGGTCGCGCATGCCGCGCAGCATTTTGAGGGTTTCGATACTCTGCTCCCGGTCGACGTTGAGCTCGGGGACCACGAGTTCGTCCATGTTGCGCTTGAGGTAGCAGCAGTCCCCGGTCAGCACGACGTCGCCGTCGGGCAGCTTGACGCGCACGCTCTGGTGGCCGGGCGTGTGCCCCAGCGTCGGGAATACGAGCACGGTACCATCGCCGAACAAGTCGTGCTCGCCATCGATCGCCAGTATCGGGTGGCCGTGGTCGTAGTCGGCTTTGTCATAGAGCATCGGAATTTCGCAGGCCCGCGCAGCGACTAGCTCCTTGCTCTGGATCACGATCGTCGCGTTGGGGATGCCGACGTTGCCGCCGCAATGGTCGGCATGGAAGTGCGAGTTGACGATCCAGCGGATCTTGCCCGGATCGACGCCGATCGCCTTGAGCCGCGCGGCGATCTCCATGCTCTCGTCTATGATGAATCCCTGTTCGTCGGCGCCGAGCTCGTCCTCCGCCTGGCGGCGAAACCGCAGATTGAGTCCGGTGTCGAACAGCGCGAGCCCCCTGGGATGATCGATCAGATAAGCGGGAATCGGGGATTTGACGATTTCGTCGCCGTCGCCGGAGATGAAGAAGCTCTTGGTCGACTGGAACAATCCGCAGGTGAAGGCTATCAGCTTCAATCCCGACATAAGTCCAACCCCTTCCCGGCGCTGCGGAGCCAGTTGCGCGGCTTCCGTCAGAGTGCGGGGGCAAGGCCCCGCCTGCGGTCGACCTCAAGCAACTAATTGTTTACGAGTCAATGGACAGGCTCCGCCGGACCGGTCTAGGGCAGCGCGAACCAAGGGCGTCGGAGAGCCGGGGAAGCAGAGATGAAACAGGGGAAAGTCTCGACTTCGCCGGCAAGACCGTCCCCCGTCGCCGGATCGGGCCGCAACATCGCTCGCTGTCTGAACATGCTCAGTCGAACCTCGCTCACGAGGGAATGCCTGTGGCCCTAGCGAAGTGCGCCATTATCGGGATCGGCGCGACGGAGCAGGGGCGCCACCCCGACGTGCATGCCAGTGAGCTGGCGGCCGAGGCTGCGGCCAGGGCGATTGAGGACGCGGGCATCGCCAAGAGCGAGATCGATGGCCTGGTCACCTGCCAGGCACCCTTTTCGACGCGGCGCGCGGGGACCGATGAAGACATAGGTATGCGCCTCGGCCTCAACCCCGCTTTCGGCTCGACGCTCGAATACGGCGCCTGCGCCTTTTCGCTTCACCTCGCCGCGATGGCCATTGCCTCCGGGTTCTGCAACACCGTGCTGCTGACTTACGGGACGGCCGTGAGCAGCGCCAAGGGCATGTTCGGCAGCGGGTCCGCGGACTGGCAGTCCCTGGCTGGCCTGGTCCACATTGCCGGTCCCGCCGCCCTTGCCGCGCGCCGCCACATGGACCTCTACGGCACGACCGAGGAGCAACTCGGCTGGATCGCCGTCGCCCAGCGCGAATGGGCGGTGAACAATCCGATCGCGATCTTCCGCGAGCCGATGAGCATCGCGGATTACCTCGCCGCCCCGTACATGGTAGCGCCACTACGCCGGCCCGACCTGACCATGGTCTCGGACGGCGGCGCGGCCGTCATTCTGACCCGGACCGAGCGGGCCGCCGACTTCCGCAAGAAGCCAATCTACCTCCAGTCGATGGCGCAACAATCGGCCATGCGCAACGACCAGAACCCGGACAAGTTCTTGCGGCCCTGGATGGCCGACATCGCCCGGCGGGTTTATGCGGGCGCCGGGCTCGGCCCCAGGGACATCAACCTGGTCTATTTCCAGGACCCGTGCTCGGTCTGGGTACTCCAGATGCTGGAAGCTTATGGTTTCTGCGGCTTGGGCGAAGGCGGCCCATTCCTCGCCGAAGGCCACATCCGGCCAGGCGGTTCGCTGCCGCTCAACACCAACGGCGGCCAGCTTTCGGAGTGCTACATGTGGAACTGGATGCACCTCTACGAAGCGGTGCGGCAGTTGCGCGGCGAATGCTGCGATCGCCAGGTCGGCTCGCCAGAGGTGGCGCTTCATGCCCAGACCCATGATTTCTGGAAGGGCGCCGCCACGATCCTGTCGGTCCACCCCGGCTGACCGCACCCTGGCCTGCTAGCAAGAGCGACCCGCCATGTCCGCACCCAAGATCGACTTTCCGGAATATGCCGACCCGGGGCTTGCGCCATTCTGGGACGGGGTGCGTTCGGGCAAGATCGTCATGCAGCGCTGCACCCACTGCGGCTACCTGCGCTGGCCTCCGGGGCCACGATGCCCGGAGTGCCTGGCGACGGAGACCGCATGGGAGGAAGCCGCGCCGACCGGCACTTTGGTAAGCTACGCCACCTATTACCGCGCCTTCAACAAGGCGGCCGAGGGAGAGGTGCCTTACACGGTCGCCTATGTTCGCCTTGACGATGGTCCACGAATGTATGGCAGACTCCTGCCCGACGCGACCGGTGCGAAATGCGACGCGCCGGTCCGAGCCGCGTTCCATGAGGTCGCGGGCCTCCCCTACATCGGCTGGGAACTGCAGCGAACGTCCGACAGCTGACGAAGCGAAACAATGTCGAGCGCGCGTCCGGAGGCGTTACGTCTTTGGCAAGTCCCAGCTCCAGGCAGGACGGGCAGATCCGGAAAAATCTACGACCCGCAGGATGCGCAGTGCTGCGCAGGCACCGTTCAATAGACGTCGCTTATCTCCCGCACTGCGGAAAGACACGCTAGCCAATTCCTTTCGCCAGACGGTCGAGGAGCTCGGAAAGAGTCTGCCACTCCTTGAGGGTGAACGCCTGCTCGAGTCGGTCGCTGCGCTCGTCCGCGTCCTTCAGTAGAAGTTCCGCAAGTGCAACGCCGGCCGGCGACAAGCATGCCAGCAATGCCCGGCCGTCTTCGGGATCGGGCTCGCGAATGATCAGGCCGTCGCGCACCATGGCGTCGAGCCGACGGGTTACTCCACCGGCAGTGAAGCCTAGGCCGCGCTGGATATCGCGGACCTTGATGACGTGCTCATCGTTGATCCGGTAAGTCAGCACGACGATCTGATGCGAACTGGGGTGATGACCTGTGAGCCCGGTCGACTTCTTCCTGTAGGCACGGATCTTGGCAGAGATTTCGTCAAGCTTTCCGAGCACCTTACGCCGAAACGTGCGGCGGGTGTCGTCCTGCCCGGAAAGGCTTAGCAGGGCGGAGTAGAACCGCCCCGCCGAACCTTCGTCGTAATCGGCATCCGTCTTGGCTCGTCCAGGCATCTTTCGCTGTCTTAGGCCTTGTCGTTCGGCGGCGGCACGCAAAGCACCCCCGCATAGCGAGGACGGAACTTGTCCGACCTCGCCAGATCATCGCAGGGCTATGTCCGAGATTCGGCCTGCGCGCAACACCGGCAAACTTCAGGGCGTCCGATCGAACGGATGCCCGATTCAGTCGTGGCGCGGCGGGATGCCTATTTGGCGGCCGTAGCCATCGGGGCGCGGAATTCGCGCGAAGGCCGCGCCTAACGCATCGAGCCTTCCCATCACGTCGGGAGGGAATGGCGCAGTACGGCGGGTAGCAAGGTCGATATGCAGCGACAGATATTCGATGAACGCTGCGCGGTAAGATTTCCCCGTGTGCCAGAGCTCGTGGAAGTGGTGGATCCGCTTGGCGTCGTACGCGATCACGAAGCTCCGGATCTCGATGGGATCGCCAAGCAGGAGCTCGCGATCGTAG
>Ga0207712_10001303_pt1 | contig 17080 bp, 15 predicted proteins | sample KBSS44metaG_FD_184402 | JGI IMG/M metagenome (GOLD analysis project Ga0207712, IMG submission 184402) | Switchgrass rhizosphere microbial communities from Kellogg Biological Station, Michigan, USA - KBS S4-4 metaG (SPAdes) (version 2) | ecosystem: Host-associated > Plants > Roots > Rhizosphere... | reverse complement strand
TGAAAAAGAATTCCCTCCTGTTAGGATATATACATTGCCAGTAAAATGATCTTTCTTTTTAGGCTTGAAGTAGTGACGCTCAAAATAACCGAAGTGATATTTTCCATCTTTCTTTTTTGCCGTTACGAAGAACATAAAAAAACGGTTAAAGAAATAGCCTTCAATATATTTTTTATAGCGGCTGTTTCTTGTATTGGCATAAAGCGTATCTGCCACCTTAAATTTTCTATCAACAATAAACTTCGTTAAGAAAGTAGAATTGGTAACGCTGCCTCCGCCATTTCCACGAACATCAACAACAAGATTCTTTGTTCCCGTATGCTGCATATCTTTAAAGGAGTTCCTGAAAAATGATTTAAGTTTTAAATTTCGGCCAAAAGAACCGAGATCCATGAAGGCAGCATTGTTCACCGAATCAATTCTCAGGCTTCTTGTTGCCTTCACGATCTGTTTCTTTCTTTCTGTACGGGATGTTTTTGCAAAACGGGATATAGCGATCCGGTTGACGGTATCTGTTCTTGGATTATAAGAAGCGATCGTTGCTGTTTTTTCTATACCATCATTGCCGAGATAATCAATAAAATAATTTTCTTTTTGCCCATATATAGATGTAAATGCTGCACCAAACCCCCCACGGTTACTTAAGCTCTGGAATTTGTGTGTCATATTATGACCATCACTTGAAATATATTGGCAAAGTGTATCGATAATAGTTTCGATCGGCCGATTGTCTATTTTTTTTACAACAACCCCCCTTGTAAGTATTGTGTCTTTTCGAAACAGATTAGCTGCAACAGTTGCTGTATCATCCGCAACAGATGTGCCCGGCCAGATCTTTAAGCTAAGTGGAAATATTTTATTGATACTTGTATCACGGTATTTCATAAAAGCTATTGAGCTTCTCGTAACAGTATGACCGCAATTAATTTTTGAAATAACATAGGCTAATACTTTTCTGAAATCTTCTTCATTCAAAGAATCTTTTATTTGACTTTTACCCCAATCAAAATAATTATCCATTTCATTTTTTGGAGTGTACCAATAAATTCCGGGATGTGATTCTTCCAATGCACCACGAAAGATGGCGTAATCTTTATTTAATTGTTCAGGGGAATATTTTTTTGAAGGAGTGAAGGAAGACTTTGAAACAGAACAAGAGCTCAGTATAGTAATGAACAACAGGCAATATGCAATAGACAAAATGAAATAACTTTTTCTGTAGTAACATTCTTTAGTTGATTGGCAATTGTCAATTGCCAATTGTCGATTCATTCTTGCACATTGCTTTTTGAACAGTGTTTTCATATACGAATTCATCTTATTATTTCTTCAATGCATCCCAACCTTGCGCAGTGATGGGGAATGTATTGTTTCCTTTAGTAATAATTTTTGCTCCTTCAAGAGCATCGGTCATATAGCCGATCACACTAATTTCTTCACTTAAAACGATCTTATCATGATCTGATTGAGAAATGGTAAATAATAATTCATAATCTTCACCACCGCTCAAAGCACAGGCTGTTGGATCTATTTCAAATTTAAACGCCGCATTTTTCGTTTCTTCTGCTACCGGGATCTTTTCCTCATACAAAATACAACCCAAATTGCTTTGTTTGCAAATATGTAAGATCTCCGAGCTTAATCCATCGCTAATATCCATCATTGCCGTAGGCGTAATGGACTGTGTTTCAAGGAACTCAATAATATTTTTTCTTGCTTCCGGCTTTAATAATCGACCAACGACATAGGCTTCTCCTTCAAGATCGGGCTGGATCGAAGGGGTTTCTAAATAGATCTTTTTTTCTCTCTCTAAAAATAGCAAACCAACATAAGCCGCTCCAAGATCTCCGCTTACGCAGACCAGATCTCCTTTTTGTGCGGTACTTCTTTTTACAAACTTATCAGGCGTCACTTCTCCTATAGCTGTCACCGAAATAATAAATCCCTTTTGCGATGAAGCGGTATCTCCACCAATTAGATCAACTCCATATTTTTCACAAGCAGCATAAACCCCTTCATAAAACTCATCGATAGCTTCTAAACTGATTCGATTACTAAGGCCAACACTCATTGTGATCTGAGTAGGCGTGGCGTTCATTGCATACACATCACTCAGGTTTACTATAACGCTTTTATAGCCCAGGTGTTTTAAAGGAGTATACATAAGATCAAAGTGTACTCCTTCGATCAATAGATCTGTTGTGATGACGGTTTGTTTTCCAAAATGATCGATAATAGCTGCATCATCACCTACACCAACGATGGATGATGCGTTCTGTAACTCAATGTTGTTGGTTAAATGTTCTATTAATCCAAATTCACCGATAGAGGATATTTCAGTACGATTTTCCATTTTAGGTTTTAGATTTTAGATTTCGGATTTTCTGGACATTTCCCTTAATGATATTACTATTTGTAGTATTAATAGATGCAACAATAATAGAAAGCAATTGATTTGCCTTTATAAAAAGTTCTCTCAATTCTTTTTTTATTTCTGAATTAAATTCCGCAATCATTTCATAAAAGAACATTGTTTCGTCCAACTCTTCTTCAACAATTTTCAATTTATTTACGAAATCAGCTTTTGACTTTGCCCGACATGCCGATCGGTAATTGGCTGCGGAGGAAGTTGAACTTCGAATTATCTGATCGGTATAAACCTTATTAGCGGGATTGAACGGTAGTTTAATGCAAAGCTTTCCTGTTTTAATGGCAAGGTTCTTAAATCTCTTTTGTAATTCCTTTTTATCCATTGAACTTCAAATTAAATCTAAAATCTGCAATCCGAAATCTACAATTCAATTTCATTTCTTATGACTCCCAATAGCTCATTATGGATCTTTCCATTAGTGGCTATTATTCTATGTTGGTAAGGCGAAAATTTTTTTCCTTCATGATCTGTTACCTTTCCACCCGCTTCTTCTACCATTAAATAGCCAGCGGCGCTATCCCATGCTTCCAGCTTATGTTCATAAAAACCATCAAACCTTCCGCAAGCGACCCAGCAAAGATCTATACAGGCAGAACCTAATCTTCTTACTGGAATACCCTTTCTTATTAAACGGCTGAAAACTTCCAATGGGCCATTTGGCATATTTATATAAGTATATGGAAAACCCGTTACAAGATTTGATGTAAGTACAGTTGTTTTTCCGCTAACAGAGATTTTTTTATCATTAAGTGTTGCGCCCTTTCCTTTTTCAGCAAAGAATACTTCATTAAGTATCGGGGCATAAACTGCAGACATTATTATTTCCTTGTCTTTTTCAATTGCGATAGCAACACAACAAAGCGGAATGCCGTGTGCAAAGTTGATGGTGCCATCGATCGGATCTATTATCCACTTATAATTCGAATCACGGATATGTTCACCTGTTTCTTCAGCCAATACCTGGTGGTCGGGAAAATTCTTTTTTATGATCTTAATTATTGCTGCTTCAGAAGCATGATCGGCTTCGGTTACCGGGTTATTTATTCCTTCTTTTTGGGAAATTTTGAAATCACCATTAAAAAACCGTTTTAGCTCTGTTCCGCCTGCCATTACCGCCTCGAGAAGTGTTTGTTTAAGCATGGGCAAAGATAACTTTCGGATTTTGATTACAGCTCCCCAATATGTCGGGATTAGAATTTAGATTTGAAGCAGATTTATGCAACTGTCTGTAATTATTGTGAGCTATAATTCAATGGAGGTACTTGAAAATTGTTTGTTTTCGGTACAAAAAGCTATGCAGACAATAGATGGTGAGATCATTATCGTTGATAACAATTCAAATGATGGAAGTAAAGAATCTCTGCCATCAAAATTCTGGGGAGTAAAATTTATTTTTAATAATGAGAACCTTGGGTTTGCTAAAGCATGCAACCAGGGATCTAAAATTTCTTCAGGAGATTTTATTCTTTTCCTTAACCCGGATTCGGTTTTATCAGAAACATGTTTGACAGATTGTGTTTCTTTTTTTAAAACACATCAGGATGCTGGTGCAGTTGGTGTACGAATGCTGGATGACAAAGGAAAGTTTTTAAAAGAATCAAAACGAGGCCTGCCATCTCCGTCTGCATCTTTCTATAAACTGTTTGGAGTAACGGCAATTTTTCCCGTCTCAAAAACAATTGCAAAATATTACCAGGGTCATTTACCAGAAAATGAAAACAATCCCGTTGAAGTTTTATCCGGAGCCTTCATGATGATAAAAAGAGCAGTGTTTGAAAAAGTGAATGGCTTTGACGAAACATTTTTCATGTATGGAGAAGACATTGACCTCAGTTTACGCATAAGTCAATTGGGATATAAAAATTATTATCTCGGCAAGATCAGCATTATGCATTTAAAAGGTGGTAGCACAACCTATAATTATAAGTACGTAGATGATTTTTATGGCGCTATGAAATTGTTTGTAAAAAAGCATTACAATGACAAATCAAGCCTATACAGATTATTTTTGCAGGCAGGAATAAGCGTTCGAAAAATGCTGTCGATACTTGCATTGCCTTTCCGTTAAACACATATCAAATTGCTATTCACCGCATCATTGTATATTCGCCCATAATCCTTTGAACAATCGTAACTTAGTAACAGCCAATGGCCAACATTATAGACATAAAAATTCCTAAAGCGATCGCTGCAGCATTGCGTATTCCTCAAAATGATCCGCCGCGACAACAGATCAGGGTATTAAAAAAACTGCTTCGTAAAGCAAGGTTCACGGAGTTTGGCCAGCAATATCGTTTTGATGATATTCTTTTAAGCAAACATCCGGGAAAAAGCTTCCAGGAATTAGTTCCCGTACATGATTACAATAAAATTTATTCTGAGTGGTGGAAAAAAACACTGGAAGGTGTCCCTGATGTTGCATGGCCAGGAAAGATAAAATACTATGCACTTAGCTCGGGTACATCAGAAGCTGCGAGTAAGTACATTCCGGTTACAAAAGAAATGTTGCGTAGCAATACGATCAACTACATTAAACAACTGATCACACTTTTTAGTTACGAGAACCTTCCCTATAACGCGATGACAAAAGGTTTCCTGATGATCGGTGGTGCAACTGATCTTCAAAAAGGAAAAGCAGGGTGGTATGCCGGCGATCTTAGCGGCATACTTGCTAAAAAGCGGCCGTTCTGGTTCCAGACTTTTTATAAACCGGGTGGAAGAATTGCGGCAATGAAAGATTGGAAGGAAAAGTTAAACGAAATAGTTGAGCATGCCCGTGAATGGGACATCGGTTACATTGTTGGCGTGCCTGCCTGGTGCCAAATGTGTATGGAAATGGTGATTGAACATTACAAATTGAAAAACATTCACGAGATATGGCCCAACCTCGGATTCTTTGTTCATGGCGGTGTTGCATTTGAACCGTATAAAAAAGGGTTTGAAAAATTATTAGGAAAACCGATCGTTTATATTGAGAATTATTTATCAAGCGAAGGGTTTATTGGTTATAAAACAAGAGAGCATGCAAAGGGAATGAAGCTCATTCTTGATAATAATATTTTCTTTGAGTTTGTGCCATTTGATGATAAAAATTTTGACCAGGAGGGGAATGTTATTTCAAATCCAGAGGTAAAAATGATCCACGAAGTGGAAGAAGGAAAAGAATATGCCTTATTGATCAGTACAAACTCAGGAGCATGGCGGTATTTGATCGGCGATACAATAAAATTTGTAGACGCCGAACTTTGCGAAGTGTCGATCACGGGACGCACAAAACATTTTTTAAGTCTTGCCGGTGAACATCTTAGTGTTGAGAATATGAATAAGGCAATTGAACTGGTAAGCGAAGAATTAAACATAAGTATTCCCGAGTATACGGTGGTTGGATTTCCACATGAAAGGTTCTTTGCGCACAAATGGTATATCGCAAGTAACGATAACTGCAATACCGAAGTTTTAAAAAATAAAATTGATCAGCACCTGCGTAAACTGAATGATGACTATGCTACAGAAAGAGATAGCGCATTAAAAGAAGTTTTTCTTGAACAATTACCCGAAGAAAAATTTATGAAGTTTATGGAACTAAAAGGAAAACTTGGCAGCCAGCATAAATTTCCAAGGGTAATGAAAGGTAAGATGCTCGAAGACTGGAACAGGTTTTTAGAAAACGGAACAAAATAAGTTTAGTCGCCGAATCAGCCCCACACATTTTATTATACATTTTAAATAGCATGGTTAATGACCTTCAGTAGGCCATTATATTTTCAATAATTGTAAAAAGAGTTTGGCATGAGGCCATGAATAAAAACTAATAAAGTCTAAATTTAGCAACAAGATCCTACTAATGTTTGAAGCCGTTCTAAAAGGAATTACTCTTGGTTTGTTGCTGACCATTTCAGTGGGCCCTGTCGTCTTTTCAATCATTAAACAAAGTCTTAATAACGGGCATCGCGGCGGTATCGCTTTTATATTGGGAGTTTCCGCTTCGGATATTGCACTTGTGCTGATCAGCAATGTGTTTACACAAATATTTGGGTATATGGTGGCGCACAAGAATTTTATTGGCATCATTGGAAGCACCTTTTTAATTTCAATGGGAGTCTATTTTATATTTTTCAAAAAAGTAAAAGTGGATGATAGTGGAGTGCAGGTCCTGAGCCTCAGGAAAAAAGATTATGTAAAAACATTTCTTTCGGGATTTTTTATGAATACCCTTAACCCGGCGGTTTTTATTTTCTGGCTTACCACATCTACAACACTTATCACTCTTACAATAGAAAACCGAATCATTGCATTTGTTACCTGCCTGTCATTTGTGCTGGCAACAGATCTTTTAAAAGTAATGATGGCCCAAAAGATCCGGAAAAGGCTTACACCACACAATATTCAAATACTCACCCGCATTAATGGTCTCGTATTGCTTGGTTTTGGCGTTATATTACTTTGGGGATTGATTTTTTATTCAGATAAGATCTAATAGTTATTTTGCAGCTCAATGAAGGCACAGATTTTTTTGAAAAATGTTTGGAAATGGACCAAGCGAATTTTTATTTTCCTTTTTTTCTTCCAGCTATTTTGTATCCTTCTTTTTAAATGGGTTGATCCGCCGATCACGATCACACAACTGGTAAGCTGGGTAAGTGGGGATGGATTAAAAAGAGATTATGTCGGATGGAACAGGATCTCGTACAATGCAAAACTTTCTGTGATAGCCTCAGAAGACCAGGTATTTCCTGATCATAATGGGTTTGATTGGAAGAGCATCAAGAAGGCCGTGGCCTATAACAAAAGAAAACCAAATCGCATTCATGGCGCAAGCACGATTAGTCAGCAAGTTGCAAAAAATGTTTTCTTATGGCAAGGGCGAGGTTGGATAAGAAAAGGGCTTGAAGTTTATTATACTTTTATGATCGAATTGATCTGGAGTAAGAAAAGAATTTTAGAAGTTTATCTGAATGTGATCGAAATGGGTAGAGGGATTTATGGCATTGAAGCGGCATCGCAATCTTATTTCAATAAACCGGCCGCAACCCTAACAAGAGCGGAAGCAGCAACGATCGCATCTTGTTTGCCCAATCCCAAAAATTATACTGTCAAACCATTATCAAATTATGTGGCAGGCAAAAGGCAATGGGTGATGCAGCAAATGAATAATCTTGAAGACGATCCGGATATACAAAATATAATTAGTGAACAAGTAGCTAAGAAAAAGAAGTAGATCAAAAATCTACATGTAATGTCTCACTGTTATGAGTTATCAGGTAATTTTTTGCTTTAATTCCTAACCTGATATCATAACTTCCACGCGGCAGGCGTCTAGCTATTGATATGGTAAAAGAAGAGTTTTGTTTAGTTATTTCTTGTGCAGTTATTTCCAGGTTAAGTTCCTTTATAATATTCTTTCCTTTAAAAATACCAACAAACAGCATCCCGTTTATGTCATGATGAGTCTGTAGGAAGTTTTGATATTCCGCTGGTACTTGAGGGGTAATATTAATGGTGATATAAGCGGAGTCGAGATCAATACTTTTTTGTTTGATCACAAATCTAATTCCTCCCAATGCAGCATACATACTATCATAACTAAGTCCCACCCATCCCTTTTTTGTTTTTACAGAATCCGAAAAAGTATTGATACCATAGATATCAGCAATAAAAACTTTTTTGCCCAGCAGGTTGCTTTCTGTTGGCCAGAAATTATAGTTGCTTTTTCGGTCTGAATAAGAATTATGTGAATGTGATTGCTTGTCGCTATAAAACCAAAACAACGATGCCCGTTGATACGAATTGTAAAACACAACAGGCAAATCTCCTGTTTTATCTGCTATGTTTTTTGCCCAGGTTTTATTACGAAATCTTCCTTTCAATGAATTGTCGGGCCCAATATCAACAACTAGATAAATACGGGCAGCAATTATTAATAGAAGAGAAACGAATGCAATTATTCTTAAAGGCTTCATCCATGAAATTTTATCAATAATAAATTGATGACTTAAAATTATCAATGGTATTAACGCTGGCATTGTCCAGTTCACTTCTACTTTTCCACGAAAAGAACTTACCAGGAAGATCAAATAAATGCCAATCAATGTAAACTTCAATGCTTTTTCAGTTTTCGTTTTTGCCTTGTAAATAAATGCTGCGGGTAAAAGAATAAAACCAACTAATGGGCCTGCAAGTAAAACCTGGCCAAGAAGATAATCGGTGGTATATGAAAACCTGTAGCCGCTGACATTACTTTCAAACAGGTGATAGCGAAAACTTACCCAATCATGATCCCATTGCCATAAAAGATGCGGAGCGTAAATCACCAATACAAAAAACCCGGCCAGCCATGTTTGCCAGCGGGTAAATAATTTAATGTTCGATAGGAATGTGAACAGGACGATCAATATCCCATGATACTTGGTATAAAAAAGCAAACTAATGGCTATGGCAAGAAGCAATGTGTTTTTCCAGGCTGTATTTTTTATAAAAGACCGGTATGTATAAAAAAATAGCGCAGTAAAAAATAATAGTGGCGTATCGGGCACGGCAAGGAACCCTGCGATTTGCAAAACACCAATACTTAAAACGATCGTATAAAACAGAAAAGGATTTTTTCTTTCCGTAAGTGATTCTGTAATAAGAATAGTGAATGTGCTAAGCAGAGCACAAATTAATCTTACCCCAAGTTCATTATGAAAAATTGCATAGCCGCTTTTAATTATAAAGGCGATCATCGGCGGATGATCAAAATAACCCCAGGCAGGGAAACGTGAGTACACCCAATAGTAAGCTTCATCAGCTATTAATTCTGTGGAAGCAGCCTGCGCTAATGCAAGTAATAACCAACTGCTGTAAAAAAGTAAACGATGATGTTTCTGAAAAAATAAATTCATTGATGCCCGAATGTACAATGGATATTTTATCCCACCATCAGTTGATCGACTGCTTTAATTGCCTTTTGTAGCCTTTCATCTGAATCGCCATTTATGTCCACCCACGGCGTTGATTGATTAATCATAATATCTTTATAAATATGATAAAGCTGGTCTCTAGTTTTCAGATCAGGATATTCTCTTAATTCATCTTTAACCCAGGGGAGATCAGTGTTACAAAATAAATAAAGGTCATATTTTCTTTCTATAATTTTATCAAGCACCCATCTATGACATTTTCCAAAAACAAATTCACACCATACTTTCATCACGTACATTTCGGTATCTATAAAGAGAAACTGCGAGCTGGAGCTAAATGTCGACTGTGGACTGCTGACCGTTGACTGAATATATTCATCTTCCATGGCAATCTGCCCCTTGGCGATATACAATAAGTCATCGTAAGTATAATCGGTTCCATGTGTAAGTAAGTACTCTCGTGCAAATTCGGGGCACCATTGTGTATTGTAATGCTGCGCAAGTAACTCACACAAGGTGCTTTTACCTGTTGACTCCGGCCCGATCACCGCTACTTTTATCAGCGGCTTTTGTTCCATGAGGGTTTTGCTTTTATTATTTTTTTATAAATGGGACAGCTTTCTTCATGTGCGTTAGGTAAATAGCCGGTGCTCATTAAAAATTCATTTACAATTTCACCGCCGGTAAAACGAAAGGTTTGTTTGAATAATTTTGTCCATTCTTCTTTTGTTTTGGGATGATTATGGTCCAGCCAGTTTTTAAATGATTTGAATTCCTTTTGCAACCCGAGAATTGTTTTTGCATTTTCGATCGCAGCATTGATCTTTAAACGGTTTCGGATAATGCCTGCATCATTCATCAGTCGCTTAAAATCTTTTTCTTTATACCCGGCCACTTTTTTTATTTCGAAATTGTGATAGGCTTTCCGAAAGCTTTGTTGCTTATTTAAAATGGTTGTCCAGCTTAAACCAGCTTGATTGATCTCTAATATAAATCGACAAAAAAGTTCATTATCATCATGAATAGGAAATCCATAATATTTATCATGATATTCCCGGTGAACGTTTTGTTCATTGGGTTTCAGGGAATTGATGAATGTGCAGTAACTCATAGAATTATTTTAAAGCAGCTCTTTTCCTCCATTCCATTAGCCCCCAAACAGCCATTATTAATAATACAAGATAATACACGCTGGTAAAAACATAATGTTTTACAAAGTATAGAGGAATCGAAGCAATATTTGTAGCGATCCACCAATACCAGCTTTCTACTTTTTTCTTTGTCATCAGCCACATACCTGTGAATGCAGTGGCGCTGGCAAAAGCATCTGCCCAGGGAATAGCACCAGGAGCAAACGATCTTTTTAAATAAGTAAGGGACATAAATATTGTAATGTAAAAAGCTGCAAAAAAAGTTAATTGATATAGCCCCCAGCGGCGATCTGAAAACTTTACATGAACAATTGCATGTTGTTCTTTATCTTTTTTTGTCCAGAGCAACCATCCGTAAATGCTCATAATAGTATAATAAAGATTTACCGAAGCTTCGCCAATTAATTGTCCTTCTATACTTAGCCATACATATATAATGGTATTGATAAGCCCTACCGGGTAAACTAAAATATTTTCGATTCTACTGTACCATACACTGGCTATACCAGCAAACACAGCAATGTACTCAAGCCATGTTGTGTTTTTCATTCCCTCAATAAATTGTTCCCAGATCTGCTGAATAGTCACTTATTTTTCCTGTAAACATAAATAAAAAAGCAAACCTTACGGGGTTTGCTTTACACCAGAAAAGATGAATGCTTCAACTAAACAGTTTAAATCCCAAAACGAGAAATGCAATTCCTTTTATTACAGACCAGCACAGGTAAATGATCAATGCCTTCTTTCCATATTTCTGAAAATATCTTTTTAAGAAAAGTGGTTTCATAACGTTATTATTTTGTCGGATTTTTTTTTGTAAAAGGAATGATCTTCGGCACCCAGCTTTTGTAGTTCAAATATCTTTCCCCGAAATGAGTGATCAGGTCATTCTCTTCAAATTTGATAGCTGTTAGGATATAACCAGTTGTAAGAACTGCAAACAATAGATGTGCTGCAGACATTACCGGGGTTGCCCAGAAAGAGATCAGCCAACCCAAATAAAGCGGGTGACGAACATATTTATAAAAGAATGGGACTCGGAAACGAAGCGGTTCATATTTTTTTCCTACAAAATAAAACCATACCTGGCGCAGACCGAAAAGGTCAAAATGATTGATCATAAAAGTGCTTATCAATACGATCAACCAGCCAGTAATAAAAAGAATGGTTAGGATGGTTTTAGTTATCGGCTCTTCTATTCTCCAGATAAATCCACCCATGGATTGCCACTGCCATACCAGCAAAATGAGACAGAGACTTGAAAGTAATACATAAGTGCTCCGCTCAACCTGCAATGGAATTATTTTGGTCCACCAGTTTTTAAATGCCGGTCTTGCCATTATGCTATGCTGCAAAGCAAAAAGTAAAAGCAGTGAGGCATTTATCAATACGGCCTGTGCCAAAGGCACCTGGGGCGTACCGTCAATTGATTTCGGGACAAAATGGTTTCCGATAAATCCAAATGCATAAAGAAAAGTGCCAAAGAACAAGAGATAAGAGATCACGCCATAAAGAAGAACAAGAATTTTTTTCATGATTAAAAGATTAATGGTTAAGGTTTTTGGTTTGAACGAAAGAGCTTTGTTTTTTTTCAAATATTCTGTGATAAGTAAAATTGTATCCTTCTGCTTCCCGGATATTCAGCCGGCCTTTGAGCATAAGATCAATTACGCAATCACCATTGATAAGAATGTTTAAAACCGGTGATTGCAGAATATTGTACGAAATAACTTTTGCCGCTGCACTTATTTCCATGTTTTGTAGTAAGCGAACTGGTATATAAATGATCCCTTTCTTTTTTTGATCTTTAAAACTTTTTGATCTTACGGTTAGCTCCTTCCCCGCCTGGATGATCATGACTTTTTCGATAAATTTTTTGCTACCCTCAATTCGTATCGAATCTTCTGAAGGATCTTCAATCAGTATAATGGTTATGTTACTTCGGATGAGAAGCCGGTTGAAATTTTCAACAGGGATCTTTTTTACAAGTGTTTTCGACGAATTGTCCTGGGAGAATACTGACCCAGTTATGGTTATCAAAAGGATAAATAAGAAGATCGTCTTTTTCATTTTTGTTAAGGTTTAACGTCTGCCCGCATAGCAGGCAGACGGGTTAATTGGTCTTGATATAAAAATCTTTCAGTAATAAATATTTGATCATTTGGTTTTAAAGGGTTAGAAATTTTATTTGTTAATCTCTGAATAACCAGTACGATTGCGTTTCATTATCAGTCTGCAGCTTTTTATCTACTTGTTTTATTTCATTCTTAATTTGTTCGGGGTTGGAAGTTTGATTTTCAAAACACTTTAGATAAAAAATGCATAATAAAATGAAGATGATCATTGGTGAGAACGATCCTATCCATTCTACGAGCTTCTCAATTAATTTCATTAGATAAGGTTTTGATTAAGACAGCAAGGATACATCGCCAATAATGCAATGGAAACAGAGGATTAGCCAGTTACCCTATTTTGTTCTCATTAGGCTTGTTATTTTGAGAGAAGCTGCTAAAGGAATAATATTGAACCAGGAAAGACCGGCACTCAAGATCGCTGGTTATTTGCTCAATAAAACCCAAGATCTAATCAAGAACTGGATAAAAAATGAAAAGAAAAGAGTTAGTTGCTAAGTAGTTTAATAAGGATCGAAAAAAATGGTGTAATTTCTTTCACTCATTTCCCACTAATGAACCGCTTCAGAAATATTGCTGTTTTACTATGCTTTAGTTTTGTTATTGCATTTTCTGCATTCGCACAGTTCAAGTTTGATAAGCCAATATTAATAACCAAAGAAAATGGGTTACCAGTAAATGAGTTTCCTTCAGTTAAGAAAGGAGACGATGGTTTTATTTGGATTGGTACCAGTGAAGGACTTTGTCGTTTCGATGGGTTACAAGTAAAAGTATTCCAGGAAGGAAGTGATCTGCATTATTCTCTTTTTGATAATTGGATAAACACTGTTGAGCCAGCTAAAGATCATGTATGGATGGGAACAGACCAGGGGATTTCCGTATTAAACACAAAAGACTACACTTTCAGACATTACCAGCTAACCAATGATGGAAAAACAGATTCATTGAAAAGAAGATTTGATCAGCCCATTAATACGATGTTTAAAGACAGGACTGGTAATATTTGGATTGGCACCAGGTGGAGAGGCGTGTGTACATATGATGAGGCGAAAGATAATTTTCGTTTTTTTACAGTTCCAGCCGATAAGTATCAACCTCTCATACCCTCACTTGGGCCAAGTAGTTCCATCCTTAGCTTCGAAGAGTCGAGAACAAATGATTCAATTATTTGGGCTGGAACTACTGGTGGCTTGCAGGAAATAAATAGATACACTGGAAAGGTCAGGTTATTTACTTTCCCTCAAAAAAACACAGATTACCAGGTTTCATTAAATGTTTTTCGCCGGCTTTATGATCATGATGATGGTCTTTTATATGTAGGAAGCTGGGGCGCCAGTGTAAATATTTTTGATCCGATAGCAGAAACATTTACTCCCCTGCATGTAAAGAATGAAGAGGGACAAAAAATATTAAACAGCCCCACCGGCAGATTTATTCGTAAAAGCGATCATGAAATATGGATCTCAACAAGTGCGGGGTTGGTCGTTTATGATTCGAAGCTGAAAGATGTAACCTGGTATAAATCTAATAACCTTGATAAAAATGAATTTTATGCTATTGATTTCATTGATGAGGGCAATCGTGCCTGGCACGCAGATATCAATGGTTTAAGTTATTTCGACCCTGCAATGCAGCAATTTGCCCGTTATTCATTCAAAAATCTTGTTAGCCCTGTTATGACATTTGCTTTTTATATTTTATCAGATAAGCCGGGAAATAACTTAACGGTCTGTCCAAGATTTGCAGGAGGAATATTTCATTTTAATAAATTAAAAAAAGAATGGACAAAATCTTTGTTTCCTAAACGAAATACTTTTTTGAAGGAAGAAGACGCTGTTAGGGGATTTGTGCAACTGCGATCTGGAGATTATATTATTTCTTCCAATCATGGATTATTTCTTTATTCAGAAAAAAAGAATACGATTACTTCACTCCAGGGAATACCTCCTTTTACATCCTCTACAAGAGGCGAGATAACGCTGGATCACTCCGGCAACTTATGGATATCTGATGACACAAAAGGTTTAGTAAAATGGAATCCGGAAACACGGGAGTACCATATTTATAAAGATGGGCTACTATCAACCGATACAAGCGAGGACTATGGCCGGATCAAAGGTGGGTTTTATGGCAGGCTTAATAATTTTTTTGAGGACAGTCATGGTAATATATGGTTTCAAAGAAGCAATGGCCTTGGGGTGTATATTGCCGAAAAGGATTCCATACTCAATTTTATTTATGCAAAGAATGAAAAGAACAGTTTTCCTACGGCACATTCATTTGCAGAAGATAAAACAGGGAGGATATGGATAATCAGTGCAGATGGATGGATGGGCTATTCGTTGGCAAGTGAACCGGCAAAGGGGATTGTTTTTAAATTTAATATAAGAGATAAGGGCATGCCGAACTATATTCAGAAGCTAGCGACAGATAGCCACGGAGAAGTTTGGGGATACACTTCAAAAGAATTGGTAAAAATAAATGCAAGCGACTTTTCTTTCACAACATATAGCTTTCAATATGGAGTTGATGAGCCCGATTTTTTCCATTTTTCTTTTCTTCCTTCAGGTGAAATTATTTTTGGTGGCCGCAACGACATCGTTATAGCCAATCCTGCTGAATTAAAAAGAAATACAGAGATCCCGGTACCTTATATTACTGAAATGCAGGTGTTAAATCAACCAATAAGTTTTGATGTGAATGGCTCTCCGGTTAGCCTGAAGTATAAACAAAATTTTTTCTCCATTGGTTTTTCGGCACAGGCATATACGATGGCCAAAGATGTAAAGTTTCGTTACCGGCTTAACAGGTTTGATGATTGGACAGAAGCATCGGGCCGGCGTTTTGCAAACTATACAAATGTGCCTGGCGGCGATTATGTTTTTCAACTGCAGGCGGCCAACAATGAAGGTGTGTGGAATGAAAAGATAGTGGAGATGCCGGTGCATATTGCAACCCCATTTTGGCTCAGATGGTGGTTTATTACACTCGTTGCATTAGTTATTGCAATGGCGGCTTATTGGCTGTATCGTTTCAGGATGGAGCAGGTAAAGAAAAAGCAACGGTTAAAATCGGAGTATGAAAAAAAATTAGCGAACGTAGAGATGAGTGCCTTGCTGGCTCAAATGAATCCACATTTTCTTTTTAATAGCCTCAATTCAATTGATAGTTACATCATCCGCAATGAATCAAAAAAAGCATCTGAGTACCTGAATAATTTTGCAAGATTGATGCGATTGATATTGCAAAACTCCCGTTCAAACTATATCAATCTTAAAGATGAGTTGGAGGCGCTGGAACTTTATATGCAAATGGAAAGCCTGCGATTTAAAAATAAATTCTGTTATTCAATTGCTGTTGATGAAAATGTAGAGACAAATTCTATAGTTATACCACCTATGTTGATACAGCCTTACGTGGAAAATGCGATCTGGCATGGACTGATGCATAAAACTAATGGTATCGAAGGTTTAGTAAAGATCAATATTTCAAAAAATGCGGATGATCTTTTATGTGTAATTGAAGATAATGGTATCGGTAGAAAAAAAGCGGCAGAATTAAAGGAACAAAAACAAAGCAATCATAAGCGAAGCATGGGGATGCAAATAACAAAGGATCGCATCGAGATCATTAATAAATTATATAACATGAATGCCTCGATCAATATTTATGACATGGAAGATGAGTTGGGAAATGCAAAAGGAACAAAAGTTGAACTAATAATTCCTGTTTGACCAAGAAATAAAAATTTTATGATAAAAGCAGTGATCATTGATGATGAAAAAGACAGTATCGACACGCTGAAATGGAAGCTGGAAAATTATTGTCCGGATGTAAGCGTTATTTCATCATTTGAAAAACCGGCTGATGGGGTCAGTTACCTGAAAAAAAACCCGGTCGATCTTTTATTCCTGGACATCGAGATGCCGATGTTAACAGGCTTTGATGTGCTTGAAGAACTGGGCCGTGATATTTCATTTGATATCATTTTCATAACCGCGTATGACAACTTCGGTATACAAGCAGTAAAATTCAGTGCACTTGATTATTTATTGAAGCCCGTTCAAAACAAAGAACTAAAAGAAGCAATTGATAAGCATTTAAAAAAGACGCAGCAAAAGATCCCTTCTGAACAGATCGATCTTTTATTGAATAATGTGCAGGCAGAACGGAAAGGTAAACGAGGGAGAATTGCATTAGCATCTAAAGAAAGTATAGAGTTTGTTGACCCTAATGATATTGTTGTTTGTGAAGCCAATAGTAATTATACAAATGTTTATCTCGTAGAGGGTAGAAAAAGAGTTATTTCAAAAACATTAAAAGATTTTGAAGAAATGTTGATGCAGTTTGATTTTTTCAGGCCCCATAATTCACATCTTATCAATTTGAGCAGGGTAAAAGAATTTATTCGCGGTGACGGCGGTTATCTTGTTATGGAAAACAAGATGAAGATCCCGGTTTCCAAGA
>Ga0207712_10001299_pt1 | contig 17115 bp, 16 predicted proteins | sample KBSS44metaG_FD_184402 | JGI IMG/M metagenome (GOLD analysis project Ga0207712, IMG submission 184402) | Switchgrass rhizosphere microbial communities from Kellogg Biological Station, Michigan, USA - KBS S4-4 metaG (SPAdes) (version 2) | ecosystem: Host-associated > Plants > Roots > Rhizosphere... | reverse complement strand
GTATAATATTCATATTCCACCATACCATAATGGACAAGCAATGCACCACTATGTGCATCTACATTCGGCCATGGATTTTTTACTTTACCCATTGATTGTAAAATAGGCGGCACCGTATCATAAATATTCCAAACGGTTTGCACTAATGGATCATCTGGCATGTGTTTTTTTCCAAATTCCATTTGTGCAGAGAATCGCGGATCTGTTTTTCTTAACACAGCGTGTCCATAACCCGGAACCACTTTTCCTTCACTCAACGTCTTCTTTACATATTCGGCGATCTGTTCTTTTGCCGGCATTTCTGTACCCAATGCCTCCCGCATTTCAAAGATCCATTTGATCACTTCCTGGTTAGCGAGCCCATGCAATGGACCTGCAAGACCATTCATACCTGCAGCATAACTTAAATAAGGATCGCTTAATGCTGAACCCACAAGATGAGTGGTGTGTGCAGATACGTTTCCGCCTTCATGATCAGCATGAATGGTCATATATAAACGCATCAACTCTTTGAAACCTTCATCTTCATAACCGAGCATATGTGCAAAATTGCCTGCCCAATCAAGCAAGCCATTTGGTTGAATATGTTCATTGTTTTTATACTTGCGACGATACACATAAGCAGCTATCCGCGGCAATCTTGCGATGAGATCCATTGTATCATCATAAGTCGGGTTCCAATAATCTTTTTTGTTTAACCCTTTTGCATATTCTTTTACAAAATGACCTTCTGTTTGTAAAGCCATAACAGCGGCAACAAACATTGTCATCGGGTGAGCATAAGAAGGAAATGAATCGATAACTTCAAATACATGACTGGGAACATGGCTACGCCGTTGCCATACACTGGTGATATGATGAACATCGTCTTCATTTGGTAATTCAGCAAGGAGCATGAGATAAAAAAGTCCTTCAGGTAATGGCTCAGATCCATCTGGTGCCTTTGGCAGTTTTTCTCTTAGCTGGGGAATTGAATAACCGCGAAAGCGAATACCTTCCTGCGAATCGAGCAACGAAGTTTCTGTTACCAAACCGGTAATACCACGCATACCCTGGTAGATTTGACTGAGTGTAACTTCACCAATAACTTTATTTCCGTGTTGCTTTAATAAGTCCCTGATTTCAGCTGCTGCGTCATCAGCTTTTAATTTGAATTTATCTTTAATAACTCCCATGATGCTATGGATTTTTTTATTCTGAGTAAGAATGATCAAAGGTAAATAATCAGGCCTTCGTAAAAGAAAATAATTGAATGAAAATTGAGTTACATAATTACTTTGGCGCCCTGGTAAATAACCGCCAACACACGATCGTAAAAAAAAGATTAGGAACCCATGCTGCAAGCAGCGGATGAAAATCTCCTTTAACAGAAAATGTAGACGAGAATTTATCTGCAAGAATAAATATAGCGGCGATAATAAGCCCGATGGCAATATGCAAACCGCTTCCTCCTCTTGTTTTTCTGCTTGCGATAATGGCACCAATAATAGTAAGCAGGAATACAGAAACAGGAGTAGCGCTTCGGCGGTATCTTTCTACTTTCAAAGTATTAAGACCTTCAGTGCCCCGCTCTTCTTCCATCTGAATAATATTTACTAATTGAGCAGTTGTTAATTTATCTTTTAAATAATAATCATATCTAAGATCACCTGGTTTTAAATGAAGATCGATATTATATGTAGGATAGGTAGTAACTATCTCTCCCTTAGGTTCAACTTTTCTTTCAATCGCATTTGTAAGCTGCCAATTTTTTTTTGCAGTATCCCATTTCATGCTCTCGGCCCGCAGATTATAAACTACCTGGTTGCCTTTTGTACGATGCAGAAAAAAACCACCGGCAGTTTTCATTATGGAATCATAGTATTTAATGCCGATATAAGAATTGGAATCTGAGCGACGATAATAAGTATCCTTGTAACCCACCTGGCCAAGATCCTGCCTGTCAAAATATTTTACATGAAAATTACTCCTGATCTCATTTCCTTTTGGAATAAATTCCCTGCTGGCAATATATAATAATGACGCAAGAATGATCCCGCCAAAAAAATAAGGTCTTAAAAAACGCATGTAACTGGTGCCACCTGCAAGAATTGCTATGATCTCCGATCGCATCGCTAACCGACTAGTAGTATAAATAACCGCAATAAATACAAACAAGGGGAAAAGCAAACCCCAGATATAGGGTATAAATCCAATGTAGTATTTAGTAAAGATTTCCCGTGAGCTAAGTCCTGATTTTACAAAATTCTCTGTATGCTCACTGCTATCCACTGCTACAGCGATCATCGTAAAAAGTATCATGCAAAAGAAAAAAGTGACGAGGATCTTCTTTAGTATGTACCAATCGAGTTTCTTCATGCCGCCTGCAAAGGAAATGAATATTGATGAAAGATTTTGTGAAGAAATAGACAAGGATTTCAGCCTTATCGCCACTAATAATGGCTTTTCTCCGATTCATAGTCCTTTTATAAATTAAATGAAAAAAATGTTTTAAAAAATTCAATGGTTTATTCAAGTTTTATTTTTTCATCACCAAACCCCCAATTAATTCCTAAGAAACTGATCAGCTTATTTGTAATGCCAAAATCTTTTCCAAAAGCTCCATTGATATATAAATTGCTGCCCACCTGGTAACTGATAACACCGACACTTCGATTGTCTGAATGAATACCTTTTTTGGAGTAGCTGCGATGAATGGTTTCATAGCCAATACATAACTTATCAAATTGCAGTTCCAATTTTGCGCCAATATCCAGGCATGATGACTTTAGCGTCTTGCCTTTTATATCAGGTGCATAATTATCTTTTATATAACGCAGGTAGCCAAACAAAGCAAAATAATTTTTGTTTATGTCCTCGTTATCAAGATTAAGAGGCAGGTAAGAGGAAACAGTAGCCCATCCCCCGAATCTTCCACTCTTCCAAATACTATCATTTATACCATAATTGGCATACGCTGCAGAAACGTTCAGGCTGAAAAGCGGCTTTTCATTCATAATATCATTGATATCGTTAAAAATTTCACCAGTTGTTGTAGGTTTTAGGTCGGTGAATCTTTGCCAGTATGCTTTGTAAGCGACCGCATCAGAATCTGATGGCTGTCCCGTCAGCGCAAATTCAAGTTCGCTTTGTGCAGCATCATGCCACTCCTGCAATTTAGAAGCTAATGCTTTTGCATAATTCTTTGAATGAATCTTAACAATAGTTGCATTAATTCCTATAGAAAGTATCTTCTGAGATTGCTTTATACTATCAGGTATCAGGTCCTGATTAATAAACGCAAGTGAAATACTTGTAAATTTTAATCCTGAAAAAACATTTTCTCCCGTAATTTTTTTAGCACCTGTGGTGTCTGCTTTTGTTCTCAGGCCAAGAAAATCATATACACTTCTGTTGGAAGATTTAAGCCACCAGTAAGGAGAAAATTCTGTAGAATAGTTACGTGGCCAACCGAGACTATCATTCAAAGACTGAGCAATGCCCAATACAAATTGTTTGGGAGTATTAGGCGTTTCAATTTGAGTTGGAGAAATATCTAATAATTTAAATGCAGGAGCTTTGGGTACTGCCAGCTCTTTCACTTTTACTTCACTATTTATGCTGCCTGGAGTGGTTTGTGAAAAGGATAACTGATACAACCAGCAACAAAAGAAAAATATAATTATTTTTTTCATACTTATGGAATTAGAGAGATATTTTTTATAAGCGTTGCTTTCGTAAAATCGGAATTATGCAGCTTAAGATCTGGCTGTGGAAATTCTTTGGCGCCTTCCTCCCCTCCGAATAAAAAATAAATTGCAGATAATTTTTCAAACTCAGCCTTTCTTTCATCTTTGTCTCCAAACAGGTTTATTGAAGTCGCTATGGTAAGTGTATTGCCACTCAAAGATGTGGCTCCGCCCAGGTGAGCATTGGTTATATCTCCGGTAGCATCCACGGAATGTGCTACCGCTATACCTCCACCGGAAGAACCTGTCGGTCTTTTACTTGCTCTTGAAGCAGCTGTGCCGATGGTGTCTACATCTACATCCAATGAAATATCCGGTGAGGTGGTACCAGTTTTATAAGAACTCATAAGCTTTGTTTTTTACGCCTACTCTATATTCCGTTTTCGGCTTACCGGTTATTCTTGCTAAAATTCAAGCTCTGTAAAAAGCTTTTAATGAAAGAAAAAAGATCTATTTGAAATAATATTGAAAAGAAAAAAAAGCCGGCCTTCACGGGCCGCGGGAAAGATGAAGTTAAATCTGCAGGTAAGTAAAGTCAATTACCCCTTTGTGGTATTTTTTAGAAGTAGGAAAAGCTGCACCGTAATAATAAATGAAAAGGTAAATCAGTTTTTTATCATAGTTTTTGTTTCAACTGATCAATCATACCTTTTTTCCATGACAAAAAACTGTCTTCTGCTATTTTTTTTCTGGCCTCCGTTACCAGCCACATATAAAAAGCAAGGTTGTGAATACTGGCGATGGTGAGCCCAAGAATTTCTTTTGATCGCAATAAATGCCGCAGGTAAGACTTGCTGTAATAGTTACTCACTTCACAATCGATCCCATCATCAATGGGAGAAAAATCATGCTCCCATTTTTTATTATCTATGTTTATAATGCCTTTTGTAGTAAACAACATCGCATTACGTCCATTTCTTGTTGGCATTACGCAGTCAAACATATCAATTCCCATACTGATGCATTCTAAAATATTCCAGGGAGTGCCGACTCCCATCAAATAACGTGGTTTATCTTTTGGCAAATGATCACAACAAAAATCGCAGATCTCATACATCATCGGTTCAGGTTCACCTACACTTAATCCGCCGATCGCATTACCAGTTGCATTTTTTGAAATAATATATTCACAGGATTCCTTTCGAAGTTCTTTATGTGTGCCACCTTGTACAATGGGAAACAAGTTTTGTGTATATCCAAATTTTTCATCGGTGGCATTAAACTGGTTAAAGCATCTGTCCAACCAACGATGCGTTAACTCCATGCTCTTTTTTGCATATTTAAAATCGCTGCCTCCGGGCGGGCATTCATCAAAAGCCATTATTATATCTGCGCCGATGCTCCGTTGAATATCCATCACTCTTTCGGGAGAAAACAAATGCCGACTGCCATCAATATGACTTTGAAATGTAACCCCCTCTTCTTTTATTTTTCTTGTGCCAGCTAATGAAAATACCTGGTAACCGCCGCTGTCAGTGAGTATTGGTTTTTTCCAATTCAGGAATTTATGTATCCCGCCAGCTTTTTCTATTGTTTCTAAACCGGGTCTCAAATACAAGTGGTACGTATTTCCGAGAATGATCTGTGCTTTCACATCATTAGCAAGTTGGTGCTGTGTCACTGCTTTTACACTTCCTACCGTGCCAACAGGCATAAATATAGGTGTCGAAATTTCACCATGATCGGTGGTAATTATCCCGCTTCTTGCTTTAGAATGCAGCTCAGTATGTTCTAATTCAAATCTTAAAGATGACATAAACGGGTGCAATATAAAATTTATGAGAATCAGAACCTCTTCTTTTCAACACCTGTGAAATCAATTTAAAAAGCGTAACGTTGTTCTGCCCTATTTTCGCAGCCGCAAGCAACTATGGATCTTACCTTTTTACAACACATTAATTGGTGGCAAATAATTTTTTTTGCTTTTGCCGCCGTTACTTTCATCCAATTATTTTATTATCTCTGGTTTTTTAGTCGTGTCGCGTTTTATAAAATAAAAAAGAAACCAAGAACCCAGCAGCACCCGGTGTCTGTTATTGTTTGTGCAAGAGATGAAGATGAAAACCTGGCCCGTCATCTACCGGGCTTGTTGGTGCAGGAATATTCATCCACTTATGAAATAATTGCAGTAAACGATAATTCTGTCGATGATTCTAAATACATTTTGCAAGAGCTTAAAAAAACTTTTAAAGAGAAATTGCATGTAGTGGAACTGACACAGGAAGCGAAACTGATCAATGGAAAAAAATACCCTCTAAGTATAGGAATTAAAGAGGCGAATCATGAAGTGATGCTTTTAACGGATGCCGATTGTGTACCGGCAAGCGAACATTGGATACAAAAAATGCAGGAAGCTTATCATGATGGTATAGAAATCGTGTTGGGCTATGGTGCTTATCATAAGCGACCCGGCTTGCTTAACAAACTTATCCGGTTTGAAACATTTCATTCTGCCATTCAGTATTTATCCTTTGCACTGGCAGGTATTCCATACATGGGTGTCGGGCGTAATCTTTCTTACAAAAAAGGATTGTTCTTTAAGCAAAAAGGATTTTCATCCATTAATCATATTCCCGGCGGTGATGATGATCTGTTTGTGAATAAATCAGCCACTAAAAAAAATGTCGCTGTAGTAATCGATAAGGAAGCTGCAACATTATCAATTCCAAGAAAAACATGGAAAAGCTGGATAAAACAAAAATACAGACACTACACAACAGCAAAATATTATAAGCCATTTCATAAATTTCTTCTTGGTTTATACACTTTTTCTCAATTCTTTTTTTATCCATTATTCATAACTTCTATTCTATTTTATGACTGGCAGCTTGCCTTAATTGTTTTTGGAGCAAGATTTATTGTGCAGGCATTGATCTATTTTTTTGCTATGAAAAAATTGAATGAAAAAGATCTTTGGCCAATATTTCTATTTCTCGATATCTGGATGTTCTTTTATTACATCATATTTGCAAGGTCGTTATGGCAAAAACCACAACGAAGCTGGAACTAATTTCAATTAGCAATCGGCATGATGCAAATCATTCTAAAATACTTTTCTGATTTTACTTCTGTACAACTAAAACAATTTGCTGCATTAGAATCCTTATATAATGAATGGAACAGCAAGATCAATGTGATCTCAAGAAAAGATATCGATGGCTTGTATGAAAAGCATGTATTGCATTCACTGGCTATTGCCGCTGCTTTTCCATTTGAGCCTGGAATGGAAATACTTGATATAGGAACCGGTGGTGGATTTCCCGGTATTCCACTGGCGATATTTTTCCCTGAAGTAAAATTTCATCTTGCAGACAGCATTGCAAAAAAATTAAAAGTGGTGGATGCAGTTGCCGAAGCACTGGAATTAAAGAACGTAACTACACAACATATAAGGGTAGAAGAAATAAAAAACAGGAAGTTTAATTTTGTAGTATCCCGGGCCGTAGCGCCATTAAAAGATCTCTGGAATTGGAGCAAGCCGCTTTTGAAGAAAAGCCATGAGTCATTAGTTCAGAGTTCAGAGTCAACAATTATTTCTGAACTTCCACCTCCGGGGCTGATATGCTTAAAAGGAGGAGACTTAACAAATGAAATGCTTGAAAGTGGCACAAGGCCACGTGTGATGGATATATCTGATCTTTTTAATGAAGAATCTTTCAAGATGAAATACTTACTCTTTGTGCCTCGCTAGGCTATAAAATATACCGGAAAGTGGTATTGCTGTTTTAAAGCCGGAAGCTACCTTTGAAAAATGAAAGAAATCACCGTTTGCATTGTAGATGATGTAAGTGAACTAAGACAAGCCCTAGAAGAGATCGTTTCTTCAGTCGATGGCTATAAATGCATTGGCACAATGAGCAATGTAGCCGAAGCTCTTACACGAATTCCCTTGCTGAAGCCAGATGTTGTACTTATGGATATAAACCTGGGCGAAAGCGAAAGTGGTATTGATTGCGTGAGAGAATTAAAGCCAATCACTCCTGCTACAAATTTTATGATGTGTACTGTTTATGAAGATGATGAAAAAATATTTGAAGCATTAAGCGCCGGAGCCAGCGGTTATATTCTTAAAAAAACCGAACCACAAAAACTATTGGAAGCCATAAAGGAGCTGCACGAAGGCGGAGCACCGATGAGCAGCCAGATCGCAAGAAAGGTTGTGGTTGCTTTTCGTGAAAAGCCTGTTGCTACCCATTCACCTGGGATCGATCAATTGTCTCACCGGGAAAAACAAATTCTGGAAGAGCTTTCCCGTGGATTAATGTATAAAGAGATCGCTAACGTTTTATTTATCAGCCCGGAAACGGTAAGAAAACATGTTTACCATGTTTATGAAAAGCTCCATGTTACCAACCGCGTAGAAGCTGTAAATAAGTATTTCGGTCGTTAAAAAAGTTTTCCTTGTCCCCCTTTCAGTATAAAAAATACCACGAAAGTGGTATAGGCCGGGATAAAATTGGTGTTTAAATTTAACTTCTGTTTGGAGGTCCCTAATAGCCGGCCATTGATCTTAAACCTTTCTGAAGACAATAAAATGTCTTACAAAACCCGGGGCAAATTCCGGGTTTTTCAATTTCTACTTTATTGCGCCTAAATCAATTTTGTTATCCTTTCTTTGAATATCAGCCAACCGTTGCGACGGATCAATCTCACCTATAGAAATGTCTCCTAGTTTTCGTGATGATTCAATGATATAAGTGGTATGTGTCCATTTCCATGGCTCATATACTTTTCGGGGTATGGATGGATTTTCAGCTGGCTTTTGCCCAAACATAAGATACATGGGAATGTAATGAAGTTCTTTGCTTCCATCTTTAAACGTAAGTTGAAAATCTACAGGCATTGGAATGTCTCCAACTCTGCGGATTCTTACTTTGGTTTTACCAGCTTCTTCCCATAAACTATCGATACTATAATCAATTGTTTTTGTTGTACTGATCCAATATTCACGGTACCAATCAAGTTTCATATCACTTACCTTTTCTGCTACTCGTATAAAATCATTTGCGTTAGGATGTTTAAATCTCCACAAACGATAATATTCCAGCATTATCTTTTTCAAATTTTCTTCCCCTGCGATATACCCCAATTGCGAAAGAAAAACACAGCCTTTGGAATAAACAGCGTTGCCGTAGGCAAGGTTCGTATTGAAATGATCAGCATGTGTTGTCAATGGTTCCTCTCTTCCACTTTTTACCAATGAATAATAGCCACTATAATTACCTGAGTGTGCAAAGCTGGTATCATTCTTAAGAAATGCTTCCGTTCTGTCAGTTGCAAATTCAGTAAATCCTTCATCCATCCAAGCATATTCAGATTCATTTGTGCCAAGCATACCATAGTACCAATTATGTAACCATTCATGAAGCCAGGCGCCGGGCCCTGCAAGCAAAGTGGCCATCGGGTATTCCATTCCACCATCGCCACCATCAATAAACGAAAATTGTTTATATGGATAACCACCAAAATTTTTTTCAATAAATGGCAGTGCCTTTTCTGCTTTATCAAGAATATCTTCCCATTCGTTTACACTACCCCTTCCTCCTGTTTTGTATAGTAGATGAAAAACAAGGCTGTCTCTTACCTTTCTTGTTTTATGAATAAATTCAGGATCTGCGGCCCACATAAAATCATGAACATTAGGTGCTATAAAACGCCATGATAGTTTATCAGATTTAGGTTTCGGGACCTTCACTCCTTCTTTTTCATATCCAAAACCAATTTGATCTGCATTTTGTAAATAACCCGTTCCACCAAGCAAATATGATTTATCAATATTTATTGTTACATCAAAATCACCCCATACTCCATAAAATTCTCTTGCAACATACGGCGTCGGATGCCAACCTTCATAATCATACTCGCAGATCTTAGGATACCATTGACTCATTGAGTAACGAACTTTAGTGGCGGGATTATCCCTGCCACTTCTTCTTACCTGCAATGGAACTTGTGATTCAAACTCCATTTCAAAAACAACTTTTGATCTTGGAAGAATTGGTTTATCAAGTTTAACTTCAAGAATAGTTTCCTGCATCACAAATTGCTGCGACCGTCCATTCATTTTTAAAGAAAGGATTTTATGATAACCGATCTCATCCGGTTTTAAATTTAATATCCTGTCTTTTACTCTTGGATCCCAATCCTGCCGGTTGCCAAAAAAAGTTTGACCAAGAATGCGGCTTCGTGTATCCATCATACTGTTTGGCTGAAAAGCATTAAAATATAAATGATAAAAAACACGGGTAAGTGTATCAGGCGAATTATTTGAATATTCCAGCTTCTGAGTCCCCTTAAATTGATTTGTTTGCACATTCATGTCAATATTCATTGTGTATTTAACACGTTGCTGCCACCGATCAGGTTGCGAAAAAGACACTACAAAACACAAACTGCTGATACAAAGAAGTAATATTTTATTTTTCATGCAATATTTTATTGAGGTGCAAATTTCGATAAATACCTGTTATATCAAAACAAAATTAATTGGATGGTATATTTGAGTAAAGACGTGCAAGACCACGGAAATAATATAAAAAAGTGTGAATATTAATTTTTTCCTTTTATTACAATGACTATTTCACCCTTCACCGTTTTCTGTTTAAAATGATCACAGACTTCTTTTAAAGTACCTCTTTTATTCTCTTCGAACATTTTAGTAAGCTCCCGACTGACACTGCATTGCCTTTCGTTTCCAAAAAATTGAATAAACTCTTCCAATGTTTTTACAAGTCGCATCGGTGATTCATAAAAAATCATTGTTCTTTCTTCTTCAGCCAAAGATTTTAAAAGAGTCTGTCGCCCTTTTTTTAATGGAAGAAATCCTTCGAATACAAATCGGTTGGTTGGAATACCGCTGTTAACCAACGCAGGAACGAAAGCGGTGGCTCCGGGCAAACATTCTATCCTGATATCATTTTTTATACATTCTCTTATTAATAAAAATGCCGGATCAGAAATGCCGGGTGTTCCCGCATCAGTTACCAATGCCATTTTTTTTCCAGCCGCCAATTGATCAACTAAATGTTGTAAGACTTTATGTTCATTATGCTGGTGATAAGGCGAAATTGGTTTTGTAACCTCGTAATGAGTTAATAAATGTGAAGTTGTCCGAGTATCTTCTGCAAGAATGAGATCCACTTCTTTCAAAACATCCAATGCCCTGAGAGTAATGTCTTTTAAATTTCCGATCGGAGTGGGAACAATATAAAGCATGATATGCTAATGTGCCAATATGCAAATGTGCTAATGTTTAAAATTTGCACATCGGCACATTTTCTAATTTGCTAATTTACTGACACTTCAAAATATTCCATCACAGGGTTTGCCAATAATTTCTTGCTTGCTTCTTCAGCAAGTTGCCTTGCTTGTTCCGGTGATGTAGCATTTAACTGAAGTGTAATATTTTTTCCCACTCTCACATCTTCTACACCACTTAGACCCAGATTCTGAAGGCCACCCATCACAGCCTTGCCTTGCGGATCAAGTAATTCTTTTAAGGGCATCACTTTTATCTGAACTATATATGTCATGCTGGTTTATTTTTAAAGATCAAAGATACAATAACATAAGCCACCAGTAAGATTGGAACTGCTATCCATTGTAAAAAAACAGCGGCAAGAATTCCAATTATTAGCAATAAATATTTTGGTAAATTATTTTTTAAACTAAAATCTTTAAACTTAAAACTCATCAATGGTAAGTTGCTTACCATTAAGAAAGAAAGAAGAATGATTATTAAATAAAGCACCCACTTACTTATTATATAATCAGTGATGTTGATCATATCAGGCGGAAACTTTAGAATAAGTGGTAATGAAGCAACAAAAAGTCCGGCTGCAGGCGTTGGCAATCCTTTAAAAGAATATTGTTGCGATTCATCCAAATTAAATTTTGCCAAACGCCATGCTGAGGCACATGCAATTATTAATGCAGGCAAAAGAAATGCGATTGAAACATCTAAACCGTTTTCTTCCTGAGCATAGCTGATCCTTAACAATTGATAAATGATCAAAGCCGGTGCTACACCGAAACTCACTATATCACTTAATGAGTCCAATTGTTTGCCCATTGGTGAAGTCGCCTTAAATAACCGGGCAAGAAATCCATCAAGGAAATCAACAATGGCAGCAAAAAAAATAAGAAGAGCTCCCCATGTAATTTTTTCGGGCAGATCAACCATTGTATAACCTTCATTATTTATGAATGCAATGGTTTGCCCTGTTTGCAAAATAAAAATGATGGCAGTGGTGCCAAGAAAAAGATTGAGTAAAGTAAAGAGGTTGGGGATTTGCTTCATGTATTTGCTAATTAGCCAATATGCTAATGTGCTAATGCAATATAATTGTTCTTTTATTAGCACATTATTCAATCAGCAGATTATCTCATTAAACTTTCTATTTCTTCTACCGTTATCGGAATATTTTTCATCAGGTCTTTGTTACCATTACGTGTAATCCAGACATTATTCTCAATTCTTATTCCCATTCCCTCCTGCTCAATGTAAATACCAGGCTCAACTGTAAATACCATTCCTGGTTTTATTGGTTCAGTCATTGTACCAAGATCATGTACATCAACACCAAGGTGATGTGAAATACCATGATAAAGATATTTTCTGTAAGCCCTGTTATCAGGGTCTTCATTCTTTACATCCGTTTTTTTCAACAAGCCTGCTTTCAAAAATAATTCTGTAGCTATGTCTCCAGCTTTTTCATGATATTCCATGATAGAGATCCCGGGCTTCAATATTTCTTTGCAGCGATTATGAAGATCAAGACAAGTGTTGTATATCTTTTTCTGTCTCGCTGTAAATTTTCCATTCACAGGAATCGTTCTTGTAAGATCTGCATTATATCCGCCATATTCAGCTCCAAAATCCATCAATATCATTTCTCCGGTTTTACATTCCTGGTTGTTTGATATATAATGCAGAGTTCTTGCACGATCACCGCTGGCGATGATGCTTCCATAAGCAGCACCTGTTGCTCTTTGCATCAAAAAAGAATGAAATATTTCTGCTTCGATCTCATATTCCCACACACCGGGTTTTATAAATTGAAGTAAACGACGAAAAGTATTATCAGTAATATCGATTGCTTTTTGTAAAACTTCTATTTCCAACGGCGTTTTAATAGCCCGTAGTCTTTTTAAAATTTGTGCACTGCGCTTATAATTGTGCAACGGATATTTTCTTTTCATTTCTTCTGCATACCGATAATCTCTCACCGGCACCCAATTAGCTTTGCGGTCATGTTCATTTGTATTCAGATAAATATTATCGCTCCAATGGATCCATTTTTGTAATAAGGCCTCAATACTATCAAGCCATACAATATTTTCAATACCTGAAACAGCAGTTGCTTCTTCTTTGCGCAATCTTTTACCATCCCATTTTTCTTTCAGTTCGTTTGGACGAACCAGCACTAATACTTCGCGGAATTTTTTTTCAGGATTATCCGGAAAAAGGATCAGCATGCTGTCTTCCTGTATTACACCCGTTAACCAAAATAGGTCTGCGTTTTGTTTGAATTTATAAAGCGCATCAGCATTCATTGGCAACTCATCATTACTATTAAAAATGGCGATCGAGTTTGGTGCCATTTCTTTTACAAACCGTTGCCTGTTTTGAATAAAGATCTGCGGGTTTAGCGGGAGATATTTCATTGCAAAAATTATTTTTAAAGATAAGTCTGAAGGTTTAGCCTGATGTCTATCATTATCCCCAAAAGTTGATAAAAAACAAGTAATAAAAATTTCAATTGCTTTTTTTGCAATACTACTATTAATCAATGACTTTCAGCACCAGGCTATTTTTAGATCTGTAACATCATAATGTGTTCTACGAACACTTGTTTGTTTTGAATCGGCTAGTGCCCTACCTTTGCCGTCAACACCTAAAATAAAAGCTTGGCTATGTCAGTTCCGACCATTCCATTTCCCACTAAAAATTTCTTGAAATCTGTTTTAAAATTCTCCGAAAACGTTCATTACCAAACTTCTCCTGGAGATCTTGTTCTTGACACTCTTCGTCTTGGAGAAGGTGTTTTGAGCGACACGGGTGCCCTGGTAATTCAGACCGGGGAGTTCACAGGAAGAAGTCCGAAAGATAAGTTTACGGTGAAAGATGAGATCACTGAAAACACTATTCACTGGAATGAGTTTAATATACCAGTTGACGAAAAATATTATCATATCATTTATAAAAAAATGATCGATTACCTGGAGAAACTTCCCGAGCTCTGGGTAAGAGATTGCTATGCTTGTGCTGATCCTCGTTACCGTCTTAATATTCGTGTGGTAAATGAAAAACCATGGAGCAATCTTTTTGCATACAATATGTTCTTAAGACCAACCGAGGATGAGCTTGAAAACTTTAAACCCGAATGGCATGTAATAGCTTGCCCCGGTTTAAAACTTAATGCAGAAGAATGTGGTACGAGACAACATAATGTTTCTCTTATTTCTTTTAAGCATAAAATGATCCTTATTGCTGGCTCTGGCTATACCGGTGAAATGAAGAAAGGAATTTTCACGATCTTGAATTACATTTTACCACAGGAAAAAAATGTGCTGAGTATGCATTGCAGCGCAAACATGGGTGAAAATGGCGACACTGCTATTTTCTTTGGATTAAGTGGTACGGGCAAAACAACACTCAGCGCAGATCCTAACCGAATGCTTGTCGGAGATGATGAACATGCATGGACTTCAGATAATATTTTCAACTTTGAAGGTGGTTGTTATGCAAAGTGCATCAACCTGACCGAGGAAAAAGAACCAGAAATTTTTCAAGCTATACGCCACGGGGCATTGGTTGAAAACACAAAATTTTATCCCGGCACAAATAAAATAAATTTCGAAGACGAATCAGTTACAGAAAATACGAGGGTTTCATATCCTATAGATTTTATAAGTAACACACAGGAACCATCACTTGGTGGTTTACCAAAAAATATTTTCTTTTTAACCTGTGATGCATTCGGTGTATTGCCTCCAATATCAAAACTTACTCCCGGCCAGGCGATGTATCAATTCATCAGTGGCTATACGGCTAAGGTAGCCGGCACAGAAACAGGAGTTACAGAACCCAAACCCACTTTTAGTGCATGTTTTGGTGCGCCGTTCCTTCCATTGCATCCCGGAAAATATGCAATGATGCTTGGCAAAAAAATGCAGGAGAACAAAGTAAATGTTTGGCTTATTAATACCGGCTGGACAGGCGGCACTTATGGTGTTGGTAAAAGAATAAAATTATCTCATACCCGTGCAATGATTTCTGCTGCATTAGATGGCAAACTCGATAATGTGAATTATGAAAAACATGAAGTGTTTGGTGTAGCAATGCCTGTAAGCTGTCCGAAAGTCCCCTCACAAGTATTAAATCCAAGAAATACTTGGGCAGATACAAATGCTTATGATGAAAAAGCAAAATGCCTTGGCGGCTTGTTTGTAAAGAATTTTGAAAAATACGCAGCCGGCGTTTCCGAAGTAGTGCTTGCCGCTGCTCCGAAAATATAACAATGAACTATTGTTGCTTGCCAAACCCCCGCATTCATTTGCGGGGGTTTTTAATTTAGCCTCACCCCTCAGTCCCCTCTCCTACAGAGAGGTGAGGCCAGGCTTCAGAATGCAATCACCTTTGGTAATTAAGCATTTCAGCAATAGAATATATTTCATTTTCAGTTTTAAGATTTCATTTAAAGTTTATTTATCAACTTGCTGTTATTATTTAATAATGAAAAGATCATTTCTCGTAACAGCCTTCATTTTCCCCTTGTTCCTCCTATCACAGCTGGAAGAAGATTTTATAAAATGGAATGAGAATAGAAAATTAACCTGGGAGGATTTTAAGGCAGCACCACTTAAAATGGGAAGTACAGCTGCAATGACTACAACTCATCTTGGTTTTTCATATAATGTTGTCAATGGAAAAATTACCTACAAAATCGATTGTCAGTTTGAAAAAAATAAATCATGGGGTTTGATAAAAAATGATTGGATTCTCAAGCATGAACAAGGACATTTTGATATTGCGGAGATTTTTGCAAGAAAACTGAATAAGGGCGTTGGCGAATACCAATTCAATAAAGCCACGTTTCAAAAAGATCTTGATGCCATTTATAAATCTGTTGTTGATGAAAAAGAAAAGTTTCAACAACAATATGATGATGAAACGAATTATAGCCGTAATAAAACAATACAGGAAGAGTGGCTAAAAAAAATTGAATCTGAATTAAAACAAAATAAATCCTGGGCTGGCTATTGAGCAGGAATGATATTTACCTTGTCAGTTTTTCTCCTTCACAAAAACAAGTATTTGCCTTTTACTTGATTTACGTGGGGCGCCGTTTACGATCTGTGGGGCCAACTGCGGAGCATTCGCCATCATTCTCTGATTGATAAGATCAATCAGCGCTTCACTTTTGGGATCACAAATGATATTCTTCGTGCTTACTACACCGTCTGTTCCAATCTCATATTCTAACGTTACTGTATATCCACCTTTCTTTATCTTTTTTGTGTTTGACATCTCTGCATTTATGATCTTGGTGTATTCATCAGTAAATTTCTTCCAGGTCTTATTATTGTCTGAATATTTTAATTCTGGTTTGGCGGAGTTGTCTTGCTTAACTGATGTATCAGCCACCGTTTTATTTAACTGATCAACTTCTGTTTTCTTAGTGGAATCTTTTACAATTTTGCTACTTGCCACTAATGCTGAATCAGCCTTTAACTTTCCACTAAAAAGAGAATCCCTCAAAGATTTTTGAGCAAAACAGTTTGAGCTGATAAATAAAACTGCTAATAAAAATAATCTGTTCATGTTTGTAAAAATAAGAGGTACTTGTAAAGGTATTTTATAATCTAACTCTTACTGAACAGCAATTGTTAATTTTTCTTTGCACTAAAACAATCCGTAGATCTGGCTATCCACTCTGCGGATAATTTCTCCAAGATGTTCTTCGTTTTCCGGGAACTTATTCTTGTCAATATCAATCACAAGCAATGGGCCCTCTCTATATGCGTCGATCCATTTATTGTAGAATTCGTTCAATCGTTTCAAATAATCAAGCCTGATATTTTCCTCATACTCTCTTCCTCTTTTTTGAATTTGTCCCACTAAAGTTGGAACGGATGCTTTGAGGTAAATAAGCAGATCTGGTGGTTTCACCATTTGCTTAAGTGTTTGAAAAAACTGGAAATAGTTATCAAAATCTCTTTTGCTCATCAACCCCATCTCATGAAGATTGGGAGCAAAAATGTGAGCATCTTCATAAATGGTTCTATCCTGGATAACTGTTTCGCTTCCTTTCTGAATATCCACCAACTGTGACAAGCGACTATTTAAGAAATAGATCTGCAGATTAAAGCTCCACCGGGGCAT
>Ga0207712_10001298_pt1 | contig 17122 bp, 30 predicted proteins | sample KBSS44metaG_FD_184402 | JGI IMG/M metagenome (GOLD analysis project Ga0207712, IMG submission 184402) | Switchgrass rhizosphere microbial communities from Kellogg Biological Station, Michigan, USA - KBS S4-4 metaG (SPAdes) (version 2) | ecosystem: Host-associated > Plants > Roots > Rhizosphere... | reverse complement strand
CCGTTGTCCTGGCGGTCCTTCCTGATCTCGACGTTGGTGTAACCGCCCTTGATCGAGTCCCAGAACTGCGGTGCGTCGATCGGCACCGTCCAAGGTCTGTCGCGAAAGAAGCCGATGTCGTGAAACGCCACCATCTTTCCCATCGGGCCGTAGTTCGCCCAATCCTTTTCGAGATAGGGCAGCGTGTGGTTGGCGTCGATGAACACCACGTCGAACGGCCCGAGTCTGGCGGCCTGCTCGACCACCTTGACGTCGGTGCTGTCGCCCCAGATCGTCATCGCCTCGTGGCCCATGCCGTTGAGACGTTCGATGCACGCCACCAGCGACGGGCGCGAGCGGTCCCAGGCAATGGTGCCCTTGGGCAAGTCGATCGCAACGATGGTGGACTGCGGGCGCAGCGCCTGCGCGACACGCCAGAGCGAGCCACCGAACTTTGCGCCGACTTCCAAATAGCTCGACGCGCCCATGTCGCGCACCAGGTCGACGAAGGCGGCTAGCTCCGCCTCATGCTGCAGGACTTCCCGCTCGTAGAGAATCGAACTCACGAAGCATGCCCTCCAGCGTGGGTTTTTCCCAGATCAGTTTCTGTTGCGGCAGGAACCACGGCACCTGATCGCCGGGTTCGATGGCGTGACCGCTGAAACTCTTGCGCGTCAATTCGGGATCGCAGGAGATCGCGAACGGATATGCGGTGTAATAAAGCATCGCGAGCGGGCCATTGACCACGCCGAAATTCATCCGCGCGCCCGCGTACAGCGCCACCCGCTCGTGCAGCCCGATCGCCTCGCGCGTGGTGTCCTCGATCACGGTCGCGCCGATCTTGGCAGCGAATTCGAGCCACATCTCGCGATCGGAATTCTTGTGCGGGTTGTGAAACGTCTCGCGAATGGTGACGGTGTAGTCGGCGTGGCCGGGCGGCAGCACCGAGCGCAGGCGCGGCAATTCCTTTCCCGTTTTCACGAGGTCTTCCGTCAACAGGTGAAGCTGCACCGATCCGATCTTGTAGTCGCCCTCGTTGGCGACACGGCACGGCAGATCAGCGAGCGCCACGCCGGGCCAGATGTAGTTGCGGAACCGTTTCAGGCTCTCTGCGATCGGCCACTTGCTTTGCCGCATCGGCTCGACGCGGAACGTGATCTCGGTGGCACCGAGCAGTTTGACGTGCACCAGCCAGTTAAAGAAGTCGTAGGTGCTCGGTCGCGTGATCAACGCCATGTCATAGAGCGCGATCACTGAGCCACCTTCCCGCCATGCTGACGAGCGCTCCCAGGATCAACCCACAGACGCCTAGCGCGATCATCCAAAGGCCGATTTGCGTCACTTCGCTCACTTGTTCCTCTCGAATTCTTCCATCAGCCGGTCCATCGTTGCCGTCGCCCACACCATGCGCTGGTTCGGCAACATCCACGGCACCTGAGCGCCGATCTCGGTGTCCTGGCGTTTCCAATCCGGGCCGTTCAGCACCGGATCGCAGAACATCGTCATCGGGTATGGGGTCCACCACAGCATCGAGAACGGCCCGTTGGGCACGCCGAAGTTCATTTCCGCGCCAGCATAGATGGCCACGCGTTGGTGGAGGCCGATTTTGACGCGCGCGGTGTCCTCGATGATGCGCGCGCCGATGCGATTTGCAAACTTGCGCCACACCGGCGCGGAATTCTTCTGCGGCTCCCAGAACGTGTCGCGGATCGTCACGGTGTATCGCACCTGCGAATTGATCGGCGGGAGCACGCTGCGCAAGCGCGGCATCTCGACCCCGGAGGCTTGCACGTCGCGCCAGAGGTCGGCCATGAGGTGCGAGCCGATGACGCGGTCGCCGTCGTCCCCGAGGCGCGCGGGCAGGCCAGCGAGCGCGGGTCCCGGCAGCATGAAATTGTCGAGCCGGTCGAACGTCTCCTTGCGTGGCCATTTCTTCCGCATCAACAGCTTCGAGGAGGTCGAGAACGTGATCTGCGTCGCGCCCAGCACCCGTACGTGCGTCAGCCAGTTGAAGAAGTCATAGGTCGGCAGCCGGCGGTGGAGGTCGTAACAGGCGATCATCACCAAACCGTAGCGAAAGAACGACTCCAAGCCACCCAGAAAAACAAAAACGCCTCGGCTAGAAGGCACCCGCCGAACAGTAGGTTTATCAGGAAGTCTCGTCGTCTTTCTCGATCTAACATCAATCCGTCACCTTGGCTCTGTCGGGCACCCCGGACGGGATCGCGCCGTACAGGGCGGTCCTTTCCACCAGGATGGTGCTGTGGGCGGCCTCGGCGGCCCACTGGTAGGCCGGAAGGATCGCCTCGGGGGTATTCAGGGCTCGGACCTGGACCCGCCTCAGCATGCCCCGGAAGGCCTCTGTGAAGTCGTCGTCGTGCTGAGGCCCCGGATCGAAGGGATGGACCGACGGCACCGCCACCCGGATGATGACCCGCGGGTTGTAGCCGTTGCCGTAGATCGGGATGCGGTCGAGGTGGTTGACGAGCTGGTTGGCCGCGAGGAGCATGAAGTTCCAGCGCGGAAAGATGCATATCGGGAGGCGGCCCTCGAGGGCCAGTCCGGTGCAGAACCCGAGCTGAAAGTCCTCGGCCACCGGGAACTCGAGGAGCTTGTCCTTCGGAACCTCGGCGAGGGTGTCGGTCATCGTCGTGCCGGCGCAGCCGACGCCTTGCCCCACGAAGATCGTGCGCGGATCGTTGGCGAGCCAGCGCATCGTCCGACGGAGCTGATCAAAATACGGCGTCATTGTATCTTTCGTTGTCGCAGATATTTGGCGAACTCGCGACATTCTTCGGCGGCTGGCGGATCGCAGTCGCCGATAAGATCGGCGAGATGATCGAGCTCCTCGGCTTTGATCAACGTGCCGGTCCAGTCGAGCACGTGGGCGATCGCGGCCTCGAAATGCGCGTTGTAGCTCAGAATCGCACCCATGCGCCGATGCCGCTGTGCGGCCGCGTCAGCTTGTAATGATAGCGCTGCTTGTCGTAAACGTGAAGATACGATCCCCAGGACTCCTGGGTCGGGGTCATGACGCTCACGTCGTTGTCCTCGATGATGAAGGTGACCGGCAACTGGTGGCGCGCCGCGTACTTCATCGCCTCGTGGACGATCCCTGACTCCGCCGTCATGTCGCCGATGAAGCAATAGACGTAGTTGGCGCCGCCGCTATCTCGAATGGCCTTCGCGATCCCGACCGCGATCGGCGCGATGCCGCCGACGATCCCGGAACACAAGACCCGATAGGCCGGGAACGCCAGGCTGACGGAGCGGCCGGCCAGGATGGCCGCCCTCAACTCGATCGGTGGAACGCCCTTGAGGAGGCAGTGATAGTGCGAGCGCCAGCCGCAGAGGACCCAGTCTTCGGGGCCGATGTTGGAGAATATCTTGATCAGCTGTGCCTCGTTGCCGCCGCCGAGATGGATCGGGGCCTTGATGGCACCGGTCGCGAACACCTCGGCGATGTCGGCCTCGAAGGCGAGCAGCGTATCGGCGGTGATCAGCCCGACGTCAGCGCTCAATGTGCAAGCCCCAGCAGGAACACCAATGCGGCGAGACAGAAGATCGTCAACCAGATGTACGGATCGGCGCTGCCCTTCACGACGATGCGCTCGATCGGTATCTTTCCATTCATTTGACGCCCCTGCAAAGGCAACAGACAAATGCGATATTGATCACGGTTGCAATCACAACCGCCAACAAAATCAACGCACCCCAATCCCAACCGGACCACACTAATCGCGCCTCCAGATGCAGCTCGGCCCCGAGCGGGTGCCGCGATCGCCGGAAATCTCGGTGCGATGGATCAGTCGCAACCCGGCGGCGGTCATGTCCTTATCGACCTGTGCGCAGTCGACGTCGTCGCCGCGCCATGCGAAATACTTCAGCGTCTTGCGCCCGAGGTGCTTCATGAACTCGGACAACTGCTCGGCGTCCATGCCGACCGCGCCGAGTTGCTTGTATTCCTTCGAGGGCGCGCGCTTGATCTTGTGGTAGACGCCCATCATCAGAACGATGTCCCAACCGGCATCGCCGAACGGGGCAAGACATTCGGCACCCTTGGTGAGATCACCGACCTCGAATTGCGAGCGGCACTCAGCAAGATCGGCGAACAGACTGCGCGCGACGAAGATCGCGTCGGGCGCGAGATCGATGCCGTGGCAGATGCGCGCCTCGTTGCAGGCAAAGGCGTAGGCGGCGAGGCCGCGATTGCAGCCCACGTCGAGAACGCTGGCACCACGCGCGCGCATCAAGAGATCGGTGAGGCCGTCGAGCATGGCGTCGTGCAAGCGGCAGACGCGACGACCTGGCGGTTGATCGAGGTGGGCGATGATCTTCTCCGTCATGGGATGGCCTTCAAGATCGCGGCCCACTCGTCGTTGGCGCACGGCATGCTGCGCACGATTATGAACTTGCCTCGGTTCGTCATCTTGTTGTGCCACCAGACGCCGTCCTCGACGATCAGATGGGCGTTGCGACCGTCGGGCAATTGCTTGCCCGCTGATCGCACTGAGATCACCGCGAACAGAATGCCCTTGGTCAGCCGGTTGAGGTCCTCGAGCACGTGCCCGAGATTGTCCGGCTCGACGTGCTCGAGCGTGTCGATGCAGGTGACGAGGTCGTAGGACGATAGCTTGGGGCGAAATGACTTGGCGTACACGCCGGGATCGTATTCGTGGATCGTCACCGGCTGGCGAAAGCTGACCTTGCGGATGTTCTTGGCGAGGTGCCCGCCGCCGCAGCCGTAGTCGAGCCAGGTTCTCACCTTGCTGCCGCCGATGATGTTGGCGACGTGCATCCACCACTTGCCGCCGGACTTGCCGAACTTTCCCTCGACGTGCATCCTTTGCAGCGTGGCGCGATATTCGTCCGAGATCAGCGTCATGCCAGCAACCGTTTTGCCGCTTCATAGACCTGCTCGGGCGCGATCGACGCCATCGCGGCGGTGCAGTGTTCGCACGGCACGTACTTCCCGCAAGCCTCGCCGACGGCGATGTTCTCGTGAGTGGGATAGCCCGTCACGGAGACCGGGATGAACCCGCCGAACAGCACAACCGCGGGCTTGCTCATCGCGGCGGCGGCGTGGTGCAAGCCGCCCTCGGCGGTGATCACCATCTTGCAGCGTTTGACGAGGGCGGCGGCGCGGCGGAAGTTCTTGGTCTCCAGCGTCTTCACCTTGCGCAGCCCGACGACCATGTGGGGATGCTGGAACTGCGCGATCTGATGGCCGTCGCGCGCGAGGTGATCCGCCACCCACTGATAGCGATCGAGCGGCCAGAGCTTGTTGACGGCGCTGCGCTTGGGCGGGACGTTCGGCTCGATGATGATCCAGTCCCCGCCGATCGCGGCGGCTCCGGCCTTCTCGTGATCGTCGAAGAACATCTCGCCGGGGATGGGCCGCCAGTCCATGTTCCAAATCCAGCGCTCGTTGGCGCTGTCTTCGCGGTTGTAGATGCGATGGCTGCGGTAGAACGGTATCCACCTCAGCGTGAACTCGCGCACCATGTTCTGGCCGCCGTTCTCGGCGCCAGGGCGGGCCACGTTCGGGTTGTTGCGGTAGATCGCCTCGCTGTTGTGGTCCCAGATGATGTTGCGATGCGCCTCGTCGCCGAACGCGATCAACTCCTTGCGGGCGTAGGCACCGCGCGCCATCCCCGCGCCCATCAATTGATCCCCGAAGCCCACGGTTAGTCCTGTCTGGCGTCGATCGGCTCGGCCATCTGTTCGTCGCGCGCCAGCTTCATGTCGTTGAGCACTTCCAGAATTTGCCGAAGCAGGATGCGAATATCTTCCAATTTGATCTCGACCATCGTCTCGTGGTTGCTCATTGCACGTTCTCGCGCGCCAGCAGCCTCACGTCGACGGAGAACCTGATCTTGTCGGTGTGGTTCACCGCCGCGCCGTGAATGAGCGAGCCGGGGAACAGCGCCACCGAGCCGTCGGGCACGATCATCGGCTCCGGCACCGCCTGGTAGATCGTGTCTGGCGGGCTCCTCCAGCCGGTGATCCTCTTGGGAGCGTACAACAGACCGATCTTGCTGCCGTCGGAGCCGCGCATCACCTCCGCCGAGTTCTCCTGCACCGTCTCGATGTCCTTGTCTGGAATGAGATCGGTGCCGGGGAAGTATTGGAGCGTGTTGTCGATCGTGACGTTCATCACCGGCATCCAGAGGTTCACGCTTCCGGCAGGGGCACCATAGAAGGACTCGCGGTGCCAGCCGACGACATCGTTCGCCAAACCAGGTCGGGCGGCACGGAGGTAGATGCCCGACTGAAGCATGACGTGCTGAGAACTACAGTAGCGGGCGATCTCGTCGCGAATATTCCACGCCAAGACGGCTCCGAGCCCGCGTTCGTTGATGGCATCCTGCGCCCTCGCCACCTTGGCGTGATACTCGCCCGCTTCCATCTCGCTGTAGTTCACGCTGCTGGAGAAATTCCAGTGGATCACGGTGCGCAGTTGCGACAGCACGTAGTCCGAGTGCAGCTTGACGACCTCGACGTTCATTCGCGCTTGCCGGTGCAGAGCGCGAGACGGTAATGGCACATCGGTCCGAAGCCGGTGTGAAGCGTACTGTCCTGCATCCCGAACATGTAGACGTTGTGGAAGTGCTTTGTCATGGTCTCGCGCAGCCCATCCTCAGTCTTGCAGTTGACGTGATGCTTGCGTGACAACTCGCTGGCGTGCGGCTGGCTCTCAAAGCTCGGCATGCCGATGATGCAGGTGCCATTCTTCCAGAGATGCCGGATCATGTTGTCGATCACCAAGACCTCTATATTTGGCTGGATGTGTTCGAGGAAGTCGAGTGCGAACACGGCTTCGAATTGAATGCCGATCTCGGGAGCGACGTGAACGATGTCCCATCTATAGAACGTGCCGGGATAATCAGGTTGATCCTCGCGATCGACGCCGACGAGGCTGCCAACCGCCGGCTTGACGATCCGCGCGCCGGTGCCGTCGCCGCAGCCGACGTCGAGGGCGAAGTTCGCGCCCGCGATCATCTTCGCGACGAAGGTGTAGCGCGCCAGGACGAAGCCGAGATGCTTCGGATCGGTGGCGAACGAGGCCGCGTGCATTGCGCCTAGATGTGCCACGTTTTACTCCGGTCCTACAAGGAAGCGCCGCGATAACGGGTGCTTAAACCACTCGTTATTTAGTTGCCATACTCGTTCATCAACCCACGCCATTCCCTCGACTAGCCATTCATCAGTTGCCGCAACCAATTCAGGGTTTCGCCTCCAAGAGAACCCGTCGAAATCCTTGCCCCTTGGGTCTGGATTGGTGTTCTTGTATTCACGCCACGCGGTATTGCGAAGCTCGTAATACATATAATTTTTAATCGTCTCCGTTTTTATTCCAACGCTTATCGCCGCCTCTTTCGGGGACGCGCCGGCCCTCACCATATCGAAAGCGCGGCGGGAGCGTGACGGAGCTCTGTTTGCTTTGCGTTCTGCTTTCGCGTGACCTCTGATCGCTTTCAACTCGTCCCGCAGCGTCTGCATTCGTTTGAGCGCGGCGTCAAGTTCCGGCAGAACTTCTGCTTCGGAGCGCATTACGACACGTTTAGGAATGTCTTGTACCACGCGTGCATCTCGCCTAGTCCTTGTAGCGCTTCCATCGTCCTTCCTCGAAGACCCAAAAGCTATCGCTGATCATCTCGTAGGCGCGCAAGCCGTTCGCCTTCCAAACTGAGGTCCACAGCGCGCCATTGAGCGGGCATCGCTCCGGCGCGTTCATCGGCATCAGCTCGTTGGGGTAAACAAACGTCATAGCCGCGCCCACAAGATCAGAAGCTCGACGCCGATCAACAGAGCGAACAGCAGAAAGATGATGACCTCAATGATCGCGTTCATGGGAACAACGCAAACAACGCTAGAATAATTCCCGCCAGCGACATGCAGACACCTACAATGGCGATCGCGAAGCCGATGTTTGCTTGACGCTGCATCTTCGCCAAAGCCTGGAGTTCCTCTTCGAGTTCGGCGTCGGTCATGGCCGTCATCCGAATGTCTTGTGCCACGCGCGCAGCCCGTCCTCCTTCGTTACCGGCATGCTAGTTACAGGGGTGCAGGAATCGATGTAGAGCAGATATTCATCGGCCCATTGCGGAACTCTGTAGCCGCGCTCGTCCGGGCCTTGGCCGAAGCACTTCTTCAATGGGCACTGGCTGCTGTCGCCGTTCATGCCGATGATCGCGCCGTCCGGCTGCTCGTTGAGCCAGCGCCAGAATATTCGGCGATCGTACCGCACGAGTTTGGTCATGGCCGCATCACGAAGTCGACACGCTGCTTCTGAAGCTCTTCGAGGTTGTCGGCGACCCATCCGCGCATCCGCGACATGCCTTCGTTCCAGTTGATCATCGGGTGCCAGCCGAATTCTCTGATCTTCGTCGAGTCGATCCAATAGCGCGCGTCCTGGTGATCGCGGTCGGGCGCAGACACGTCGCAGAGATCAGAGACGTCCTTCATGCCGAGATACTGCGAGATCAGCGTGGCAACGTCGATCATCGGCGTCGGATCGGTCGGCCCGACGTTGTAGATGCCGAGTGGCTTGTCACGCAACAGATAGATCGCGCGCGCTAAATCCTCGCTGTGAATGTAGCTTTTCTCCGCCTTGCCGCCGCCGTGCAGCGGCACCTTGCGTCCGGTCATGCCGAACAGGAACGCCTTCGGGATGAAGCGGTGAAGCTGTTGCCCCTCGCCGTAGCAGTTCGACGGTCGCACGATGATGGCGGGAAAACCGCGGTTGCCGACCAAGGACAAATACTGATCGAACGCGATCTTGCTCACGGCATACGGGCTCGTGGGGATCGCGGGGAATTCCTCGGTTGCTGGTCTGTCGGTCGAGCCGTAGCCCTCGGACGTGCTGATGTGGATGAAACGTTGCAGCCATTTCTTGCCGATCAGCGCCTCGACCAGCCGCGACAGCCCGACGCAGTTCGTCTCGAAATACTGCCATGAGCTGGTGAAGCTGGTCGCGCCCTCGCCCTGCGCGGCGAAGTTGACGATCACGTCCGGCTTCACGAAGTCGAGTAGCTTGAGCACTTGATCATCTTGATAGGTGATGTGCATCGGCACGTAGGCGTAGCGACCATCGCCATCTCCGACGCCCATTCTGAAACATGGCGGTTTGGGCGGCGCGCGACCAATTGAAAACAAGGACTCGGTTTCGGGCTGATCAAGCAGGAACTTGGCGGTGTGAAGCCCGAACGATCCGCCGCCGCCAAGAATGATGTACCGCATCACTCACCTATCGCGACGCACACGAAGTAGCCGAATCGTTGCTTCTCCATCGCGTCCTTGCCCGCCGTCTTGCACGCGATCTCGGTGCCGAATGGCTTGGGCAGCGTCACCGGCCTGCAACTCGACGGGTTCATGACGATCGTGTTGGCGCACAGCGTCAGAACCAGGAACCACTCCGTCATATCACACCAGCGATCTCGCCACCGCGCGGCGTGATGCCCTCGCCGTGCTCGGCGACCCAATCGCGGTTGTAGAGGCAGTGGAGGCCAGGGTCCCACTTGTCGAGGAGGTTCGCGAGAATGCCGCACAGCATCGGCAAGTTCATCGGGCTATAGGTGTCATTCGCGTACACGTCGCGCCCGGGGAACGCGACGGGGCCGAAGCGGTAGATCGCCGCGCCGAGGCGAAGGAAGCCGGCCTCGGCCTCGAGCTTGCACTGGCCGTAGACCGTGTCGGGATGCGTCTCGGCGGCAGACGATGACAGGTAGACGAGCCTGCCGCCGAGATAGCTCACCAGCGTCGCGGTCTGCAGCAGCAGGATGACGTTGATGCGGCGAGCCTCGACCGGGTCGGCCTCGCACGGCTTGAAGCCGTTGATGCCGGTGACGAAGAACGTCACCTCCGCCTCCGGCAGATAGGTCGGCCAGCGCAGGTCGTACGGCACGGTCTTGAGTCGCAGCAGCGCCTCGACGGGTGGCCACTTGCGGGTGGTGCAGATCGCGTCGCGCCCGTTGCTCACCAAGTGAGCCATCAGCGCCTTGCCTATTTGGCCGTCGCCACCGACGATGAGTGCGTCATGCATCCGTTCCCTCCCAACATCTTTTCTATCGTCTTCACGTCGCGCGCCAAGTGACCGCCTCGCGGGTCACCGGGAACAAGATAAGCGCCCATGCGCGCGTCGAGCTTGATGCCCTCGATCATGTCGTGCCACGAAGCGCCGACGCGGTCGGCAACGCGCGCGAGCTCGTTCGTCGCCTCGATCTGCTTCGAAAGATAGTAGTTGATCGCGAGCTTGGTCAGTTCGGCGCTCTCGTAGGTCATCTTCACGATCGGGCAGCCGAACGTCAGCAGATATTCCATGTAGGCCCACGGCAGATCGTTGTACGGGTTGGCGCAGCCGACGACGAAGCGCTCGGGAAAGGTCGCGCGCCGCAGCGCCGCGTTCATGATGATGGTGTCGACCTGATAGAACAGCCGCGGGTTCTTGGAGGTCAATTCCTTCCACCAGCGGCTGGTGTATCCCGGCGGCACCTGGCTGGCGATGACGACCGTGACGTGGGCAGGCAATTCGAGGCAATGCCGCATGTGCCAGTCGACCTGCTTGAGATCGTCGTGATCCTCGACGTCCTGCGTCACGAACACGAGGTTGCAGTCCTCCAGATCGGTCACGGTGGTCTTGAAGCCGCGCAGATGGCTCGCCTCGCGCAGCGTCTGACCCAGGTGCGACATGCCGGAGAAGCCAACCAGCATCATAGCCTCTGCAAAACGGCGAGCAACATCTTGTCCACATCGGACAACAAGGTTTCAAGCTCAGCATCAAGGTGAGAGCGCATTCCAGCCGCCTGCACTCTGGATCGAAGTTCCTTCACGCTGTCATACGTTGGATAGGGCGTCGTCAAGGTCTGATCATGATCTCTCTCGATCATCGATGCATCACGTCGATCTCGCTGAGATGCCCTTTCGTCGGATCGAAGGCCGACTCCGAAGCATTCTTGTAGACGCCCTGCCATACCTTGTGCATCCGCTTGACGTTGTAATATTGATCATCGGTCATGCTGTCGGGGAGCTTGCCCGCCTTGAAGGCGTCGCAGAGATCGCGGATGGCATCCTCGACGGTGCGCCTCGGCTCGAAGCCGAGGACGCGCTTGATCTTGTCGCTGTTGACCTGATAGGAGCGCGCGTCGACGGTGGCCGTGCGTTCGATCTTGATGTCGTTGAACACGGAGCCAGCGTGCCTGCCCTGGAATTCTTCCCACACCACGCCGGCGACGATGACCGCCAATTCCATGATGGTGTAGTTGCGCTGCCCGACGTTGAACGTCTCGCGTTGAATCACCAGATACGGCGCTTTCAACATGCACAAGTAGCAGTCGACCATGTCCTCGATGTGGAGGTTCGGGCGCATCTGCGCACCGCCGTGAACGATGATCTTGCCCGTGCTGTAAGCGAGGTTGGTGAGGATGTTGACCGCGAGATCGAGGCGCTGGCGCTCGCTGTAGCCGCAGATCGTCGACGGGCGCAGCACCGTGCCGACGAAGCCGTCGCTGCAATGCTTGAGCAACAGCGGTTCGCACAGCCCCTTGTATTTGTTGTACAGCGTGATCGGGACGAGCGGGTGATCCTCGGTGACGTTGGGCGAATCGCTGATGCCGTAGACCGATGACGTGCTGGCGTAGATGAACCGCTCGATCCCGGCTTGCTTGGCGGCGATCACCATCGGCTCGAAACATTCAAAATTGATCGTGCGCGAGAGGCTTTCGTCGAGCTCGAAGCTCGGATCGTTGGAGATGCAGGCGAGATGAATGACGTCGTGGCAGACGGGGAACCATTCGGCGAGGCGTTTGGTGTCGCGAATGTCGCCTTCGACCACCGTCAGGTTTGGCTGCCATTTGAGCCGGTTCGGGAAGTACATCGCGTCGTAGACGACGACCGCATATCCGGCGTCGAGAAGGCGCGGCACCAGCCGGTGCCCGACATAGCCGGCGCCGCCGGTGACGAGAACGCGCTTCACGATGTTGGACCCATGTTAACGAACCCTGATTTCAACGTCAGCGGTAGGCGAATGCGCTGCTTCCAGCACAGCCAGTCGAAGACATGCCACGAATACGAGGGGTTCTCCTTTCGCCAGCAGGCTTCGGAAACGGCGATGTAAATGCGACATTCCGCGACCGTTTCGCTATCCAGGACCGGCTTCGTCATACGCCCAACTCGCATCGACAATTCCAGTGATACGGAGGGTCCTCGATGAACCATTCGCTCATATACAGGAAACGATGATCGAATTGCATCAGCGAATGCGTCATGTGATCCACGAGGGTTTTGTCACTTCTGTCAACACATCGGGCCGCTCGGGCGGTGTCTTGCTCCACAAGTCATTCAATTCTTTTGCGACCCGCTTGGCATCGAACAGCGAATCGAATTGCGCGACCACTCCATGCTCCTCGATCACCACGATCCACGTGTCGCGGAACAAATTGCTCGGGCGGACGCGGTATCTCATGACAGATAGTCCCTGCCGCATTCGCATACGCGCCAAAAATTGGGCGGCCAATCTTCAGGCGCGACCGCTCTCGGTCGACCGATGAGCGTGAAGGCCAGCACCCATCCCATGAAGTCGTTGAACATCATTAGATACTCGATGTTCGTTCGCGGGGCTGGCAAAATTCCCGTCATCGCATCGCCTCTTCGGTCGCGTCGATCATCGCGCGCACGTCGTCGGCGCTGACCGCCACGTTGCCGTCTCGACCGACCTTCACCGCCGCGGCCATCGAGCCGAGGATCGTCGCCTGGACCGCGCCGCCGTCCGCCATCATGGCGAGGGTGGCGTAGGCGAGCAAGGCATCTCCGGCTCCGACGGGATCAACAACGGCGTCGCAAAGCGGATCAACAACCACAAAGCTATCGAGGGCAGAATGATCGGCCCCCATGCAGCCAAGAACTCCGCGGTCGCCCAGCTTAAGCACAAGCACCCCACAACGAGCAGCATCGTAGAGCCGGCTAGCAAGAGGCCGAATGCCCGAGTCCTGATCGCTGAGGGCATGACGCGCCTCGCGCTCGTTGGGGGTGATGAGATCGAAGTCGGCGAACTGTAGCACATTTCCCCAGCGACTTGCCACCTGACTGTCGGCCGCGCGGAATGACCGTCGCGGTATCGCGTCGACAAAAGCAGGGATTGTCCGTTGGTTAAATATTCCATGGCGAAAGTCCGAGAACACGATGCCGTCGGTGTGGGTGTCGCGAAGCCAGTGCGTCATGGTCGCGAGCTGCGCGTCGGTGATCGAGCTGTTGTCGAGCGTGTCGACCTTGAGAATGCGATGGCCGTCGACGACGTAGGCCTTCTTCTGCGTGGTAGGGCGGGCCTTGTCGATGACGGGCAGGCATTTCACGCCAGCGTTAAGAAGATCGGCCATGACCACCGAGCGGCAGCGATCGTCCCCGAGAACGGTAGTGAAGGTGACGTCCCCTCCGGCAGCGGCGAGATGTTTAGCCACGATGGCCGCACCGCCCACGAATTCGCATTCGCGCTGGAACATGGCTCCGATGGTGGGAGTCTTGGGCTGGCCCTGGCCGAGCCCGCAGTGGACGTAGCCGTCGACGATGGTGTCTCCGACGACATGAACGAGCCTTCCCCTCATGCGATCGACGGTCTGGCGGAGCTTGTCGCAGGTGACGTCCCAGCGCTCGAACGTGGCCTGGAGCTTCGTCAGCCTCAGCACCGGCGCCGACAGCGTGATCAGCTTCGACGAACTGTAGACCACGTCGCCTGGCGTGAACAGTATCTCGCCGCCATAGGCCTGGAGCGCGGTCAGCTCCTTGTCGGTCTTGGCCGACCCGGCGGCGGCGTACTCGAAGCCCTTGGCGAAGTAGTCGGGCTGGATCAGCGCGATGTTGTCGACCGGCTCGGCCTTGTCGTCGATCAGCACGAAGTCGACCGCCTCGAAGGCGGCGAGGTTGAAGGCCCGCAGGTCCTGGGGCACGTGCGGGCGGCTCTCGCCCTTGGTGATGTGTCGGTCAGCGGTGAGCGAGGCGATCAGCACGCTGGCCTTCGACTTGGCGTAGATCAGGTGGCGGACGTGACCGGGGTGAACGATGTCGAAGACGCCGTGGCACATGATCACGCGCCGGTCGCGCGGGCGCGACCCGACGAGGTCGCGAATCTCGGCTGCGGTCCTTACCTTGTGGGCGTAGCGGTCGAGCAATAAATTTCCCTCAACTCGTCCCAGCTTCGCGCCGCCACCGGCCGCCATTGCGGGCAGAACCGGCCGCGCCATCCCTTCTTGAGACAGGTGCAATAGTCACCCATCGCGCAATGGCCGTAGTTCTGGGCGATGTAGTCGGCCTCGTCAGACACGCGGTGCCCTCTGCAGCAGCGCCGGGCGCCAGTCGTAGGTGTAGCCGCTGACGTGGCCCTTGTCATCGAACGTCTGCCGCCGCCACTGGCGCTGGAGCTCGCCATTGCGGTCGTAGCGCAGCACGTTGGTCGGAAAGAACGGATCGTCGAGGGTGTCGGCAGCGATCATTCACCCTCCAGAATGGCCAGCACGGCGTTGCACACGGCGCTGTCGCCGATCTCCTTGCCGGTGCCCTTGATGCTGATGCGGTGCGTGAGCAGCCAGCGGTGAGCGGCCGAGGCGCGCGGATGGCCGGGACCCTTGAGCTTTCCCGCCCAGCGGGCGATCGCGACGATGCTGATCTGCGACTCGCGCGAGGCGAAGAAGTAGTCGGCGGGCGAGCACTCGGCCAGGGCCAATTCGTCGGCGTCGGTGACGACGTGAACTCGATCGCGCGGGAACGAGTCGACGATGCCGTCGTCGATGGTGATGCCCGTGAACTTGAGCCCGGCATGGCGCACGAACGCCACCGGGTGGAGGTGAAAGGCTCGGGTGACGACCTCGTTGTCGCCCTCGACGAAGTGGATGCACGCCAGCGACGGCGAGTGCCCGCTGCCCCAGATCGCGTCGGTGATCGTCGGGTGGCGGTTCTCCCAGGCCCAGGCCAGGAGGTCGCGCGACCTGACGCCGATCGGCGGCCGCGTCTCCGACAACGTGCGCGTGCCCGCCGCCATGATCAGCTGCTTGCCCTCGGCAAAGCGGCGCTCGCAGGCCTCGAACAACTCGACCGACGCGCAATGATCGGCGTTGATGATCGCGATCTTGTCGCCGGGATTGGCGCGGGTGATCGCGGCCTGGTGGCACGCGCCGAGCGCGTAATATTTCGACACGAACGTCGGCGTCTGCAACGTGATGACTTGGTTGCCGACCAGCTTGCGCACCTTGCGTTCGTCGTCGGTGTGGACGATGAACTGCGCGTCCTTGATCCCGGCGTATTTCAGCGCCGCCTTGACCGACGGCAGCGAGGTGGTCTGGAAGTAGTCGAGGGCGCGGTCACCCCATGCCGGGATGACGACGATCCACGTCATCGATAGTGGTTTGGGAAATTGGAGTGATAGACGTCGTGGCTGACGCGCTCGCGGAGCTTGACGATCTCTCGAAAGGCCCAGTGCTCGCGCTCGGACTTCGGCTCGCCCTCGTCCATCATCTGGCGCTCGAGCTCGGCGTCCGGCGTCGGATCGAACACCGCGTGAACGAGGTCGCAGATGCGGGCGTGGATGGTCATGCCGCCATCAGCTTGATGCGCGTCAATTCGCTGCGCCACTCGTCGGCGTAGTCGCAGGCCTCGTAGCCCGGCATGTTGGGCAACCCCTCGGTGAAGTGAACCATCGCTGGCTTGATCTGCGGGTCGGACCAGCCGACGAGATGGTTCCACTTCCGATCGAGGGCTCCGATCTCATGGTTGTCGAGCCAGCAGAGGGCGTGAAGGTCGCGCCCGGGGAGGGTGTTGACGATGCCGTTGATCCCCGTCCACGACTTGTTGGCGGGGTGGTCGCAGTTCATGACCATGAACGACGACCAGTTCTTGCGCCGGTAGCGCGTCTGCATCTGGCCGTCCATCTTCTCGATCTCTGGAGGCTCGTGGCGGTGATGCACGCAATAGACCGCCTTGCTCGGATCGAGCCCCTCGAACACCTCGCAGACGTCGCCGCGGAACAGCACGTCGCCGTCGGTGAAGAGAGCCCAACCGGTCTGAGCCAGGAGGGGCACGAGGAAGCGGGCGATGGCATGCTCGGTGCTGCACGATCCGTCGTAGTCGTCGCGGATCGAGAGCTCGTCGATCATGCGATGATGGTCGCCGATCAGCACGGTCGACGTCGGCCTGGTGTAGAGGCCGCGCTCGATGACGTCGTTGAGGACGAGCTTGTGGACCGGGATCGACTGCGACATGTGACGCAGCATCGAGTGGCGCGCCACCTCGAAGGCGTCGCGCTCGCGCGGGTCCCAGCCGATCCAGATGCTGCGATTCATATTTGATAGTCTTTCTGAATTGGCGGCACGAAGTCGGTGGCGTTGCGCTTTCGCATGATGCACGACACGATCAGGTTGCCGGCGCGCAACTCTGGCTCCATCGAGGCGCGCACGTGCGGCTTGAGAATGTCGAGGCCCTCGGCGTGAATCATGAACTTGACGTCCTGCGACGTCCAGATGCCGATCATCTCGTAGCGGTTGGCCTCGGCCAGGTCGTAAAATAATTCAGGCTTGTATAAGTAGAAGCAGTGCCGATCGTAGCCACGGAATGGCACGCAGTGCACCATGAGCCCTTCGGGTCGACAGGCTCGGTGGATCGTGCGGAAGCACTCGGCCTGATCGAAACAGTGTTCAGTGGTGCCGTGGTTGGTGACGAAGTCATAGACACCATCGAGGTTGATCGGCTTGTTGAGATCGTAGCGGTGGGCGCCAAACTTGCCGTCGATGTCGATCGACTCGTATTCGAAGCCGAGCGCGCGCATCAGATCGCCCGCCGACACCATGTCGGGCGGCACCGCGACGCCGAAGCTGCCGAACAATTCGGTGACCAGCTCCGGGCATTTCTTGACGAACAGTTCCTGCGAGCCGAGATCGAGCACGCTGCCGGGCTGCAGCAAGCCGCGCCGCGCCATCCAGACGTAGATGCTGAGCCCGATGCGGCCGAGGCCCATTCAGATCACGATCAGCGCGAAGATCAGCGCGCCGATCGCAGCGCCGACCCAGAACGGCCAGATGACCGTTGGTCGCGTCGGTGGGCAATCGCAGATCATGTTCGATCCATCTCCGTGGGGACACTTCATCGCGTCACGATCCCGATG
>Ga0207712_10001295_pt1 | contig 17155 bp, 14 predicted proteins | sample KBSS44metaG_FD_184402 | JGI IMG/M metagenome (GOLD analysis project Ga0207712, IMG submission 184402) | Switchgrass rhizosphere microbial communities from Kellogg Biological Station, Michigan, USA - KBS S4-4 metaG (SPAdes) (version 2) | ecosystem: Host-associated > Plants > Roots > Rhizosphere... | reverse complement strand
CAAATTCCACTATGTCTGCCCCATGCACGAAGACATTACCTCGCAGAAACGTGGGACATGTCCGAAGTGCAAAATGAAACTGGTTAAGAAGCCTGTCCCACAAGAACCGGCTCAGTAGTTGTAGTTCAGATGGCCACGAAGAAGCACAAAAGGAACAGAGTTGTATCGATCGGTGTTCTGTTCTTTTTGTGCCTTTTTGTGGCCGCTGAACCGTTTCGCATCGTTAACGCTTCACTCGACAAAGCTGACACGATGCCCTGCTGCGTTGGCAAAGCAGGACATTGCGAATTGGGAATCGCGGCGAAGAAAGTCCCGCCACCCAAATCGGAACCGATGTGCGGTTTGCACGGAGCCGAGATGGAAAGCGACGGCGTCACCATCGTCGCCGAGCCAGTTGTTGAATCTCCACACTCACACAGCCAAACTGCTGAAACAAACTCCTCACAGCCAAGCGCTGAATCACACTCGTTGGGTCAGCCCTGTCACATGGATTGCTCGTCCTGTGCAGCGAGCGCGGCTCGACAACAAAAACGCGAAAGAAGCATCGTCCAACCTAACCGGCAACAAACTTCCTCGGTAACGACCCTCTCGTTCTACGAGGAACAGGTGCTCCTGTTTTCGTCCAATGAAAACTGGAAGCAAGTCTGCCCCAGGGGACCTCCGTCAATCTCCGCTTAATTAATTTCTAAATCTGATTCAGCCCTCAGGACTCGACCCAGTCCGGAGGAGCTCCATCTATTTGGCGGAGAAGTCCCATGCGAATACCAATCTATGCTGCCCTCTTAATTCTTATTCTTTGGGGTCTCGGTGCAGCTCAACAAAGCGTCACGTCCGGCACGCTCAGCGGCCGGATTGAAGATACACAAGGCGCTGTAGTGAGCGGCGTCACGGTGACGGCGACTCACGTCGAGACCAACCATCAACTTACAACCACTAGTGACGTGGAAGGGAGATATCGATTCCCTTACCTGCGCACTGGCGACTACGATCTGAAAATCCAGGCCGAAGGTTTTGAATCGATGACCAAACAGCTCACCGTCATGGTGGGTCAGGCTCTCGATCTGCCGATCAAGTTGAATGTCGCGGGCGTGACGGCCCAGGTCGACATCGGCGGGACCGACGTGCCGGTCATCGAGACGGTTCGCACACAGATCACCGAGACGATCAGGCCGCGAGAGATCAACGAGCTGCCGCTTAACGGACGAAATTTTCTCGACCTCGCGCTGCTGATCCCGGGAGTGTCACCGACCAATACCGGAAGTAATCAGCGCTTTGCGGAGACTTCCGCCGTGCCGGGACAAGGCATCTCGATCGCGGGTCAACGAAATCTCTACAACAGTTTCGTGCTCGACGGTGTTTCAGCCAACGACGACGCGGCCGATCTCACGGGCACTTACTACAGCGAGGAAGTGATCGACCAGTTTCAGGTGGTGACTTCCGGCGGCATTGCGGAATTCGGCAGAGCTTCGGGCGGCGTAGTAAATATGTTGACTAAGTCTGGCACGAACGATTGGCACGGCGGCTTGTACGGGTTCTTCCGTAACCAGCGTTTTGACGCGCGTAATCCTGTGGCGCCGACAAAAGATCTGCTGACACAGGCGCAGTACGGCGGCACGATCAGCGGACCGATTCGGCACGACCAGACGTTCTTCTTCACGAACTTCGAACAGACGCGTCGAAACTATTCCGCCGTCGTTACTATCGATCCGACGCTGGTCAACCCCATCAATAATCGTCTGCGCGCCACTAACTATGGCGGTCAATTGATCGAGAGTGGCGTTGTGCCGGCGAGTTTTGACACCACCAACTTCTTCGGCCGGATCGATCACAGCATCAATTCGCGCAACCAGCTCAGCGCTCGTTACAGTCTCTACCACATCAATGCCATCAATTCGCGCAACGTGGGCGGACTGAACGCCGTCAGTCGCGGTACCGGTATCAACGACACCGATCAGACGGTGCAGGTCAACAATGTAACGACTTTCAATTCCCGCACGCTGAACGAGGCGCGTTTTCAATACACGAACAGCCGCCTCGATGCGCCCGTCAATGACACTGTCGGACCGGCAATCAACATCACCGGAATTGCAAACCTGGGCATCGCGACATTCTCGCCGCAGGCTCGCGATATCAATCTATTCGAAGCTGTAGACAACGTCTCGACGCAGCGCGGCGCGCATACGTTGAAAGTGGGCGGTAACTTTCTCTACAACCGCGTCAACATTTTCTTCCCCGGTGCCCTCGAAGGCGTTTACCAGTTCGCATCGATGGGCGCCTTCCTCGCTGGCAACTATCAGACGTTTCAGCAGGCGTTCGGCGTGCCGAGCCAGCTTCAGTCGAATCCGAATATCGGCGTGTTTGCGCAGGATGAATGGCGTGTCCGTCCCGATCTGACGATCAATGCCGGGCTTCGTTACGATCTGCAGTTTCTGCCGGATCCGATCCAGACTGATACCGACAACATCTCGCCACGATTGGGGATCGTGTGGGCGCCCGGCGACCGAAAGACCGTCGTTCGCGCAAGCTTCGGCCTCTATTACGATCGCATTCCACTGCGAGCAACCTCCAACGCGCTGCAACGTGATGGCTCGAAGTATCTCGTCGTCCAACTGTCGCCGACTCAACCCGGCGCGCCGGTGTTTCCGAACATCCTGGCGCTGCAACCGGCGAGCTTGCCGACGAAGCCTAACATCACGCGTATCGATCCGAATATCGAAGCCAGTTACAGCCAGCAGGCGAACTTCCAGATCGAGCGTGAGCTGCCGGGCAATGCCGTCGTTTCCGTCGGCTACCTGTACGTACGCGCGCTACACCTGATACTTTCGCGGAATGCAAATGTCCCGACGGTTCCGGTGTCAGCGGGCATTCCGAACCTGGGCCGGCCGGATCCGAACTGGGGCAACATCTCGCGCTTTGAGAGCTCGGGAAAGTCGAACTACGACGGCATGGTCGTTTCATACAACCAGCGCGCTACCTCGTGGGCCAGCATGCGCGTCTCGTATACGCTCTCGAAGGCATTCGACGACGCGGGCAACTTCTTCTTCTCGAGCGTGCAAAACAACTTCGATATAAACGACGATCGCGGCCTTTCGGACAACGATCAGCGACATCGTCTCGTCGTAAGCGGTTCGCTCGAAGCGCCACGACACACGAAAGCCACAGGGTTCCAGCGCTTCCTGTGTGGTTTTCAGATGGGTTACATATTCACGTACGCGTCGGGTTTGCCGTTCAACGTGCTGCTGGGAAGCGATCGAAACTTCGATACGAACTTCAACGATCGGCCGGTTGGCGTTGGGCGCAATACGGGACGCGGATTTGACTTCGCATCGCTGGATTTGCGGTTAAGTCGAAAGATCCAGTTGACGGAGCGAGTCGACTTGCAGTTCTTGGCTGAGGGCTTCAATGTCCTGAACCACGCGAATCTGGGAGTGCCGAACAACACGTTCGGCTCGGGCGTCCAGCCTTTGCCGAGGTTTGGGCAACCGACCGCCGCATTCGATCCGCGGCAGTTTCAATTTGGAATGAAGGTGAGTTTTTGAAGAGGATTTCTCCCGCAAAGACGCAAAGGAAATCCACGAGCGGAAGAATCGCCAAGCGTCTTCTTTGCGCCTTTGCGTCTTTGCGGGAAACAAATTTCTTAGGAAAAGTATTCAATGTCACTCGTTAAATTGCTAATCATCGGTTTCGCGGTACTTGCTCTTGCGGGTTGCAGCCACATCGCAGCGACCCGCGAACCCGTCGCGTCGCCACAGCCAATTCAGATCTCCGCGCCGGGTATCGACGCGGCTGAGCCTGCAACTGCTACAGCCGGCGACGGCACGTTCTACGTCGCCTGGGTCAATCACGACGCCAAGCAGGCCGACGTCATGCTCGCCCACTTCAATAACAAAGTGGACATGCAGGGCGCGCCCGTGCGCGTGAATCGTCAACCCGGCGTGGCGACCGCGTGGCGCGGCGATCAACCGAGCGTCGCTGTTGCTTCTGACGGCGCGGTGTACGTCCTTTGGACCGCGCGCCTCGACGCCGGCGACAAACACGGAACAGACATCTACCTCTCCGCTTCGACTGATCGCGGTCAGACTTTTTCGAGTGAAGTGAAAGTAAACGACGACAAAACTCCGGGCGCGCACGGCATGCACTCGCTCGCCGTCGCAAAAGACGGCCGGATCTACGCCGGCTGGCTCGACGAGCGCAACGTTCACGCGCCGAAGCCCTCGACGAAGGCTGAAGGCCATCACATGGAGAGCAACCGCGATCTCTATCTCGCCACATCGACCGACGGCGGCCGTAGTTTCTCCACGAATCGTAAAGTCGCGTCCGACGTGTGCCCGTGTTGTAAAACATCGCTCGCTGTTGCTGCTGATGGAACGTTGTATGCCGGCTGGCGACAGGTGCTGCCGGGCAATTTTCGTCACATCGCGGTCGCGAGCTCGACCGATGGTGGAATGAAGTTTTCTACGCCAGTGATCGTGAGCGACGATCGCTGGATGTTGCAGGGATGTCCGGTGTCTGGTCCATCGTTGTCGGTGGACAAGGCTTCGGGAGGTCTCAACGTCGTCTGGTTTGCAGCCGGTGAAAACAGCGCGCCGGGACTTTACTTCGCTGAGTCGAAAGACAAAGGTCGCAGTTTCTCACCACGACAGTTGTTGTCGCAGGAGACAGTGCACGGCACGCCGGCGCTCGCAGCCGGCAGTCAAAGTATGATAGCTGTCTGGCAGAGTGCTGATGCGGTTGAGACGAAGATGCGTGATATCGGAACTACCGGATCGGCGTTGAGTGTGGCGGCTAACGCGGAACTACCTGCAGGCGCGTTTGCAAATGATAGACTGTTCGTCGCCTACATTGCGAAAGAGAAGGAGAAGCGAAGTATATGGCTCTTGCGAGCCGGGCAATAATCTTCTGTGGAGCATTAGTATTGTTGAGCGCCTGCGGTGCTCCACCAACCAACAAACAATCAGCATCAGCAACACCGAGCGGTCCGGCCGCTGCCGTGCAAACAAACCTTTATCACGGCGCCGGGGTTGTCAAAGCTGTATTTACGAATCCGAAAGCTCCCGCGATCGAGATCGATCACGGCGACATCGATGGGCTCATGCCGGCGATGCAAATGGAATTTCCCGTGACCGATCCGAAGCTCTTAAACGGCATCGCCGTGAACGATCAGATCGACTTCACGATCGAGGCCGCCGCCGGCCAGATGAAGGTGTCCGAGATAAAGAAGAAGTAGCCAAGTGTTTTACTGAGAATATTGCGTCACGATCGTGTCGCGGATCTGCGCCGCGGTCAGCTTCTGTTCCTTCTCGAGTTTCAACGCGAGTAGCGCTTCCCGAACACAGACATCGCAGTGCGACGCATGGTCGTCCTGGAAGCAACTGTACAGACTCTTGTGTCCGAAGCCCTGATCGCAGTGGCAGTAACACGGTAACTGTGCGAGCGTCACCGGTATCTCTCGCGCGGCGTGATACGCATCACGCGTAATGCCGGTAAATAAGCTGGGATCGAGCGTCGGTCCCAGACTCGACTTGCTCGGCGGCGCTTCAAAATGCGCCGGCATGGTCTTGGCCGTGGCCGTGGTGGGATGGTCGTGAAGCGGGGCCGGCGTCGTTTGCGTAGTTGTCGTTACCGGCGGCGGATTGGTTTTGGAATTGACCATCAACACCGCTGCGACAACGAGCATTGCGATGCCTGCAATTAATAGCCAGTTTTTCTTCATTAAGACTTACTCCTTAAATACTCAATGCGTTCCGTGCATTGATGAGCTCATGTTCATCGGACCAGGCCGTACTCTCACAAAAACTTTCCAGGAAACCGGGTTCGATCCGTAAATCGAATCGAGGATCGGCGGCTTCGAATAGAACGTCACGTCGCTGCCGATCGCGACCGACGTCTTTTCAGTGTTCCAAATATCGCGCGCGCCGCCGGCTGTGTAGGCTCCGATGCGAAACGACGGATGATGGTCAGTGATGCCAAGGCTGATGCGGTCAGCATCGCGCAGTATCGAGTTTTTATCCGTCAATTCGAGGCGCGTGTAGAGATAGTTCCGATCGAGAAACTTCACTGTGGATTCTGCCACATATCCGTTCAGGTTAAAAATTTCGCCGCTGTGACTCTCGTGGTTGCGGCCCCAGATCAAACTCGACGCCCAGTTGCCGCGCTCGAACGGCTTGTTGTAACTGATCGACGCTGTTGTGCGGCGCACGTCGCCCGGTTCGAGCGCTTCCGGATTGCGCAAAAATCCATGACTCACCTGCATAGACCAGTTGCTGTTGGGCGCAAACCATAACCTGATCGAGCGAGAGTTCCAGGTATGCGCTTCGAAGTTGTAACGGTTTTCGTCCGGCTCGCGGCCGTTGAAGACAGAGCCTTCCAGCTTGAACCAGCGATAAGTGAATCCGGTCGTGACGACCCCGAAGGCGATGTGCGTCGAGTCTTGCAAGTGGTGCGAAAGCGGCGCGGAGGTGTTCTCCGAAGCTGACGCACGATGCATGAACGCGTTTGGCCCGAGCGCAGGCTCGCCGGGATATCCGGCATAAACAAACCAGCTCGCACGATCGCCGACCGGCACGGTATAACTCGCGCTCAGCTCCATGAACAGATCATGTGGATGTTGGCGGTCGATCAATGGCTCGCCTTTGTAAGTCTCACCGGTTTGGAAGAGTAACGGTGAGCCGCCCGGCGGAAACGTGAATGGCTCAGCGCTCAACATGCCGCGCAGCTCGAGTGTCCCCGGGCCGGCGCGCCGGATGGCCGAAGGCATAAACCAGTTTGCCGACTCAAACTTCGTCACGCCTCTTGGTCCGCCCTGGCGATTGACGCCGGCGACGAAGTTGTAATGAAACATCAACAGCCACTCGCCCGATTGCTTGTGCAGCATCGGCATCGGGCTCGAGTCAGGCTGCCACGATGTGCCCGAGCCCATTATCCGGGCCATCGGCACGAGGTTCGACTCGCGCTGCCCGAGACGAATGAACATCTCGTCGTCGTGCATCACAAACACGCCGTGGTCCATGTGACCAGACATTTCCATCGCCGGTTGCTCAGCGGGCGCCTGTGGACTCGGAGCAGGAGTCGCCGGCGACGCCGCCGGTTTCGGCGGCGGCATTTGATGCCCCTCGTGTTGCGCGAAGACAGTCACGGCTCGTGCGAGGATTAATGCGAATAGAATTATATATTTCACAACGAACTCATGAGCCACGGATAAACACGGATTGATTACGGATCAGAGCTGATCGGTTTTCAAAATCCGTGTTATCCGCGGCTAAAAAACTAGGTGTCCTTCTTCTTGTTCTTGTCCTTGTTCTTCATGTTGCAGCACTCACCCTTGGCGTCTTTGTCGTGCTTCATCTTCGCGTCATGCTTTTTCATGTCGCATGATTCACCACAACAATCATGTTTGCCTTCGGAGTTTGCCTCGCCTTCTTTCTTCATGTCGCACGAGTCGTCAGTGCAACACGATTCCATCTGGCAGCAACTCTCGGTCTTCTTCTTTTGCTCGCCTTGCGAGGGTGTTTGGGCCGCGACTGCTGAAAATGCAACCAGCAGCAAACCAAGAAGTAGGATAAGGAAAGTATTCTTACGGGGGTTCATTGTAGTTCTCCTGTTTTCTAGAGGTTTAATGTTTCTGCCGAATTGAGCTCCAGGCAGATCTCTAGATCAGAAAGACACAACAACGGAGGTGCGTTGGGCCACGATCGGGCCGGAACGGAGCAACGAAGAGGTTGTCCGTGCGCGCGATTTGTTTCTCGAAACTGGGTAAAGCGGCGATTGGGCCACGTCCGGGAGCCGGGACGTCGGTACTGTTTTTCGAAGTGACGGCAGTGGAATTTACCACCAGCGGGCACTCGCTCATCATTCCCCGCGGAGACGGAGCGAAAGTTGGCACACTCGCGAGCGAATGCTTCGCGTGGTGACAGCTCATGCCGGCGTCAATTACGTTCTCGCTGCTTTGAGCCATCTCCGCGCCCATCGTGCTGTTGGCGCAACCCAACATGCAACCACCAGCCATCCAGATGGAGACGCTGACCGCCAACAACAGGCGCACCGCTTTGTTCGAGAACAAATCCATTTCTGGCTAGCAGTCTACTCCCGGGTAATCGGCCTTGTCGAGCTTCAATACAGTAATATTCCTCGCAGCAGAATCGTAAACAAAACCCAGCACTTCTGTAACCGGTCCCTTGTTAGCCTAAATCATCGAACCAAGGTCAGTGGGGGAGACTAAAATGAGTATTGATAAAAACAAGATAAAAACTCAGGACGAGCTGGACGAACCAGCCCCAATGGATAAGGCAGAACAACGCGTTGAAGCTGAGATGAAGAAACTCGAAGGACAAGCGAAGAAAGAAGTCGCAGAGGGATTACGACAACAAGACCAAGACGATACGAAATAAATCAGCCTTTTCCTACAGCGCCAGCGCCTCTTCGAGTGCGGCCTTGATTTGGCCCGGTGTAAGGTCAGGTCTGAACCCGATAAAACGCCGGACGATGCGGCCGTCGCGCGCGATCACAAAGCTTTGCGGGATTGAACCGCGTCCCTGCATCAAGGTCGCCGCGACTTCGCGTTTGGCCCAGCCAATCTGGTAGTCAACCTTGTATTCACGGATAAAGTCGCTCACGCTCTGGGCAGAAGCCTCGGGATCTTCAGTCGAGAGTCCAATCATTTCGACGCCGCGACTCTGATACTCCTTGTGAAGTTTGACGAGCTCGGGAGTTTCCATCCGGCATGGACCACACCACGTCGCCCACAAGTTAACCAGTAAAACTTTTCCTGAATAATTTCCGAGCTTTATGGGATCACCGCTGGTGGCTTTGTTTTCCGCATCCAGGATCGGTTGCGGCAATGTCGCTAAAGCAGTTGGGCGAGTGGGCGCTGTTGTTGTCGTCTTTGGATCATTTGAGTTACAGCTCGACACACCAAACGCCGCAAGCAACCCGAGCGCAATCACAGTACACACCACGCGCAGCGGCGTCCAAAATCTAATCTTATTAACTTCTTTTGTTTGAGACATCGTGAGTACTACTTTACTTCTTTTTACCAAACCTGAACGAGTCGAGAATCACCGGCATCTGACCTTGCGAGCCCACATCTTCCACCGAAGACAATTCACCCGCAAGAGATGTAGTCAGCATATACAAGGTTGCGCCCGTCGTATCCCCCTCGGTTCCTGTCGGCAGAAACACTACTCTTCCCCACAGTTTCAGGTCACCACGTTCAGTCCCCTTTGAAAGACCTTCCCACCGAAATTCATAACCCTGCATGGAATTGATCTTCGTTGGACCATCCGAGACCTTTTTATACTCCGGAATGGTCTTCGCAAGCGAGTTGCTGTATTGCTCCGCTTTCTGTGGAAAGCTCGCCGAATCGCCCGCGAACGTTCCCGTGCTGGTGTACCAGCCCACTGCAAAATTCTCTTGAGTAAAATCCGGCGGCAGTCCGCGATCGACTGCTACGAAGTTTAATGCTCCAGCTACACCTGACTTAGGATCGAGTTTCCAATTCTCCGGATAATAAAAAGTGAAATCAAAATAATGCTCAGCTAGTTTTCCGTTGAGCTTTGCGTTTGAGTTTTCAAACTTAACCGTGCCCGCCGGCGGCACATAAGTTTCCTCGGGCGCCGGCGTTGGCGTTTCGACGGAAGGAGCAGGCGTCGGTGTACTCGCGTTGACATTTTCAATTGAACGGGGCGGATTTTTTTCCGCAGCCATCTGGTCCAAACGTGGCTTCACAAAAACGAAGAACACACCCGCCAATGCTCCACCACTCAACAAAAGAAACAACAGAACGCCGGCGATGATCCACGGCGCTTTCGACTTCTTCTTCGCCACTGGCGGTGGTAATACAGCTGAAGGCGCCTCGGCCGGCAACGGCGCTGACGGGGGCGACGTAACGACAATCGGCGTTGGTGGCCGAGCCGCTACTTCACCCGTCGTACGCTCTGCTGGTTGCTCCACAGCGGGCGGTGGTGGTGGTGGCGCTGCTGTTACCGGAGGCGGTGGCGGTGGTGGCGGCGGAGTTGCCGCACGGGAGATGCCGGACGTATCTGGAGATGTTCCGGTCGGACCAGTCGTTGGACCAGTGTTGCGCGGCGGCAAGGCAACTGTCGCTGGGTAGTTCTCGATGATGGTCGCATTTGGATCAGGCAAATCGCGGCTCGTCGGTCGTTCCGCCGTTGCGTTCAGATCCATCGACGTTGCGCGAATCGTCGCATTCGGATCGAAGGTCTGCGGAGCTATCAACAAGCCGCCGTCAAACGTGCAGAACTTCTGCCCTTCATCCGGAAACGTACGATTACACTTGGGGCAACTCTTCATACAGAAGACCTCTTAACGGGAATCAGATTCTACAGCAGGCGCCTAATTAGCTCTCACCCTGGCGAGCTTCTGGGCAGCGCCATTATTGTTTGGATCCAGTTCGAGCGCGCGCTGGTACGCGCGAACGGCTTTGTCTTTCTGGTTGGACTTAAGATAGCCGTCACCGACACCTTCAAAGCCGAAGATTCCGGCAAGTTGTTTTTTCTCGCCGGCGGTAGCCAGTGTCGAGGCGCGTTCGTAGGTTGCTTCAGCGTCACCAAACCGATCCATTCCCAGGTAAGCGCTACCTAAAAGATTGAAGGGAAGAAACGCACGCGACGCTAGCTCAGTCGCCGACTTCAAATATGGTTCGGCCTCCTGGAATCTCCGGTAAACGATCAAGTAACGTCCCATCAGTAACAACGACGTCAGGTTATTTGAATCGAGGTCGAGGGCTCGTTTAAGTACCGGCTCGGATTGCGGCCAAAGCTGCTCGCCCTGAAGCGAGTCGGCAATCAGGTTGAGCGTGGCCGGATCTTTTGCCAGCTCGGTCGCTTTCTCATAAAAGGGCGCCGCATCACCCGGCTTGCCGGAGCGATTCAACATGCGCGCCAGGTGCGCGTACGCCGCGGCAAACTGTGGATCGAGCTCGATGGCGCGCCGGTATGAATGTTCAGTTTCGCTATTCAGAAGACCGCGAGCCTGGAGCGCTACTCCGAGACGATCCCAACCGACAGCGTTCTTTGGATCGATCTGGACTGAGCGTCGCGCGAACATCTCAGCATCAGCGAGCCGCTTTGCGTTGTCGCCACCTGCGCTCGGCTGCACGAGCACTACGCTCAACGCGATGTTAGCGTCGGCATTTGTCGGCGCCCACGCTACTGAATTCCGGTAGGCGGCTTCGGCGTCGTCCCAACGTTGCTGATCGGAGTATACGTTACCCAATCCGTACGCAGCGCGTGCGTCGCGTGGTTTGAGTTTCAACACTTCCTTGTACGCAGTTTCGGCGTCCGCAAATTTGCGCGCGTCGCGGGCCTCGTTGCCTTTGTCTAACAAGTCTTCTACTCGCTCAGCGGCGGCGCGCGTGGTTGGTGTCGGTCGATTTGTGGGTTTTGCTCCGGTGACGGGTTTACTTGCGCTTTTCTTCGTCTCGGGGTTCTTGGCCCGGAAGATTCCGGCGCCGCCGCCGATGCCGCCACCCACGTCCTGGGCATGAACACTCGCGACCGTGAACAAGCTCAGACAAAGCGTGGCTGAGCCTAAAACCGCGGCGCGCAGTATTGCGTTAGTACTCATTATTGATTCTCCATGATGCAAAAACGAGAACTTATGGATCACTGAAGAAATACTGCAATGGATTGTAGATCAGCTTTCGCCGGATGATCTAATCGAGTTGATCTAACGTGCTGGTTCATTTTGAAAACGCCGAAGGCGTTGGCTAATTTCAACCCAGGGTTCGAGCTTGCGAGAACCCTGGGACCCAGCATATAAAAAGAATTCCAACCCTGAAAGGGTTCGCCTTAAGACAAACCCTTTCAGGGTTGTCTCGTGTTTTATTGCCTGACCCAGGGTTCGAGCTTGCGAGAACCCTGGGACCCAGCATATAAAAAGAATTCCAACCCTGAAAGGGTTCGCCTTAAGACAAACCCTTTCAGGGTTGTCTCGTGTTTTATTGCCTGACCCAGGGTTCTCGCAAGCTCGAACCCTGGGCTGAAATTAGCCAACGCCTTCGGCGTACTCAATAGGTTCTTATTCGGCGTACTCAATAGGTTCTTATTCGGCGTACTCAATAGGTTCTTATTCGGCGTACTCAATAGGTTCTTATTCGGCGTACTCAATAGTTCTTATAAGGCCTATTCACTGATTCCGCACGAGCCTGAATCCCAGCAGCGTCGTCTTAGTCGATGGTGGTACAAATTCACGCAAACAAGCCGTCACTGGTGTGTCAGCTTTCGACGGATCGCTGACGTAACAACCACCTCGAATCGATACCCAATCCTGGGCGCTAGGGGGAATTTTGGTCGGATTGCCCGGATAAACCGAGACTTTTGAGGAGGTCCATTCCCAAACGTTTCCGATCAAATCGAAAACGCCCCACTTGTTCTTCCCTTCCGGACGAGAACCCACCGGCGCGGGAGTCGCATCCTTCACCACCGCGACCTTGTCTTTCCAGTCCGGTCCCCACGGATACAAATCGCTTTGCTCGCCGTTTCGCGCGGCGTATTCCCATTCCTCTTCGGTCGGCAGGCGATAACTCACGCCGTCGCGCTTCGATCGCCATGCGGCAAAGGCAGTCGCATCGTCAAATGAAACATTCACGACCGGCCACAGCTCTTGCCCAAACGCCGGTTTGTTCGCGTTCCAGTGACTTGGGGGTGCGTGGTTTGTCTCTCTTACAAATTCTGCGTATTCGGTGTTGGTTACTTCAGTGCGATCCATCGAAAAGGGCTGTACCGTCACAAGGTGGGCCGGAGTTTCCTGAAGCGGACCGTTCTTGCGTCCCATCTGAAACGTTCCGCCATCGATTGGCAGCAGCTCGGCTTTCACTTTTGGCGGTGCGACGGGCGTCGGCGTAGGCGTTGGATCAGCGGGACGAGGACCCGGTCGCATCATCATGTAAGCAGTGATGCCGGCGCCTGCGAGGAACAGCACAAAGACCGCGGCGCCGATGTAGAGCAGCGGTGGTGGACCTTTTCGCTTTGGCGAAAGATCCACAATCATCTGCTTGCCTGGTCCAACTGAGCCCGCGGGAACCGAGTCAGCCGCCCACTGGCGATTCGTCGTAGTTCCCTGCACTCGCGTTACTTCCGGGTCCATTGCCGGCGGCATGCTGCCAGACAAACGCTCGAGTCTGTCTTCGAGATCTTTTGCCTGTAGCGCCATGCGCTCGAGTTTTTCCTGCTGTTCCTTTTCGCGCCGGTCGCGGTCTTCTTCCTTTCGCTGTGCTTCGCCTTCGATCTTTTTGTCCAACTGCGCGTCACTGATTGTGCCCGCGAGCGAGTCGAGCGAAGTTCCGAAATTAGTTTCCTGTGCGATTGGAGCTTGCGTGGCAGTCAGACCGGAAGTCTGTTTGATCTCGGGTTGCGTGGTTGAAGCGATGGTCCGGTTCGGATCCATCGCTATCGTTTTCCGGAGCGCCGCGGCAACAACTGGCGAAGAGTTCAACGCCGCGTGAAGCTCACGGAGAAAGTTTGGAATCGAATCGATGCGCGCTTCGACTTCCTTCTCCAGTGCATGGCGCACGACCGCTTCGATCGCCGGCGGCACCGAAACTCCCATCGACTGAAAACTCGGCGGCGGCAGCGTCAGATGCTTCTTCATGATCGACGGGATCGAAGAACCTTTGAACGGCACTTCACCGGAAAGCATCTGGTAGAGAATCACGCCGAGACTGTAGATATCAGCACGCGCGTCCGGCTCCTCATCGGACCACTGTTCCGGAGCCATGTAGAACGGCGATCCCATCAACCCGCTTGTCTGCGCTTGTACGAACGAGCCCAGCAGCTCACCCGATTTGATCTTCGCGAGACCGAAGTCGAGGATCTTCAGACCTTCCGCTACGGGCACGTCGTCCTGGACCATGATGTTCAACGGCTTCAGATCGCGATGCACGATGTTCTGCCGGTGCGCCGCGCCGACACCCGCGGCGATCGCGCTGATAAACTCCCACGCACGTTGCGGCGGCATCGCTCCCTCGCTCGCGAGGATCTCATGAAGCGATCGGCCTTTCACAAATTCCATCACGAGGAAAGGCATCGTCCCGCGCACGACACCAAAGTCAGTAACGGCGATGATGTTCGGGTGACGGATCGCGGCGGCGGCGAGTGCTTCCTGTCGAAAGCGCGTGGTGAGCATCGGATCGTTTCCGACCAGATCCGGAAGAATGACTTTTATCGCGTGAGAGGTTTTGAGAAAGATGTGGCGCGCCTGAAAGACGACGCCCATGCCGCCCTGTCCGAGACGTCGTTCGAGCAGGTAGCGGGCATCGAGTGTGGGTTCACCTATAAGAGAAGGCGTGGTCTCATCACCGTCCTGGGGACAGTGATTTACATCGTCGGGGTAGCAGCGCCTACAAGCTGGACACTCTCTCATTTATTGGGGACACAGATTAACACGGATTGATCTGTGAATTAACACGGATCAATCCGTGTAATCTGTGGTTCATCGTATCACGACATTGACGAGACGACGCGGAACGACGATCACTTTCACTACTTCGTGACCATCGGTCAACGCTCGTACGCGCTCATCTGCGAGTGCGGATGCGCGCAGATCTTCCTCCGAGACGTCCGGCGCCGCAATCACCTTTGACCGCAGCTTACCGTTCACCTGGATCGGAATCTCCAGCTCTTCACGTTGCGCGAGCTCCGGATCCGCGACCGGCCAGCGCGGTGATTCGCTCAGCAAGCCACCAGCATGACCGAGTCCTTCCCACATCTCTTCCGCCACGTGCGGAGCAAATGGCGTCAGCATGATCACCAGCGATTCCAACGCTTCACGCATCGCAAACACATCTGCTTCCGACGCCTTCGCGGGATCGGCATTGAAATCGGCGATCTCGTTGAACAACTCCATCAACGCCGCCACACTCGTGTTCAAGTGCAACTGCTCGAGGTCGCTCGTGATCTTGGCAATCGTCTGGTGCGTCTTTCTGCGTAACGCTCGCGCTTCCGGACTGAACTCCTTCGCGCCAGCCGGGCTCGGATTCGACAGCCTCTCCTGCCAGCGCCAGACCATCGTGTAGACGCGTCTCGGAAATCGAAACGCGCCTTCGATTCCCGTATCAGACCAGCGCAACTCGTTTTCAACCGGCGCGGCGAACAAGACGAACAGCCGCGTCGCGTCAGCGCCGAACGACTTGATCATCTCGTCGGGATCGACGCCGTTGCCGAGACTCTTCGACATCGCTTTATATTCGTCGGTCCCTTCGACGCGATTTGTCACCATGCCCTGCGTCAACAATCGCTTCACCGGCTCGTCGAAATTGACGAGACCGATGTCGCGCATGAACTTGGTCCAGAAGCGCGTGTAGATCAAGTGCATCACCGCGTGTGAGTCGCCACCGATGTACTGGTCCACCGGCGTCCACTGCTTCGCGATGTTCGGATCGAACGCCGCTTTCTCATTGCGCGGATCGAGGTAGCGGAAGAAGTACCACGACGAATCAACGAACGTGTCCATCGTGTCAGTGTCTCGACGTGCTGGACCATGACACTTCGGACACTCCGTGTTGACAAACTCCGGCACACCCGCGAGTGGCGACTCGCCTGTACCCGTGAAGTCCGCCGTTTGCGGTAACACCACCGGCAACTGATCGTAAGGCACCGGAACCATGCCGTCTTTGTCGCAATAGACCACCGGCACCGGCGCGCCCCAGAAACGTTGTCGCGAGACACCCCAGTCGCGAATGCGATACGTCACCGCGGCTTCACCGAAACCGTGCTGCTTCGCGTAAGCAGACATGTCCGGTATCGCGACTGTTGACAGCTTCGCGCCCCAGTCGCCGCTATTGATCAGGATGCCGTAATCCGTGAACGCCTGTTTGATCTCAGCCGATGCGTCGCCTGCCGTAGTCGGTGGCGGCTCAGCGGCAATCTGGTCGTGCGTTACCGGAGCAATGACCTGTCTGATCGGCAACGAGTATTTCTGTGCGAACTCCATGTCGCGCTCGTCGTGCGCCGGAACACTCATGATCGCGCCCGTGCCATATTCCATCAGCACGTAATTCGCCACCCACACGGGCAGCGACTCGCCGCTGAACGGATTGATCGCGAGCACGCCGGTGTTGACGCCTTCTTTCTCTTCTTCACCGACTTCACGACCGGCGGCTCTCTGGCTCCGAACTTTTTGCGCGAACGTTTCGATGTCCTGCTTCAGCGCCGAGCCTTCGAGCAACTCGTTGAGCAACGGGTGCTCGGGCGACATCACGATCGCAGTCGCACCGTAAATAGTGTCGATGCGCGTGGTGAACACACGAATCTTCTGCTTGCTGTCTTTCACGCCGAAGTCGATGTAAGCGCCTTCGCTGCGACCGACCCAGTCACTCTGTCGCTTCAAGACTTTCTCGGGCCAGCCGTCTTCGATCTGTTTTATGTCGGCGACAAGCTGCTCGGCGTAGTTAGTGATGCGCAGGAACCATTGTTCCAGATCGCGTTTCTCGACAGGCGTGCCGCAGCGCCAGCAGATCCCGCCCGACGACTGTTCGTTCGAGAGGACAGTCTCTTCTTTCGGACACCAGTTGACCTGCGACACCTTTTTATAAGCCAGGCCGCGGTCCAGCATCTTCAGGAAGAACCACTGGTCCCATTGGTAATACTCGGGACGGTGCGCGGCGATCTCGCGCGACCAGTCGTAACTGATGCCGAGACGTTTCAACTGCCCGGCCATGTGTACGATGTTGTTTTCGGTCCAGTCGCGTGGATTCACGCCGCGCTTGATGGCGGCCTGTTCCGCGGGCTGCCCGAAGCTGTCCCAGCCGATGGGATGCAGCACGTTGAAACCTTGCAGGCGCTTGAACCACGAGAGCGCGTCGCCGATGGCGTAGTTGCGCACGTGCCCCATGTGCAAAAAGCCTGACGGGTAGGGCAACATCTCGAGGCAGTAGAATTTCTCGCGCGGATCGTCGTCTTTCGCCTGAAAAACGCCGGTGTTGTTCCAGCGCTCCTGCCACTTACTTTCGATCTGTTCGGGAAAGTATTTTTCGTCCATAACGTTATCCAATCATAGAGGTAACACGTTTCAGCAACCCGTACAAAGCGATATCAGAGCTTTGTTTGGAAATTTCGATTTTGCAGATGGAGTCGCCGCTCCGCGAGAACACGCGCCTCAGGCGCGGCGCAGAAGCGGCACCGTTAGGACGAGGTAGTTG
>Ga0207712_10001294_pt1 | contig 17158 bp, 17 predicted proteins | sample KBSS44metaG_FD_184402 | JGI IMG/M metagenome (GOLD analysis project Ga0207712, IMG submission 184402) | Switchgrass rhizosphere microbial communities from Kellogg Biological Station, Michigan, USA - KBS S4-4 metaG (SPAdes) (version 2) | ecosystem: Host-associated > Plants > Roots > Rhizosphere... | reverse complement strand
CAACCGTATGATGTTCAAACCAGTCTTTTCTAATTCTCTGCCCACATCGCAGGCAAAGCACTTTCTGGATGGGCTTGCGCTTGATAATCCATCCCTTACCGCCGCAAGCATAGCAAGTGGTTCCTGTGGCAGACCAGGGTTGACCGTTTACAACAGCCATAACATACCGTCCGTTCCCGTTGCACTTGCTACATCGGGAAGCAGTTTTTCCATCAGGGATATTTTCGGGCTTGGGTTTGGGCTGCGCCCATTCGTAATTTGCGTTCATTTTTGTTTTATCCTTTCGCTAGTTCGTTATTGTGTTTTTAGTATACTACGAAAGGTTTTGTGTGTCAAGTATACTGATACCAAAAAAAAGACTCAACCTAGGGCTCAACCTACAATCCGAAAAAAACTGAACATATACAACTGAACAAATCGGCTTTTTATGTCCTATAAGAACACGCCACTATTCCTATGCAGCGAATTATCAGGACTAAGAGAGTGGCTTTCGATTTGCCGCTCCACTCAATGTTACAGGTGAGAGGCTCTGGGAGGGTCCTGTACCGTCACTGCAGAAAATGCGGAAATGGTGGACCTCCCACGCTGGCAGAAGTGCAACCGTGGGAATGTGGGAGCGCCGTGGGAGTGGAGTTGTTTGTCTGTATAGAAATTCGCTAGAGGAACACGCCACCATTCCTAGCCTGTGAACTACTGCTTTCCTACCTCATTCCCACCAGCTGACTCTTCCAAGATCTCCAGAATCATCTTTGTAATGACCTCTATAGACCGATGCCAAGCTATTATCTTTTCTGGTGGACATGAGATGTATTTGATCTCTATATGATCACCATTCTTTAGATCAATAGTTTTCCGGTGTTCACTCAGCTCCAGGGTTGTCTCGGCGAGCTCAGCAAGGTCGACTTTGTTTTTCTTTTTCTGTTTGGCTGACATATTTCCTTCCAATCTTTTGTGATAGTTTGGCGGGGGAAAATCACAGAGAAAACTTTTCAAAATTCCCAAAGGAAAACATCGGCGCTGATAAGCTGCAGCTGCACTGAGATCCGTTTTCCAGGAAAATCTTACCGAAATTTTCTACTGATCAAGCCCTGCACCAGGGATCTATCCAGAACGGACCATTTTTCCAGGATTTTTATGACTATCCGAGCCTGCTCGCCACGCATATACGTACATATTCGAAAACAAAATCCCCGAAGACCCCCGCCCCCCTCTCCTGCCTGGCATCGTGGACACAAAGCACCCGTGGTCATGTCCCTGGATCACTGCAGTTAACACACGATCAATTATTGGCGGGTGAATATCTTTCAATGATCGAGCAGGCTTATGGGACCTGGGCTGCAGGGCCGGCTGCTGTTGCAATCACATTAAGTCGATGCCAGTCACTTGATACCATGGGCAGAGGTCCCGGGGCACCAGCTGCAGCATGTCCACATACCTTATGCGACAAATAATCATGCCCCTAGGTCCTTTATTGACCGCTGATAATGGCACCTGGTCCGCTGTTTTTGTCGCATAATGCCTACTATGTGACAAGGAGAATCGCTCCCCGGGCTTTCTGAATACACTTGGCCAGCGGGACCCGGCGCAAATATTCAGCTGTAAAGGTTCTGCTTGATCAGTTCCCGGCCAGTTTGATCTGGCTCTCCTTGAGTGTGTGATGTGTGTTTAAGAGACACACACATCACACACTGACAAGCTCAACGTCTTGGATCCATCACACAGAAATGGGACATGGCCAGGTCCCAACGCCATGCTCTGTTTTTCCAGGAACGTTGCCCCCGTCCACCCAAACGCCCTTGATCGAAGGGAATTTTGGGATTCCTATTCCTACTGAAAAAAAGATAAGTTATAAAAGTTCTGTGCGTTCTTCCCCCGCCGCGCTGTCACGGGCGGCTTCCCATTCGTCAATCATCCGGGTTTGCTCACGTTCCCTTTGTAGCTCTGCATCTTGCCAGGCATCACGGATTTCCTTTCTCTGCTCTTTTTCTTCGGCTTGCTCACGGGCTCGAGCGGATCTCTCGCAAAGAGATAATGCAACTTGAAATTTGATTTCCTTCACTGCACATTCAACACAAACAACCCCATTTTCATCTTCTACAAATGCAGTTCCCAGGGCTTCCACAATTCCTGGCAACTCCAGATCCGAGGTTTCTATGTATCGTTTTATTGAGTAAGCCACGATCGGGATAGGTCCAACGTGTTGAAGCTTGTAACCATGCTGGACGGGGATTTGCATGAGGTTTTTCTCCAACGCACTCAGCCAATCAAATCGTTTGTCACATCGTTGGCATTGAGTAATTTGCGGAGCAAAAGTTGGATCGATCCGGATCTCCTCACGGAGGTTATATAAAACCAAATCCCAATGACTCCATGAAAAATATTCTCTTATTCTGTCCCCGCCAATCTGCAAAGCCTCTTCCTGCAGGTGGTCTATAGGCTTTGTTTCGTCTTCGATGTTGCGTGCAGCCCTCGATTTCTTTGCTGCTCGAGCAGCTGTAGGCAGATCCTGCCTTTTGGGATCTGCTGGCCGTTTCTGCAAGAACTTGACCGCCATGCTAAAGGTCCAAGAATAGCGACACTTCAGCCAAGCGATCACATCGCCCGATTCATCCTTCCCAGGGAATTTGATCTCGTAGATCTGTCGGCGAGTATCTACAGTCAGGCCTGGCGTGCTTGCGCTTAGCCACAGCTCTCCAGTGGTTGAGTTGCCATCGAAGATCTCACCGGCTTCCTGCATTACCAGCTCAAGCCGATGTTTATTTTTCAGGGCGCGAGTTTCATCCTTAGTCGTCTTCATTCTCACCTGCCAATTCATAAATTTTGGCGCCCTTATCTGCCTTTGTATAAGAAATTTCCCCAGTTCCTTCCAGTGTTGCGATCGCATCTCTGATATTGGCATCACTGAGACTTGCATCAATTTTCTTTGCACTGGCTCGCAACTTGGTATGATTCAGTTTTCCGTTTTCCTTAAGAGCTTGAATAATTGCATCATGTGCGCGGGCAGCAATATTGCGATAAGCAATACGCCAAAAACGTGCAGAGGTTAGATCCAAGTTTTTGGGATCTTGTTCAAAAGAGAAATTAGCTGATATGTTTGGAGCGTCCGGCCCCCGGACTGCTACAGGCTTGATCGTGACCTGGTTTTTATCAATCAGATCTCTCTCAACCAGAAAAGCTGCATCTACTCCCGCCAGGATCGCGCCACTACCCCTCAGCTGATCCTCTATCAGTCCGGTGTCTTTGCCATTACCTTTTTTGGCATGATGAATCAGGATAATCGCTACATTGCAGGACTCTGAAATTTGCCTGATCCCACCCATGACCTGGGAAGCCAGGGGGCTGTTTTCATCGATAGGTCCAAAAACCTGCCCTAAATGATCAATCACTAGAACACCAATATCACCAAGAATCTTTATACGTTCGATCATCGATATCACGTTTTCAGGCTTGCTCAGATCTGGCCACGGGTCCGGCATACTGTAAGCCTGGAATTGCCCCCGCATGATTTGAACATCCAGCGCCTTTGCAAAAGCTTTCATGCGACGCTTTAGCACATTTGATCCATTTTCCAAATCCACCCACACAACCCGGGCCGGCGTGACTTCGATACCATCGGTCGCACCTGGTACGCTTGTCATCCATGCAATACCACCGGCCACATGGTGACACATATCCAACGCCACCATCGTTTTTTTATGCTTCGGTCTTCCAAAGATTGCAATGACACTTGGACGCGGGAGGAAATACTTTACTACCCATTCAATTGGCGGGATATTTTCTTTCATCACATCAGCCAAATCAAACGGCTGCCAGCCTGAAGAGATTTCAAAAGCGCTCAGCTCAGCCCGAGGATCTGCAAGATCGATCATAGGCTGTAAGACCAGGTCTAGATCGTTTGCGCTCAGCTCAGCCTTCATGGTGGCCTTGCGTTTGGCTTTATCACGCCCCTCTGAATAGACAGACATCACAACTTTGAATAACGGACCTGTTAAACGCTTTAAGTCTTCCGGATCTGGGTCAATTGCGTTGGCGTCAGTCAATCGCTTTAACAGATGTGCTGCATAATTCAATGTGGGATAGGGTTGCTTTGTCTCTTCGATCATTATCTTTCCAGTTCAGGGCAGTTAGTTGAAATCCAGACGCATAAATCAAATTGTGGATTGATGATCACATCGAAGAACAGAGCTGCCGCAGGTGACATTAGCCATTCTCTGGCCTTCTCTCGTTTTTTGGGATCCCGGTCTTGTCTCACGTCATTTATCGCAAAAATCAAAACGTCTGCAGCCAGGTTTAGCCAGGCTTTTTCGATGGTGATTGTTCTCTCTGCATGCGGAGAATGAGGTTTCATCCCCGATGAAGGTTTTGGGGTGGCTCTAAGTTCCCATTCCAATTGGAAGGCAGACCTTGTGCTGGAGGTTTGCGTCTCAGCCTTTTCGCCAGTTCATCAGGTTTGGGCAAGCTCCCATCTCTGAAAATCTCTTTTGGAAATCTTTCAAGGATAAGTGGAAGTTCTTTTTCAATATCATAAAACAGTCCCGAGAGCCTTTGAGATAAATTTGTCATGGGCGTAGGTCGTTTTACTTTTTTCAACTTCTCAGCCAACTCTTTAGCTTTGGCCATTGCCTGGCTATTTCTTTCAACGAATTCAACCAAAGCTTCATAGGCAGGTTTCAGTGCATCCAGAGCTTCGGGGGCCAATTCTTCTGCTTGCGCTAAAGCAAACCACTGAGCCTCGATCCCTTGTGTTTTTTGAAGCTTCTCTATCTCGTCATCTAGAACTTCAACTGCCCTGCGAAAGCCTTGAATTTCAACTTGGGTGCTCAGAATTCCAGCTACGATCCCGCTGGTATCCTCGCCGGCGAGTAAGGTTGTTTCCTGCTCAGCCTTTTGGTCACTGAGAAGTTTTATCTTCTCTTGGTATGACTGAAAGATCTGAGCGCGTTGTTTTTTGAGCTTGGCGATCTCTTCATTGATTTTGTCAAGCGTTTTTTTCTCCATCAGATTTCTCCTCCGGTCGCAAGATCCTAACCTGCGACAAAAAAATTATTTTGCGTTCGATGTCATCATTGCCTAACAATCCGGACGTATGGTTTCGAGCCATGTTATCTAGTTCACTAGCTATATTTCTTGCCTCCACTTCTTTTGGATCGTCCCAATATTCTGAATTTTCCTGCTGGGTCCTTTCCAGAATTGGACCTTCGTTCAGATACAGATTTTCTATGTCTTCGGAAATATCCCTTGGAGGCATCTGGTCAAGATGGCCTGCGATGCAATGAGCTGCCTCATGGATTGCAGTGAGATATATTCCTTCAATTGGGTGGTCAGGATCGATGTCGAAGGTGATCACACCTTTTGCAGATATGTATGCTTGCCCAACAAGCCCAATAACAATGGGTGCACGCCAATTGATCACTACAGTCTGCCCCGCTAAATTTGTGCACATGATCCTTATTGATTTTTTGAATGCATCGAGATCTTCCATAAGTTCCTTTGCTCATCAAATTCTATAAAATAAAGGCTGCGACATGTTGAAAACACATCGCAGCCTTTTGGAAATCATCTGAAATTCTTTTTGAATTACTTTTTATCTTCCCTATCCCACTGGCGTAACCTTGCTGGTCCAATAAAATCTTCTACAATTAGCTCTTCAGTGGGGCCATCCCATTTCCGTGATTCTTTTTCGATATCAAAAACCGCCATCAGATAAGCTTTGGAATAAAGATCTCTTGTTAGATCTATCAATTTGGAAATTTGATACTTAATAAATTGTTCGGCTGATGGTCGCTTTGGCTTTGCTCTAAAAGCATTGAGAATAATCGACTTCGCCTCTTCACTAACCGTTTGGTGGGCAACATAAGTTAAGTCACTTCTGGTTTTCGGGAGTGGTTTCTTCTGCTCAGTGTGTTCAGGTGGGGCTTCAACGGCTAATGGCTTTTTGTATGGCCCGCCCCACACCCGGCCTTGATCTACTAATTGTTTCCAAAGTAGAAGGAATTTCAGCGCATTGTCATTATCATCAAAAATATAAACCCATAGATGGCATCCATAGTCTGTTTCTCTAAAAGTGATATTAAAACCAATTGATTGAATGGCTTTATCCCATGAATTGGATGCACCAAGCAGGCGCGCTTCAATCCCAATTTCTGTAGCCTGTTTATGTATCTCAGGCGCTAATTTAACAACACGAGAATAGGAGTCTGCCGGCCACCCTTGCTCCGGATAATCAAAAATCTTTTTCATATCTCACCTTCGATGTAGCCCCGCTTGCATGATTGAAGATGTGAATTACAATCTGTTCAAGCATGAGCCGTGATCTCATGCGCCCAGCTCACCGCCATTCTGCTGCACAGTTTGGCGGTTTTTCTTTCGGGCGCCTACGTTGATTTTACACAACAAGGAGCCCAGCGATCGCCGGGCTCCTTGTTTTTACTGTTCTTTCAACTGCCACCCATAATAAAAAAGGTGATTTCTCCTTCTTGGTCTTGTTCGCTTTCTTCAAGCGCTACGTGTGTTCTCGATTCATCAAGCCCAAGCTCGATCAATCCATTTTGGACTGAGAGTGCAGCTTTCTCTTGAATCTGCTGCAATTCCTGCTTTGAGAGTTTTTCGAGGCTGTCGATTTCGCTCTCTTCAAGCGTTACTAATAATGCAATTTGCCTTTTCATGGTTCACCTATTTTCTGTTTTTTTCAATAGCTGGCTTCGGAGATAGTGTATAGGGCTTTTGACCTGCTTTCTCGCCCTGCAAGAAACGCTGCAAGCGTTCTGAAGTTTTGAGATTTCTCTCCATTAAATCAGCTAGGTGGTTGCATGCATCATCACCAGCCTTCCTGAGGCTCCGGATAACAATTACCTTCTGAGACCTTTGCATTTATGCACCTCCCAATGAGTTGATCATCGTATTTACTAATTGCTCATTTCTTTCATCGACGATCGCGCGCACCTGTTGAACAGTGAGACCCGACGGGAAGTAATTATTGATTGTCTGCTGCTGTGAGTTCGAGAGCTGGTTCACCGGTCTTGCCATGGCGTTTGCGATCGCATCCGCGCTCATGGCTCTTGCCAGCCCCAGCTGATATCCCTGGGCAGAAAGGATGCCAAGCTTCTCAAACGCTCCCGATGGAGATTTAATAAGGAGCTTCGTCTTGATCGCAGCCAGTGCTGCTGCACCCGCCTGTGCCGCCACCAGGATCAACGAAGGAATTCCCAAGAGCATCCCATTGGCAATCCCCAGGGTGATGTACTTCCCCACCTGGCTCCAGTTTGTCTTGGTAAACACATCCGAGATATAGGAGACCACTCTGCCCAGTGCGGTCTTCATCCATTCCATGAATCTTCCCCAGGCATCCTGGATGCCAAACAGTTTCTGGAAAACATTATTGATGTGATCCACCAGGGTCTGAAACGCTTCCTTCAAATACGCCATCGCGCCGGCTGTATCGCCTTTCAGGAATGCAGTGAACGCCTTCCAAATATTCGTCCAGAACTTGACCGACGTATTGAACGAATCCCGGATAAACAGGAAGTTCGTTTTCCAGGCAACCGCAAAGATGCCCGCAAGTAAGGTCAGCGAAGCGATCACAGCCATCACAGGCAACAATGCCGTAAATATCGCCCCGATCGCCGGGACCAACGCAGCCCAGATCGTGCCCGCCGTCCCTGCAATCGCTCCATTCAAGCCCAGCACCGCCGCGCCCACAGGACCAGTTGAGATTCCCAGGAACGTCAGCACTTTCACTACAATGGCTGCAGCTGCAACCAGCTTCACAAAACTGAAGATCAAACCAATAATGCCACCTGAAAGCGGGTTGAAACTGTTGGTGGTCATTTTGAGCATTGGCAACAAACTTCCAAAAATCATCAATAACGGTCCGATCACTGCCACCAGCAGCACAATCACCACGATCACCTTCCGCACAGGTTCTGGCAGATTGGAGAACGCGTTGATCGCCTTTGCAATGAAGTCCAATATTGCTTTGATATCATCCTTGAATGGTTCGATCGCAGCGATCGCTGCGGTTTCAAAGGCGCTCTTGATATTCTCAACTGAACCCGTCAGACCCTCCATCATCGAAGCTGCCAGTCCAGCCGCCGCACCGGTCTTATGAACTGCTTCATACATTTGGTCATAGGCATCCACGCCCTGCATCAGAACGAGATTTGCTGCTCGGATCGCATCACTTCCAAACAAAACGCCTAAAGCCCTATTGCGCTCCATATCATTAAGACCGCCAAGAGATGCGGTAAAAAGTCTTATTAGCTCCCTCATTGATTTCATTTGACCTGCAGCGTTGTAAATTTCAATGCCATATTGCTGCATGATTTCTCGTTGATTTTTTGAAGGAGTCTCCAATGCCAAGAACATCTGTTTTAAGCTGGTGCCTGCATCGCTTCCCTGAATTCCAGCATTTGACAACATAGCTATAGATGTAACTAGCTCATCGATCTTCAAGCCCGACATTGCAAACACCGCTGCAGACATTTGAAGCGAATCTGCCATCTCATTGACTTCTGCTGTGGATGCCAGTGCTGCTGCAGCTAACAAGTCTGCCACCTTCACAGCCTCGCTTCCCTCTAGGTTGAAGGCGTTCAACGCATTTGCTGTGACTCGTGCTGCTTCCGCATTGCTTAATTGTCCTGCCACACTCAGTTGCAAAACACCCCGTACAGCATCCAGCACTTCTCCCACGCTCAATCCTGCCTTCGCAAGTTCTGCCATCGCATCCGCTGCATCTGCAGCCGATGTGCCTGGCAGGGTCAGGTCTGCTCCCAGCTCCCTGGCTTTATCGGATAATTTTTTCATCTCCTCGCCGGTTGCCCCGCTCACAGATTTCAAGATATTCAGATTCTGTTCGAACTCCCTGAAAATATCAAAAGCCTTCTTTCCTGCAATGAGCACCGGCACCGTGAAAGCCGCGGTCATGGTTGCCCCCACCCTCTTCATCGAGGCGCCGATGCTCTCAATGCTCCGGCTTGCGCTTGGTGCTCCAAAGATCAATTGCTGCAGGCTGCTCTTGGCATTATTAATGCCAGACACAAAGCTGCTTGAATCAAGCGAAACTTTCCCGTAGGCTGAGCCTAATTGAATTGCCACGGCGTCTCCTAACAAAAAGCACCCGATAAAAGGATTCTTTGCAAATCCGTTTTATCAGGTGCTCATGTCTGACAGTGCCCATTACTAGAACGGGCGTGCAAAATTTATATCGCAATCTTAAGTTATCACTTCGTTTTGGTCAAGAGTTCGTTTTATTTGGTTTACCTGATCACATCCTATGGTCCAGGAACAAAAGTTCGAAACACCCCAAAGCTCACCAGGCCGTGTCTCAGGTCAAATTTTCGCAGCACGGCGTTCCTGGACCGCGCCAGGGGGCACGGCGCTCATTTGAAACCTTATTCCGAAGCCTGCTCCAAAGTGGCACCTGCTTCCCTGCTAATAGTGGTCCCACTCGGGCTATAGAAGACACCGCCCAGCTGCACGATATTCCGGCTGGCACTGGCTACAGTCTCGAGCAAGACTTGATTTATCACTGAGCTCACCTGGCTGCCATTTTCTGTATTGCCAATCGTTGTCAGAATGGACAGATCATCAATCAACTCTAGCGCTTCCTTTGGCGCGTCGATCTTCTTGAGAAAATCCTGCATTGTCTGGAAAGCCGTATCTTTCATAGCATCCAAAAACTCTGCAGGAAACGCTGGAGCTTCAGGTAAGCAGTACTTTTGCTGCTCTACAAGAAACTGGGGTCTGTCGGCTTTGCTCAGATAGTCAAGTACATCTTTGTCCGGGTGTTCCACCATTTCCTTTATGAGCTCATCAGCTTTATTGTTATTAGTATTCGTTGACATGATTATCTCCTTACTGGTTGATAGATTTTTTTGATCAATTTCTTTCGTGAAGCTTCGTGCGTGCTGTTCTGATCTTCTGCGATCGCAGTTGCAAGACCATCACGCACGCAAGACACAATCCCCCAGCTGCTCCCCTCCCCCTCTCAGTCGAGATGCCCATTCACCGCACCTGTCCGAGCGCACGCAAATTCCGGGGGAGGTTTCTCGCGGTTAAAATTTGGGGGACTTTTCTCGCGGCTAAAAAACATTCGTTCCATAATTGCTTGATTTACCCTGCGTGCACACGTGCGTGCGTGCGCTTCCTGGGACGTTTGCAGGGCAAGCCCAAATAAACCGCAGTGGGGGAGGGCATCTCAGTGAGATGTTGCTTTGGTAATTGATTTTTAATATCCAGCCTGCCCCCTTCAGGCTGGATGCTAGGTCTCCCGGGTACTCCTAGCGGGAGACTTTTGCACGTACGTACAATTGCGATGCCCGTGTCATTACTGGCTATGCTCATCACACAGCTGCACAATGAACGGTTATTCGGTTGTTAATGTACTGATTACTTTGGTTATGAGTAAAGAGTAAAAATAAATCGCCGAGTGGCGAAGCTTTCTCATAACTTTGGTTATCAGTATACCCGAACAAAAAGGCACCTGTCAAGTGCCAGGCGCCTTTTACTTTTGCAATTTCCGTCTAGGATCGTTCTTGCTCATGCCCTTTGTGTGCTTCAAATATTCAGCAACAGATTTTTTCGAGACAAGCCAGGCACGACCAAACCGCACCCCCTCCAATGTCTTATTTCTCACCATTGTGGGGATCCGTTTCACATGAAAGCCCAATTTCTTCGCGGCTTCCCGTGTAGTCATAAAGTCATTGAGATCAGGCATAGTTTGATCAGAAATTTTATTACTGGCGGACCGATCGATTGTTTGTGTAAAAATTGTCATGGTCATTTACTCCATTCAACCACGATAATCTTCACACCGCGTATCGAAACAGTGCCCCCACAGAGGGGCAATGTGTTCCGCGGTGAAAGAATATCTTTGATGGGATAGGTATAGAAAATTCTTGCTGTATTGTAACCGAGTTCAATTCTAGTTACGTATTTCAGAAGTCCGCTTTTGATATCACGGATCGAGCCACTCTCTTGAAGACGTGAAAGCTGCTCACGCCAGGCAGCCAGGATGATATCCATGGCTTCAGGTGTAATCTCCATCTGGGCCGTTTCCAGGTCCGTGCTTAACTGATCGATTTTGCTTTTGACCTGGGCTCGTTCAGCCTCGCGAATGGCAAGCCGATCCTGAGCAGCCGGTGAGCCGGTTTTTTCGATCGTGTTCAAATTTCTCTGTATGGCGATCTCAAGATCTTCGAGCCGGCGCTGTTCAGCTTTGATTTGCCGTTCTATCATATCCGTAGAATCCAATTGCTTTTTCGTTTCTGCGATCACATTTGATAGGTATCCGGGAGTCAGGATCTTATTCACGACAAAAGCCATAATAGCCGTTTCTGCATTGTGCGCTCCAACTCGTTTGGATTTGCAGGCTCCAGCTCCATGACGGCCACGTTTTCCGCAGATGTAATATGGCCAGGGTTGTTTTCCGACATCGGCACTATAAGTCACCATCGCGCCGCATTCGATACAATAGGTAAAACCTGAAAGAAGTGATGGATGACCCACGCGCCGCGGATGATTTAAATGCCCACCCAATTTGTGCAAGGGATGATCTTCAAAGCGCTTCTGAATGTTCTCCCAAAGCTCCCAGGTAATCAAAGGTTCATGGTGATCTGGTACCTCCAGTGATCCGCTCTTGCCTATTCCAAGATAGGCTTTATTCTTGAAAAAGCTATGCCACGAATTGGCACTAGTATATAGTTTTCCATGTGTGGCTTGAGTGATTTCTCTATAGGACTTCCCTTCTGCACGGAGCTGCCAGGCGACCTTTACGTACTCACTCAAAACAGGATCAGGCTCCCACTTGCTGACTACGCGTGGCGTACCATCACGCTTTTCTCCGATGGCAACTTTGATAGCTACATAGCCGCGTGGTGGGACACCTGGAGCATAGCCTTTGGTGACAAGGGATTTCAGTGCTCGCTTTACATCCTTCGATGTTTGGCGACGTTTCTCTTCGTTCGCCAGGCTGATGATCGTCTCGACGATCTTGCCGGCAAAGTCATCATGTGGGATCTGGTCTGTGAGGGAGTGAACAATCACGCCGCGTTTATTCAGGGTCGCTTTATAAAAGACAAAGTCATTATAGTCACGTGCGAATCGAGCGAAGTTCCAAATCAAGATGGCTCCAGGGCGAGTGGCTTTATCCTGGCTGAGATCGATCATGGATATAAACTCATGGCGCCCAACCGCACTACCACCCGATCTGGCTACATCCCGAAAGCTCTTCATCAAGACAAGATGGTTTCGTTTGCAATATTCTTTGACCTCATGCTCCTGTTGATCTATGCTTTGTTCTTGTGAGGAACCTCCACTATCCCGAAAATATGCCCAAACTTGTGTACCTGCGGAAAGACTTGGTGGAGGAGCGGAGTAATTATCCATTGCTTTTCCCTTGCGGATTTGGAATGAGCACACCATTGACGTACACCAAAACACCCTGCTCTAACAACTCCTGAATGACATTATATAGACTTTTAGAGAGCAGAGGCAATGCCGCTTGTTGTGCAGCTTCAAGGCTGGGATATTCATTCCCAGGTCTTTCTTCGATGCTGAAGGTCTTCTTCTCTCTTGGCATTGCCTAATGACTTATCTTGATAAGCGGTTAGCTCTTGCAGCTCCAACTTCATCGGGAATGCGCGGATCCGGATGACATATCCCACAAACAACATTCCCGCCTGGTCCAACATACCAGGCCACACTTTGGCATGCACTACAGGGATTTTTAGGCAATAAATCCGGATTTTTCCTAATTTCCAAGTTGGAGGGGTTGGCATAGTTGGAGGGGTTGGAAGCCAACCCCTCCAACCCCACCAACCCCTCCAACTTACCCGAGAGCGGAATCTCCAAATTATCTGAAATTCCTTCCGGGATTGGGATCCGGTATGCTTCGAACATGGTTGCAAGGGCACGCCTGCTAATTTCCCACAAGCGCGGTCGTGGGTACTCCCGCTTGGAAAGTCTCATCTTCTTGAACCGCATCCCAAGCATTTTTGCGTTGATAAACTCCTTGTCAACCTCAATTTCTTCGTCATCGATCAGGGAGTGAATGATCTCCACAATCATTTGAGTGGAGAATGACCATTCTGTTTTTGTGGGTGCTTGTGCAGCATATTCACCCAAGGCACGCATCGCAATACGGTTTATATCTATCTTCTCCAGATCGATCCGCTCATCTTGGTAGGTCCCAGCTGCAAGTGATTCAATCTTTCCCCAGAGACTGGAAACACCCATGCTATCGAGCCAGGCTGCCACAGAAAGAATCGCCCGCCATGGCTGAAGATCACGACCAATTAGTTTCGATTTTTCTCCAATCAGCTTATCGAACGTAGGCATATAAGTAAGGTGAGCCAGAGACAGTGCCCACAAATCATCGATCAGCTTCTGTCGATCGCACGGCCACTGCGTATCATCCAACGGATCTGCGTTCCCTTTCGAGCGCTGAGCAGTCCTTACCACAGGAATGATCAAAGCCCGGCTTGATAAAGTTGGATCTGGTCTTTGAATGGTTGAAAAGATACGAGGGCAATAACAATTAACTTCGCGTGTCTTCCATCCCTGCCCGTTTGGACTGGGCTCTTTCAATGGCACAGTGATTCCCTTGCGATTGCCTGACAATAAGATGGCACGCTTGTCCGGATCTGATTTCTTCGGATCAGTGAGATCTTCCGCATCATCAAGCCCAAGCGTTGCTCCATAATCTGCCAGGTCCCTCAAAGCAGCAAAGCTACCCGATGGAGAGAGCGAAGAGCCAAGATATGACAAACGGACTAATATAAGCAGGAGACTCGTTTTCCCGCTCCCCCGCTCACCATTCGCCCAGATGTAAGGCGCCACACTGAAAGCATCCAAAAACCACGTGCTGATCACAAAACAGGCCAGCATCTGGGACATAGTTTCTTGATCAGCCAGCGATCGATCGAAGTCAATAAACCTGGCGATCACAGATTTGACACGATCGAAAATATCTTTGGGATCCGGCCGGTAACCTGTTATGAATGCCTTTATGCCAGGCGTAGACCACAACGAATCTCTCGCCGGCGGTGGTTCCGGCAGTGCTACCTCTACTCCCAAAGTTGATAACGGCCTTTCAAAAGGCCCAAAGAGAGCTCCATCGTTACGGACAATATGCAGCGACTGTTCACGGATCTCTTCAGGTTCCTTCAGCTGAACAACCTGCCCGCCCATAAGTTTCTGAGTTATGCGAGTCAGAACATATGGCCAGATCGCTGCATACGCTTTCCCATTCACCAGGCACAAAGGTCGCCGAATTGTCAAAGGTGCACTATCAAGCAATTCGACAACAGGAGGGGCAACCTTTATTTCCGGACGCGGACCCTCTACCAGGTCTTCCAGCTCTTCGAGCGTATGACCTTCAGCAAGCCAATCATCAACACCCGTTTTATATTTCCCCCCTGGTAAATAGACCACTTCAACCTTTGCCCCTTTTCGTTGCAAACGTAGAGTCAACGTGTCCAAGGCTTGCTTGACTTCGGGCTTTGACATTACATCCGAATCAAAGACGATCCGGACCGGCCGCCCATGGTTGAAGGCGATATCAAGAAAATCACTCAAGAATTCCTTACCACCTTTTTCATTAGTGCCTATAAAAGTCCAAACGCCAAGAAGGGCTATCGAGCAAAGCCCAATGCTTGCAAGAGCATCAGCTTTCTTTTGCCCTTCAGTAATCCATAAAGGGATAGATGGATCACCCAGATTGCCCCGGCACCTGGGCGGAACATCAAGCCGCATCCGCTCGCCCTTTGGTATTTCATACTTGATAACCTTTTGCTTATAGGTCCCGTCTTCATTGCGATGCTTTCTGTCATCAAACACGCGCGGACTATCAGGCCGGTACACATAAAAAGGGATCTGCCCATCTGTTGAATGCAAGGGCAAAAGTAGACCAGGCACGCGTATTTGAGAATCATGAAATTTCAGCGATCGCAATTCATTAGGGTCAGTGATCGTTTTGTATCCCCGTTCCTTGATCACATCATCTGCGATCGCGGATGCCTTCAGCATTTCATAGTGCTGTTGCATAAGCTGCATGGGGGTTGTATAATTCTCTTGGATGTTCTTTCGACGCTTCGTCGGCGTCTTCGCCCTGGCTCCTGCTGGGGCGTTTTTGTTTTTTTGGTTCGTTGTCATATTTTAATTCTCCATTTCTATACTAATTCCTAGCCCCTGGGGGTCTCCCATGGGGTGAATTTTCATTATTGCTATACGGTTATCTTGATAAACCAAACCAAGCTCGAAAATTAGGCTTTACATCGAAGAAAATTACAAAAAAAAAGGTAACGGTATACATGACGCACAAGCCTACTTCCCCCCTTTCTTTTTCGGCTTTTTTGCTGGCTTCTTTTTGGGCTTCCGCTTTGTCTCTTTTGGAGTATTTACAACGGTTTTAGCCATGTCCTTGAACTTCTCAAACTCTGATTTTTCTTTACTCATGACCATCTCCTCTACGTGTATCATCATCTCTCCTAATGCTTGGAGGGTTTCGGGTGATGCGTCTTTCGATACATGCACAGTTATGACAGGTTTACCATGCATCTTTTTTTGACAACGAAGGCAAGTTACTCCGCGACTTTCTCCTATGAAACTATCGCGAACATAGCCAACATAGCCGCACACGGCAATGTATTTTCTCTTCCAGGGAACAGAATTCCCAGACCCCAAATCGGGGTGTTCTTCGCTTCTTGCGAGTCGGTGCTTTGCTTGATATGTAGGCATGATTTCCGCCTATCCGTTCATGCACTCTTCGCAAAAATCAACGGATTTCATAATCTCTCGTGCCTTCTTTTCAGATGGCGCGCTTGTCATAGTTCCGTGCGTTTCACACGAAATCACGAAGCGGTAATCAGCGTCACAATCAAAACCCTTTTTGCGGTCATAAATAACAACATAGCCTATACCAGTACGTCGATTACGAAGCTCGCAACAATAACCAATGATGTCGTTATGAGGTTTTCGGATTGTTCCCATGTCGTGTTTCCTTTCCTAAATCAATTTCTTAAGGAAGTTCAATTGCTTGAACGTCCTTTTGATAATCAACTGCTTATAGGTCAATCTCTTACCTGCCACGCTTCCCAAAACCAGAGAGAACCGTTCCGCGTCATTCCCGTAGCGGTTATTGAACCTGAAAGTTTGCTCATCAAGATAGCTTCCAAGATGGTCAACTTCACAGCCTACATACGTCCCGCGAAGCGTGCGCTTGAAAAGACTCCAGTAGTTTTCTATCCCGTTGGTGTGAACGTTTCCCCTTACGTATTCGGTCGCATGGTCAACGGCTTGGTGAACAAACTCCTCTTCCATGCCCTGATAGGATTTCAACGCATCGGTGTAAAGGTTGGAATCGGGTTGGACGTTCTTTCTAATTTCGGGTTGAAGAGTTTTCTTCTTGGTGTTTGGTACAACTTTGGTTTTTGCTTTGCTGGCTTTTTCTCCCGTTGTGCGTTCCAACAAACCAAAAACGATAGCTTTGCCAACGGTCCCGCGTCCCTGTATCCCCATTGCTTCGCGCGTCCGCTTGTGCATGTTCTCTGCCTTGCCTCCGATGTATGTTTCATCGGCTTCCACATCACCCGAAAGTTTTTCAAGCGTGCCTTGTTGCATGGCGTATCTAATCCGATGAAGTACGAACCAGGCGGATTTATGAGTGATGCCAAGAGCGCGCCCAATCTCATAACTCGAAATCCCGTTCTTGGCATTGGCAATCAGCCAAATGGAGCAAAGCCACTTATCCAAGCCAAGCGCGCTATCCTCGAAGATCGTACCGACTTTGACGCTAAACTGCTTCCTGCAAGCCTTACAGCGCCAAATAAGACGGGTTTTGATAAACCATTGCTCAGACCCGCCGCAATGAGGGCATACAACCCCATCAGACCAACGGAGGCTTACAACAAAATCATGAGCGTTCTGTTTATCAGCGAAGTAAATCATTGCCTGTTGAAGGGTTTTAGGCTGTGCGCTCATTTGCACTCCACCCTTTCAAATCCATCGCCACTGGGAACAACAACCGTATGATGTTCAAACCAGTCTTTTCTAATTCTCTGCCCACATCGCAGGCAAAGCACTTTCTGGATGGGCTTGCGCTTGATAATCCATCCCTTACCGCCGCAAGCATAGCAAGTGGTTCCTGGCAGACCAGGGTTGA
>Ga0207712_10001292_pt1 | contig 17177 bp, 14 predicted proteins | sample KBSS44metaG_FD_184402 | JGI IMG/M metagenome (GOLD analysis project Ga0207712, IMG submission 184402) | Switchgrass rhizosphere microbial communities from Kellogg Biological Station, Michigan, USA - KBS S4-4 metaG (SPAdes) (version 2) | ecosystem: Host-associated > Plants > Roots > Rhizosphere... | reverse complement strand
AGCGGCAGCGAAGCGCTGGCGGCGGGCCGGACGCTGACGATCCCGAACAAGGTCCATAATTTCAACAACAACAGCGATACGTTCCGGCCCTACGACCCGAACGAGGCGATCGGCGACAACAGCCCGACGCCGGCGACGCCCAAGCCGAAGAAGAAGGGCTGCGGCGCGCTCGGGGCGATCCTGCTAGTGGTAATCGCGGTGGTGATCACCGTCATTCTCAAAGTGCCGATCACGAACCTGCTCGCCTATGGCACGACGGCCCCCCTTGCCGCCGGTACTGCATCGGCAGCGGCTTTGACGGCAGCAGGCGTGACGACCGTCGCAGGTGCCGCGGCGGCCGCGGGGACAGGCGCGGTCATAGCGGGAGCTGCGATTGCGGGCGCAATCGGGAGTATCGTCAGTCAGGGCGTTGGCGTTGCAACCGGCATCCAGGACAGGTTCAGCTTCAAAGGCGTGGCGCTGGCGGCGCTCGGTGCGGGCATCGGCGCGGGTCTCAGCTCGCCCGGCGCGTTCGGGGGCGCGTTCGGCAAGATCAGCGCGGTCAGCGAATTTGCCGGCGACTTCGCGCAAGGCGCGGTCGGCAATGCCCTGACGCAAAGCGTAGCGATCACCACCGGTCTGCAGAAGAAGTTCGACTGGACCGGGGTCGCGATCGGCGGCGTGGTCAGCGGCGCGGTGGGCGCGGTCGGCGGCGCGTTCGAGGGCAGCAGCCTCAATCGCTATGCCGTCCAGGCGCTGTCGGGCACGGCCGGCGCGATCGCGGGCGCCGCCGCGCGCAGCCTGATCGAGGGCAGCAGTTTCGGCGACAACGTCATGGCGGCGCTGCCCGATGTCATCGGGGCTACCGTTGGCAATCTCATCGGGGACAGTCTTACGCGAAAAGATGCATCGGATACGCCACCCGACGAGTCTGACAGCAAGGACGGCGAGCCGCCCGAGACGCCGGGCTTCACGAAATATCTCGAAGATGTTCATCATATACCGCGCTACGTACAGCAACGGGATTATGACAGCTGGGCCTCCGGCTGGGAAAATGATGACGCTGTAAGATTTGAATCTCAAGGAGCGACGTTCAGTAATGCTTCACATTCGCCAGAACGTGCGGACGGAGCAATGGGTTTGGGCGAATACATCTGGAGCGGACAGGCATTCAGCGATCTGTACGAGAGCTTGCCTTCATTCATTGAATGGAAGGAGGCGCAAAACTATGCAAACGATATCGTCGTAACGGCAAGGAGCAAGTTGACCCAGGTGGATCAGACGCTCGCCGATTTATCGACGCGGATTACTCAATCGCTGAACAGTGCGTATAATAGCGCATCCAATGCGATCAGTAACGCGCTGGCTGAACAAGGTCGCCTTGAGCAATTCAATGCGCAAGTGCAGCTTGAAGGATCTAGGCGCGTTACGCAAATCGTCCGCCAGAAATACCGAGAGATTCGTGCCGACTTCGTCCATGGACCGGTGGCGCTTAGCACGAGCGCAGGTACCGGACGATTTGCGGTAGGCGCCGTTGTGGCCATCGAATCGGATGGCTTTAGGATGGTAAACCCCCATTTTGCGTCTGTCACAGAAGCGATATCAGCCTATGCTATGGAATGGACGGGAAGAGACGGCCAAAGTGGCGCTACCTATGGGCACACTGCATTCATTTTAGGTGACATTGTCACCGGCGGGAAAAACTTGCTTACCGCGCCATTGAGAGCTTTTTCGCGAAATGGCTCCAGAATTGCCGCGGATGTCACCGAGGATGTGGCTGAGGCAGCGCTCACTGGCACCGTTCGGGAAGCTCGATTGGGAGCGGTCGTAGAGAGGGTAGTGCCGCCGACGCCGGGCGACCCGGCGTTTATTGGCCCAGTGGATCTCATAGGTCCTCGGTTACCTTCTGGTCGGTTCTCGATATCGGATTGGTCGGGCTATCCGGTAGGCGTCCCACGGCCGCAGGGCCCATTCAGGCTTGTGGAAGGTCTCGAATATGATGCCGCGCGCAGCGCTGCAAACAACGCGAACGCGGCAATTCGAAGAAACAAAGGGCTTGTTGGGCAGTCGGTTGACGTGCATGAGATACAACCGGTAAAGTTCGGCGGGAGTGCCACGGATTCTGCTAACAAGGTAGTCCTATCTCGCGATATCCATCGGCAACAGGTAACACCCTGGTGGAACCAAATGCAAAAAGACCTCCAACGCTAGCGGCCAAGGAATAGGTGAGATCCATGACATACAGCCTGATAGAAGGGCAGCTTGATGCGCCGGCTGACGCTGGTGTTGTTGATGGCCTTTCTGCAAGCCTAGGGATAGCTCTGCCAAGTGATTACCTTAGCTTCCTCCGTCAGCATAATGGCGGCGAAGGTTTCATCGGAGACAATTATATCATCTTCTGGAAAGCCGAGGAGCTTGCCGACTTCAATCGTGAATATGAAGTCGCGAGATATGCGCCAGGCATCCTCCTATTCGGCTCCGATGGCGGCGGAGAGGGCTACGGGTTCGATACCCAATCAGCGGCAATGCCAATAGTCCGCATCCCTTTTATTGGGATGGAGCGCCGCTATGCGACGTCTGTTGGCAAGGACCTCCTGGAACTTTTCACCAAGCTGGCTACGCCACTATGATCAATCGATTTGCAGACCGCCCGCGAGGCATGGAGTTAGTCGAAATTACTCCTGTCATCGTCGGTGGTGATCCTATCGATCTGAATAATAAAACGTGGCTGACTCGACGGCAGCACTTCGAGGTGGTGCGCTATTGGAATAGAGTGATCAGCGATCTCCGTAAGCAGGAGCGGTGACGACTACATGGGGTTACGGCGGAGTTCGGTTGGTTACGGTGCCACGTGGTGCGCCATATTCAAGTTACGGTACCCAAGTTTCGGCGCCACTTGCGACAACCCCCAAGCTCCGTTGCCGCCGCGAATGGCGGCCATGACGATCTGCGGCCGACCGAGACTTATGCCTATGACATTTCCGGCCGACTGATCGGGGTGAGCGACGCCAATGGCAATCAAACGCTACGGCTGCTGCTGGCGGGCAGCGGCCATGTTGGCGACGATCCGCTGGTGACGCAGGAATATCTGCCGGACCACGGCGTGACCAAAACGGGCTATGACGGTTTCGGCAATGCGCGGCGGCTGACCGACCAGCTCAACCATGTCGAGCAGCGGAACTATGACGCGGCTGGGCAGCGGATACGTTGCCACATGCAATGATCCCCAAACCGGCCCATGGCGACGAGATTGCCAAGGACGCGAGCGGCATGCGCTAGCTGATCCATGACTGGAACACGGACAGGCGGCCGTTGCGCTCGACGCAGGCGACGAGGCGGTCGCGGCGTGCCCACGCGGGAACGACAAACAGGCCATGCAGAGCGCCCCGGACGGCACCGGCCAAGCGCCCTGCATCCGAATCACGCGACGCTGACCGCGGCGACCGGCATTGCCCGCTACATGCTCGGGACGGCGGGGGAGTGGCTGCGCCTGCGACCCGCACAGTCGTTCGATCGAGCCCCACGATCCGTTCGGTGGATCGAAACATGTGACGGACCGGTGAACCCGGGCGCGTGGATGATCGCTGCAACCCGTCGCGTGACGCTCGCCTTGCCGGACATTCGGCCGATCCCGACGCGCACGACGCCAGCTTTCAGACCATCCTGTTATGCAGGCAATGTGACCTGTTCTGCAGGCAATGTGACCTGTTCTGCAGGGAATTTGACCTGTTACGACATCGAAAGCGACCTGTTATGCAAGGCAATTTCCCTGTTCGACACGATGGCGGGACCCGCCGACTTCCCGGCTATCGCTCTGTAAACACTGAATTTATGCTCGGCCACGCCACGCGAAGACGCCGTCTTTCCCTCAGTTGAAGGGGCAAAATCGCGAAAAGCGACCTGTTATCGGTCGCGCGCAAGGGCAAATCCGTCGTACACAGGGGCGCCACGGGCTCGCCGCGATCCGATCAACGTGCCGGGCCGCGTCTGGCCCCACGCCGGGGCCATCGTCGCGCTGCCGGCAGCCCAGGCAGGGCTATGGCGAGATCGGAACCGCGTCGCCGGCTCGCATCACCGACCCGCCCCTCGCCCGAAGGCGAGGGTTATAGTCATCGATACACAGGACAATGTGGTGCGGTCGAGAAGACTCGAACTTCCACGGGCTTTCGCCCACAACGACCTCAACGTTGCGCGTCTACCAGTTCCGCCACGACCGCACGAGGATGAACTGCTACCGGTCGCCCGGTGGCTGGCAGGCGCGAGCCTCTAGCAAAGGGTCTCGGGGGTTGCAACAGCCGCGATGCAGCCTTTTTTCGGGCGGACCCGGATGCCGGCGATTTGCCCCCGCGCCGGCGACCGGCTATCCGGCCGGCCATGCCCTCCGAACCGTCAGCCATCGGCGCCGAAGCGCGGCGCATCCTGTGGCTGGCCTGGCCGGTGGTGCTGACCAGCCTCAACTGGACGATCCTCCACGTCACCGACGTGATCGTCGTCGGCGCGGTCGGCACGCATCAGGTGGCGGCGCTCGGCGCCAGCCGGACCTTGACCTATATCTCGATCGTCGCCGGGCTCGCCTGGATGTCGGGCGTGCTGGTGTTCGCATCGCGCGCCGACGGCGCCGACGACAGGCCCGCGACCGGCGAGGCGCTGCACGGCGGCGTCGCGATGGGCGTGGTGCTGGGTGGTGCTGCGATGCTGATCCTGCTGCTCGGCGCCGAGCCCTTGCTGCGGCTGATCGGCGTGTCGGCGGCGCTGGCGCCCGACGGCGCGCGCGTGGTGCGGGTGATGGCCCTGGCCTATCCCGCGCAGTTCGCGATGATCGCGGCGAGCTATTTCCTCGAGGGCGTCAGCGCGCCGCGGCGGGTGATGACCGTCAATCTGGGCATGCTGCCGGTCAATGCCATACTCGCCTGGGCGTGGTCGGGCGGCCATCTCGGCTTGCCCGCGCTCGGCGCGGTCGGCGCCGCGGCCGCCACCAGCCTGGTGTCCGTCGCCGGCTGCGGCTTCATGCTGCTCGCCTGCTGGACCCTGTCCGATGCCGCCGCGCGCGGCGTGCGCGATCTCTCTCGCGCCGCGCTCGCCCGCGCGCTGACCGGCATGCCGCGGCTGATCGGATTCGGCACGGTGCCGGCGATCGCCTCGGGGCTCGAGCTCGCGGGCTTCTCCTATCTGATCGCGCTCTCGACCCAGCTCGGCGAGGTCGCCACCCACGCCTTCCAGATCGTCTTCTCGCTGCACAACGTCACCTTCGGGCTCGCGCTCGGGCTCGGTTCGGCGGCGGGCGTGCGGGTCGGCAATGCGGTCGGGGAGGGGGTGCCCGAGCAGGCGCGGTCGCGGGCGTCGATCGCGGCCGGCATGGCGGTGGCCGCCACCGGCCTCGCCGCGCTGCTGCTGGCGCTCGCCGCACGCCCGCTCGCCGGGCTGTTCCCGGGGATCGAGGCGGTGCACGCGATGGCCGCCGGGCTGTTCATGATCTGGGCACCGTTCATCCTGTTCGACGGCGTGCAGGTGGTGTTCGTCTATGCCTTGCGCTCGCTGGGCGATCAGGTCGCGGCCGGGGTCAACGGCATCGTCGCCTTCTTCGTCGTCACTGGCGGGCTCGGCTGGTGGCTGGTCGGCCATGGCGCCGGGCCGGCGGCGCTGGCCTGGGCGTCGGGGGCGGGCATGCTGGTCGCGGCGCTGCTGCAGGGCGGCCGCTTCTGGGTCGTCAGCCGGGCACCGATCCCGAGAAGCTGAGGTTGAGTTCGCGCGAGCCCTTGGGGACGTCGACCTCGGCGCTGTTGAACTCCACCGTGCCGCGCGGCGGCAGGCTGCGCACCGGCGGCGTGATCGTCCAGCCATAGACCACCCGGCCGCTCGAATCGCGCAGTTCGGCCATGATGTCGGGCACGCGCTGGACCTTGTCGGTGGGGTTGATCACGCGGCCGGTGATCGCGAACAATTCATTGCCGCTCTCCAGCTCGCGGCGCTCGGGCCGGCGCGGCACTTCCAGCAGCAGCGGGACTTCGGGCGCCGCGACCGGCAGGCCGAGGCGGCTGGCGAGGTCGGCCGCGAAGGTCGGCGTGCCGAACCAGGCGAGCGCGCCGACGCCGCCCAGCATCGCCACGCCGGCGATGGCGGCGGCGATCGTCCAGCGCCTGGCCGGATTGCGCCGCGGCCGGAACGGCGGGCGATGCGCGAAGGGATCGATGCCGTCATCCTCGTCGCGCCCAACCTGCTCGCGCGCTCCCGGCGGTGTCGAAGGTGGCGGCGCGGCGGTCGCCGTCGCAAGGGTCGCATTGGCCGGCGCAGCGGCCGCGGCCGCCGGCGGGGCAGGGGCGACCGGAGGGGCCGGAGGCGCCGGCGGGGCCGCCAGCGGCGGGATCGCGCCGGCCGCCGCATCGGCCGGCGCCGGCGACTGGAACCAGCTATGCTTGCACGCCGCGCACCGCACCGAGCGCCCGTTGGTGCCGATGGCGCTGTCCGGCACCACATAGCGGGTCCGACATTCGGGGCACTGCAAGATCATCGGGCGCGGACAGACTTCATCGTTTGGCGGGCGGCGCATCCGCCTCTGATGCCCTTCTAAACACCGATGCACGGGTGCTGGCAAGCGCGGACATACCCTCTACCGCTTGCGGGAGAGGGACAGGCTCGCGCAGCGAGCCAGGGTGAGGGCCTGAAGGGCGAGACCCGCTCGGGCCCTCACCCTCGCCGCCTTCGGCGGTGAGCAGGTCGGGATTGCCCCCGGCAATCCCTGGCCATGCCGGGGGCATGGCCACCTGCTCACCCCTCTTCCGCAAGCGGTAGTGGGCAGAATGAAGCATCGCGCGCGCGGCGCTTTACGGCGCACCCGCGTCCGTGCGATGGCGCGGGCTGGGGATCGGTGGGACCGGGCGGACGTTTTGGGCAGCATCGTACAATTCGAGAATGTCGGCCTGCGCTACGGAACCGAATCCGAAGTGCTTTCGGACGTCAGCTTCAGCCTCGCGCCGGGCACCTTCTATTTCCTCACCGGCCCGTCCGGCGCCGGCAAGACCTCGCTGCTGCAACTGCTTTATCTCGCGCGCCGGCCCAGCCGCGGGCTGATCCGCCTGTTCGGCGAGGATGCAGTGACCCTGCCGCGCGGCCGGCTGCCGGGCTTCCGCCGCCGGATCGGCGTGGTGTTCCAGGATTTCCGGCTGGTGCCGCATCTGTCGGCCTATGACAATATCGCGCTCCCCTTGCGCGTCGCCGGCATGGAGGAGCGCGACATCGTCGGCCCGGTCGAGGAGATGCTGGGCTGGGTCGGCCTCGGCGGCCGCGCCAGCGCCCGCCCGGCGACCTTGTCGGGCGGCGAGCAGCAGCGCGTCGCGATCGCCCGCGCGGTGATCGGCCGGCCCGAGATCCTGATCGCCGACGAGCCGACCGGCAACGTCGACGCCGACATGGCGGCGCGGCTGCTGCACCTGTTCGACGGGCTCAACAAGCTCGGCACGACCCTGCTGGTCGCCACCCACGACGTCCATCTGCTCTCCGCGGTGCCCAATCCGCAGATCATGCGGCTCGATCGCGGCCGCCTGTCCGATCCCACCGGCGCGCTGCGCCATCCGCCGCGCGAGCATCCGCGGCCGGGCGGGGGGCGCTGATGGCGTTCGCGTTGCGATCGACGCCCGCCGACCGCCGATTGCTGCCCGAGGGACGCTTCGCGGGGCCGATGCCGTGGGTGATCGCGATCATGATGTTCCTGACCGCGCTGGCGACCGCGACCGCGATGGGGCTGTCGGCCGCCGCCGCCAATCTGCGCGCCGAACTCTCCGGCCGGGTGACGGTGCAGATCGTCGACGCCAATCCCGACAAGCGCGCGCGCCAGACCGCGGCGGCGATGGCCGAACTCGGCAAACTCGCCGGCGTCCGCGCGATCCGCAAGGTCAGCGACGCGGAGATCGCCAAGCTGCTCGAACCCTGGCTGGGGCAGGACGGCGTCGGCAGCGACCTGCCGGTGCCGGCCTTGATCGACGTCGATCTGGACCGCGCCGCCGACGGCGACATCGCCGACATCGTCACCGCGCTGAAGCCGGTCGCGCCGTCGGCGCGGATCGACCGCCATGTCGAATGGCTGGCGCCGCTCTCCGGGCTGCTGGCCTCGCTGACGTGGCTGGCGATCGGCATCGTCATGCTGATGACGGTGGCGACGGCGGCGGCGGTGGTGCTGGCGGCGCGCGGCGCGCTCAACACCCATCGCACGACGATCGAGATCCTCCATCTGCTCGGCGCCACCGACATCCAGATCACCCGCCTGTTCCAGCGCCGGATCGCGCTCGATTCGCTGTTCGGCGGCCTGGTCGGCTTCGCCGGCGCGGTCGCGGCCTTGCTGCTGGTCGGCGCGCGGATCGGCGCGGTCGGCTCCGAATTGCTCGCTTCGGCGCAATTGCCATGGACGGGATGGCTGATCCTCGCCAGTCTGCCGCTCCTGGGCGGGGTGCTGGCGATGGTCGCGGCGCGGCTGACCATCATGCGGGCGCTGAGGAAAATCCTGTGATCACGCGGATCATATCGCTGATCGTCATCCTCTGGGCGCTGGGCTTCGCGCTGTTTGTCGTCCTGCTGCCCGGACCGCTGCCGCCGGCGCCGAGCGATGCGATCGTCGTGCTGACCGGCGGCACCGGCCGCATCGAACGCGGGCTGGCGCTGATCCAGCAGAAGGCGGCGAAGCGGATGCTGATCTCGGGCGTCGACAAGACGGTCAAGCCGCACGAGCTCGCCTTGCGCACGCACGCGCCGCTGGCCTTGTTCGATTGCTGCGTCGATCTCGGCCACGAAGCGGTCGATACGCGCTCGAACGGCGCGGAGACCGCGCGCTGGATCGCGGCGCGCCATTATCGCACGATCCGGCTGGTGACGACCGACTGGCACATGCCGCGCGCCGCCTTCGAACTGCGCCACGCGCTGCCCGACGACGTCTCGGTGGTCGGCGATGCGGTCAAGAGCGATCCCGGCTTCGCGATGCTGATGGTCGAATATAACAAGTTCCTGCTGCGCCGCGCCGCCGTGCTGGTCGGGCTTTGAGCATCATGGCGGTGCTGCGATCGATCCTGTTCACGATCATCTTCTATGGCTTCAGCCTGCCCTATGTCGTGATCGCGCTGCTGGTCGGCATCATCGATCGCCGCGCCCTGATCCACGTCGCCTTGCTGTGGGGCCATTTCTTCGTCTGGTGCGCGCGCTGGCTGCTGAACATCCGCATCAAGGTGGAAGGCCAGCTGCCCGAGGGGCCGGTGCTGGTCGCGCTCAAGCATGAGGCGATGTTCGAAACGTTGTGCGCGATCCCGCTGTTCGGCAAGCCGGCGGTGGTGATGAAGGCCGAGCTCGGCCGCATTCCGCTGTGGGGCTGGACCGCGCAGCGTTACGGCATCATCCCGGTCGACCGCACCGCCGGCGCCGCGGCGATGCGGGCGATGCTGGCGGCGGCGAAGGCGGCGGTCGCGGCGGGCCGGCCGATCCTGATCTTCCCCGAAGGCACCCGCGTGCCCCCCGGCGAAACCCCGCCGCTGCGCGCGGGCTTCGCCGGCCTCTACAAGATGCTCAAGCAGCCGGTCGTGCCGATCGCGCTCGACAGCGGCCATGTCTGGCCCAAAAGCTTCGTCAAGCGCGCCGGCACCGTCACCTTCCGCGTCGGCCCGACCATCCCGCCCGGCCTGCCGCGCGACGAGGCCGAGGCGCTGGTCCACACCGCGATCAACGCGCTGAACGCGGAACCTGCCTCGTCCTAGCCCTCTCCTGCGAAAGCGCTAAGCGATGCACACATCTCCATTTTCGATGGAATGTCAGCCGCTGAAGCCCCTCCCCTTCAGGGGAGGGGTTGGGGTGGGGGAATCGGGAGAGCCACTCGATGTCGATCCGAACGCACGAAAAATTGGCTGAAAAGCTCGCTTCGCTCGCCCCCACCCCAACCCCTCCCCTGAAGGGGAGGGGCTAAATCCGGCGCGATCCGAAAATGTGTGCATGCCTTAGTGCGAAAGCGAAAGGAGGAGAGGGCCAGCATCGCGGCGCCAGTTTACCGAATGCATCGATCAAGGCGTGGCGCGGACGACGCATCCGTCTATCGCGTCGATGCAACAATTTTAGTGCTTTCAGTAAACCGGCGCCGTAACCGAACCGGATTGCAGAAGAACGGGTTCCAGGGGGCCAGGATGACCAGATTTCGTTTTATATTCGTAATGACGGCGATCTCATGCGCCACCGCCACTGCCCCAGCGCAGGCCGATGCGAAAGAGACCGTCAGCCTGTGGGAAGGCTGCGGCGAGAACAAGGTCTCGGGCGTTTCGAAATTCATGGTCGGCCCCACCGCTGCCCGCTACCTCACGCCCAGGGCGACGGCCGCGGAAGGAATCGGCCGTTGCGCGCAGGAACTGCTCGCGCTGGATGCAGCCGCGCCGTGGCAGCGGCGCGCGGCGCTGCTGCGGTCGCGCGCGAAATTTCATGTCATGGCCAACGACCCGATGGCGGCCACGGCGGATCTCGACGCGATCGCCGCGATCGAGCAGCCTGACGCCGTCTATGCGCGCAGCTTCGCCGTCTCGGTGCACATGCTCCGCGCTGTCGCCGGATTGCAGGCGGGGCAGCGCGATGCTGCCGCGACCGAGGCGCTCGCCGCCATGCGACTGCGCCCCTGGAGCGAGACCGTGGCCCAATTCGCCTGGCTCGTCTGTTCGATGCGCGACGGCATGCCCGCACAAGAGCGCGCCCGCTGGAATAATCTCGTTACCCTCGACAGCGCCTTCGCCGAGCGGCGCGCGCTTTCGCTTGCCCAGGCGGGCGACTGGACCGGCGCGACGGTGGACTGGCTGCGGGCGATGCCGGCTCCGGGTGAGATCGGTCAAACCTATGTCACCGTGCCCGGCGTGACCGTCCGGGGCGCGCCGGGCGTGCCTGTGAAGGGCGTCGATGTCCGCCGCAGCGTGGACGCCATCGTCACCGCCGCGATGGCCGGCCGCCTCGATCTCGCGGATCCGTGGCTGGTCAGCCTGCGCGCCAGCGTCGAGACGCCGCCGGTGCGAGACGAACTGGCGAAGCAACTCGGAATTGTGATCGATCCCGCCGTCCAGAAGGCCGAGCTGGAAAAATCGATGGCGCTGATCGAGATGGCGCGGCTTGCCGCCAGCGGTGACTTCGCGCGTGCGGCGGCGCTGTTCGATGCCACGCCGACGATGCCGGTCACCGCGGTTTCGACCGCGATGCTGCGGAGCATCGCCGCCCGAATTGGCGCGCCCGCCGATCGCGCGCTTCGGCAAGTGCTGGCTAAGCTAGACGAACTGGCAGTGACCGACCGTGGCGAGAGGTTGGCGCGGCTGCTCGAATCGGGCCTGCTTCTCGACGACCTGCCGGCGCATGAGGAAGTCATGCTGGCCAATCCCTATCGATCGGCGGTCAAGTTCCTCCGCGCGAACGGCGCGTCGGTGAAGCTGGCGAAGGACGGCAGGACCGCCACCATATCTTTCTTCGGCAACAAGTCCCAGCGCTTCGCCATTCGCGAGATGGTGCTGCTGCGCGCGGCCGAAGTTGCGATCGAGCAGAAGCAGGCGGCGTTTCGCATCGTTTCGAGCAGCGACTATGTCCAGACGTCGACGATGACTATGAATGGCACCCCGGTCGGCCCGTCCACGGTCTCGGGCAACAGCGTCTCCATGTCGATCGAGTTCGTCGAATCCGCTGCTGCGGGTGCGGTGAATGCCGCGGAGATCCGCGCCGCGCTTGGCCCGATTTACATCAACGAGGCGTCCGGCGGGAAAAGCTGAGCCGGCCCGAACCGCCGCGAGCCCGACGCGCTGCGTGCGAAGCGACCCGCCGGGGCAGTTTCAGCGACACAATCCTGAATTATTGACGCCATGCGTCGATGAACGCGCGAGTCGTATCGAATGGACCGAGCGGTCATCAATCTGGCATCGTGTCCCAATATGCTGGCGCGGATATGCGGGTTGCCGGAAGCGGACATTCACGATGCGGGTCCGAAACCCGCCGATCGCCTGTAGCCGGCCGTCCTCCGGCGGCTTAAAGCGCCGCCATGCTGATCCGGAACGCCACAGCCGCCGACGCGGACGCCATTGCCGCCATCATTCTCCCCACGATCCGTGACGGCAGCACCTATGCGCTCGACAGCGACACGTCGGAAGCCGACGCGCTCGCCTACTGGCTGGCGCCCGACAAGGAGGCGTTTGTCGCCGTCGATGATGGCGCCGTCGTCGGCACCTATTTCCTGCGTCGCAATCAGGCCGGCGGCGGACGGCACGTCTGCAATTGCGGCTATATGACGAAAGCGGACGCCGCCGGACGCGGCATTGCCCGCCGCATGTGCGAACATTCGCTGGAGCACGCGCGGACGCGCGGCTTCCGCGCGATGCAGTTCAACTTCGTCGTCAGCACCAACGAACGCGCGGTGCGCCTCTGGCAGTCGCTCGGCTTCGAAATCGTCGGTCGCCTGCCCGGCGCGTTTCGGCATCCACGCGGAGATGATGTCGATGTACTGGTGATGTATAGCCAGATCACGTGAGCTTCATGCGTCCGCAACTGATCGTCGCGAACGCCGCGATCATCCGCTTTGGCCGCCGCCGATCCGGCGTTCGGCCTCGGCCTTGCCGCGCAGCGCGCCCAGTCGGCCGGGCGCCAGCGTCAGCGCGGCATCGAACGCGCCGAGCGCGTCGCGCGGCTTGCCGAGGACGAGCAGGAGCTCACCCAATTGCTCGCGCGCGGGCACGATCGGTCCGGGCGTGAGCGGCAGCTTCTCCAGCGCATCTTCCGCGTCCGCGGCCGCCGTCATGCTCGCCACTGCCGCTTCGGCGTCCCCGGCCGCGGCCAGGCGCCAGCCTTGCGCGGACTTCAGCAGCGCATCCACCTGCGCCATCCAATAGCCGTCATTCGCCACGCGCAACGCCTCGCGACAGGCCTGCAGTTCGGCGATGTCTGCGTCGGCGGCGCCGGGCGTGGCGGCGCGCAATTTGCCCAGGGCGCGGGCCCACCACGTGATCGCCGCGACCTGCGGTGCGGAACCGGGCACCGGCGCAAGCCGTGCGGCGGCTGCCCAGTCGCGGGTTTCGACCGCCAGTCGAACCGGCATCGCATTGCTCGGATATCCGATCTTGAAGCCGGCGGCGGACAGGCCGGTCATGGCCTTGAGCTTGGCCACCTCGCGCGCGGCATCTGCGGTTCGGTCTTTCTGCAGATAGGCATAGGTCAGATAGTCCATCGCATGCACCGCCTCGCCGGGGTCGCCCTGGGCGAGTGCGGCGTCGCGTGCGGCGATGTTCGACGCGATCGAATCGTCCCACAGGCCGAGCCGCGTGAAGATGTGCGACGGCATATGCAGGGCATGGGGGGCCGAAGGCGCGATTCCGGCATAAGCGCGCGCCGCCGGCAGGCCGCGCTGCGCCAGTTCGGCGCTGTCATAGGCATGGATCAGATAGTGCGGCGCGCCGGGGTGATCCGGTTGCCGCTTCCAGATCGGCTCGAGGATGTCGGCGGCCTGCTTCTGCCGCCCATGCGTGCGATCGGCCGGTGGCGCGGTCGCCAACAGCGACAAGGCGTGGAATGCCGCGATCTCGTCATCGTCGGGATAGTCGCGCGCCACCGCGGCCATGGCATCGGCGTAACCCATCGCACGCGTCGCCGCGGGGATCTGCGCGGCGTTCGCATAATAGACGCCCAGCGCGGCGATCAGCGCGCGTTCGCGCGGCGTGCCCGTGCCAATCGATCGCGCCCGTTCGATCGCCGCACGGCCGGCGGCGAGCGTGGCGCCGGCCGGCGGCGCCCAGAGCTGATGATACTGCGCCATGGCGCGGCCCCAATGCGCGAGGGCGCAGGCGGGATCGAGGGCGGCCACCGCCGCGAAGCCCTTGTCGGCTTCGTCATAGGCGAAGGAATGCAGGAGCGCGACGGCCCGATCGAACGCCGGCGCTACGGCCGGCGAACAACTCGTTTCAAAGCGGACCGCGCCCAGATGCTCCGGCGCGCCGTGATGCGGGTGGTCATCCTGCGCGAAGACCGGCGCGGCGAAGGCGAGCGCCATCGGGATTGCGGTGAACAGTCGCTTCATGCCGGTCATGTCCTCGGTCGCGCACGATCGCAGGATGCAGCTGTCATCGGGGCGGCGCAAGTCGGTCTGCGACACCAGCCCAGGCAACCGGGTTGAAGAAACCGGCAAGCGCTTTCGCTCATTTTATCCCGTCATCCCGGCGAAAGCCCATAGGCGCTGATATAGCGTGTTGGGCACGGAAAAGCGTCAGTTTCAACGCGTCCCCCATCCCCTTACCGTCATCCCCGCGCAGGGTGCCTCCTGAGCTTGCCGAAGGGCGGGGATCCATTTTCGGCATAGATTACCGGCATCCGTCGGCCGGACGCATGGCTTCCCGCCAAGCGGTCGATGACGCCCCGGCCCAGATCATCCGCAACGCGCGAAACCATGGCGTCGCAGCGCGGCCAATCCCCATCAACCAGTGCCTGGCGCCCACCAGTTCAGCGGCGACCCACCCTCGCGGCCAGCGCGATATCGCGCGACGTGACGACATGGGTGCCGGCGCCCGCCCCAATCGCCGCCTCGACGAGCAACGCCGCGACGGTCGCGGCCGGGCTGATCCGCGCGCCGGCGGGCAGCAGCGGCGCGGCGACGCGCAGGATCGTACCCGTGATCCGTTCGAACACGCGGAGTTCGTCGCGCTGTCCGCCCAGGAAGCCCGGCCGGACGATCGTCAGCGCTGCGAAGTCGAGACGGCGCACCGCGTCTTCCAGCTCGCCCTTGGTGCGGGGGTAGAGCAGGCGCGAGCGCGGATCGGCGCCGAGCGACGAGGTCAGCGCAAAGCGGGTCGCGCCGCCGGCCCGGACCAGCGTCGCGATCGCGAGCGCAAAATCGAGATCGATCGCGCGGAAGGCCGCCGCCGATCCTGCCAGCGCCCGCGTCGTCCCCAGCGCGCAGATCGCGCCGTCGACCTGCCACCATGCGGCGTCGCGCGGCAGGCTGGCGCTGTCGACGATCGGGTTCAGCAGCTTGGGATGCGGCGGCAGCGGCCGGCGCGTCGGCGCGACCAGCCGCGAGACGCGCGCGTCCGCCAGCGCCTCGGCCAGCGCGCCGCCGCCGACCAGGCCCGTAGCGCCCGCCAGGAGGAGTGTCGTCATCCGACCCTGTCTGCCATCGGGCGGAGCGTGATCCAACCCCGGATGGACTCAGGACCCATGGCGTGACAATCGTATCGATCTCGATCTCTCTCTGGCACCATCAGTGCTCCCGCGAAGGCGGGAGCCCAGCCCCCTACCAAGCGACTCTGGGACCCCGCCTTCGCGGGGGGCACAGCTTCATCGTCGACACAATTGAAGCACCTGAATGCGGTCGGAAACCTGTTCTCCTCACCCGCCGACCGGCCCAACGCCGCCGTCGACGCGCGCGAGGCGGCATTCAGTCCCGACGGCCGCGAGCCGCCGGTCGCGCTTGGACCGACGGCCGCGAGGTCGTCGAGGGTCATCGCGCGATGCTGCTGTTTTACCGATGGGGTGCAGTTCATAGGGCGTCACCGTACTGGTAATGGGCGGAAAGGGCGGAGAGGATCGTAGGTCGCAGGGGCCAATCCTGACGCCCCGACTGCGCCAGGAGGGCGCTCCTGTCACACCCGCGCGGGGGTGGCGTCCCCGGTCGATCCTTGATCTCATGCACTGCGTGACGTATATCATGCGAACGTCAGCAGCGCTGGCAACGAGCTAAAGGCGGTGCAACGAATTCTGCGCACCGTCGGGGCCGCCCTTAAATGGGCGGCCCTATGTATTTCTCAGTTGCCTTTACAAATTTCAGGTACACGCCGAAAACGCGGAAGTGAAGCTCACGCCGTGTCTTGATATTGAGTTTATTGGGAAGGCCGGGTCGATCCCGCGTTACGCGGTGATCCTCATCGATCGTGTCGATCATTGCATGCAGTACGACGGCATATTGTAGAATTGACTGGCGAACCTTGTGCTCTCTCGTTTTGGACAGAATCTCGATGAGCGGTTGTACCCAACGCTTCACATGAGCATCCTGCTCGTACATCTTCATGAACTCGACGAAGTTTGCGGTGCGAGCGTCGGTGAGCGCCGATTCGCCAATGGCCCGCTGTGAGATGCGATCGATCAGGCGTACGCGCCGCGATTCCAGGCATCTCAGGAACGCTTGGGTTCGATTGCCCCGCTCGGTCCTTGCCACGCGGGTGGAAAGGCCTTTGAATCGCACGATCTCAACCTCTGACCAAAACTGTACGAACAAGTATATCAAGCTGGAAAAGCCGAGATCGTCCAGCGGGTTCTGCTGCGTTTGATGAATCGGAATAAAGTCCTTCTCAGCAAGCGAGCGTAGCTTGCCGGCCAGTTCATCGCAGGATCGAAGGAGTGGCTCGAGGCTGCGGTCCGCGGTATCTGCGTCGTCAAGCTTACGGCTGCGCCGCGCTTTTATCTCCTCGTGGAAGAAGTCGGCGAGCTTCTCGAAAACCTTGGTCGCTACAACGCCGCCTAGGAAGGTGCCGACCCATGTTACCCACTCCGGCGCTGGCACTCCGCTCTCCACGACCTGAACCTTGTCAGATTTCTACACCTATGGAGGCGATCTTCAAGGCAGCCTACGGTAAAGGCCGCCGGGACGTGCGTGTGACGATGCCGATCTTCATCGACGAGCGCTTGGCCCGTCAGTTCAGCGGTCACCCGGCTTGGCGGCCAGCGCGATATCGCGCGAGGTGACAACATGAGTCCCGGCGCCCGTACCGAGCGCCGCCTCGACCAGCAGCGCCGCGACGGTCGTGGCCGGGCTGATCCGCGCGCCGGCGGGCAGCAGCGGCGCGGCGACGCGCAGGATCGCGCCCGTGATCCGTTCGAACACGCGCAGCGCGTCGCGCTGTCCGCCGAGGAAGCCTGGCCGGACGATCGTCAGCGAAGCGAAGTCGAGACGGCCCACCGCCTCTTCCAGCTCGCCCTTGGTGCGCGGGTAGAGCAGTCGCGAGCGCGGATCGGCGCCGACCGACGAGGTCAGCGCGAAGCGGGTCGCGCCGCCGGCCCGGACCAGCGTCGCGATGGCGAGCGCAAAATCGAGATCGATCGCGCGGAAGGCTGCCGCCGATCCTGCCAACGCCCGCGTCGTCCCCAGCGCGCAGATCGCGCCGTCGACCTGCCACCATGCGGCGTCGCGCGGCAGGCTGGCGCTGTCGACGATCGGGTTCAGCAGCTTGGGATGCGGC
>Ga0207712_10001290_pt1 | contig 17188 bp, 10 predicted proteins | sample KBSS44metaG_FD_184402 | JGI IMG/M metagenome (GOLD analysis project Ga0207712, IMG submission 184402) | Switchgrass rhizosphere microbial communities from Kellogg Biological Station, Michigan, USA - KBS S4-4 metaG (SPAdes) (version 2) | ecosystem: Host-associated > Plants > Roots > Rhizosphere... | reverse complement strand
AGATCAACAAAACAGATATTGATAGAAGGATACAACAGTTTAAGGAGCTGGTGAATTTTGAGATTGAATTAGTATAAACTTGCGAGCCCGACAGATGTTTCTGTTAACGGATTTTTCTGGGAGTACCCCTATAATTTTCTCGCCAGTACAACCGTGTTTTTAAAATGATCTTTCTTTCCTTGTAAATTAAATATCTCTGTATAGATAATATAAGTGCCAACAGGTAGCTTGTTTCCCTTATCATCAAGTCCATCCCAATTCCAATAACCATTTAGCGCAAGTGTTGCATTGCGAACAAGATTGCGAATGGGTCTTCCTGCTGCATCGAATATGGTAATATTGGCAATATAGCCGGGATCACTTACCTTATATTGGATGGCTGTAATATCATCCCGTCCATCATTGTCAGGCGAAAAAACTTTTGGAACTACTTCGATGTTTGCATTAACTACAGTAACCAATTTATATTGAGAATTTTTATAGGTTGGCGTTCCATATCCTGCCGTTGAAGCGGCACTATGCCAATTAGTTTCATCCTGTGACGGACCAGCAGGATCAATTCTTTCTAATGCAACACCTTCAGCGTTATCTATTAATTTAAAATGCCAGTCATCTTTATATTTTACTTCATCAACAACATTTCCCTGGAAATTTAATGCCACAATATCACCTTCGTCATCCGGGAAAGATGGCATTGATGAAACGATCAAAACATTATCGGGATTTTTAACCAAATAATTCAATGCAAGATTGTTTGCATCTTCAGTAATAACAATATAATCACCGGGAAAAATATATTGAGGTATTGCTGCCAATACATTTATCGAACTAACCACACTGCTGCTGTTACGGTTTGCAATATATAATTTGGAGGCATCGAATATTTTAGTGCTATTGTTATAAAATTCTACATAATCAAATCCATTAGGTTTTGGATTAAATAAAATTTCATTGATGATCCATTCTCCTGCGGCTGCATCTGTTGGCAAACCAACCTTTGCTTTATTGGCAGGGCCAATACTATTATTGTTACAATCGCTGATATTGTTCGCAGAAATTGTGTACACAGTATTTGCTGCAAGCGGAGCATTTGTTTTCAATTGCACCTGGTTAAAAAGCGGCGATATGGTAACGGCGTTTGCAATCGTTAATCCTCCATCCATAGAATAGTTGGCGATAGTCGCTCCTTTCAAGCTATCTATTGGTTCATCAAATACTAAAATAATAGTTGTATTGTCTATTGTATAGGCTCTTTTAAGTTGAGGAGCTGTTTGATCATTATTTATAGCATCAATGGAATTCCTTTTCCCCGGCGTACCACCGGTTGTATTGATACTTGCTTTCCAGTTACTAATCCCGGTACACGGACTTTTCGTATCGATCATTTCTAATGTCCATCCGCCATCTTTTTTTACTTCATTCTGGTACCATGTTGAAGAATAACTCACAGCATGAATGGTTTTACCATTTGATGCTTTTAAGAAAAGTTGATCGCCATCATTATCAAGAGAAGGAAAACTTGTAACAGAAATGGTAGTGCCAAAAGCAGACATAGCTGCTACAGCACTTCCGGTACAAACAATAACAAAACTATCGGGTTGTAAGATAAAGCTTGGTAAGGGGCCGCTTTGTCCGGTCGCATCCCCAATTCTCCAATTTTGTAAATTAACCGGTGCTGTTGTTGTATTTTTTAATTCAAGCCATTCATTGTTAGGTAAACCTACTTGAGGTGTTGGATCAGCCATTATTTCATCAATTACCACATCGTACCGGTTTTGAGCAGCAAGATATATAGGAGATAAGAGGATACTAATCAGCAGTAATTTTAAAGTTTTCATTCATGCCCAAGATAAGAAAGTGTGCTAATAATATTTTTTACTGATAAAAATTATTACTGATTATTTGGATGAATAGCCTTTGCAGTTTACTTTTGCGGCTCATGATTACAACGAAACATACAAAGTGCATAAAGAAACATTTCCGCAAAGGGGAAGGTTAAAAATGTGTTTTGTATGATCTCAGCATATTACAGCCTTCCAAAACGGAAGGCTTTTTTATTTGTCTTTAGAAGGAACGATTATTAAAAGTCGATTTATTAATTTAAAAAAAAACAAAAAAATGAAAGTTGCAGTTGTCGGCGCTACAGGGCTTGTGGGTTCAAAAATGCTCCAGGTATTAGCCGAAAGAAATTTTCCTGTTACAGAATTAATTCCGGTTGCATCAGAAAGATCAGTTGGTAAACTGGTTGAATTCAAAGGAAATAAATACAAGGTAGTAAGCATGGCAGATGCTATTGCTGCCGGGCCAGCTGTGGCTATATTTTCAGCAGGCGGCGGTACTTCATTGGAATGGGCTCCAAGGTTTGCTGAAGCGGGAATAACTGTTATCGATAATTCATCAGCATGGAGAATGGATCCTGCAAAACCATTAGTAGTGCCGGAGCTTAATGCGGATATTCTTACTAAAAATGATAAGATCATTGCCAATCCAAATTGCTCCACTATTCAAATGGTAGTGGCGCTAAACCCATTATATAAAAAATATAAGATCAAAAGAGTGGTAGTAAGTACTTATCAAAGTGTAACAGGTACAGGTGTAAAAGCGGTAACACAATTAATGAATGAAAGAAATGGAATGGCCGGAGAAAGGGCTTATAAATATCCTATCGATCTGAATGCAATTCCACAGATTGACGTCTTTTTAGAAAATGGGTATACAAAAGAAGAAATGAAAATGGTGAATGAAACAAAAAAAATAATGCGGGATGATTCCATTCGTGTTACGGCCACTACCGTTCGCATCCCGGTAATCGGCGGTCATAGCGAAAGTGTGAATGTGGAATTTGAAAATGAATTTGATTTAGATGAGGTAAAAAAATTATTATGTAATGCTCCGGGTGTTGTTTTAGTAGATGATCCTTCCAAACAATTATATCCTATGCCAATGGATGCACATGAAAAAGACGAAGTGTTTGTTGGAAGATTAAGAAGAGACGAGACACAGCCGAAGACATTGAACATGTGGATCGTTTCAGATAATTTAAGAAAAGGGGCTGCTACAAATGCTGTACAAATTGCCGAGTATTTATTGAAGCAGGGATTATTGTAAGGGCTATTTTTCTTCCAGTTTCAAAACCTTTTCCCTTTTTTATATTCAATACTATATAAAATGTAGTTTCCATGCTATCGGCTTTGTCTTTATAATCTATTGATTGTGTAAAATTAATCAATCGCACAAAGGACACAGATCCGTTATGCTTCTACAGCTTCATTAACAAAATGAATAAGTGGTTGCAATGCCTCAAATGCATCCACCGTTTTCTTTAATAAATTTTTTGAAGTAAGATCTGCATCTTTAAGAGTAGTGAGCGAAACAAAACTTTTCAATTTTAAATACTCAGCTGCCTCGTTAGTTGATTCGTATCCTTTAGGCACCCTGCTAAGCACATATTCTTTATCACGGGAAAGATCTTTATAAACCGATTTGAATTTTTTGGAAGTAATGATTTTTTTAAACGCCGGAAAATTATAGTCGATTTCCTGCCTCACCTTATTTAGTTCAGGAGGCATAGGCATCCACAATCCGCCACCAACAAAGCTTTGACCAGGTTCGCAATGAAAATAATAACCTCCATATAAAGATTTTTTCCCTCCACGGTTTATATAGGCCCCGATATTTGTTTTATAAGGTGTCTTATCTTTTGAAAAACGAATGTCGCGGTTAATGCGAAACATACAATCTTTGGCGGCCAATAATTTTATGGAAGGATCATTTTTAGCATACTTATCAATAACCTGTTGAATAAAGTTTGCAAAATCCGTTTTTGCTTCTTCGTATTCTTTTCGGTGAACATCAAACCAGGGTTTGTTGTTGTTCTTTTTTAAATCCTTTAAAAATTTTAAGGTTGAAGATTGTAGCATAGAAATATAGTTGAAAAATATTTTAAAATAGAAAGTGAAATTAGAGATGCCTTCTTAATGATCAGTTTAAATTTATAAACCGGCGCTATATTCTCGCCCAATTCTCTCCGCTCTTAATGCGATAGATGGTCATTTCACTTACATTATATTTATTGGCAAGTTGTCGGATAGTGATGTTGCGTTTTTTACTGTTGAGAATATTTTTAATGCTTTTAACCTGGGCCGCAGTAAGTTTTAATCCCACAGACCGATTGGCCTGTTTTTCTTTATAAGCGATTCTTACCGGGCTTTTTTGTTGATGTTCTATCATTTGTTCTGTAGTCACCCATTTTAAATTTTTAATATTATTGTTAAGCTTGTTATGATTAAGATGAATGACATATTTATATTGAGAGGATTTTCTTTTCAAGAATAGCTTGGCCATTTCCCTGTGTATATAAATGGTGCTTTTATTACCAGGACGATGAAGATTCAATGTACGGTAGCCTGTAGTTAATGAACCTGTTAACAGCTTTCCATCTTTTAATATGTTTTTTTTATAGCTCGCTATTCGTCCATGATTGGATACTGCATACCTGTTTCGAAGATTCCTCCAGCCGGGAAAGGTTAAAAGTTTCCAGGTTTCACCTGCTAATTTTTCGATCATAAAAAATTTTTTAGCGAGGCAAGATGCAATTAATAACAGGGGAGTTATCAGCGCATTATTTCAATCATTCTAAATTAAAAAGAAATTACAGCAGTCAGTATTAATTTTTCCGCAGAATTTTTAGAAACTCAGCTTCAGAAATAATTTTTACCGAATTTATTTTTTTTGCTTTTTCTAATTTGCTGCCGGCATCTTCACCAACCACGAGATAGTTAAGTTTGGTGCTTACACCACTTATAATTTGTCCCCCGTTCTCTTCCACCATGGCTTCCGCATCACTTCGTTTTAAAGTTGGTAAGGTTCCTGTAAATAAAAATGTCAGCCCTGTGAGGTTTCCATCTTTTGTATGCTCTTTTTTTTCATTTTTCAACTTTAGCCCCAGCTTCTCTAATTGCTGCAGCATAATGATATTTTTTTTATTGCTGAAAAAATGATAGACACTGCCGGCTACTTTAGGTCCTATATCTTCCAGGTTTTGTAATTGTTCTAATGTAAAATTTTTTAGATCGAGCAAATGATCAACTGCCTGGGCTAATGTTTTTGCAGTTGTTTCGCCAATAAAACGGATACCCAATCCAAATATCAATCTGTGCAATGGTTGATTCTTTGAATTATGTATTGCCGATTGCAAATTACTGATCGACCTTTCACCAAAACCTTCCAGTCCTCCTATTTTGTTAAAATCAAGTGTATAAATACCGGGAATATCTTTTAACCAACCCAACTCATAAAACTTTCTAACATTGGCCTCACCAAAACCACGAATGTCCATGGCATCTTTACTTACAAAATGAATGATGCGTTCCACTGCCTGTGCAGGGCATTCAATGTTAACACATCTCCATGCTGCTTCTCCTTCTTCCTTAAATAGATTGCTGTCGCATACCGGGCAGCATTTTGGAAAATGGATTTTCTTTTCATTCCCTGTTCTTACATCAGCCAGCGATTTTACAATATAAGGAATAACGTCACCTGCTCTTTCTACCAACACCTGGTCGCCGATCCTTAAATCTTTTTCTTTTATCACATCTTCATTAAATAATGAAATGGATGAAACCGTAACCCCGCCAATATGTACAGGCTGAATTTTTGCAACCGGTGTAATTGAACCTGTTCTTCCTACCTGGAATTCTACATTTAATAATTTACTGGTTGCTTGTCTTGCCTTGAACTTGCAGGCAATAGCCCAGCGGGGATGATGAGAGGTCATTCCCATTTTATCCTGCAATGCAAAATCATTTACCTTGATGACCATTCCATCTATTTCATAAGGCAGGTCATCTCTTTTTATTTCATATTCATTACAATACTTTATCACTGCATCAATTCCTTTCAATACTTTCTTTTCTTTCTGTGGACTGCGGAAACCAAGCTCCCAAAGCATTTCCAATGAGCCTGAATGATTGGTAAGTTCCTTTGGAATTTTTTTACCCTTCAATAAAGAATAAAAACTTACATGATAAACAAATGCTTCGAGATTTCTTCTTCTTACTTCTTCGGGATCTTTTATCCGCAACGTTCCTGCAGCGGCATTTCGCGGATTAGCTAAAGGAGCAAAGCCCTGTTCGACCAATTGTGCATTGTATTTGCCAAAATTATTTTTATTGATAAGTACTTCACCCCTTATTTCTACTTGTTGCAGGCCATAATTAGAAAACTTAGCTGATAAGGGTATTGTTCTTATCTGTTTGATATTCGTAGTTACTTCATCACCTTCTACGCCATTACCACGGGTAGCTCCGCGAACAAGTTGATCGTCTTCATATATCAATGAAATACTTCCCCCATCAAATTTGGGTTCTACACAATATTCTATTTCTTTTAGTCCTGTCAACTCTTTTGCTTTCCTGTCAAAATCAATGAGGTCTTCGGTATTATAAGAATTATCAAGAGATAACATGGGAACAAGATGTTTTGCTACGGGAAACTCTTTAGTAAGTCCTTTGGCTACTCTTTGTGTGGGTGAATCTCCTGTAACAATTCCCGGATATTCTTTTTCAATTTTTTCTAACGCTTTATATAATTGGTCATACTCAAAATCGGAGATCAGCGGGTCATTGAGAATATAGTATCGATATTCATGAAAGCGCAACGCTTCCCTCAGCGGCTCGATATTTTTTTTTGATATTCCTTTTCCGGTTTCTTTAAGCAAAGAAACTGTCGATTGTTGCAGTCTTGCGACCTGGTCTTTTGAATACATATAATTATCAGCAAATGTCAGTAGTCTTCAATAAATAAAAACAGGCAGCTATCAAAATTCAGAAACAAAAAAATTTCTTAAAAAAATTTTGTGTGAATTGTACATATTGGTTACATTTAATCACCATTTACTAAAAACAAAACGATATGCTTGCAAAACTACTGCTTAGAAGTATGGCATTTGCCGTACTGATTCTCCTGTCCTCATCAATTTTTGCCCAAAAAACAGTTACGGGAAAAACAACAGATTCAAAAGACGGTTCTGCTTTACCTGGTGTCTCCATAACTGTAAAAGGTACCGGTACAGGAACCCAATCAAAACCAGATGGAACTTTCAGTGTCAGCGTACCGGCTAATGCCAATATTCTACTGTTTTCCTCAGTAGGTTACGCAACACAAGAAGTAAATATTTCTGGTGTTACAACAATTGATATAGCTCTTACTGCAACGGGTACCAGCCTTAACGAAGTAGTGGTTACCGGTTATGGTACACAAAGAAGAAAAGAAGTAACCAGCGCTATTACTACTATTAACGCTGACCAGTTTAATAAAGGAAATATTAGCAATGTTGCTCAATTGCTGCAAGGCAAGGCTGCCGGGCTTTCTATATCCCGTCCCGGTGGCGATCCAAATGGTGGATTTGTACTTCGTCTGAGAGGACTATCAACATTGGGCGCAAATACTTCGCCTTTGATCGTGCTGGATGGCCAGATCGGCGCTGATATAAATACAATAGATCCGAACGACATTCAAAGTATTGATATATTAAAAGATGGATCGGCTGCTGCTATTTATGGCACCCGTGGTTCATCTGGCGTAATTATAATAACAAGTAAGAAAGGAAAATCGGGCCAGGCCCAGGTAACTTACAACGGATCGGTTACAGCCGAAAATCCAGTGAAATTTACCCCTCATATGACTGCTGCGGAATTCAAAAAATTACCCGGCGCAAAGGATTATGGCTCATCAACGGACTGGAATGATGAAATTACTAGAACGGCTATCTCCCATGTGCATAATCTTTCCTTATCGGGGGGAGCACAGGGAACTACCTATAATGCGTCTGTTAACTTCAGAGATGAACAGGGCGTGGCCATAAGAACCGGATTTCAGCAACTGAACAGCCGGTTAAACCTGACTCAAAAAGCGCTAAATAACAGAGTTACTTTTAATCTTATCGTGAATGCAACAAGAAGAACGCAGGATAATGGATTTGGACATGCTTTTAAATATGCAACCATATATAACCCTACAGCTCCGGTACATACTACAGATCCTTTGTTTGATATTGCACATGGAGGCTATTTTGAAACTAATCTCATTGACTATTCAAATCCAGTAGCTGTATTGGAGCAAAATACCAACACAACTGAAATTAAGAGATTAAACTTTAATGGCTCCGCTGATATTGAGATTGCAAGGAATTTAAAATTTTTAGTTCGCTACGCACAGCAGACTTCGAGTTCATATAACGAACTTTATTCTCCTAGAACTGCATGGATTTCCCGTGGTTTTTTTAATGACTATTCTGGTTTTAGCCGGGGTGGTTATTCTTATAAAAAAGACGATGAAAGCTACGATCAGCTTTATGAAAATACATTAAGCTATGATCACAGTTTTAAGAAACTAACCCTTGCAGCAGTAGGAGGATATTCTTATCAAAATTTCCTTTTTAAAGGATATAGTCTTGGCGCAGGGAATTTTGTTACAGACGGATCAGGTGAAAATTTTGGAGCTGCTGTTAATCTTCAACAAGGTCTCGCAACAGCAGCAAGTTATAAAAATGGATATAAACTGATTGCCTTTTTTGGAAGGGTAAATCTTAACTATGATAACCTGGTTTACCTGTCTGCCAGCTTCAGGCATGAAGGTTCAACCCGGTTTGGTGCAAATAATCAATGGGGAGATTTTCCAGCTGTAAGTGCCGGAGTTGATTTGAAAAGATTAGTCGATGTTAATTTCATCAATACCTTAAAGTTAAGAGGCAGCTATGGAATTACAGGGGCGTTACCTCCAAGTTCTTATTTGTCTCTTCCCGTTTGGAGCACCAGCGGAAGCAGTTATTTGGGCAATGGCGTTTACGGATTTGCTTATGCCGGAGTTGGCAATCCTAACCCTAATTTAAAATGGGAAAAGAAAGCTGAGCTGGATATTGGTTTAGATTTTTCTCTTTTAAACAGCAGGCTCACCGGTACTTTTGATTACTTTAACCGGAAAACAAGAGACCTGATCTTTAATGTTACGGTTCCTTCTCCGCCGAATTTATACACAACAACGTGGAAAAATATCGGACAATTGGATAACAGTGGATTTGAAGCCACGGCTAACTACGATGTTCTGAAAGGAAGGGCATTAAATTGGACAACAGGTGCTACCTATTCAAGATATCATATCGTATTGGCAAAATTGGATGAATCATTAAAAGGCTCTTATGTAGGAGCAACCAATTTGGGAACTCCGGGACAAGAAGCTACTCAGTTAACAAGAGCAGTAGAAGGTCAGCCAATCGGAATTTTATATGGGTATAAGTTTTTAGGTTATACTCCTGAAGGTTATTATCTTTTCGATGATGGTACTGGCAAAGGTGTTCCGGATAGTTCAAACAAGGCTCAACGCACTGTTATTGGAAACGGGTTACCAAAGTTTGAGTTCGGATGGACAAACACTTTCAGGTATCATAATTTTGATTTAAATTTCTTCATTCGCGGGTCGATCGGTCATCAATTGATCAATACCTTCCGCGCCTTTTATGAAAATCCAAAGAATGCAACTAATTACAATATTGTAAATTCAAAATTCTTTAACCCGGCTTTAAAAGATAAACAGATATATAGCAGCATAGATGTAGAGAAAGCCTCTTTTGCCAAGCTTGATAATGCTTCTTTGGGTTATAATGTTTCTTCTTTACCTAAGAAAGGTATGTTGAGCAGTGTTCGTTCATTAAGAATTTTCGTAACGGCGCAAAACTTGTTTACGATAACAAATTATACTGGAGTGGATCCTGAAGTAAGATATGTTGATGGTACTAACGTGTTAGCACCCGGTATTGACAGGAGAGAAACATGGGTATATACACGTTCATTTACGCTGGGTGTGAACCTCGGGTTTTAATTAAACTAACTATTATTAATAAATGAAAAATATGAAACGCATTAAAAGAATAAAGTACTTTTTAATAGTCCTTGCACTATTTGCATCCTGTACCAAGCTTGATGAGAAGGATGTACTTTATGATACAGTTATCCAGGATAACTTTTTAAAGACAGATGCTGAACTGGCTTCAGCGGTAGCCGCTGCCTATACTCCTCTATATGGATTTGGAGGGAATAACCATCAAATTCCTTTAAATGAGGTAACTACTGATGAAGTTGTAGTGCCCACGAAGGGGCCCGATTGGGGTGATGGAGGACACTGGGTACGATTACAAACACATACTTATAGAAAAGATGATGGAACTCCTAATAATGGCTGGAATTTTTGCTACGGGGGAATTTCCAGTTGCAATAAATTGTTAGACATATTAAAAACGAGTACTTCAACAAGTGCACCAGCTTATATTGCCGAATTAAAAGCATTGCGTGCTATATATTATTACTGGTTGCTTGATTGGTTTGGTAGAGTGCCTGTTGTAACTGATTTTTTAGCCACAACTCCACCAGCTAATAAGACAAGGCCTGAGGTATATGCTTTTGTTGAATCAGAGTTAATAGCAGCTATTGCTACTTTACCGCGGGTAGGTCCACAAGATGGCCCTTTATATGGACGAGTAACAAGATATGTGGCATGGGCAGCCTTAGCTAAATTATATTTGAATGCACAGGTGTATAAAGGAACCGCTGAATGGGATAAATGTATCGCGGCTTGTGACACTGTTATTAATGCGGGTAAATACACTCTTTCCCCAAATTACAGTGATGTTTTTAGCAGGAACAATACAGGTAATCCAGAAATAATCTGGGCTGTACCTTTCGATGGCATTAAGGCAGGCGGCATGAATATAGATATGATGACCTTACACTTGAATAGCGCTCAGCAGTATAATATCGATGCACAACCGTGGAACGGTTTTTCCACTATCCAGGAATTTTATCAATCTTATATTGATTCCGTTCAAAACCCGGGTCCAACGGGACCCGTAATTGGCCTTACTCCAAATGGAGCTATATCAAGAGGTACATTGGATAAAAGAATGCTGAATAATTTTCTTGTCGGGCCACAGTTTGCTGTTGATGGCTCAAGAGTATTAGATGGAGGCGCAGATGCTAGTGATCCCGATGGAGCTCCACTTACTTTTACGCCTTACATAAATGAATTGCAACCGAATGCATGGCGCCAATCCGGGGCGAGAATCTTCAAGTGGAATTTTTATAATGGCATGCATCAAAATATGGATAATGACTGGGCGATTTTCCGTTTAGGAGATATATTGCTAACCAAAGCAGAAGCAACCGCTAGAAAAAACAATAACTGGAACGACCTCGTTACTCTTGCATTGGTAAACCAGATAAGGGCCCGTGCTGGTGTATTTCCACTTGTTACTTTAACTGCCGCATCATTTGCTGCAGAGAGGGGAAGAGAAGTATTTTGTGAATGTTTCAAAAGGCAGGATATGATTCGGTTCGGTACTTATAATAGTGCATGGAGATTTCACAATGCAGATCCCGTTGATAATCTCGGACCGGGAGGTATTAACCATTTGAATGTTTTTCCTATTCCTGAGACACAGTTGAATGCAAATAAAAATTTGACTCAGAATCCTGGTTATTAATTCAGTGATAAATACTAAATATTTGAGATGCAGGAAAATTTTCCTGCATCTCTTCTTTAGAGAGTAATTTTGTCGTTCGCTAACTCACAATTCCTTAGAGTATTGATATAAATTTACCTGCCATCATTTTACATAAGTCAATACTATTATAATGTCAAGGCCCTGTGTTGAAAAGACTATCTCATTATTCTCTCTTTCTTTTCGTCTATCTCTGGGCTTAGTAATTTTTTTTTCCTGCAATCAAAAAAAGACATTACAAAATAATTTGTTTACGTTGCTGCCATCTAAACAAACAGGGATAAAATTTTCAAATGATGTGACTTATACAGAAGAATTCAATCCTTATACATTCCGCAATTTTTTCAACGGAAGCGGAGTTGGGATTGGGGATATTAATAATGATGGATTACCTGATATCTTTTTCTGTTCTAACCAACAATCAAACAAACTCTATCTTAATAAAGGAGGGCTTAAGTTTGAAGACATAACAGAAAAAGCCGGAGTTATATCGGATGGCATTTGGTCAACGGGTGTTACAATGGCTGATGTAAATGGAGATGGATGGTTGGATATCTATGTTTGCAAATCGGGAGATATAAAGAGTGAGAATAGAAGTAATTCATTGTACATTAATAATGGTAACCTGACTTTTACAGAGAAAGCACATGAATACGGGCTTGATAATAAAGGCTTATCTACTCACGCAGTTTTTTTTGATTATGATAATGACGGTGATCTGGATTGCTATCTTTTGACTAATTCTTTTCGTTCAGTCGGTAATTATGATTTGATAAAAGATCAGCGGAATATCGTAGATAGTTTGGGCGGAAATAAATTATATCGCAATGATGAAAATCATTTTATTGATGTAACAAAACAAGCCGGTATTTACAGTAGCAAAATTGGTTTCGGTTTAGGTGTGACGATTGCAGATATAAATAAAGATGGATGGCAGGATATTTATGTATCCAATGATTTTTTTGAAAAGGACTATCTCTATATCAATCAGCATAACGGAACGTTTAAAGAATCATTGGAACAATGTATCCGTGAAATCAGCATGAATTCAATGGGTGCCGATATCGGTGACATTAATAATGATGGGTATCCCGAAATTTATGTAACCGATATGTTTCCCGAAATTGAAGCGAGGATAAAAACCAAGACCAATTTTGAAAATTGGGATAAATATCAATCCGATCTTGCCAATGGTTATTATACCCAATTTGTACGGAATGCTCTTCAATTAAATGACGGCTTAACTCATTCAGCTTCCAAAAACACTTCTTTGGAAGAAAGAGCAAACAGCGAGGTTTCTTTTTCAGAAATCAGTCGTCTTAGTAACACAAGCGCTACTGACTGGAGCTGGGGTGCATTAATAACCGATCTTGATAACGATGGGTACAAGGATATATTCGTTGCCAATGGAATTTATAAGGACATTACTGATCAGGATTACATTCAATATGCTGCAGATGCTACTGCTTCGATAAGACAAAAAATTTTGCATAAAGAGAAGGATATTATTAAAAGCCTTATCGATCTTATTCCTTCCCATCCTATTTCCAATTATGCATTCAGTAACAATGGGGATTTAACATTTACGAATAAGGCCAAAGAGTGGGGATTAGATGAGCCGGGATTTTCCAATGGATCGGCGTATGCAGATTTAGATAATGATGGTGATTTGGATTTGGTAGTAAATAATGTAAACATGCCGGCTTTTGTTTACCGCAACGAAAGTGTGCAGCAACATCCTGAGAATAAATTTTTGAAAGTGATACTGGAAGGCGAGGGCAAGAACCGGTATGGTATAGGAACAAAAGTGACGGTACATTATAATAATACCATAGCTTACCAGGAACAAATGCCGATGCGAGGTTTTGAATCAACAGTAGATAGCCGGCTGAATTTTGGATTAGGTAAAACAAGCAAGATAGATTCAGTAGTTATTCAATGGCCGGATGGTAGAGAGCAAATATTAAAGGAGATAAAGCCCAATGAAACGATTACAGTAAAACAGAGTGAAGCAGTGAATGGTGAATGGTCAATGGTGAATGGGAAAGAAACTCACGACTCAAGACTCACGACTCTCTTCAAAGAAAGCCTTGACAATTACGGAATCGACTTTATTCATAAAGAAAATGACTATGTAGATTTTGATCGTGATAAATTGATTTTTCAAATGCTGTCAACCCAGGGCCCACGAATGGCAAAGGGAGATATAAATGGAGATGGACTGGAAGATATATATATCTGCGGAGCTAAAGATCAACCGGGAGCATTGTATGTACAAATGGTAAATGGCAGGTTCAAAAAAACAAATGAAGAAGTATTTGAAAAAGATAAGGCAAGTGAAGATGTAGACTGTTTATTTTTTGATGCCGATGGAGACAGGGATATGGATTTGTTTGTATGCAGTGGTGGTAGTGAATTTTCTCCCAATTCAACAGATCTGATCAGCAGGTTATACATCAATGATGGCAAGGGAAAGTTAACAAGATCAGCACAGCTATTTCCATCCAACACGATATTTGAAAGTGCATCCTGTGTAAGTGCGGCAGACTATGATGGAGATGGAGATATGGATTTATTTGTAGGAGTAAGATTAAAACCGCTTGCCTATGGTTATCCCTGCAAAGGATATGTGCTGCAGAATAATGGCAAAGGGATATTTACTGATATAACCGAACAGATAGCCCCGGCATTATTACAGGCAGGTATGATAACGGACGGTAAATGGTTTGACTATGATAAGGATGGCAAAGCAGACCTGGTAATAACAGGAGAGTACATGCCAATAAGAATTTTTCATAATGAAAATGGTCAATTAAAAGAAATAAGCAAACAGGCAGGGCTTGAAAATACAAATGGATGGTGGAACCGGCTACAGATTGCAGACATAAATGGGGATGGCTATCCGGATATAGTGGCCGGCAATCATGGGCTCAATTCAAGATTCAAATGCAGCAATAATAAGCCCATCAACATGTATGTCAGTGATTTTGATGAGAACGGAGATATAGAGCAAATTGTTACCTGTTATAATGGAGACAGTTCTTACCCGATGGCATTGCGCCATGACCTGGTAGGCGTATTGCCCTATTTAAAAAAGAAGTATTTGAAATATGAGAATTATAAAGAGCAAACGATAGAAGATATATTCACAACAGAACAACTAAGCAAAGCCGTTAAATTAACGGCTTACGAGATGCGAAGCAGCGTCATCATCAACAATAAGAATGGAACATTCCGGGTAAAAGCATTGCCGACAGAAGCACAGTTTTCGCCGGTATATGGGATCAGCGTGGATGATTATGATGGAGATGGAAACCAGGACATTTTATTAGGGGGCAATTTTTATCAATCCAAACCAGAAGTGGGTATCTATGATGCCAGCTATGGACTACTGCTAAAAGGTGACGGCAAAGGAAATTTTGAAACAATTAAAGCAAATAAATCAGGCTTCTTTATAAAAGGTGCAGTAAGAGATATTATTTCAATAAAAAAAGCGAAAAAACGAGAGGTCATCGTCGCAAAAAATAATGATGCGATGGAAATGTTTAATCTTAATTGAGATTTAGGTATGAGATATTATAAGTGGATAATCATTGCAGGACTTTTTCTTTCAGGATGCACTTCAGATACTGCGAGGTATAAACGGTTAGTCAAAAAAGAATTGGGTCGTGGCATTCGTGAAGACAGTTTATTTCTTGGACTAAAATTAGGCATGACAAGCAAAGAATTTTATGCGCATTGTTGGGAGCTGAACAAAAAAGGGTTGGTTACAGATGGAAATAATAATACAGCCGTTTTATATAAACTGAATAAGGAATTGGCTCATCCTGCTTCCATGAATTTTTATCCTGATTTTTATAATGGCAAAATTTACAGGATGAGAGTTGATTTTATGTATGATGCCTGGGCTCCATGGAATAAAAACTTGTTTTCTGACTCTTTGCTAAATGACGTGGTAGGGTTATATAAAAAATGGTATGGCAATAATAACTTTATTGAGATGAAGGATTCTGTGAAGGGAACAATATTTATAAAGGTAGACAGGAATCGCCGGATCATCATTGGCAGATACGATGATTTGCATGTGAAAGTGAACTATACTGATTTACTGGTTGACAAAGAGCTTAAAAAATAAATGAATTATTCCGGATCTATAAGAAGCACAAGGAAAGGGATATTGAATAAAAATTTTTTTTATTTGGTACTGTTCATTCTATTATTCAACCAGTGTAACAACAATAAGCCAAAAGAACATACACTCTTTGAGTTGCTGGATGCTAAACAAACAAAAATTGATTTCACCAATAAGCTTTCCTACGATGAAACCTTCAATATTTTCACCTACCGAAATTTTTATAATGGAGGTGGGGTTGCTGTAGGTGATATAAACAATGATGGATTGCCTGACATTTTTTTTACTGCCAATATGCTCCCCAATAAACTTTACTTAAACAAAGGAAATTTTCAGTTTGAAGATATTACCGAAAAAGCAGGTATATTAAAAAAGGGGAAATGGTCAACGGGAGTAAGCATGGCAGACGTAAATGGTGATGGTCTGCTCGATATTTATGTCTGCAATAGCGGAGATATAAAAGGGGATAATAAAGAAAATGAATTGTATATCAACAATGGCGTTTCTCCCGCTTCTTCAGAAAAAGGTCCGGGTGAAGTCACTTTCACTGAACGTGCCAAAGAATATGGATTAGCCGATAAAGGTTATTCTACCCATGCTGCATTTTTTGATTACGACCATGATGGTGATCTTGATTGCTATTTGCTTAATAATTCATTTAAGGCAATAGGTAGCTTTAACCTTCAACAGAATGAACGGAAAGTAAGAGATTCTTTAGGAGGTCATAAACTGTATCGTAATGACAATGGTCATTTCACTGACGTAAGCGAGCAAGCGGGTATCTACGGAAGTATTATTGGCTTTGGTTTAGGCGTGACTGTTGGCGATGTAAATCATGACGGCTGGCAGGATATTTATGTATCCAATGATTTTTTTGAGCGGGATTATTTATATATCAATAATAAAGACGGCACATTTACCGAGTCACTCGAAAACCAGATGCACAGCATTAGCAATGCTTCAATGGGTGCAGATATGGCGGATATGAATAATGATGGCAGACCGGACATATTTGTAACAGAAATGTTGCCGTCTGATGAAGCGAGGGTTAAAACAAACACCACGTTTGAAAATTGGGATAAGTATCAATTGGATTTAAAGTATGATTATTATCATCAGTTTACGAGAAATATGCTGCAATTAAATAACGGCAATGGAACTTTTAGTGATATTGGCAGGTTGGCAGGAGTTCATGCTACTGACTGGAGTTGGGGTGCATTAATAACCGATCTTGATAACGATGGGCAGAAGGATATTTTTATTGCCAATGGTATTTACCAGGATTTAACCAATGAAGATTTTATTCAGTATATCTCTAACCAGGAAGTAATGAATGATCTATTGGTGAAGAAAGATAAAAACACTTATAAGAAATTAATCGATCTTATTCCATCTCATCCAATATCCAATTATGCATTCAGTAACAATGGGGATTTAACATTTACGAATAAGGCCAAAGAATGGGGATTGGATGAGCCGGGATTTTCCAATGGATCGGCGTATGC